>Ga0164294_10004192_pt1 | contig 12647 bp, 2 predicted proteins | sample GEODES005metaG_FD_111479 | JGI IMG/M metagenome (GOLD analysis project Ga0164294, IMG submission 111479) | Oligotrophic lake water microbial communities from Sparkling Lake, Wisconsin, USA - GEODES005 metaG | ecosystem: Environmental > Aquatic > Freshwater > Lake | place: USA: Sparkling Lake... | reverse complement strand
GATAGATGTGCGTGCCGCCGACCGGCCTGGGGAGCGTCACCGCAGTGATCAGCTCGCCCGCTGCCAGGCTGTTCTCAACATTGGGCGTGTCGCCGGGGAGCGTGTGGAAATCGGCGATCGGGATCGCCCTGGTGACTCCGTCCGCGCGCACCGTCTCCACCACCGCGTCGAGCGCGCGCATTGCGACGGCCATGTCACTGGGATGGGTAGCGATGCAGGCATCGCTGGTGCCGATCACGCCCAGGCTGCGATTGATGCCGCCGATCGCGGCGCAGCCGCTGCCGGGCTTGCGCTTGTTGCACGCCTGGTTGGTGTCGTAAAAATAGGGGCAGCGAGTGCGCTGGAGCAGGTTGCCCGCGGTCGTCGCCTTGTTGCGGAGCTGGCCCGAGGCGCCCGCGACGAGCGCGCGGGAGAGCAGGGCGTAATCCTTGCGGACGCGCTTGTCGGCGGCGAGATCGGTGTTGCGGACCAGCGCGCCGATGCGCAGCCCGCCTTCCGGCGTCGCCTCGATCCGGTCGAGCCCGAGATGATTGACGTCGACGAGGTGCGTCGGCGTCTCGATCTGCAGCTTCATCAGGTCGAGAAGGTTGGTGCCGCCCGCGATGAAGCGCGCGCCCTGGGTGCGGCCGACGATCGCGGCGGCCTCTGCGGGCGAGTGCGCCCGCTCATAGCTGAACGCTTTCATGCCTTCCTCCGGGCAGCGACTTCGCTGATCGCCTCGACGATGTTCGAATAGGCGCCGCAGCGGCAGATGTTGCCGCTCATCCGCTCGCGGATCTCGTCGGCGCTCATCGCCGGCTTGCCCGCGACGTCGCCGGTGACATGGCTGGGGATGCCGGCGCGGATCTCGTCGAGCACCGCCACTGCCGAGCAGATCTGGCCGGGGGTGCAATAGCCGCACTGATAGCCGTCATGCTTGACGAACGCGGCCTGCATCGGGTGGAGCTTTTCGGGCGTGCCCAGGCCCTCGATCGTGGTGATCGCATCGCCTTCGTGCATCACCGCGAGGCTGAGGCAGGCGTTGATCCGCCGGCCCTCGACGATCACCGTGCAGGCGCCGCACTGGCCATGATCGCAGCCCTTCTTGGTGCCGCTGAGCTTGAGATGCTCGCGCAGGGCATCGAGCAGCGTGGTGCGCGTGTCGAGCTCCAGGCTTTGCGGTTTGCCGTTCACCTTGAAGCTGACCTTGGCCAGTACCGGCGCGCCGGCACCTGCGGAGGCGGCATCCTGCGCGGCCGCATCGGCGGGAGGGACGGCGGTCACTGCCACCGATGCCGCGCCGCCGACCAGCATGCCGCGTCGCGAAAATTCGAAGTCACCCGGTCCATGCATCTTGGCCTCTGCTCCCCTGAAGCGCGGGTATCCCGACATCAGCGATCCTATGCCGGAACAACGATCCGCGCAAAGAATGGCTCAATCGCATTCGATCATGCCGAGCATCGAATGGATTAAGCTCTGAAACGCTGTTAGTAGCGCGCTGGAAAATATGGATAAAGCTGCGCGTCCGATTGGGCCGCTACGCTTCGGGACAAGATGAAGCCGCCACGCGACTCCAAAGCCGGCCCCGAGGGTCGCAACCACGCCGAACCTGCCAGCGAGCGGGAGCGATGGGCTGCGCCCGAATTCCCCAGCGTGGTGTCGCTGTTCGACGCCTCGCCGGTAGGGTCGCACCAGACCAAGTCCCAGCTCCTGATGTTCGATGAGGTGGCGCTGGTGCTCGCCTCTACTTCGGCATGCCGTTTCGACCGGACGCAGAAGCATATCGGCCGGGACGGGCTGAAGGCGCTGGCGGGCAGCATCTGGCTGGCGGGCAGCGCCCGGGGCATCGCCGCGGGGATGCCCTTCGTGGTCGAGCCCGGCGAGATGCTGCTCGCCGACATGACCCAGGAAATCTCGGTGACGATGACCGACAGCCAGGTGATCCAGTTCGGCGTGCCCCGGCTGCATGCCGATCGCGAGATCGGATCGGTCGAGCGGCTGCACGGCTGGGTGATCGATCGCGACATCGCGGGCATGCTGCGCAGCCACCTGCTCCGGCTGTTCGATGGCCTGAAGCGCATTCCCGAAAGCGACGCGGCGCGGGTGGCGCGGACGCTGATCGACACGCTCGCGCTGTCGGTGCGCGCGTCGGGCAATGACGGTACGGAGGAGCCGTCGATACAGACGCTGGCGATGCGGGCGCGCAGCGAGATCCAGCGCAATCTCGGCTCGCCCGCGCTCAATGTCGCGGGCCTGTGCCGCCGGCTCGGCGTGTCGCGCTCGACGCTCCACCGGCTGTTCGAGGTGGAGGGCGGGGTGCAGGCCTATGTCCGCAACCTGCGCCTCGACGAGGCACGGAAAGCGCTGCTGCACGGGCCGCTCGACCGGCGGATCGGCGACATCGCCGAGCGGCTGGGCTTCAGCGATGCCGCGCATCTGAGCCGGCTGTTCCGCCAGCGCTTCGGCGAGAGCCCGAGCGAGTGTCGTGCCCGCATCGGCGAGGAGGAATGAAGAGGGCCGGAGAGGGTTACTGGCCCGCCACTTCCTCCTCGAGATCGAGGTTGGTGTCGTCGAGCTGGATGATGATCGCGGTGTAGCCGAGGCGGAGCAGCTCGCCGAGGCGGGCGACGTTGTTGACCACCACCGCCGGACGCTGGCCGCCCTGGCCGTTGCCGGCCGGCGCGATCAGGCCGAGCGCCAGGCCTGCGGGCAGCTGGATCTCGCCATTGGCGGTGAGCCCGCCTCGGGCCGGCGAGAGGAAGCTGTCGATGATGATCTGGCGCGCATCGGTGGTGCCGGTGCCGATGATCGGCTGATCGTTCACCACCAGCGTGCCGGTGTTGGTGGTGTGGATCTCGCTGAACACGCCGGTGACCGTGCCGCTCGGCGCCGTCACCGTGACGACGGTGCCGTTCACCTGGACATCGACCGGGCGGATCGTGGTCAGGGTGATCGCGCTGGCGCTGGTATAGCTGCCGCTGATCGCGCCGTTGGTGGTGACCGCGACGCCGCCCGTGCCGGTCACCGTCCCGTTCACCGCGCCGCTCTGCGAAGTGATCGAGGCCGTGCCCGGGGTGGTGACGCTGGCGGTCACGCCGCCGCTGGTCGTGGTGATCGCGACCGGGCCGCCCGCGTTCACTGCGCCGGTGATCGCGCCGCTGGTGCTGCCCAGCGTCACTGCGCCGTTCGAGGTGATCGCCGCGCCGATGCCGCCACTGGTCGTGCTGGCGGTGACCGGGCCGGTCGCCGTCACTGCGCCGGTGATGGCGCCGGTGGTGGTCTGCAGGTTGACCGCGCCGCCCGAGCTCACCGGGCCGGTGATCGCGCCGATGCTGGCGATGGTGACATTGCCCTGCGACGTCACCGCGCGGCTGACGCTGCCGTCATACTGCACGTTGACCGGGCCGCCGGCGATGATCGAGCCCGAGCCCGAGCCGCCCGCGTCGATCGTCACCGAGCCGCCGGCGCGGATCGGGCCGCTCTCGTTGCCCGCCACGACCGCGTTGACGCTGCCCAGCGTATCGAGCGTGTTCGCGCTGAACAGCTGCGAGCCGCTCAGCAGCGAAGTGAAGGTGCCGGCGAGCTTCACGGTTGCGGCGGTGAAGTCGTGGCCGTTGACGGTCATCGTGCCGAGGCGGATCGCGTCGCTGCCGGCATTGCCGATCGTCACGTCGCCGCTGTTCACGGTCACGCCATTGCCGGCGGTGAAGACGACGTTCTGCTGCGCGTTCACCGTGCCGACCAGGTCGGGCTGGATGGCGATCGCGCCGCCGGCGCCGCCCGGCTGAGTGGTGTTGAAAATGGTGGTGCCCTGGGTCAGGCGGACGCTCGACCCGGTGCCGCCGGTGAAGCTCAGGCTGTTCGCGGCGTAGGTCGCGCCGCCCAGCACGGTCGTGCCGCCATTGATCGCGGTCGCGCCGAGGCGGCGGACCGCGCCGAGATTGCCCAGCGTCACCGAGCCGGTGCCGGCGTTGAGCGTCAGGCCCTGCGTGCCTGCTGCCGCCGCATCGACCGCGCCGAGCGTGATCGCGCCATTGGCGGTGGTCACGCTGGTGGTGCCGGTGAGGTTGGCTGCGCCGGCGACGGTGAAGCTGCCGCCGCTGGTATAGGCGCCGCTCAGGCTGGTCGCGCCGGCATAGCTCTGCGCGCCGCTGGTCGCCGCGCCGCCGGTGGCGATCGTGGCGCCGGTGACGGCGAGGCTGGTGAGGCCGCTCACCGCGCCGAGCGAGACGCTGCCGGCTCCGGCATTGACCGTGAGACCGCCGGTGCCGCCGACCGCGCCCAGCGCGACGTTGCCGCTGGTGGTGATCGAGGACGAGGCGGCAAGGGTGGTCGCGCCGTTCACGGCCAGGCCGCTGGCAGCATAGGCGCCGTTCAGCGTGGTCGCGCCGGTGTAGCTTTGTGCGCCGCTGGTGGCCGCGCCCGCGGTCGCGATCATCGCGCCGGTGGCCGAGAGCGAGGTCAGGCCGTTGACGGCGCCGAGCGTCACGTTGTTGCCGGTAACCGTCAGGGCGCGCGCGCCGCCGACCGTGCCGAAGCTGGCATTGCCGTTCGCTGCGACACTGGTGTCGCTGGCGAGCGTCGTGGCGCCGGTCACGGTGAAGGCGCCGCCGGCAGTGTAGCTGCCGCCCAGGCTGGTCGCGCCGGTGAAGCTCTGCGCCCCGGTGGTGCTGGCGCCCGCCGTGGCGATGGTCGCGCCGGTGGCGGAGAGCGAGGCGATGCCGCTGACTGCGCCGAGCGTGACATTGCCGGAGCCGGCATTGACGTTGAGCCCGCCGGCGCCGCCGACCGTGCCGAGGGTGGCGTTGCCGCCCGCGGTGGCGACGCTGACCGCGTTGACCGTGGTCGCCGCGCCGTTGACGGTGAAGCCCGCGCCGTTGGTCGCGTAGCTGCCGTTAAGGCTGGTCGCGCCGGTGTAGCTCTGCGCGCCGCTGGTGCTGGCGCCCGATGTGGCAATGGTCGCGCCGGTGGCGGAGAGCGAGGCGATGCCGCTGACCGCGCCGAGCGAGACGCTGCCGGAGCCGGCATTGATGCTGAGCCCGCCGGCGCCGCCGACCGTGCCGAGGGTGGCATTGCCGCCTGCGGTGGCGACGCTGACCGCGTTCACCGTGGTCGCCGCGCCGTTGATGATGAAGTTGCCGCCGCCCGTGGCGTAGCTGCCGTTGAGGCTGGTTGCGCCAGTGTAGCTCTGTGCGCCGCTGGTGACGGCGCCTCCGGTGGCGATCGAAGCGCCGGTGGCCGAAAGCGTGGTCAGGCCGTTGACGGCGCCCAGCGTCACATTGCTGCCGGTGACTGCCAGGGCATGCGCGCCGCCGACGGCACCGAAGCTGGCATTGCCGTTCGCCGCGACACTGGTGTCGCCGCCGAGCGTGGTTGCGCCGCTCACGGTGAAGGCGCCGCCGGCGGTGTAGCTGCCATTGAGGCTGGTGGCGCCGGCATAGCTCTGCGCGCCGGTGGTGCTGGCGCCGCCGGTCGCGATGTTCGCACCGGTAGCCGAGAGCGAGGCCAGGCCGCTGACCGCGCCGAGCGTGACGCTGTTCGCGCCGGCATCGATCGTCAGCGCGCCGGTGCCGCCGACGGTGCCGAAGCTGGCATTGCCGCCCGCAGTCACGCCGGTGCTCGCCGCGATGGTCGTCGCGCCACTGATCGTGAAGCCGCTGCCCGAGGCATAGGCGCCGGCGAGCGTGGTCGCGCCGGTGTAGCTCTGGCCGCCGGTGCTGGTGACCCCGCTGGTGGCGATCGTGCCGCCGGCGACGCTGAGCGAGCCGAGGTTCGAGGTGCCGAGCGCGACGCTGCCTGCGCCGGCATTGACGGTCAGGGCACTGCCGCCCGAGACTCCGCCCGCCAGGCCGACATTGCCGCCCGCGGTGGCAACCGAGGTCGCGCCGCTGAGGCTGCTCGCGCCGTTGACGGTGAAGGCCGCGCCGCCGGTGCTGTAGCTGCCGCCGAGCGTCGTGGCGCCGGTATAGCTCTGCGCGCCGCTGGTGCTGACGCCGGCGGTGGCGATGGTCGCGCCGGTGGCGGTGAGCGAGGCGAGGCCCGAGGCTGCACCGAGCGTCGCGTTGCCGGCGCCTGCGTTGACGGTCAGCGCATTGCCCGAGCCGGCGACCGTGCCGAGCGTGGCTGCGCCGCCATTGGTGGCGATGCTGGTCGCGCCGGTGAGCGTCGAGCCGCCCTGGACGGTCAGGCTGCCGCCGCCCGTGGTGTAGCTGCCGCCGAGCGCGGTCGCGCCGGTGTAGCTCTGGTTGCCGCTGGTCGCGACGCCCGCGGTCGAGATGCTCGACCCGATCGCCGACAGGCTGGTGAGGCCGCTGACCGCGCCGCCGAACGAGACGGTGCCGCTGCCGGCATTGACCGCCAGCCCGTTCGCGCCGCTGACGGTACCGAAGCGGGCATTGCCGCCGGCCGTGTCGACCGTGGTGCCGCCGGCCAGCGTGGTCGCGCCGGTGACGCCGAAGCTGCCGCCGCCGGTGCTGTAGGCGCCATTCAGCGTCGTAGCGCCGGAATAGGCCTGGCTGCCGCTGGTCGAGGCGCCGGCGGTGACGATGCTGGTGCCGGCGGCCGAGAGCGCGCCGAGGCCGGTGACCGCGCCCAGCGTGACGCTGGTGCCGTCGACATTGAAGTCATGCGCGCCGGTCAGGCTGCCGAGCGCGGCGGTGCCGCCGGCCGAGACATTGGTGTTGCCCGCCAGCGTGGTGGCGCCGGTGACGGTGAAGTCGGTAGCCGAGACATAGTCGCCGTTCAGCGTGACGTTGCCGGTATAGCTCTGCGCGCCGCTGGTGGTGACGCCGGCGGTGGCGATCGAGCTGCCATTGGCGACCAGGCTGGCGAGATCGGCGAGGCCGATCGACACGCCGCTGGTGCCGTTGAGCGTCAGCCCATAGGCGGAGGTGATCGCGCCGATCGAGACGGTGTCGCCGGTCAGCACGGTGTCGCCGGTCAGCACCGGCCCGACGGCGAAGCTCAGCGCGCCGGTGGCGGTGACGCTGGTGCCGATATTGGTGCCGGCCGCACCCGCGCCGAAGCTCAGGCTGTTGACCGTGATCGGGCCGGCGATGTCGAGCACGCGCAGAGCGTCGAGCGAGACGCTCTCGTTATAGGTGCCGCCCGCGATATGGACGGTGCCACCCGAGACGACTGCGTCGAGGCCGCCCTGCAGGTTGAGCAGCGTGCGCTGGCTGCCCTGCGCGCCGCCGGTGCCCGTCGTGGTGACATAGGCGCGGGTGCGGTTCGCCGCGCTATAGCCCTGGTTGTAGACCGACATGCCGCCATTGGCCGCGGCGAGGGCGAGCAGGCGGGCCTGTTCGCTGAGCGGCGTGTTCGGGCCAAGCGATCCGGCCGAGGCCGTGATCGTCGTGCCGTTCCAGATGCCGTTCAGATAGGTGATGATGCCCCATTCATTGCCGAAGCTGCCTTCGCTGTTGCCGGCGATGTTGAGGTTCGAGCCGTCGGTATACTGGACCGAGATGCCCGACTTGGTGTTGTCGATGATGTTGCCGGTCAGCGCCGCATTCAGGTTGCGGCCGTCGACCAGGATGCCGTTGCGGACGCCGTGGATGTCGTTGCCGGAGATGGTGACGTTGTCGGCACCGTTGGCGACCACGATGCCGCGGGTGATCGTCGGCCAGGCATAGGTGACGTAGCTCTGGTCGGCCGGGCCGAAGATCTCGAAGCCCGAGACCGTCACGCCGTCGGCATTGATCGTGATGCCGTTGTCGCCGTCATGGCTGGCATCGATCTTCGCGCCGGTGCTGCCCAGCAGCGACACGCCGTTGGTGGTGATCGCCGTGCCCGAGGCATAGGTGCCGGCGGCGACGTTGATCGTGCCGTTCGCCCGCACGTCGCGCGCCGCGGCGGCGATCGTCAGGCCGCTGACGACGGTGAAGGTGTTGCTGAAGCCGGTGCCGGTATAGCCCTCGATCGAGCTGGTGTTCGGCGCGGCCAGCCCCAGGGCCCAGCCGGTGGCATCGGCCAGCGTCGTGCGGAAATAGGTGAACTGGTTGCCGTCGGCGCGCGAGCCGGTGTTGCGCACCGCATAGTCATAGCCGGTCAGGTTGAGCTGGCCGAAGCCCTGCGTCGTCGATTCCAGCTGGGCGAACAGGCCGTTCGCTTCCTCGAAGCTGTTCTGCGCGGCGTTGATGTTGATGTTGGTGGTCTGGCCGTTGTAGCCGCCCGCGCGGTTGGTCTGGTAGAGCGCGACGCCGCCCCAGTTGTTGCCCAGCGTGTGGACGCCGTTCAGCGTCACGTTCGCGCTGTCGGTGATCTGGACGCCGGCACCCTCGGTGCCCTGGCCATCCGCCGTGAAGTTGGTGATGGTGACGCCGACGGCGCCGTTGATGTCGAGCTCGGCGCGGCGCGAGCCCTTCACGGTCACGTCGCTGATCGTGACGTTGCTGATCCGCTGGCTCGGCGCATAGCCGAGCGGGTTCGGCTGGACCTTGATGCCGTAATTGCCGCCCGAGACCGTGCTGCCGAGCAGGGTGAAGTTGCTCAGCGTGGTGTTGTCCGCTGCGACCAGGATCGTGCCGAGGCCGCCGCCATTGCTGACGTTGCGGCCGTCGAGGATCGTGCCGGCCTGCGATTGGCCGACCAGGCTGACCGAGGTGGTGATCGCGAGCTGCCCGCCGAGCACATAGGTGCCGTCGAGGATGCGGACGGTGTCGCCTGCCTGCGCGCGGGCCAGCGAGGCGTCGATCGTGCTGGTAATCCGGATGTCCGGGTCGCCGCCCGCGGTGGTGGTGGCGCGCGCCGTCGTGCTGTTGCCGGCATAGGTCAGCACGCCGCCGCGGACGAAGCTGTTGCCGTTGTTGCGAAACACATCGTCCCAGGCGAAGGCGCTGCTCAGCAGGCCGACGGTGCGGACGGGAATGTCGACGTCGAAGCGGTTGCCGGTCACCGTCACGGCGCCGGCATAGAGCTGCTGCCACGGCGTGTTGGGCATATAGCCCTGGATCTGGAAGCCGCGCATGCCGGTGAGGCTGCTGCTCAGGCTGTTGTTCGCGAAGATGCGGTTCGAAGCGTCGGTGGTGCGGCCGGCGCCGCCGGCGACGACGACCATCGCGCTGGCATAGGTGCCGCCGAGGAACTTGTTGCCGGTGATCGTGAAGCTCTCGAGCCGGGTGCGCGCCGGATCGTTGAAATCGTCGATATAGAGGTTGGCGGCGGTCTGGTTGCCGCTGTTGTCGATCACCGAGTTTCGCAGGGTGAAGGCGTTGCCGATCACTTCGACGGTCTTGTTGTCGCCGGCGGCGGCGGGCTTGAAGCCCAGGCCCTCGACGGTGACGCCATTGCCCGAGATGAAGTGCTGCGCGCCGAAGCCCGCCTGGTAGCGCGCGGTGATATAGGCGACGACGTCGTCCGCGTCGGTGATCGCGTTGCCCGCGGCATCGACGCCGCGCAGGGTGATGTTGTCCTTGTAGAGGTAGAGGCCGAAGCTCTGCGCGCCGGCATCGCCATAATAGCCGACGCCGGTGACGCCCTCGAGATAATCGCCCGGACGGATGGTGACGACCGCGCCCGGTGCGGCTTCGTTGACCGCGCCCTGAATGTTGCGGCTGAAGCTGTGATAGCCGGTCGCCGAGCTGTCGGCCCAGGCGCCCGCGCCGACCAGCGTGTTGGCGGCGAGCAGGTCGGCGAAGCTCGATGCGGTCATCGCCGCGTCGCGGATGTAGATGCCGCCGGCGGTGTAGTCGACGCCGGCCATGTCGAACACATTGCCGGTGACGGTGGTGCCGGTGCCGCGCGCGCGGAACATGTTGCCGAAGCCGGCGGTGGTGCTGCCGAAGATGTTGCCGGTGATCGTCGCGCCGACCGAGTCGATCGTCACGCCGCTGTTCAGGCCGCTATTGCCCTTCACCTGGTTGTTGGTGAAGACGACGTTCGAGGTGTTGCCGCCACCCGCGCCGCCGCCGATCGCGACGAGCTGGCGCGAGACGTTGGCTGTGGTGAACTGCTGGCTCGACGGCGCCGAGGAGGGCGCCGCGCCGACAAAGGTCTTGCCGTCGAAGATGTTGCCGTCGATCGTCAGGTTGCTGACGGTCGCGCTATATTCGGAGACCAGGCCGAGATCGCCATTGGCGGTGATCGTGTTGCCGCGGACGGTGGTGCCGCTGTTGTTGCCCTGCAGATAGACCGCGGCGTTCTCGATGCCCGGATTGCCATTGTCGATGCCGAGGATCGTGAACCCGTGATCGGCCGCGCCGAGCGTCACATTGTTGGCGTTCGAGATGGTCACCGCGCCGAGCGCGCCGACGCCGGCGATGCCCTGGATCGTGGTCGCGAGGCGGCCGTCGGTGGAGGTGAGGGTGATGCCCGACTTGTTGATCAGGACATTCTCGACATAGGTGCCCGCGCCGACGCTGATGGTCGCGCCCGCCCGCGCATCGCGCACCGCGGCGCCGATGCCGAGGCCGCCGACCACGGTGAAGGCGTTGCTGCCGCCGGTGCCGTTCCAGCCCTCGATCGAGCCGCTGGCCGGCGCCGCGAGCGCCAGCGCGAAGCTGGTCGCGTTCGCCAGGCTGGTCTGGAAATAGGTAAACTGGCTGCCGTCGCCGCGGTGGCCGGTGTTGCGGACGATATAGTCGAAGCCGGCGATGCTCAGCGTGCCCGGATCGTTGATCGCCGAGCTGTCCTGCAGATACAGGCCATTGGCTTCGCCGAAGCTGTTATTGCCTTCGATCGTGATGCCGGTGAGCTGCTGGTTGCTGCCGGTGGCGCCATTGGCCTGGTAGAGCGCGAGGCCGCCCCAGGCATTGCCCGAGGTGGTGCTGTTCTTCACCAGGATGTTGGCGCTGTCGGTGATCGAGATGCCGTTGCCGGCGAGCGCGCCGGTGACGTTGACGTTGTCGATCGTCGCGCCGATCACCGAGTTGAGATCGAGCCCGGTCTTGCGCGAGCCGCTGATCGTGACGTTGCGGATCGCGAAGTTGTCGATGCGCGCATTGCCGTTGGCGTCGCCCGCGCCGACCTCAACCTTCATGCCGTAGGTGGAATTCGACACCGCGCTCGGCGCGAGCAGGGTGAAGTTGCCGACGGTGACGTCATCGGCATGGACGCGCATGCCGTAGACGCCGAGGGCGGAGGCGTTGAAGATCGTGCCCGCCTCGCTGGCGCCGAGCAGCGTCAGGCTCTTCTGGATGAACAGCGTGTTCGACAGCGTGTAGGTGCCGTCGGCGACGTTGACGGTGCCGCCGGTGACCACGGCGTTGACGCCGGCCTGGACGCTGGCAAGCGTGCCGAGGCGGCTGCCCTGGTTACTGTCGCTGCCCGCGGTCGAGACATAGGCGACCGTGCGGTTCGAGGCCGACCAGGCCTGGTTCTGGACCTCCATGCCGCCATTGGCGGCGCGCAGCGCGAGCAGGCGCTGCTGCTCGGCGAGCGGGGTATTGGCGCCCAGCGCGCCTCCGGCCGGCAGGATCGTCACGCCATCGGCCTGCAGGATGCCGTTCAGGTGGAGGTTGATGCCCCACTCATTGCCATATTGACCCTGCTGGTTGCCGGTCATCGTGACGTTCGAGCCGTCGGTATACTGGATCGAGATGGCCGACTTGGTGTTGTCGATCGTGTTGTTGAGCAGATAGGTGTTCACGTTCCGCCCGTCGACGATGATGCCGGTGCGGATGTCGTGGATGTTGTTGTTCAGCAGCTGGACACCGTCGGCATAGCGATTGACGAAGATGCCGCGCGAATTGGTGCTGCCCCAGGCGAAGCTGGTATAGGCGCTGGTCGCCGGGCCGGCGATCTCCAGGTTCTTGATCGTCACCCAGTCGCCCCAGACGTCGATCGCGTTCTCGATGCCCGCGGTCCAGCCGATCTTGGCGACTCCGCCGCCGTCGATCGTCACGTCGCTGGCGTCGATGCGCACGCCCGAGCGATAGGTGCCGGCGCCGAGCTTCACGGTGGTGCCGAAGCCGGTGGTGCCGATCACGCCGAGCGCGTCGTTGATGTAATTGCCCAGGCCGGTGGTGTCGGTGCCGTTGTTGCTGAGGTTGAGCTTGAGCGCAGTCGCGGTGCTGACCTTGCCTGCGCCATAGATGTGCGGCGCGGTGATGTTGACCGTGCCCGAGGCGCCGCTGAGGTTGCCGGAGATGTTCACGCCCCGATCGGAGCTGATCAGGATGTTCTGGCTGATGCTGTTGCGGTCATTGGCCGCGACCGTGCCGCTCAGATTGGCGTTGCCGCCCATCGCCTCGAGCACGATCGTGCCGTTGTCGAGCGTGGCGGAATCGACGCTCAGCGTGCCGGTATTGACCAGATTGTCGACCACCGCGCCGGCGCTCTTCGCCGTCATCTGGATGCGGCCGCCCTCGGCGAAGATCTGGCCGTTGTTCTGGACGAGCGCGCTGCTGGCTGGCACGCCGACGCTGAGCAGGCCGTCGCCGGCCAGGTCGAGCGTGAAGGCGGTGCCGCCGCCCAGCTGCACCCGGCCCGCGGTGGCGGTGATCACGCCGCTGTTGCGCACGGTCGGCGCGACGAAGGCGGCGAGGCCGAGATTGCCGGCGGTGATGTTGATGTTGCCGTTGACGACGATCTCGCCGCCGGTCGCACCGGTGATGTCGAGATTGCCGCCCGACATGAACGCGGCCTGGTCGATGTCACCCGTCGAAGCGACCAGGCTGCCGACATTGACGTCGGCGGTGCCCGAGAACAGCACGCCGTTCGGGTTGAGG
>Ga0164294_10004191_pt1 | contig 12652 bp, 12 predicted proteins | sample GEODES005metaG_FD_111479 | JGI IMG/M metagenome (GOLD analysis project Ga0164294, IMG submission 111479) | Oligotrophic lake water microbial communities from Sparkling Lake, Wisconsin, USA - GEODES005 metaG | ecosystem: Environmental > Aquatic > Freshwater > Lake | place: USA: Sparkling Lake... | reverse complement strand
CCGACCCCGCCCCCGCCCCCGGGGCCAGCCTGGCCGCCATCCCCTATCGCTGCGCCTCTGGCCGCCGGTTCACGGCCGCCTGGGGCCTGCCCGGCGACCGGGTGAGAGTGACCGCCGGCGGCATCAGCAAGACCCTGCCCCCGGCCCCGTCGGCCTCCGGGGCCCGCTACAGCGACGGGGTGTTCGAGATCTGGGGCAAGGGCGACGCCGCCCTGCTCAGCGGCTTTCCGGGCGGCCCCTACCAGAACTGCCGGGCCGGCTAGATGGACGCCTTTCCCGCCTTCTTCCCCCTGGCCGGCCGCCGGGTGATCATCGCCGGATCGGGTGAGGCCGCCGAGGCCAAGGCCCGGCTGTTCGACGGCTCCCCCGCCGAGCTGGTGCATCTGGAGGGCCCCCAGGCCTGGTTGGTGGGGTCCTATAGCGGCGCCCTGCTGGCCTTCATCACGGGCGACGACCTGTTCGTCCAGGCGGCCCGCGCCGCCGCCAAGGCCGCTGGCTGCCTGGTCAATGTCGTCGATCAGCCAGCGCTCTGCGACTTCAACACCCCCGCCGTCATCGACCGGGGCGCGGTGGTCGCCGCCGTCGGCACCACGGGCGCCTCGCCCATGCTGGCGGCCCTGATCCGCAATGACATCGAGGCGCGGATGCCGCCGGGCGCCGGCCGGGTGGCGGTCCTGCTGCGCCGGCTGCAGGGCGAGGTGCGGGAGGCCTTTCCGGAGCTGGTCGCCCGCCGCGCCTTTCTGCGGGGAATCCTGTCGGGCGACGCCGCCAAGGCGGCCATGGAGGGTGATCTGGCCCGGGCCGAGACCCTGCTGCGGGCGGCCATCCAGCGCGGCGGCGAGCCGGTGGGCCGGGTGGCCTTTGTCGCAGGCCGGGGTCCAGCCGATCTCCTGACCCTGCGGGCCAGCCGCGCCCTGGCGGAGGCCGACCTGATCCTGGCGGATGCGGACACGGACCCTGCCGTCCTGGCCCTGGCCCGCCGCGACGCGGCCCGGATGTCGCCGGACAATCAAACCGGCGCCGCCCTTGCGGCCCTGGCCCGGGCCGGGCGGCAGGTGGTGCGGATCATCACCCGGACGCCGGACCCCCGGGACCTCAAGGCCCTGGTTGCCGAGGGCGTGACCGTCGAGGTCATGCTCGCCGCCCCCGGAAGCTGAAGGCGATGAGACGCTGATGGCGCCGGGCAGCGCAGTCTCCGGCCTCACCACCGCCGATCTGGATGTGGTGCTGCTGTCCCTGAAGGTGGCGGCGACCGCCGTGATGGTCGCCCTGCCCCTGGCCTTTGGAACCGCCCTGCTGCTGGCCCGGGGCCGGTTTCCCGGCCGCTCCATCCTGGATGCCCTGACCACCCTGCCTCTGGTCATGCCGCCGGTCGCCACCGGCTATGCGCTGCTGCTGCTGTTCGGCCAGCAGGGGATGCTGGGCGCGCCTCTGGCGAAGCTGGGGATCGTCCTGGCCTTCGACTGGACCGGCGCCGCCCTGGCGGCCGGGCTCATGGCCTTTCCCCTGATCGTGCGGCCCATCCGCCTGGCCATGGAGGCCATGCCGGCCGACCTTCATCTGGCCGCCCGAACCCTGGGCGCGGGCCCCTGGCGTCGTCTCTGGAAGGTCACCCTGCCCCTGTCGGCCCCCGGAATCGCCGCCGGGGTGATCCTGGGCTTCGCCAAGGCGCTCGGCGAGTTTGGCGCCACCATCACCTTCGCCGCCGCGATTCCGGGGGTCAGCCTGACCCTGCCGGCCGCCATCTACCAGGCTGTCCAGACCCCGGGCGGTGAGCAGCGGGCCGCGGCCCTCTGCCTGGTCGCCGCCGTCATCGCTGTCGCCGCCGTGGCCGGGGCGGACGTCGTCACCCGCCGGTTCCTGAGACGCTGAGCCATCGGCTCCGGCTCGAACGGCTGGAGCAGGGTTCGATCCGATAACCGCTTCACAGTGATCGGACCATGCTCTAAGTCCCCGGACATGGTCCTGATCCTGTCCCATCGATGGCGCCGCGCCTGAAGAACCGCTCCAGCGGGCCTTGGCCTGCTTTCGGGCGCCCCCTGCGCGCAACCTGACCTGACCTTTCTGAACATCCGGATCCCCATGACCGACCAGACCCCCGCCCCCGCCGCCTATGCCGGCCCTGACCGTGTGCTGTCCGGCGTCCAGCCGTCCGGCGCCCTGCATCTGGGCAACTATCTCGGCGCCCTGGTGAAGTTCGCCCGGCTGCAGCACGAGGTGGAGACCTTCATCTTCGTCGCCGACCTGCATGCCATCACCGTCTGGCAGGAGCCGGCCCAGCTGGCCGCCCAGACCCGAGAGATTGCGGCGGCCTATCTGGCCTCGGGCCTGGACCCGCAGAAGGCGGCGATCTTTCCCCAGTCGGCGGTGCGAGAACATGCCGAACTGGCCTGGATCTTCAACTGCGTGGCCCGGCTGGGCTGGCTGGACCGCATGACCCAGTTCAAGGAAAAGAGCGGCAAGCACAAGGAGCGCTCCAGCGTCGGCCTCTATACCTATCCGGTGCTGCAGGCGGCCGACATCCTGATCTACCGGGCCACCAAGGTGCCGGTGGGCGATGACCAGAAGCAGCATCTGGAACTGACGCGGGACATCGCCGCCAAGTTCAACCACGACTTCGACGCCCCGGGATTCTTCCCCCTGCCCGAGCCCCTGACCCAGGGACCCGGCGCCCGGGTCATGTCCCTGCGCGACGGCCAGGCCAAGATGAGCAAGTCCGATCCGTCCGACCTGTCGCGCATCAACCTGACCGATGACGCCGACGCCATAGCCGCAAAGATCCGCAAGGCCCGCACCGATCCCGAGCCGCTGCCGGACAGCCTGGAGGCCCTGGCCGCCCGGCCGGAAGCCGACAATCTGGTGGGTATCTTCGCCGCCCTGTCGGGAGAAACCAAGTCAGACGTCCTGGCCCGTTACGCCGGCCAGGGCTTTGGCGCCTTCAAGCCGGCCCTGGCGGATCTCGCCGTCTCGGCCCTGTCGCCCGTCAGCGCCGCCATGCGCGGCTACCTGGCCGACCCGGCCGAAATCGACCGCATCCTGATGGCGGGCGCCGAGCGGGTCCGGGCCGTTGCGGAAGTCACCCTGAAGGAGGTTCGGGCGAAGGTCGGATTCATCCGCGGATAGAGACATCCGCTTCGGCAAGCTGACTCACTGTGCGTCCTTCGACACGCCTGCTGCGCAGGCTACTCAGGATGACGAAGACCTTGAAATTCCGAGACATTGTATACCTTCCAAAGCTCGACTTACCGGCTTCTGGCTATTTGAAGGGCCCATTTGCCAGCACGAAACAGCAACAGGATGGAGCCCAGCGCCATCACGTTGAGGGGGATCGGGGTAAGCAAAATCATCAGAAGGCCGAGATTGCCCGCTGTGTCGGGCCAAAAGAAGCCCTGCCAGAGGCCAGGAAGCAGCGCCCCAACCATTTGGACGGAGCCCGCGCTGAAAATCCAACCTCGGAAAGCCAGCCAAACCGGAGCGACGAGCTAGAGGGCAAACCACACCACTAGCAGCGATAGGTAGAATGCAGATTCACTCACTCTGGCCTGTCCTAGTTGGGCCGGGGTTTCGCCAGCCGCTTCACCGCCACCTCGAAGCAGGGTTCGTCAAATTCAACAATATTCGTCATGCTGAGTAGCGGCCGCAGGCCGCGTGTCGAAGCACGCAAACTGCAGGCCGCCCCCTCGAGACCGGTCTCAGTACTTGGCCGGGATCACCACCCGCATGTGGTCGTAGCCCTTGACGAAGCTGGAATAGACCCGGCTCGGCTCGGACACCACATTGATGCGCGGGAAGCGCTTGAGGATTTCTTCCCAGACGATCCGCAGCTGCATCTCGGCCAGGCGGTTGCCCACGCAGCGGTGGATGCCGAACCCGAAGGACAGGTGATGGCGGGGCCGTTCGCGGTCGATGATGAAGGCGTTGGGGTTTTCGATCACCGTCTCGTCACGGTTGCCCGAGACGTACCACATGATGACCTTGTCGCCCTTGCGGATGGTCTTGCCGCCCAGTTCTACATCCTCCAGCGCCGTGCGGCGCATATAGGCCAGGGGCGTCTGCCAGCGGATGATTTCCGAGACCATCGAGGGGATCAGCTCGGGGTTGGCCATCAGCTTGTCATACTGGTCGGGGTTCTGGTTCAGGGCCAGCAGGCCGCCGGTGATGCTGTTGCGGGTCGTGTCATTGCCGCCGACGATCAGCAGGATGATGTTCCCCAGATACTCCATGGGGTCCATGTTGCGGGTCGCCTCGCCATGGGCCAGCATCGAGATCAGGTCGCCAGCCGGCTCGGCATTGACCCGCTCGTTCCAGAGCCTCGTGAAATAGCCCAGGCATTCCAGAAGCTCGGCCCGGCCCTCTTCCTCGGTCTCGACAATGCCCTTGCCCGGCATGGCGGTGGCGACATCCGACCAGCGGGTCAGCTTGCGGCGGTCTTCCCAGGGGAAATCGAACAGGGTGGCCAGCATCTGGGTGGTCAGTTCGATGGAGATCCGGTCGACCCAGTCGAATTCCTCGCCGATCGGCAGGCTGTCCAGCAGGGCGCCGGCCCGCTCACGGATCAGGCCTTCCAGCTTCATCAGATTGGCCGGGCCCACAATGGGGCTGACGGTCTTGCGCTGCACGTCGTGCTTGGGCTGGTCCATGGCGATGAACATGGGCAGCTTGAAGTCCTCGTCCGGATCGCGGGCGGTAATGGCGCCCTCGCTGGAAAAGACCTTGTGGTTGGTGTCGACGGCGACGATGTCCTCGAACCGGGTGACCGACCAGTAGGGGCCAACCTCACTCTCGGCGGTGTAATGGACCGGGTCCTCCTGCCGCAGCCGCTCGAAGAAGGGCCAGAAGGTGTTGTCCTGGAAACGGGCCGGCTCGAGCGGGTTGATCAATTCCAGCGGGGTGGACCAGGCTTCCGCCCGGGCGGTTTCCAGCTTGTCGAATGCGCCATCAGCCATGGCCGTCTCCTCTATCTTGTCACTGTTCACATAGGGCCACGGAACCGCGCACTTGTCACGGGGGCGAGGACAAAACGACGCATTTGCCGACCGTCAGGGCCGGGAAACGCGTCGTATAGAGGCGTTTATCCCCAAAACCGGGCGCGGCTATCCGGCCATACGCCGCCGGACGGGCGCCGGTGAAGAGATCTGGGCCGCATCGATCCGGAACCGGCGGATCAGTTCGCCCAGCTGCTGGGCTTCCTGGCGCATGACGTGCGAGGCGGCGGTGGACTGCTCGACCATGGCGGCGTTCTGCTGGGTCATCTGGTCCATGCGGTTGGCGGTCTGGGCCACCTCGCGCAGACCGGTGGACTGTTCGCGCACCGATCCGCTGATCTCGGACATCAGGCTGGTGACCTCTTCCACCCGGGACACGATGCGGTCCAGGGCCGCCCCGGCCTCGCCAACCAGAGAAACGCCCGAAGTGATCTGCTGTCCGGAGGTGGCGATCAGGTGCTTGATCTCCTTGGCGGCCTCGGCCGAGCGCTGGGCCAGGGCCCGCACTTCCTGGGCGACCACGGCAAAGCCCCGTCCGGCATCGCCGGCCCGGGCGGCCTCGACTCCGGCATTGAGGGCCAGAAGGTTGGTCTGGAAGGCGATCTCGTCGATCACCCCGATGATCTGGGTGACGTGCTGCGAGCCTTCCTGGATGCTGGCCATGGCGGCCACGGCCCGGCGGACCACCTCGCCCGACCCACGGGCGTCGGCGCCCGTCTCGGCGACAACCTTGTCGGCCTGGCCGGCGCCCTCGGCGGCCCGGGCGGCGGCCGCGGAAATCTCTTCCAGGGCGGCGGCGGTTTCCTGCAGGCTGACGGCCTGCAGCTCGGTGCGCCGGGACAGGTCGTCGGCCGCCGCGCTGGTTTCGTGGGACACGGACTCGATGGTCACGGCGCGGCTGGAGATGCTGCTGATGATGTCCGCCAGCTGGGTCACTGTGGCGTTGAAGTCGGCGCGCAGGCTTTCGTAGACCGGCGCGAAGGGCGTCTCGAGACGGTGGGTCAGGTCCCCGTTGGTCAGCCGGTTCAGGCCCTCGGCCAGGTCCTTGACCACCTGGGCCTGCTCGCGGGCCGTGGCGGCCCGAGCGGCTTCTTCCGAGGCGCGGACCTGCGACTGTTCGGCCGACTGGGCCTGTTCGCGGCGGTTCAGCTCGGCCAGCCGCAGCTGGTTGTCGCGGAACACCACCAGGGACCGGACAATGGCGCCCAGTTCGTCGCCGCGTTTCAACGCATCAAGGTCGACGCGGTTGTCGCCGCCGGCCAGATGTTCGGTGGCGGCGGCAATGCGGATCACCGCCTTGCGGGTGCTGAAGACCAGCAGGACGGCCACGCCGGCCACGCCGGCCAGGGCCAGAAGAACCAGGCCGGTGGCGACCGCGCCGATCAGCTCGGCCTGGGCGACGGACGCCTCGGCCCGCGCCAGGGAGGCCGTGCGGCTGCTCTCGACGGCCTTGTCCAGGGCGCTGGTCATCGAGATATAGGCCTGCTCGAAGGGCACGCTGAACTGGGCGGCGGTGCTGAAATCGACTTCCAGCATGGACATCACCACGCCGACGGCATCGTCATATCCGGTCAGCTCCTTGCGCAGGGCCTTGAGCTGGGTGCGTTCGACCTCTGTGGGCGCTGCCGCGATCACCTGGTCGACTTCTTTCTGGATCGCCTTGATTTCCTTGCCCAGGGCTTCAGCCCGGCCGGGAATGGCGGAGGTCTCGATACCGGCCGATTGACGGGTCAGGAGCAGATAGAGCTCGCCATGGGCAGAGCGGATACGCTGGGAAATCTGGGCCAGGCGCAGGCTGGCCGGGACATCCTGCTTGACCACGGTTTCAAGAACCGAGCGCTGGTTGACGTTCATCCAGGCCGAGCCGCCGGCCACCAGGGCAAGGGCCAGAAAGCCGATCAGCGGGGCGAGGCCGATCTTGATGGCCAGGGGGGCGTCGTCGAGGCGGAGAAAACGCATGGGCGATCCTGATTGTCCTTTGGACTGTTGGATCGATGTTCTCAGCCCAAGGTAAGCTTAGGGTTAAGGTAAACACAGATTGCAGGTCCCGAAGCAGATTTCCTGACTCCGGGACCGCAACGACTGAACTTAAGCGCCGGGGAACCGCACGGGCACGCGGATGGTGCCGGACTTGGAACCCATGGGCAGCACTTCGGCGACGCAGATGGCGGCCTGTTCAAAGCCCTTGGACGGGGCCTCGCTCTGGATCACCTTGCAGCCGGACAGCTTGCCGTCAGCGGCCGTGCATTCCACCGTGATGTTGGCGGCCTGCTTGGTATTGGCGTGCTTGGTCAGGCATTTGCCCATCTGGGCGCTGAGGTCCGCAGCCGAGGCCGGAACCGAGACCGACATCATTACGCAAGCGACGCCGGCGAAGAAAAATGACTTGTTCATCCTGATAGTCCCCCTTCTGGGCAGGTTCATTGAAGCGACGCCGTGATTAGTGACGCACCGAGGTTAAATTACCGCTTACAGGCGAACTCTTCTGGTCAACGGCGATTCGCCGGCGGCAAATCCGGCTCGGTCCTTTGGGACTTGCCCCGGTCCGCAGTCCGGCCCATCTATTGCCAATCATGTTCATCCAGACCGAAGCCACGCCAAACCCCGAGGTCCTGAAGTTCCTGCCCGGGCGCGAAGTCCTGGGGCTGGGAAGCCGGGAACTCTCGACCCGCGAAGACGCCGCCATCTCTCCCCTGGCCAGCGCCCTGTTCGAGATCGAGGACGTCGCCCGGGTCTTTCTGGGCCCGGACTTTCTGACCGTCACCCGGGCCGAGGGCGGCGACTGGGCCTTCCTGAAGGCGCCGATCCTGGCGGCCATCATGGATCACTACACCTCGGGCCGCCCCGTCCTGGCGGAGGGCGAAACGGCCGAAACCGACGACACCGTCTATGACGACGAAACCGCCCAGATCGTCGCCGAGATCAAGGAACTGCTGGATACGAGGGTGCGGCCGGCCGTGGCCCAGGACGGCGGCGACATCGTCTTTTCCCGTTTCGAGATCGAGACCGGCACCGTCTATCTGCATATGCGCGGGGCCTGTTCGGGCTGTCCCTCCTCGGCCATGACCCTGAAGGCCGGGGTCGAGAACATGCTGCGCCACTATGTCCCCGAAGTGATGCGGGTCGAACAGACTCTCTAGCTGACGCGGCTCTGAAGGGGGGCTATGCCGTAACTGAATCAGTTACGGATGGAGCCCCTGATGTCCGCCCCCCTGCAAGACGCCGCCCTCGACCAGATCTTCCGCAACGCCCGCACCCGCAATGGCTGGGAACCTGCCCCCCTGGCCGAGACCCTGCTGCGGGCAGTCTATGACCTGACGCGGATGGGCCCGACCGCCGCCAACACCTGCCCGGCCCGGTTTGTCTTCGTCACCAGCCCGGAAGGCCGGGAGCGACTGGCGGCCCTCAGCTCACCCGCCAACGCCGCCAAGATCCGGGTCGCGCCCTGCACGGTCATTGTCAGCTATGACCTGGACTTCGCCGACCACGTGCCGACCCTGTTTCCGCACAATCCGGGCGCCGCCGCCTGGTTCCCCAAGGGCGCGCCCCATACCGAGACCTCGGCCTTCCGCAATGGCTCGCTGCAGGCCGGCTATTTCATCCTGGCCGCCCGGGCCCTGGGCCTCGACTGTGGTCCCATGTCCGGCTTCGACAATACCGGGGTCGATGCGGTCTTCCATGCCGGGACCAGCATCAAGAGCAACATCCTGGTGACCATCGGCCACGGCACCGACGAAAACCTGTTCCCCCGCAGCCCGCGACTGGACTTCGAGACCGCCTGTCAGATTGTCTGATGCGGAGCGGGGGTCGGTGTCTGCGGCCACCACCCCCGTCACAGCATCGCGGGAATCACCCGGTCGGGCGGACGGTGGCCATCCATGAAGGTCTTGATATTGACGATGACCTTCTCGCCCATGTCGATCCGGCCCTCGACCGTGGCAGAGCCCATATGGGGCAGCAGCACGACATTGGGCAGTTTCAGGAGCTTGGGGTTGATCGCCGGCTCATGCTCATAGACGTCCAGCCCGGCCCCGGCGATATCGCCCCGCGACAGCATGTTGGCCAGGGCCCCCTCGTCGATCACTTCGCCCCGGGCGGTGTTGACCACGATGGCGTGCGGCTGCAGCAGCTTCAGCCGCCGCGCCGACAAGAGGTGATAGGTGGCCGGGGTATGGGGACAGTTGACCGAGATGATGTCCATCCGGGCCAGCATCTGGTCCAGGCTTTCCCAGTAGGTGGCCTCGAGTTCCTCGACCACCCGCGGGCTGGCGGGCTTGCGGTTATGATAGTGGATCGACAGGCCAAAGGCCTTGGCGCGCCGGGCCAGGGCCTGGCCGATGCGGCCCATGCCGATGATGCCCAGGCGCTTGCCCCAGATCCTGCGGCCCAGCATCCAGGTCGGCGACCAGCCGTGGAAGCCTCCGGACTGCACGACCCCGGCCCCCTCGACCAGCCGACGGCTGGAGGCCATGATCAGGCTCATGGTCAGGTCGGCGGTGTCCTCGGTCAGAACGCCGGGCGTGTTGGTGACGATGATGCCGCGCTGGTTGGCCGTGGCGACATCGATATTGTCGATCCCGGCCCCGAAATTGGCGATCAGCTTCAGCCGTTCCCCGGCCCGCGACAGCAGGCGGGAATCCAGCCGGTCGGTAATGGTCGGCACCAGGACATCGGCCCGGCCGAGCGCATCCAGCAGGGCGTCGCTGCTCATGGGCTTGTCATCGATGTTCAGTTCGGTGTCGAACAGCTCCCGCATCCGGGTTTCGACCGGATCAGGCAGCTTGCGGGTGACGATGACTTTGGGTCTTTTGACGGCCATGACGCATTCGATGAGGGCAAGCGGGCGCCGCCCGGACGGGCGTCTTGCAAGCTGTAGCAAAGCCCCGGCGGCGGGCCAAGCACACATCCATGGTCCAGGCGGCGGAGACGTTGAATGCTGATGATATCCGGGACACTGAAATGGACGCTGCCGGCCCTGCTGGCCCTGGCCCTGAGCGGCTGTGGCCAGGAGGACTCGCAGAAATGCCGGACACGTTCCGGGTTTCCGGTCCCCCGGTTCGTCGCCCTGAAGTCCGGAGAGGTCAATGCCCGCAATGGCCCGGGCGAGGATCATCGCATCCTCTGGGTCTGGCGGGTGCGGGGCATGCCGTTGGAGGTCATCGCCGAAAGCCGCGACTGGCGAAAGGTCCGCGGACCGGACGGGTCGACGGCCTGGGTCAAGAAACAGCTGGTGGACGGCGGTCGGTCGGTCATGCGCATCAGGCCCGGCGACCTGGCCCTGCGGGCGGAGCCGAAGCCGGACGCCCGGATCGTCGCCTATCTGCGGTCCGGCGCCATCGCCACCCAGCTCAAGGCCGAAAAGGGCTGGAGCCGCCTGCAGGCCGGCGGGGTGCGGGGATGGACGCCGCAGTCCGAGGTCTGGGGCGCCGGTCCGGACCCTGTCTGCGCGCCGCCGGCCAGGGCCTCGGCAAAGCCGCGCAGTTGAGACAACCGGGGCGCCATGCTACCCCGCAGGCAAGATCATCCCCATATCCGTTTGGTCGCCGAATCGACCGCAGCCGGAATACCCAGAATGCATGAAGCCCAGTCCTCCTACAGCTATGATGAGCTGATTGCCTGTTCCAGGGGCCTGATGTTCGGCCCCAGCAACGCCCAGCTGCCGGCGCCGCCGATGCTGATGATGGACAGAATCACCCTGATCACCGCCGAGGGCGGGCTGTTCGGCAAGGGCGAGATGGTCGCCGAGCTGGATATCAATCCCGACCTCTGGTTCTTCAAATGCCATTTCGAAGGCGACCCCGTCATGCCGGGCTGCCTGGGCCTCGACGCCATGTGGCAGCTGGTCGGCTTCTTCCTTGGATGGTCCGGCGCCCCCGGCAAGGGCCGCGCCCTGGGTGTCGGCGAGGTGAAATTCACCGGCCAGGTGACGCCCAAGGTCCAGAAGGTGGTCTATCGCATCAGCCTCAAGCGGGTGATCATGCGCAAGCTGGTGATGGGAATTGGCGACGGGGTGCTCGAAGCCGACGGCAAACCCATCTATGAAGCCAAGGACCTCCGCGTCGGTCTGTTCGACCCGGCGTCGATGGTCTGAAGACCAAGAAGAAAAAGACCTCAACGGTCCAAGAGAACAAGGGAGCAGCCATGCGGCGCGTCGTCGTCTCCGGCATCGGCATCGTTTCGTCGATCGGCAACAACAGCAATGAAGTCCTGGCCTCCCTGCGCGAAGCCAGGTCCGGGGTCAGCGCGGCCCCGGAATACGCCGAACTGGGTTTCCGCTGTCAGGTCCAGGCCGCGCCGGACATCGACTGGGAATCCATGGTCGATCGCCGGGCCGCAAGGTTCCTGGCCCCCGGCACGGCCTATGGCCATATCGCCATGGAACAGGCCATCGCCGATTCCGGCCTCACCGAGTCGGAAGTCAGCCACGAAAAGACCGGCCTGATCGTCGGCTCCGGCGGCCCCTCCACCCAGACCATCATCCAGGCGGCCGCCATCACCCGCGAAAAGGGCCCCAAGCGCATCGGCCCCTTCGCCGTACCCAAGGCCATGAGCAGCGGCCCCTCGGCCACGCTCGCCACCTGGTTCAAGATCCGCGGCCTGAACTTCTCCATCAGCTCGGCCTGCGCCACCTCCACCCACTGTATCGGCTCGGCCTATGAGCAGATCCTGATGGGCAAGCAGGATGTGGTTTTCGCCGGCGGCACAGAGGAACTGGACTGGTCCCTGTCCAACCTTTTCGACGCCATGGGCGCCATGTCCAGCCGCTTCAACGACACCCCGCAAAAGGCCAGCCGGGCCTATGACGTCGACCGCGACGGCTTTGTCATCGCCGGCGGCGCAGGGATCGTGGTGGTGGAAGAGTATGAGCGGGCCAAGGCCCGGGGCGCGAAGATCTATGGCGAGATCGTCGGCTATGCCGCCAACAGCGACGGCCATGACATGGTCGCCCCCTCGGGCGAGGGCGCCGTGCGCTGCATGAACCTGGCCCTGGAAGGCGCTGGCGGCCGGACCATCGACTACCTCAACCCCCATGGCACCTCGACCCCGGTCGGCGACGCCAAGGAGATGGAGGCGGTCCGCCAGGTGTTTGGCGCCAGGGCCCCGCTGATCTCCTCGACCAAGTCCCTGACCGGCCACAGCCTGGGGGCCGCCGGCGCCCAGGAAGCCATCTACAGCCTGCTGATGCTCAACAACGGCTTCGCCGCCGAAAGCGCCAATATCGAGACCCTCGACCCGGCCTTCGAGGACCTGCCCATCCTGCGCCAGCGGGCCGACCGCCAGCTGGAAACGGTGATGAGCAACAGCTTCGGCTTCGGCGGCACCAATGGCTGCCTGATCATGGCCAGGGCCTGAGGCGGGTCCGACCACATCCATCGTCATGCTGAGCAGCCCCGTTGCGGGGCGTGTCGAGCCGCGCATACTGCCGGCCGCCAGCGCCATTCGAAGCTGAAACGGTCTTGCGGTCTTCGGGCGCGCGGTCTGCGACCGCTACTAAGACTGACGAAGCATGTTGGGCCGTACCAACCCTCGCCTCTTCAAATTCATCGTCATGCTGAGCAACCATTAGACGGCGGTTGATTGTGATACCCATGGCTGTCCGCGTTGGAGCACGGTGTTGACGTATATGAGCAGCTTTCTGGCGCAAGCGACGAGGGCGAGCTTGTGTG
>Ga0164294_10004190_pt1 | contig 12653 bp, 8 predicted proteins | sample GEODES005metaG_FD_111479 | JGI IMG/M metagenome (GOLD analysis project Ga0164294, IMG submission 111479) | Oligotrophic lake water microbial communities from Sparkling Lake, Wisconsin, USA - GEODES005 metaG | ecosystem: Environmental > Aquatic > Freshwater > Lake | place: USA: Sparkling Lake... | reverse complement strand
GGCAGCCTCGCCGGCCTCTCCGCCGAGATCGACCACTGGCGCTCGCTCCTCGCCGCCAAGGGGATGGCCTGCGTCGTCGAGTCGGGCGCCCGCCATCTCCTCGATCCCCTCCACAAGCACGAGCCGACGCTCGTCTCCCCCGATCCCTCCGCCCGGAAGCGCCGCGTCGACTTTCTGCTCGCGGCGGTCGATCTCGCCGCCGAACTGAACGCCCATTCGGGCGCCACGTCCGCCACCGAGCCGAGCGCTCCCTGCCTCTCCCTCTGGTCGGGCGTGGGGCGCGACGCCGCCGACGACACGACAAACCTCGACCGGCTCTGTGCAGGCCTCAGGTCCGTCATCGAGCGGGCAACGAAGCGCGGTGTGCGGCTGGGATTCGAGCCGGAGCCGGGGATGGTCATCGACACGATTGCCCGGTGGGCCACGCTCCGCGACCGCCTCGGCAATCCGCCATGCCTCGGGCTCTCTGTCGATCTCGGCCACCTCGAGTGCATGGGGGAATGGCCGTTGGCTGCGACCCTCGCCCCGCTCGTCCCCCACGTCGTCAACGTCCATGTCGATGACATGCTCGCTTGCCGCCACGACCATCTCCCCCTCGGGGCCGGCGACGTCGATTTTGCCGCGCTGCTCCCGCTTCTCGCCGCCGGCGGCTATGACGGGGGGCTCCATGTCGAACTTCCCCGCCAGTCCCACCGCTGGCTCGACACGGCCCGCGAGTCAATTTCCTTTCTCGCCCACCATCTTTCTCCAGCCACCGTTCACTCTCCCCGGAGTTACAGATGACCGACGCCGCCGACCCCAAACCGCTTCATGTCCTCTTCCTCTCGGTGCCCGGCCTGCGGCCTGAAGACCTCGCCCGGATGCCGGTCGTGGCCGCCCTTGCCGCGCTCGGCGGGAAGGTGCCGCTCGCTCCCTGCTTCCCCGCCGTCACCTGCCCGGTGCAGGCCACGCTGACCACCGGCGGCACGCCACGGAAGCACGGGATCGTCGCCAACGGCGTTTACGACCGCGACGAGCACCATCTCGAAATGTGGATCAGCCCCGACTCCGTCCACCGGGTCCCGAGACTCTGGGATCGCCTCAAGGCCAGCCGACCGGAACTCCGCACCGCGGCTTGGTTCATCCTCCAGTCGAAGCACGCCACGGCCGACCTCGTCTGCCTCCCCGCCCCGAAGCACAATCCCGACGGCACCGAGACGATGTGGTGCCACACGAATCCGGAGCCGCTCTACGCGACCCTCCGGGAGAGCCTCGGCGACTTCCCGCTCCACAAGTTCTGGGGCCCGCTTGCCGGCATCGAATCGTCGCGCTGGATCGCCAAGAGCTTCCTCGCCGCAGCCAAGGAAGCCCCCCCGCATCTGGCCGTCGTTTATCTCCCCCACCTCGACTACGCCGCGCAGCGTCAGGGGCCCGACAGTGACGCTGCCCACGCCGCCTGCGGCGAGATCGACGCCGAGATCGGCACCCTCGTCGAGGAGTATGGCCGGCTCGTGGGCCCAGAGAATCTCGTCGTCGTCGTGGCGGGCGAATACCGGATCCGCCCGGTGACGCACGCCGTCTTCGTCAACCGCATCCTCCGCGACGCGGGGCTGCTCGTCGTCAAGGATTCCCCCGACGGGGAGCTGATCGACATGGAGAAGAGCCGGGCCTGGGCGCTGGCCGACCATCAGGTGGCCCATGTCTATCTCAAGCTCGGCCAGGCGCGTGAGGAGCGCGACCGGCTCGTGCAGCAGATCCACAACCTCTTCGACACCCGCCGCGGCGTGAAGCAGGTCTACTCTGGCACGGCGCTCGTGGGCGCGGCGCTCTCCGACACCCCCGTCCCGGCGCTTGCCAGCCACTGCGGCGATCTGGTCATGGAAAGCACGGCCGAGGCTTGGTTTGCCTATCCGTGGTGGGGCGATGCTTCCAAGGCCCCGACCTTCGCCCGGACGATCGACATCCACAAGAAGCCGGGCTACGACCCGCTCGAGATGTTCATCGATCGCACCGCCCCGCCGCCGCCGGGGATGCCGTTCGGGATCCCGCTCGACACGAACCTCGTCAAGGGCTCGCACGGCGCGATCGACGCCGATGATCCCCACGAGACGATCCTGATCTGCTCCCGCCCCGACGTGATTGGCTCCGAGCCCCTCCACGCCCGCGACGTGACCGGAATCGTGCTCAAGCTCTTCAGGGCGAAGTGAGGCGTGGGAGCACGCAGCGGCGTCACGCGAGGTGCTTTCCTAAAGCGCAGGCGAGGCGGGGATCGGCGAACGCTTGAGGAGTGACGAGGTTCCTCCGAGGAACGACGAAACTTTTGCCGGCCCCGCCGACGAACCACCCACAGGCTCGCCACACGCAGGCTCGCCACCTGCGCTTCCGGCTCAAACGTGGCTTCGGGGTCGCCCGAGCCCCGTCGCCGGACGTTCGCTACGGGCATCCATGCCCTCCGCTCTCTCGGACCCGCCTGCGCTCCGCCTTCCGGGCTTCGCTTGTCGGCTACGCCGGCTCTCGGAGCACGGGCGACCCCTCGCTGGCGGCGTCACGCGGGGTGCTTTGCTCGGGCGCGTAGGCGAGCGAGTCGCTCACACCCACTCCACTGGCTGCGGCTCGAGGGCGTCGGCGGGGCGCTTGCCCGCATCGACGCGGCCGGAGCCGGCCAAGCGGCTCTGGGCCTTCAGGCTCATGTCGTGATTGCACACCATCTGGCACGAGAGCCGCAGGCCCGGCGTCGTGATCCCCTTCGCGGCGAGAACATTCTGCTCCGCCTTCGTCATCGCGGCCGGCTCGCCGGCGACAAACTCCACCCGGCAGGTGGTGCAACGGCCGACACCGCCGCAGGCATGGAGCTGATCGATCCCGCACTCGTCGACGAGGGCGTTGACTAGCCGCTTGCCGGCGGGAACTTCGAAATCACCGACGCCATCGACGGAAATCTTGGGCACGAAACGGTCTCCTGAGAGGGGCTTTTGAATCGGTCTGGGGTGTGTCGTCTGGAAAAAATGCGGGGCGGGGGAGCACGCCCCCGCCCCGCGTCGAATCATGTCGTCGCTCTCGTTCGCAACAGCTCGGCTCACTTCCCCTTGGCGTCGAGGTTCGCCGCCATGTCGTCGGGGGTGACGCCACTGGCGATTCCCTCGGCGGGAACATCCAAGCCGGTCGTCCACACCAAGGCATTGAGCATCAGGCGACGGAAGTCGTCGTTGGCCCAGTTGCGGTGGAAGTGGGCGCCGGTGCAGCCGAAGCCGCGGCCCCCCTCGGGACGCTCGTACGCCCAAGCGAGGACCTCGCGGCTCCCCTTTCCGGCCCGGACGGTGGGGTTGTTGCTGTGGGGGCCATCGGGACGCTCGCGGGTGTCGTCCGGCGGGACGGCCGAGAGGATCGACACCACCTTCGACTGCGGCTCCTTGAACCGCATGTGGTAGTACCACTCGTCGTTCGTCTCGAATGGATTCACGCCACGCGTGATCGGATGATCCTTGGCAAGCTCCGTCTTGGCGAGCATCCAGTGGGGATTCACCGACCAGTGGGGCTCGAAGTAGCCCCCCATCCAATTGAGAAACTCAGGGCCACCCTTCTCCTTGGGCACTTCCACCGCGTAGTGGAGGCAGGCGATGCCGACGCCCCGCTTCGCCAGCGCGTCGACCATCGCCAGCCGGTTGCTCTGGAGAACGGGATGGCCGCCACCGCCGTCGGCGAAGAAGAAGATTCCGTCGGCATTGTCGAAGGCGGTCGGGTCGGCCGGCCAGCCATGGTCGTAGGCCGCCGTGACGAGCTTGCCGCCGCTCGAATCGAGGCACTTTTCCAGGAGTTTCACGCCGGCACGAAACTCGTGCTCGCCGGGGCCGTGGCTGGCGTTGCCGGCCACGAGGACGAGCTTCTTGCGACCGTCGGCGAGCTTGGTGCGCTTGAGGTGGATCTCCTTGAACTGGACCACCATCGGCGGGCCGGCGTGGAGCTGGAGAGCGAGAACGCCCTTCTCGGCACGCTTCCCATCCTGCTCGTCGATCGTCTCCGACATCAGCGTGCCGTTGATGAAGTGAGAGAGCTTCGGCCCCTTGGCGACGATGTGATATTCATTCCACTCGCCCGGCTTGATGAGCTTCTGAAGCTCGTCCTTGTTGCCGATCTCCTCGACCTTCTTGGTGCCATCAGCAGCAATCGTGACCCGCTGGCCGCGCTCGGCGAGGATCCCGCGGCCCCGCTCCTCGTAGTTGATCCCGGAGTAGGTCGGGGTCGAATCGATGTCGGCCTGATAACCGCCGACGACGAAATCACCATGATCGTGGCTGCGGTACTGGATGCCGCTGTTGCCCCCTTCGATCTTGTACTTGAGCTTGAGTTCGAAGTCGTCGAGCGTGCCCTGCCGCCAGATGAGGAAGGTGTTGCCATTGGTCGGCTTCTCGGGCGTCGTCGTGCCGACGATCGCGCCGTCTTTGACCGTCCAGAAGTCCTTCCCCTCCCAGCCCTCGAGCGAGGTGCCGTTGAAGATCGGCGTGAAGCCGGCATCGGCCTCGGCGGCGACGCCGTTGCCAGAGAAGGAGAGGGCGGCGACGAAGCCCGCCACCAGGAGCCATCCACCCAAAAAACGTGCTGCGCGCACCGGTCACCTCCGCATGGGGTCAACGGGGGCGCCGTCCGTCCGTCGGCCGGTCACCCCCGGCGGACAGTATGCCACGTTTGCCCCGGCCGGGCACGCCGGGCGGAGGAGGGGGAGGAGCGGGCGAGAGGACCGGAGTCAGCGGGCGGGCTTGGTGATCAGCCCCCGGCCGGCTGCGGCGTCCGCCCCGCGGGACGGAGGCGGTTGGTGTCGAAGGAGCTGCGGTCGAGCCCCATCATGTCGAGGAACGTGTCGATCCCGACGACGCGGACGCCGAGGCGCTTGGCTTCTTTGAGCATCCGCTCGCGGCGAGTTTCGTCGGCGGGCCGCCAGCCGGCCGGCCTCTCACCGGCCAAAATCCGCGGCGGGCCGGCGTCGACCAGGAGCGTCGTCGACGGGTTCACCGACGGCTCGACGCGACCACCGCTCCGCTCCACGAGCCGGGCGAGGTCGTCGGTGTCCTGACCGCCATCCCGATCGACCTGCACATAGCCGACGAACACCGCCTCGAAGCCCTGACCGGGGCTCCACAGGCTCGTTGCCACACCGTCGCCGGCAAGGATCGGATCGCGTGTCGACTGGTGACGGACGCGGGCCCGGGCGACGTTTGGCCCTTCGATCGCTTGGATCTCGACCACGGCCTTCTTGGCGCCGATCTGCGGACGCGGGTCGTTGGGGTTGTAGATGTTGAAGACGGTGCCGGTGCGCAGGCCCTGCGTCGATGTGACGTCGAGGAGCAGCGTCCCCTCGACCTCGTTGACGGAGACGACCTGCCCGTCGAAGCCGTCGATACGGTCATCCTTCGGCGTCGCGGCAAGAACCATGTCTTGGAGGCCCTTGTCGGCCACGCGGAGGTCGGCCAGGATCTCGTTCTGGCGGGCGATCATCCCCTCGCGCTTGCGGAGTTCGTCGAAGAGTTGGGTCACCTGCCCCTCAGCCTTGGCAGCCTTGTACTTCGCCTGCTGATCGACGGCGACCAGCGGCTCCCCCTTGGAAATCTCCTCGACGAGGAGCTTCATCCGATCGGATGCCTCGTTGGCCTTTTTGAGATCAGCCTGGAGCCGCGAGGTCAATTCCTCGTACTGCTCACGCCCCTTGTTGAACTCCGCCCGCTCGGCTTCCGCGTCGGCTTCCTGCTTCTTGAGGAGTTGCTCGAGCTCGTTTTGCCGGTTGCGGGAATCGGCGAGGGCCTGGTCTTTGCCCGTCTCCATCGCCAGTTTCTCGGCCTGGAGCGTCTTGAGGGCCTCGTCCTTGCTCTTCACGGCGCCGAGCAGCCAGTCGGAGAGCTTGAGGTAGGCCTTCTGGTCGTCTCGGAAGTCGCCGTACTTCTTCTCGAAGGCCTCGTTGGTCTCCGTCTCAACGTCGGCGACGGCCTTGTCCTCGGGGAAGCCGAGGATGCCGAGGAGCTTGCCGCGGTCCTCGGCCACCTTCTGCATCTCCTGCTTCGCCTTCGACGATTCGGCGTTGGCCGCCGTCATCGCAGTATCGGCGTCGGACGCCTTTTTGAAGAACAGGTACGTCGTCACCGCGAGGATGAACGTGAGCATCACGAAAACGATCAGCGCGATCGTCAGGCCCTGCTGGGCACTGGCGCGGTTGGCGGCCATCTGCTTGCTTCCCCGGGGGCTCAGCCGACCCTCATGGTCGGCCGGTGGACACGTCTTTGGTGGGCTATCGACGCCGCGGCGGGCCGGCGTCCACAGTCCCACGGATTGTACGGGTCATACCGGCCGCGGGGTCTGTCAGGCCCTCGCGGAGGGGGAGCCAAGACCCTTCCAGGCGATCGACCGGCCTTCCGCCGCCATTCGCCCCATCACCGCTAGCCCCGTGGCCCGAAGCAGCCGCCGCCCGGAGAGCGTCGTTCCGGTGCCGGTTTCGTCGCGGTCGGCCGGGCCGGAACGGATCACGCGGAAAAAGGCATCGATGCCCGCCTGGTACATCGCCCCCGCCTCCCTCGGCCGGCAGCGGTCGGCCTGCCAAGGGGTTTTCCCAGCTTCCTCGACCGTTCCGCCGAGGAGGTCGGCCCGCCCGCGGCTGCCGATCACGGTCTCGGCGGTGCCCGAGCCGGGCGTCGCCGAGCGCCGGCAGGAGGCGTCGAGGACGACCCCCGATGCGAACCGGTAGCGAACCCGGACGGCCTCCGGCACGTCGCCGCCGTGCCCTGCCGCCGGAGCCTCGCTTTGCCCCACCCGCTCGACGGCCACCGGCTCGTCGTTGCCGAGGAGCCACAGGGCCCGGTCGAGGGCATGGACATGGTGCTCTAGATAAGAGCCGCCGGAACGACTCGCGTAGGAGATCCAGTTGCGTTCGAGCTGCTCCGCCGCGGAGGCCGTCGCCGGAAGAGGCTTCCACCAAGGGAGGCCGCCGTCGTGATGGAGGGAGATGGAGCGAATCGTCCCCACCGCCCCATCGAGAACCCGCTCCATCGTGCTCACCGTCGGGGAAGAAAAGCGACTGCACAACCCGGAGGCGACGACGAGCCCGTTGGCCTCCGCCACATCCAAGCCCGCGGCAAACCGGGAGAGCCCGGCGGGATCGATGGCGGCAGGCGTCTCGCACCAGACATGGAGGCCGGCGGCTACCGCGGCCTCGAGATGAGCCGGGCGGGTCGACGGCGGACCGGCGAGAATCACCACGTCGACCCCTGCGCCGATGAGGTCAAGGGCCGCCCCGGGCCCGACATATCGCCGCTCAGGGGAAGCCTGAAAGCGGTCGCCGAGGGACCGTTCGAGGACCGCCGCACTCGAGGCCACCTGATCCTCGAAAAGATCCGCAAGCGCCACCACGCGGACGGCCGGATCGGCGATTGCCGCCTGCACGGCAGCACCGGTGCCACGCCCGCCGCAGCCGATGACGCCAACCCGCAGCGTTCTTCCGCCGGCGCCGTCGGCTGCCAGGATCCCCTCCGACAACCATTCCGAGGAAAGCCAAGCAGCGGGGAGCGTCGACGCCCCGGCGAGGAGGGAACGACGGGACAACGCAGACGCGCGAGAAGGCGTGGACATGCGGTGGACTCCGGAAAAGAGGGGGCACGAATCGACTTGTCGCCGGCCGACACTGTAGCAGTCGGCAGAGGAACTCATCCACGATCTTGTCCCGCCGGTGACTAGTCTTTCCAGCGGGCGAGGAACTTCATCAGCGGCTGCTCGAGCTCGTGCGGCTCGACGCCGAAGGCAGCGACGAAATCCTCGAGACGCTCCTCCGGTCCATCGGGCGCGAGGGGCGGCTTGGCACCAATCGCGGTGATGTAGTCGACGAGCGCTGCTTTGCGAGTCTGGGCGAGAAATGCCGTCAGCGCCCAGGCCCGGGCATAGGCGTCGATCGCCCCCTCCGTCGCCCGGAACGGCTCGTCGCCGCGGACGATCTCGTCGAGGACCCCGGGGCGGTAGCTGGATAGGAAGGTCTCGAGGCGGGGACGATTGACCCCGCCGATCCGCTTCCAACCGCGTCCGCCCGGATCGGGCGTTTCGAAGAAGGTAGCCACCCCCTCGCTGAGCCACACCGGCACCGGCGCGAGCCTCCGGTGCATCCGACAGTTGAAGGCCATCTGGTGGCTCGCCTCATGGACGAGCGTCGAGACGAGCCCGGCTGCCTCGGGGCTGGCGAGGATCTCGAGCCCCGCGCGGCCGGCCGACGTTGCCGGTCGGCGGGCGAGCTGGTCGCTGCCGGTGAGATCGAAGGTCGTCACCCGGTTGGTGAGGAGATTGTAGTAGCCCACCACCCGGTCGGCCGCAGCGCCGAGATCGCGGGCGGCGTGCGCCTCGTAGCGTTCGCGATCGGAGAAGATCACGATCACGAGTGGCCGGCGCGGTGCCTCCACCTCGACGCCCGCCTTGCGCCAGTAGTTGATGAAGGCATCGTGGAGCTTCTCGAACAGCGCGCCACACCACTGGGCGTAGGCCCGCGAGGTGTCGAAACAGATCACGTAATGGCGCGTGACGAGGAGATCGAAGCCCTCGGGGAGCTCGGCAAGGATCCGCTTCCCCTCCTCGCGGGGCGTGGCGGGGCTCGACGGCGCGTCGACCGATCGCCGCGAACGGATTTCGTTCCCTTGGAGAAGTTCCAAACACTGGTCATCGAGCTCCAAAAGCATCGCGCCATCGGCCGCTTCGATTACGACGGTCCCCTCGAGCTCCCGTTCCCCCTCGTCCCCGCGGACGACCACGGCCACCCGTTCTGGAGCCGCGGCGACCTCCTCGACCTCCGGAGGAGCCGCCGCCCCCCGGACCAAGGCGATTCCCCACGCGGCGACGAGGGCCGCGCAGACCAGCCGCAGGCTCACGGGAGCGATTCGATGCATGGCAACTCCAATCGTGGCGACGGGGGAATCCCCGATGCCCTTCATGCGACCAATTCACGGGCCCAGGGGGAAGGCCAACCGGGGGCCCCCCTTGGCCGCAGCCGCACGACGGGCTCGAGCGACGCGAAGTGGCCTTGGCGGCGCCCCCACCGGGCCGCTACCGTCTCGGCCCCGATCGCCCCAGCCGGTCACCAGCCCGGCCCTTCCAACCCACTCCGATCCCATGGCCGCGACCATGCACAGCTTGCCACCAGCCTCTCGGCCCCGGCGCTCGATCGGGGCCGCGACGGTGCTGGCCTGCCTTTTCGTGGCCCTGCTCGCCGCGCCGGGCTGCGCCGGCTGGCGACCGTGGCGCAACCGGGAGAAGGAAGCCCGGCTTGCAGAGAAGTATGGCCCGACCGCCAAGCAGCGGATCGAGACACTCGATGAGCAGTCCAAGAAGGCGAAGGGGGGCAGCGGCGGCGATCAGGTGACCTTCACCCGAGACCTCATGCGCCAGGTTCTCGAGGAACACGATCCACGCGTCCGCTGCGAAATCCTGCAGACGGCGGCCGCGTTCGACACGCCGGCGGCCGTGGCGATCTGCAAAGGCGCTCTGCAAGATCCCGACGAAAGCGTGCGGACGACCGCTTGCGAGGTCTGGGGGAAGCGCGGAGGCGCTGAGGCCGTTCAGCTCCTCTCGCAACGATTCCAGACCGACGAAGAACTCGATGTCCGGCTCCGCGCTCTGCGGATGCTCGGCAAACTCGAGGACAAGGACGCCATCCCGGTCCTTGCCAGGGCGCTCGAGGATCCTGATCCGGCGGTGCAGTACCGGGCCGTGGCGGCCCTCAAGCAGGTCAGCGGCCGCGACCTTGGCAACGACGTCAATGCTTGGCGGGCTTGGGCCGCCGACCCGGCCGCCGACCGCAACGACTGGTCAATCGCAGAGCAGTTCCGCAAGCTGTTCTGATCAGGCCCCCGGCGGAAGCTCCGTCGACTCTGCAGGCGCTCCTGTGCCCTCGTGCCGCGCGGCCTCTCGGCCCGGCCTCCTCTCTTCGCTGACCGGCACGCTCGCCGGTCGCTTCTCCGGCTCCCCCTGATCGCCTGCACCGATCGATCCTCGTGTGCCGGACAGTCAAACCGTGCGTTTGATTCCTGGGGGGCAAGCTGCCCGAACCCTCCCGTTGCGGAAGACGGGGTCAACGATCGCGCCGCCGATTCGGCCGATAGCTCATGGCGATCGTTCGCATCCTGAGCCTCTCAACCGTCTTGTGTCCCCCCACATGACCGCGCGTCATCCCGCAACTGCCGAGCCCGCCGCCCTGCGCCCGTCCCCACGGGCCGACCGGCGGCTCCGTGTTCCCGCGATCCTCGCCGGGTGCTGCGCGGCGATCGTGGCCGGCGGCATCATCCTGCCGTCACAAGATTCGGCGACCGTCGCCGCGCCGACTGGCAAAGCCGCCTCGATGCGGAAGCGGATCGCCGATGCCTTCAGCGGCAAACCGAAGACGAACGAGCCGCAGGAGTTCATCGCGGCTCCGACGCCTCCGCGGCCCGAAGAGATCGAGCGACTGGAGAAGTCGTCACGGAAGTTGACCTTGCCCCCGGCGCCTCCGCGTCTGGCAATGACGCAGACGAGCATTCCCTCCTGGAGTGACGTCAAGCACCTCGCTCAGGACACGGCCCGCAAGATCGTCCCCGGTCGCGAGGAGCCATCCGCTGACAACGCGCCGATCGCCGAGCCGATGCCCATCGTCCTCGACAGCCAGACACGCGGCGGCATCGCCGAGGGGAACGCCCCGCGGCCCCCGGCCAATCAACGCTTCAACCGCCTCAAGAGCCGGGTCGCGCAGACGCTCGCCGCCTATCAGCGACGTCCGCTCAACACTTCCCAGCACACCCCTTGGGAAGTGATGCACGGCTTCATCGCCTTCGGCATCCCCTCGAAGGTGCGTGTCGGCGGGCCGTCGGGTGATCCGATCAACTCGATCGGCTGGATGAACTCCGGAGGGCGGTGCAAGGGCCAGGTGATGCTCGCCACCGAGGATGAGCGCCTCGTGGCGATGCGTGGCGTCGGCGTCCAGGGGCACCAGGCCCAGTACCTCGCGATCCTCGCGCAGTGCCGGGTGGCGCTCAATTCACCGATCCAGGTCGAAGGGACGGGGTTCACCGTCACCGACCTCGTCGAGGAGGAGAAGCTCGCCTGCCTGTCCGGCACTGAGCTCACCTTCGCGCTCATCGGTCTGGCGCACTACCTCCCCACCGACGCCGAATGGACGGCCCGCGACGGCCAGATCTGGACGCTCGAAAGGCTCGTGTCGGAGGAGATCGAACAGCCGATCCGGGGTGCCCCGTGCGGCGGCACGCACCGGCTCTTCGGGCTCTCCTATGCCTGCCAACGGCGGCTCCGCGCCACCGGCACGCTCGACGGCCACTACGCCCGCGCCGACCACTTCGTCCGCGACTATCAGCGGTTCGCCCTCACGAAACTCCAAAACCCCGACGGCAGCTTCAGCACGGAGTGGTTCAAGTATCCTGCCGACCGTGAGGACGACGTCGACCGCAAGGTGCAGACCACCGGCCACATCCTCGAATGGCTCGTCGGGTCACTCGAGCAAGATCAGCTCTATCAGTCGCGGGTCGTGTCGGCCGTCGAGTTTCTTTCGGCGGCACTCCTCCGCGAGCCCTCGCGGGAATGGAAGCTCGGCCCCCTCGGCCACGCCCTCCACGCCCTGACGATCTACCAGGAACGGGTCTGGGGGAACGTGCTCCCCGGCGGGATTGCGGCCTACAGCGGCTCGATGAAGGCGGCCCCGGACACGGCAAGGACTGCTGCCCGGGTCGACATCGACCGCTCCGAAGTGCCGGACTCCCTCCTCCGCTGAACCATCGGCTTTCCTGGCTTTCTTGATCCGTAACCGTCCGCTCCGTAGGCTGTGGAATGGCAAAGGCCTTACCGAGGCGTGCCGCACCGCCTCTGCTCGGTGACGATCAGGGCTCCTTCAGGGCCCCATCGCCACTCGGGCCAAGCGCCACCCGGGACCAGTGCCCGGCGACAAGGAACGGTCCCGTGAGCCCGGCTGACTTCCCACCGCAACTCGAACATCTCCTCGAGGCGGCGGTGCGCCTGTTCGGCACCTCGACGGCTGACGCAATGCTCCTCCTGGTCGACCAGCGGCTCGACTGGGACCACGTCCGCTCGCTCGTCGGCTCGAGCCAACCGTTCCTCGTCGCGGCCGACGAGAAGAACCACCTTGCCGGCTGCGAAGATTGGGGGCTGCGCCGCGTCCTCCTCGACGTCGCCGGGCTGCCGGTCCACGAGCGGCTCGCCCAGGCGCTCCTCGAATGCGTCGCGGCAGAGCTGATTGCCCCGGAAGCCCAGGTCGTGGCGATCTACTCCGGCTTCGAGGCGGGCACGATCGACTCGGTGAGCGTCCTGCGGCTCGAGGAGCATCTCGGCCAACTCACCAGCCGCGACCTTCGCAACCTCGAGACGAAGGTGCCGCTGGAGACGCTCAAGCAGGTGGTCGACCTCGCTGTCGAGATCGGCCGCGAGGGGCGCGAGGGGAAGCCGGTGGGGACGCTGTTCGTCGTCGGTGACACGCGGAAGGTGATGGCATCGAGCCACGCCACCGGCTTCGATCCGGTCCGCGGCTACTCCCGCGCCGAGCGCAACCTCTCCGACCCGCGCGTCCGCGAGGGCATCAAGGAGATCGCCCAACTCGACGGCGCTTTCGTCGTCGGGCCCGACGGCACCGTCGAGGCTGCCGCCCGCTACATCGACGCCTC
>Ga0164294_10004188_pt1 | contig 12655 bp, 9 predicted proteins | sample GEODES005metaG_FD_111479 | JGI IMG/M metagenome (GOLD analysis project Ga0164294, IMG submission 111479) | Oligotrophic lake water microbial communities from Sparkling Lake, Wisconsin, USA - GEODES005 metaG | ecosystem: Environmental > Aquatic > Freshwater > Lake | place: USA: Sparkling Lake... | reverse complement strand
GTAGATGCAACCGGACTTCAATCATACCCCACATTTTATGAGAATGGGGTACCCCTAGGAACCCAATCCAGCTGGGGTTGGCACAGTTTTCCAAATAAAAATAATTTCCAGTTCAAAGAGACCTTGCAAGATTTTAACCTCAATGGAAAGGTCATTCCATATTCAATTCAAACAAGCAATTCAGTTAGGACAAAGGAAGCCGTTGAGTATTTTAGGGTGAATCCGCACAGGTTGCAACTTGGACAAATAGGCATGATTTTAATAAAGCAAAACGGAGAGAAAGCAACAATTGCTGATATTAAAAATATCAACCAGACATTGGATTTATGGAAAGGAATTATCAACAGCCATTTTACGTTGGAAGGAATTCCTGTTGACGTTCAAACGATGATCCATCCTGATGCTGATGAAATCGGATGCATCATAAAATCGCCTTTGTTAAATCAACAAAGAATTCAGCTTTCAATACGCATCCCCACACCCAATTCAAAATTCAAGGATGTGGGAAATTACTTTCCAGTGGAAGCAGATGATGTTGCTGAAGTAAGAGAGAACATGAATGGCGCAGCATTAACCTGTAGAAGAGATGCATCGGTTTATAAAATTGGGATTGGATGGAAAGGAAAAGCGTTGATGAAAAAAGAGGGAAAAGATTATTTTGTTATCGTTCCAAATGCAAAAAACATATTTTCTGCAACATTTCTTTTTTCACCTAAAAATCGTGAATTAAAAAAGCACAGCGCATTGCAAGTCAAGTATTCTGCAGAAAGTTATTGGCTTAGATTTTGGGAAAATGGCGCGGCTGTTGATTTTTCTGGAAGCAAAAATCCGAGGGCAAAAGAAATTGAACGCCGTGTTGTTTTGTCGCAGTACTTAACCCGCATTCAATGTGCATCGAAATTGCCTCCACAAGAAACGGGATTGGTTTACAACAGCTGGTATGGAAAGCCTCACCTTGAAATGCACTGGTGGCATGCCGTTCACTTTGCACAATGGGGCAGGCATGCTTTGTTGGAAAAAAGTTTGAATTGGTATGAAACAGTTTCTGGGAAAGCATTTGAAATTGCCAAGAGGCAAGGATTCAAAGGATTGCGCTGGCAAAAAATGGTGGATCCCCAAGGGAACGAGGCGCCTTCTTCTGTCGGTGCTTTCTTGATTTGGCAACAGCCCCACTTTATATACATGGCTGAAATGCTGTATCGAAAAAAGAAAGATACACGCATCCTCAATAAATATAAAGAAATGTTGTTTGCAACTGCAGATTTCATGGCGTCTTTCCCAACATTTGACAGTGCAAAAAAGCAGTACAACTTAGGAAAAGGATTGATACCTGCGCAGGAATGTTTTGACCCTGCTACAACATTCAACCCAACTTACGAACTGGCTTATTGGCATTGGGCTTTGGAAGTGGCGCAAACTTGGCGTGTTCGCATGGGTATGAAGAGGAGTCAAGAGTGGGACGATATTTTAAAAAACCTTGCACCGTTGCCTATTAAGGACAATCTTTACTTAGCCGCTGAAAGTGTACCCGATTGTTACATCAATCCCAGGTATCTCGCCGATCATCCTGCCGTATTAGGGGCTTTTAGCACACTACCCGCTGTTAACGGAATGGACACTGCCATCATGAAAAATACCTTGTTGAAAGTTTTGGATATTTGGAAATGGGAGAAAACCTGGGGATGGGATTTCCCATTGACTGCTATGGCGGCGGCAAGATTGAATATGCCAGAGCAGGCCGTGGATGCGCTGTTGATGCCCGTTCAAAAAAATACCTATTTGAAAAATGGACATAATTATCAGGATGATCGATTGACCATTTACCTTCCAGGAAATGGAGGTTTCTTGAGTGCCGTTGCCATGATGTGCACAGGGGTTGATGGAAGTGAAGAAGGCATTGGATTTCCAAAAAATAAAAATTGGAATATACGGTGGGAAGGACTTCATAAAATGTTTTGATGAATCGAATTTTTAAATGATTACTGCTTTTAATCACATCAGATGAAAAAAATAAAATATTGTCTTTGGTCTTTGTTGGTGCTTTTTATGATAAATCATGTGGATGCGCAGTCCTATAAATTATGGTCGGATAAAGTAGGCGCCAAAACATTTCCCAAGCAGGAAAAAATATTTTGGGCAAATTCTTATGGAGCAATTAGCGACACGATTACTGTCAATACGCTGGCCGTGCAGAAAGCGATTGATGCCTGCAGTAAAAAAGGTGGCGGAATTGTAGCATTCAAAGAAGGAACCTATGTGTTGGGTTCTATTTTCTTGAAATCAGATGTGCACCTCCGCATTGATAAAAACGTAACCATTCTGGGTTCTCAAAACTTTTCAGATTACAAAGAGATTAACACCAGGATTGCTGGTATTGAAATGATATGGCCAGCAGCATTGATCAATTTGATTGATGCAACTAATGCTGCGGTCACAGGCGAAGGTGTTATCAATGGACGGGGGAAGTTTTGTTGGGACAAATATTGGAGAATGAGGAAGCAAGAATACGAACCAAAAGGTTTGCGCTGGATTGTGGATTATGATGCAAAAAGAGTCAGAACCATTCTTGTTCAAAATTCATCGGACATAACCCTTAGTAAAGTCACACTCAAAAACGCAGGGTTTTGGACGGTTCAACTGTTGTATTCGACCAGGGTTACTGTTGACGGACTCATCATCAGAAACAACGATGAGGGGGTTGGTCCAAGTACCGATGGCATCGACATTGATTCCTCCACCTGGGTTCTCGTGGAGAATTGTGACATCGATTGCAACGACGATGATTTTTGTTTGAAGGCAGGGCGAGATTGGGATGGACTTCGTGTAAACAGGCCAACTGAATACATCGTAATCAGAAATAGCATTGCACGTAAAGGAGGTGGCTTGCTCACCTTAGGGTCAGAAACCTCGGGCAGCATCAGGCACGTACTGGCAACGGGTTTAACTGCCTTGGGAACCGGAAATGGGTTTCACATCAAATCGGCTTCTACAAGAGGTGGAGTTGTGAGTGATATTTGGTTCATAAATAATCAGTTAGACAGTGTTGTCAATGCTTTTAATTTTACCATGAATTGGAATCCAACTTACAGCTACTCAACATTGCCGGCAGGCTATGTATATGATTCATTACCAGCGCATTGGAAGGTAATGCTTCAGAAAGTAGTTCCGGAATCCAAGGGGCTACCTATTTTTCGAGATATTCATATTGAGGATATCAACGCCAAAGGCGTGAAAAAAATCATCACGGCAAACGGAATGGAAGGTTCTTATCTGGAGGATTTCAATTTTAAAAATGTGCGCATAAAAGCACAAAGCAAAGGCGACTTGAACTATGTTAAGAATTGGGTATTTGATGATACATTCTTTGAATCCACCGATCAAAAGCCAATGGTTCTTAAGAATTCAATTTCTACAAAAGAATTAAAATAAACATCATGAGGTGGTACAAAAAATATTCGATAATCGTAAGTGCTCTGTTGGTTTTGCTACTTTGTTCAGAATTGGTGATTGCACAACGCCAGATGGAATTTTTAGACCGAGGCTTGGTGGTGGTGTCTGTTCCATCAGGAGGAAATTACATCAGTTGGCGTTCGCTGGTAACGGACAACGATAAACTGTCTTTTGACCTCTATCGCGAAGAAAAAAAATCAGTGCCAGGTGGAGCTGTCAAGCTGAATAAAAAAGCCATCAACAAGGTTACTTCATTTGAGGACAAAACAGCCGATTCTTCAAAAAGCTATACATATATTTTAAAGGAAATTGAAAACAAGAAATGGAATGGACATGAAGTCAGTTGGTTTCAGCCAGCCCATTCAAAACCTTATTTTTCATTGCCCCTGCAAACCCCAACAGGGTATACCCCCAATGATGCTTCTGTAGCCGATCTTGATGGCGATGGAAAATATGATGTTGTGATACACATGGCGGGAAGAGGAAGAGACAATTCACAAGCAGGATTCACCGATCCTCCGATTTTTCAGGGATATACGCTATCAGGAAAATTGTTGTGGACCATCAACCTGGGTAAGAATATCCGGGAAGGCGCTCACTATACACAGTTCATGGTGTATGACCTTGATGGAGATGGCAAAGCAGAAGTGGCTATGAAAACCGCGGATGGTACAATCGACGGAATCGGACAAGTGGTTGGAGATTCTAGCAAGGATTGGAGGTCAGCCAAAGGATATATTTTGGCAGGTCCAGAGTATCTCACCATTTTCAATGGAGAAACTGGAGCGGCCATGGCAACAACTGACTTTATTCCACCTCGTCACCCTGACAAATTACAGCCCAATACAGACGAGTTAAAAGCAATTTGGGGTGATGGGTACGGAAACCGAATGGATCGATATTTGGCCGCCGTAGCGTATTTAGATGGGGTACATCCTTCGTTGGTTATGACACGCGGATATTATACCAGGTCGGTGCTCACTGCTTGGAACTGGAAGAATGGAAAATTGGATAAATTGTGGACATTCGACAGCGATGAGCCAGGAGGCGCTAACAGGCAATATCGGGGACAAGGAAACCACAACCTGACTGTAGCAGATGTTGATCAAGATGGAAAGGATGAGATTGTGTTTGGAGCCATGACAATTGATGATGATGGAAAGGGATTGTATTCAACTGGCTTGGGACATGGAGATGCTTTGCATGTTTCAGACCTTGACCCAAGTCGCCCTGGGTTGGAGGTATTTGACATACAAGAGAAATTCGGTGATGCCGGTGCTAATTTTAGGGATGCCCGCACGGGAGAAGTTATTTGGAAGATCGCCTCTGTGAAAGCTGGTCCCGACGGTGAGGGTCCGGGCAGGGGCTTGTCAATCGACATTGATCCTCGTTACGAAGGTTCTGAATGCTGGGTGGCAGGAGCTGGAATTACTGGACTATACGATGCAAAGGGTAATAAGATAGCAGAGAAATCCCCCACTTGCAACATGGGAATTTATTGGGATGGGGATGATTTGAGTGAGGTATTGTCTGGTACACAAGTAATCAAATGGGATTTCATGAATTCCAAAAGCAATGTGGTGTTAGACACGCGCATGTATGATGGTGCAGCAAACAATGGCACCAAATCAAATCCATGTTTGTCTGCCGACATCTTAGGCGATTGGCGGGAAGAACTGATTTATCGGTCAAAGAACAACAACGAATTGTTGATATTTTCAACCAGCATCCCAACTGAACGAAAATTAATTACCTTGATGCAAGATCCACAATACCGGTTGAGCATTGTTTGGCAGAACGTTGCCTACAACCAGCCGCCACACACTAGTTTTCAGCTGGGGCATGGCATGAAAAAGCCTTCAAAACCATTTATTACCATCATCAATCCATCAAAAAAATAAACAATTAATCATGCGAAAAAACATATTGTTAAGAATGGCATTTGCCCTCGCAATTGTTGCATCGGTTTCTTCCTTTTTGCATTTGCAACGAAATCCGGTTTTGTACATCATAGGCGATTCAACCGTTCGAAATGGTGACGGTTCGGGAAAAAATTTGCAGTGGGGATGGGGAAGTTTGATCAATCAACATTTTGATACGGTGAGGATATCCATTAAAAACCATGCCATTGGAGGCAGAAGCAGCCGAACATTTATGACAGATGGACGTTGGGATAAAATCATGGAAACGCTTCAGCCAGGCGATTTTGTCATCATGCAGTTCGGACACAATGATGGCGCAGCGCTAGACGATACCGCCAGGGCAAGGGGCACCATCCGCGGCATTGGCGATGAAAGTAAGGAGATTTACAACCCCATCCGCAAGCAGCAGGAAATTGTGTACACTTACGGATGGTATATGAGGAAATACATCAACGATACAAAATCAAAAGGGGCAACACCCATCGTTTGTTCTTTTGTTCCAAGAAATATCTGGCAAGACGGCAAAATAAAACGCTCTAGTGTTGATTACGGATTGTGGTCAAAGCAAGTGGCAGAGCAAACCGGAACTTTTTTCATCGACTTGTATTCAATCGTTGCAGATCAATACGATGCATTGGGAACAGAAAAAGTTGCTCCTCTTTTTCATGGAGACCATACGCATACCAGCAAAGAAGGTGCTGTTTTGAATGCCGCCTCTGTTTCAAAAGGAATCAAGGAATTGAAAGGCTGCAAACTGTCAACATTTTTAAATTAAAAAAAGCCAAGCCATGATCAAAAAAATATCGATTCTACTGGTTCTTGCTATGCACATATTTTCGTTGCAGGCACAGCAGCTGCCATCCAAAAAGAAATTGTTGCAAGACCTGCGTTTAGCCAATGCTTATTTCATGAATAAATGGCCAGATGCAGGAAAATCCATCATAACAAACAAGGAAAGGCCCAGCAATATCTGGACCAGGGCGGTGTATTACGAGGGATTGGTAGCGTTGCACTCAATTGATCCACAGCAACCTTATTACGATTATATCCTGCAATGGGGAGAAAAGCATAAGTGGGGATTGAGAGATGGAATCAAAACAAGAAATGGCGACAACCAATGTTGCGGCCAAACTTATATCGATATTTTTTTGATGGATGGAAAAAGACATCCGGAAAGGGTGAAAGACATCAAGGCTTCAATCGATTTGATGATGGCATCCAATAAAATTGATGATTGGAATTGGATTGATGCCTTGCAGATGGCCATGCCGGTGTTTGTAAGACTCGGAAACTTATACAACGACACCAGTTATTTCAACAGGATGTATGAGATGTATGCATTCACGAAATACAAACATGGTGGAAAGGGGCTATACAATGCAACGGAAAAGTTGTGGTGGCGCGACAAGGATTTTGTGCCTCCCTACAAGGAACCCAATGGAGAGGATTGTTACTGGAGCCGAGGGAATGGATGGGTGGTTGCTGCCTTGGTGAGAACCTTGGAAGGATTGCCTAAATCGGACCCACATTACAAAGAATACGAGCAAGATTTGAAGGATATGTTGGCAGCGCTGTTGCCGGTGCAAAGGCCTGATGGCTTTTGGAACGTAAGTTTAAACGACCCAACAAATTTTGGCGGAAAGGAACTCACAGGAACATCACTTTTTGTTTATGGGATGGCATGGGCAGTTCGGAACAAGGTTGTTGACGCAAAGGTTTACATGCCTGTTATTAAGCGAACTTGGAATGCCTTGGTAAAGGATTGTTTAACTGAAACTGGACGCTTGGCTTATGTGCAAGGAACGGGCAAAGAACCCAAAGAAAGTCAGCCTGTTACCTACACCAGTGCTCCTGATTTTGAGGATTTTGGACTAGGATGTTTTTTGTTGGCAGGCACCGAAATATTCAAGCTCCGTTGATTCATCAGCAAGGAGTAATTTTTTCTCCGGAAATGGATGGTATTTCTGGACGGATAAGAACGTAATTTTGCATCATGCAGCAGAAGACAAATTGGAATGAAGTAATCATTGCGTTAGCAACACCACCAGGCATTGGAGCCATCGGCGTAATCAGGCTCAGTGGACTCGGTTGTATAGACTTGATCAACGAACTTTTTCCATCAAAGGATTTGTCAAATGAAAAGGGAAACACCCTCCATGTGGGTGTGTTAAGGGATGGTACGCAGTCGTTGGATGAAGTGGTGATATCCTTGTTTCGAGCGCCAAGATCATACACAGGAGAAGACGTGATTGAAATTTCATGCCATGGGTCACCCTATATTCAGCAACAAGTAATAGAGACCTGCATTCGGAAAGGAGCGCGGGTGGCTACTCCTGGAGAGTTTACGCTGCGGGCTTTTTTGAATGGCAAGATGGATTTGGTCCAAGCAGAGGCTGTGGCGGATTTGATTGTATCAGGCACAAAAGCCTCGCAGGAAACGGCGTTAAATCAAGTGCGTGGAGGTTTTTCTCACATTTTATCTGCTTTGAGAGAAGAGCTCATCAAGTTTTCTGCGCTGATAGAATTGGAATTGGATTTTTCTCAGGAAGATGTTGAGTTTGCAGACCGGAGCAGCTTGCGGTCGCTCCTTGTAAAAATTGATCAGACCGTGCATGGATTATTGGATTCATTTCGCTTGGGCAATGTCATTAAAAACGGCGTAACGGTGGCCATCATTGGAAAGCCCAATGCCGGAAAATCTACCTTGCTCAATGCCTTGTTAAAAGAGAACAGGGCGATTGTCAGTTCCATTGCCGGAACAACAAGGGATACAATTGAAGAGGTGATTAATATTGATGGAATCTTGTTTCGGTTGATGGATACGGCAGGAATTAGGGAAGGTGCAGATGAGGTGGAAGCAATAGGCGTGGAGCGAAGCAGGGAAAAAATGAAGTCGGCCGACATCGTGCTTTATTTGTTTGATGCGGTGGAAGAGACAGCCGATGCAGTTCATCAAATTGAGCATGAATTAAACGCGGTAGCAAAAGCATGGATCATGGTGGGCAATAAAGTGGATGATCCAGGGGCAGTAGCATCAGCGGCACTTCGATATCAATCAAATGAGATCCATTATATTTCGGCAAAGGAGCAGTTGCAATTGGATGTATTAAAGCATGTGTTGACACAGAAAGTAATCAGCGGAACCATCAACACAGAAAATACGGTGGTTACCAATGCCCGGCATTATCAGTCGCTGCAAGCTGTTTCCGATAATATTATTTCGATACAAAGGGGCATGGACAATAAAATCCCAGGAGATTTATTGGCGATTGATATACGTCAGTGTCTTTATCATTTGGGGGAGATCACAGGACAGATCACGAACGATGACCAGTTGGATTTTATTTTTAGTAAGTTTTGTATTGGGAAGTAAAATCTAATAACTAGCTCTACCAATAAATATCTAAAATCTGTACGATTACAGCTACTAAATTTTACTTATCTTAAAGTTTAAGTTGAATTTTATGGAAATAAAAATACAATATGCGTCCGACCTCCATCTTGAATTCCCTGAAAATAAGGAATTCATAAAGCGACATCCACTACAACCTATTGGAGATGTATTGGTATTGGCAGGCGATATTTTTCCTTTTGCCCTCATAGATAAGTACAAGGATTTTTTCAATTATTTGTCTGACCATTTTGAGTCCACATATTGGCTGCCAGGAAATCATGAATACTATCATTTTGATATTTCAAAAAAAAGTGGCGTCCTCAATGAAAAAATAAGGAGCAATGTTTTCTTGGTAAACAATACCTCAGTAGTTCATAAAAATACAAGACTCCTTTTTTCAACACTTTGGAGCCAGATCAGTGAAGCCAATCAGTGGCAGATTGAAAGAAGCATGAATGATTTTCGATTGATTAAAAACGGGAAATATCGCTTTTCACCCGAGCAATACAATGAAATTCACAAAGAGAGCATAGCGTTTATCCAAAATGATTTGAAATTAGCCAAGGAGATTAATATTGCTGTGTTCACACACCATTGTCCAACCTTTCTCAACTATCCTCCACAATATAAAGGCGATGTTCTGAATGAAGCTTTCGCGGTAGAATTGTTTGACATGATTGAATCATCCAATATTGGTTGTTGGGTATATGGGCATCATCATACCAATATTCCGGAGTTTAACATTGGTGATACCAAGCTTCTGACCAATCAGTTGGGTTATGTGCAGCATGGAGAAAATGAATTTTTCGAAACAGGCAGGGTTATGAATTTGTAAGTCAATACAATAAATCTATATTTGCATAATAAACCTATTTAGTATATTGTGCAATATTTAGTTTATTCTGTGTTATAAAATGAAAAATCTCCTGAAATATTTAAATGAAGTGCTTGGCATACAAGTCACAGCAAATCCAATTGGTAAGAGTCATCAGGGGCAGTTACCCATTTATGTAATTGAAACCTTCAAGCTATACAACATAAACCTTTTTAGTAAGGATGTGGTATTTGCAGAATTAAAGAACGCAGAAGGCCTCAGTGTCCTGCAAATAGAGAAGCAACTTAAGCAAATCAATAAGCAATTAAATAAAATCGTAGTTGTGGTGCTTGAAAATATACAAGCATATAACCGCAAACGATTGATTGAAAAACACATCAATTTTATTGTACCTGGAAAGCAAATGTATTTACCTGATTTATTGATTGACTTACGAGAAAGCTATCATCGGAATGATACTAACAAGGAAACATTGATGCCTTCTGCGCAGTTGTTATTGATTTATCATATACTCAGTAGTGACTTGAATTGGAAAATTGAAGAATATCCATTTAAGGACATTGCTCAAAAGTTTGGTTATACTTCAATGACGATTACCAAAGCTATTGAAAATTTAAAAAGCCATGAATTGATTGAGGTGTTTGGACAAAAGGAAAAGCTAATTCAGTTTCGATATAATAAAAAGGCTTTATGGGAAAAAGTAAAAAAAGATAACTTATTTGTTAATCCAGTTCTCAAAACAATATTCGTCGATGAAAAACCTAATGGTTTATTATTGCTTAAAAGTAACTCTAGCGCATTGCCTACTTTTACAAATTTGAATCCAAGCAATCAATTGTATTATGCCATTGAAAAGGATGAATTTTATGCATTAAAGAAAAGCAATGAGTTGGCGAATGCAAATCCAATTGAAGGAAAATATGCACTGGAGATTTGGAAATACAAGCCTTTAAGCATTGTTGCTGAATTAACAGTAGTCGATCCGCTTTCATTGTATTTAAGTCTGTTAAGTAATAGCGATGAAAGGATTGAGATGGCATTGGAACAAATTTTAGAGAAATATGTATGGTAATAGGTCTTGATATTTTTAAAAAATACTTTGAGCAGTACCCCGATAATTATATCATTATTGGGGGCACTGCATGTGATATTTTTATTGGTGAGGCAGGGTTTACTCCAAGAGCAACCAAGGATATTGATATCATACTAATCGTAGAGGCATTAAACACGGAATTTGTTCAACAATTTTGGCGGTTCATAAAAGATGGCGATTATGGTGATAAGGAAAAGAGCACGGATCAACGTCAATACTATCGATTTAAAAGGCCTAAGAACACAGACTTCCCTTTTCAAATTGAATTGTTCTCAAGAACACCTGACGTCATTGTTTTACCAGAAGATTCACATCTTACACCAATTCCAGTGGATGATGATCTTTCTAGTCTTTCTGCTATTTTGCTCGATGATGTATACTACAATTATATGATTGAGCATAGTCAATTTGAGGATGGTTTGAAACGAGCCAATATTGAAGCGCTGATTTGCTTAAAAATTATTGCATTTTTAGAAATCAAGAAAAGAATAGAAAGTGGCAGCAAGGAAGATTCAAAACAAATGAAGAAGCATAAAGCAGATATTTTTCGATTGATTGTACTGCTGCCTAATGATGCTGGGTTTATACTGCCTGCTACCATTCAATCTCATGTAAATCAATTTACTGAATTAATTCAAAGCGATTTACCAGACAAAGCAATTTTTAAGGAAATGGGAATAGGCAATATTGATTCAAACAGAGTATATGAACTATTAAGAAAATTATTTAAAGTCAATTAGCAATGTAGAATTGCAGATGTGATAAATAAAAAGTTGTGTAGACCGATTCAATTTTTTATGATGTCATAACATTTTACAAATACCCATTTCAAGCAAATAAATGATTCCTTCTTCGCTTTTTTTGTTATTACCACAATGTATCTTCATCTCTATTAAAATAATTGTTTGTTTCTGATCATGAAAAAAAACGCCTAGTTTCTGACTGATTTAAATCATCTTCTTTCCCATTCCATTTTCTTAATTTCGCCGCTTTTAGTGGCAAAAATCAACCTTCTTAAAATGGGCTTAAAAGAATTCTGGAACGAAAGATACTTGTCTGATGAATATGCTTTTGGCGAATCACCCAATGAATTCCTTAAATCAGTTTTGCCAAGTATCCAACCTGGAAAAATTCTTTTTCCCGCAGAGGGAGAGGGCAGAAATGCAGTTTTTGCTGCAACATTGGGATGGGATGTTTATGCTTTTGATGTAAGTAAAGAAGGCAAAAGAAAAGCAGACCTGCTCGCACAAAAAAATGGTGTTGCAATCAATTATATTGTTCAGAGCATGGATGAAACTAGCTTTCCAATCGATTCTTTTGACGCCATTGCACTAATTTATGCTCATTTTAATCAAGATGTTCGTTCATTCTTTCACAAAAAACTCAGCCAGTTTCTCAAATCAGGGGGATATGTAATATTAGAATCTTTCGGCAAGGATCATCTCCCTTATCAAAATCGGTACCCCAGTGTTGGTGGACCCAAAGAGGATTCCATGTTGTATTCCTTGGATGATATGAAAAATGATTTCAACAATTTTTCTCAACTTGAATTGACACAAACAGAAGTTGATTTGCAAGAAGGAATTTACCATGTTGGAAGAGGTTCCGCTATTAGATTTTTCGGGAAGAAAAATTGATTGTTTTGCTACGTGACTTCCGTCACATTCTTATTTGAAAACTATCTCCATCTTTACATAACATTACTAAGAAAACTGAATAAATCGGATTTCGTGTGAAACTTCAAAACAATGATTTTTCGAAACAGAAAATTTTGTTCCTTCAAATTCTTAGTGATCGGTTTTATTTTTTAATTTTAAATTCAATAATATGCTCTCAGTATTCAACGGCAAACATTCCTCTAAAGGCGATTCAAACTTTGCAGAACTTGTAAAAAATGGTGCTATTATTGTTGATGTGCGCACTCCTGATGAATTTAACAGCGGTCATATCCAAGGCTCAAT
>Ga0164294_10004187_pt1 | contig 12656 bp, 9 predicted proteins | sample GEODES005metaG_FD_111479 | JGI IMG/M metagenome (GOLD analysis project Ga0164294, IMG submission 111479) | Oligotrophic lake water microbial communities from Sparkling Lake, Wisconsin, USA - GEODES005 metaG | ecosystem: Environmental > Aquatic > Freshwater > Lake | place: USA: Sparkling Lake... | reverse complement strand
AGTTGGCAGTGCAATCGCAAATATCGCATCCCGTAAGTCATTTATCACTGAGTTAGTTATCGCTGATTACGATGCTTCAAAAGCGCACGCTGTCACCCAGAAAATCCAAGACCCACGATTTACGTCAGTGGAGGTGGATGCCGGCGATCTGGTGGCACTGGAAGGCCTCATCCGCACGGTTAACCCTGATGTTGTAATTAACGCAGTTGATCCCCGCTTTGTCATGAACATCTTTAATGCAGCTAAAAATGTTGGCGTTAATTACATTGATATGGCTCTATCACTTTCTATTGCACATCCAACAGATCCATTTAACAAAGTTGGTGTGAAATTAGGTGATGATCAATTTGCTCAACATGACGAGTGGCTAAGCAAAGGTAAATTCGCACTTATTGGTATCGGTATTGAGCCGGGCATGAGTGATATTTTTGCACGGTATGCACAAGATTATTTATTCAGCGAAATTGATGCTGTGACAATCTTGGATGGCTCGAGTCTGACCGTAGATGGTTATGAGTTTGCGCCCTCATTTTCAATTTGGACAACAATTGAAGAGTGTCTCAATCCCCCACTTATTTGGAATGAGGGATGGCACACAACTAAGCCTTTCACAGGTGGTGTGACTTTTGATTTCCCTGAAGGTATCGGTCCTGTTGAATGTGTTGATGTTGAGCACGAGGAAGTAGTTTTGATTCCACAGAAGGTGAAAACAAAGAAGGTCACCTTTAAATATGGTCTCGGCAATGACTTTATTGAGAAGCTAAAAACTATCCACGCACTTGGTCTATCAAATAAGCAAATGGTTAACTATCGCGGAATGGAAATTGCACCTCGTGATTTCTTGGCATCCTTATTGCCTGATCCTGCAACGATTGGTCCAGTCATGCACGGGAAAACATGTGCGGGTGCACATGTTGCTGGACTTAACAAAGAGGGCAAGCCGTATGCCTGCTACATCTATAACGTCGTTTACAATGAATGGTCGATGAAAAATTATGGAGACCAAGCAGTTGTCTGGCAAACGGCCATTAATCCAGTTATTGCTATGGAGTTGATTGATAACGGAACATGGAAACCTGCTGGCGTAGTTGGTCCTGAATGGCTTGAACCAAAGCCATTTTTGGATTTAATTGAGTCATACGGCAGTAGCTGGCATATTCGGGACGAGGATCCCGCAGGACTAGGGGCATAAGTGGCATCGTGGGCGCTAGTTACAGGAGCAACCGCTGGAATCGGTGAGAGCTTCACACGATTGCTGGCAGAAAATAACTACAACCTTATGTTAGTCGCCCGCGATGTGTCACGTTTGCAAGAACGTGCCAGCCAATTACAGTCACAGTTCAATGTCCAAACCCACATTATCCAGGCAGATCTATCAACTGATGCAGGATGTGCTGCGGTAGAGCAGTACATCGCTAGCAATCAGATTGATGTGCTGATTAACAACGCTGGATTTGGCATCAACAAAGCATTTACGATGTCAGAGCTAAAAGCTGAACAAGAGATGTTTGATGTTTTAGTTCGCACTCCAATGCGCCTCATGCATGGTGTTTTGCCTGGAATGAAGCAGCGCAATAAAGGTGTTGTGATCAATGTTTCATCAGTTGCCGGATACATCGCAGGTGGCTCCTATAGCGCCGCAAAGTCATATCTGACCGTTATCTCTGAGTCACTTCACACCGAACTTGCTGACACAAATATCAAAGTCAGTGCCTTGTGCCCCGGCTTTACTCGAACTGAGTTCCACCAACGTGGTCGAATGTCTATGAAGGGGTTGCCAAACTTCATGTGGCTCAACGCCGACAAGCTAGTTGCAAAGGCGTGGAGCGATGCCCTGAAAGGTAAGGCGGTATCGATTCCGGGATGGCAATACCAAATCCTCGTCTTTGTTATTGCGTCCTTACCCAGATCAATTATCAGAAAAGTTGGCATGAATTTGCGAGCAAAGCAGCGAAAGTAAGGGTTATACCTTGCTAATTCTCGGCGAGTTATCAGCCTTCTTTGAGTGCTCAGTCGCTAAGATTTCCAGCATTACAACGAAAGGTTTGTCATGCTTCGCAAAATTGCTTCATTGTCAGTAGCCCTAGTAGTCGCCGGTGGGGTCATGATCGCTGTTCCAGCCGAGGCTGCTGCTGCGATTTCAAATGGCGTTGCATGTAAGAAGGCTGGCACTACATCCAAAACAAATTTGGGAACTTACAAGTGCGGAACAAATCCTCTGTCTACTTCCAAGAAATTGGTGTGGTTGTCGACAGATTGCATTACCGCTGCAAATGGTGCTGTTAAGGCTGCAGAGACGGCAAAACTGACTTTGGCCAAGTTCCAGGAGCAAATTCCCGTAATTGACCTTGGAATTGCAAACGAGACAGCAAACAAAATTGAGATTCAAGCAAAACTTGATGATGCCATAAAGCGTCTGGAGGCTGCCAAGGTTTTGGCAGCTGCAGCAACTGATGCGAACAAAAGAACCTACAACTCAGCGATCGGGTCTTGGAACGCTGCTATCCGAGCATATACATCGAAGATCAAGTCAATCGAAACTGATATCAAGCGATTGGAAGCAGCAAAGCTTGCGGCAAAAAATAAGCCAGCTGAGCTTGCTCTCAATGTCGCCGACTCAAGGGAAACTGCAAAACTAATTTGCACAACCGGCTTATAAAGCCAATCTTTAAAAAATCCCGCTGCCATCTAGGTAGCGGGATTTTTTATACCTATGGATTCCCCTATTACCTTTTGGATTCAATGTTCTTATCCTCAAATCATGCGAGTTGTCAGAGTTTTGGGAGTCATTGTGCTGGCTTCCTACCTTCTGCTTCATCTGCTTTCTCCAAACATCTGGTCCGAATTATTGGCCTACAACATGATTCCAGTTGCTGCATTCGTCGCAATTGGGTTTGCACCCCACATAAGTGATGCTTTTACCAAGCCCACCACCGTAATGGCTATTGCCCTATGGACATGTGGATCTGCAATGGCAAGTGCCGGAGCATTTTTTTCAATTTCGCAGTCTTATAACGATGTCTCTAACATCATGTATTTGCTTTTCTACCCGCTAACAATGATCGGATTGCCACGACTACTTGCTGTCGAACGAAGGCTCTCAATCATAGAAATCGTTGACTCTTCAATCTTCGGTTTAGGGCTCACCACTTTGGGTTCTGCGGTTGTCATTAAGCCGGTGCTCCCACATTTCAATGGAAACGTCACTGATACTTTCTATGCAATTGCCTACCCCATTGCAGACTTACTGCTTGTCAGTGTCGTAGTGGCTACTTTTTCAATGCAGGGTTACTCAAGACGCGGGTTAGCACTAACTTTGGGAGTAAGCCTGTTTGCATTAAGTGACCTGCTCTACCTTTGGCAACACATAAATGGAACTTATTTCCTAGGATCAATGCTAGATGTTGGTTGGGTTATTGGACTATTAATCATCGCGGAAAGTTTTTGGCAACCTGGCATTGATTACAAAGCTCGGGCGGGAATAAATCCGATCTTGATTTCCGTTTCTGTTTTCCTAAGTGCAACTTTGTTAGCATTAATTGCTCTGCGCCCTGATTATTTTCCACACTTTATTTTGATTCCGGCAATCGCAACCTTGGCATTAGCATTTGCGCGAATGACATTGGCACTAACGCAAGCTAAGAACATTGGGCAAGAACGATTACTTGCACGAACTGATGAATTAACTGGACTTCCCAACCGTCGACGCTTGGTTTCTGAAATCGATAGTTTTATAGAGAAAGAAGGTGCTCTATTGCTCCTTGATCTTGATGGGTTTAAGCCGATTAACGACGCACATGGGCATGAAACCGGAGACAAAATCTTGCAACAGGTAGCGCTGCGATTTGAGCGCGCATTGCCACATGGGGCTTTATTGGCTCGGCTCGGTGGAGATGAGTTTGGAGTGCTCTACGAAGGTGGACATGACAGCGCCGTCGAAGTTGCTTTGGCTTTGCGTGCAACCTTGTCTTATCCATTTCATATCAATAATCAAGAAATACAACTGGGTGTAAGCATTGGTGTTGCTAAGAACACCGGTGAAAAAAATTTACTGGTGCGCGCTGATAATGCGATGTATAAAGCTAAGCGTGAGGGCCTAGGGGTTTGTCGGCTTTAATCTCCTGCAAACGAGCTAGAGATTCGAGGCGCTCTATCGCGTGATCTACTATCCGCTCTGGGTACCCGCTGCTATAACCATCTAAAAATAACCAGGGTTCATGTATTTCCGATGCTGATAAATGTGCAAGTTCGGGTACATACTTACGAATGTAATCACCGTTTTCATCAAAACGTCTGCCTTGCTCGATGGGATTAAATATCCGGTAATACGGCGACGCATCGGTGCCACAGCCAGCCGTCCATTGCCAACCGTGTGCATTTGATGCAACATCGTAATCAACTAAATGTTCTGCGAAGAATCGTTCACCTATTTGCCATTCAAGGTGCAGGTCCTTAACCAAGAATGATGCAACAACCATGCGGGTGCGATTGTGCATCCATCCTTCTAGTATCAACTGGCGCATTGCTGCATCTACGAACGGGTATCCGGTTTTACCTTCACACCAAGCTTTGAACTGCTTTCCGGGCTTGTCATAGCGCATTTCTGCAAATTTAGGCGCGTAGTAATTAATATCTGTCATTGGGTTGTTATAGAGAACATCTGCATAAAATTCACGCCAAGCAATCTCTTTGCGAAAAGTATCATGGGCTTTACTTTCCCCAAGATTTGCAAGCAAAGTGCGCGGATGAATCTCACCAAACTTCAAGTATGTACTCATTTTTGAGGTGCCATCTATTGATGCGAAATTACGATTTTCGTCGTAACTATCTAGCCCATTGTGTTTAAATGCTTCAAAACGTTGTAATGCAGCTTCTTCACCAGCGGCAATAATCTGGACGCCTGCAGGAAATGTAAAATCTGGAAAAGCACGATACTTAGCTGTTGGTTGAACCACATTAAATTTCTTAGGAGTAATAGCTGGTGCTCTGTATCCATGTGTCCGCCAACCGCGATAAAAGGGCGTATAAACCTTGTATGGAGTTGCATCACTTGGCTTAAGTACTCGTCCTGGAGTAACTGCATATGGGCTTCCCGTACGGACTAACTTAATACCCGCAGCTTCAACTCGGGCATCTCGTTCTGCCCCGTATCGTTCGTATTCGGCAGAGATATGAACTTCTTGGACATCATGGTGGGCAATAAGTTCTTTCAAGACTTCGACTTGATCGCCCTCAATGATGTGCAAACGATTTCCAAGGGATTCATCTAAGGCCCTTAATGATTGACCCATATAGGCCAACAATTTTTCACCGGCTTCAGCTATTTGTTTTTTATCCAAAATAAACAGCGGAATGACTTGATCAGCTGATTCAATAGCAGCCAGTAATGCAGGATGATCATTGATCCGAAGGTCACGACGAAACCACATGATTGAAGTTTTCATCGCGGGCATGGGAGAATTCAATCATGATGCAAGAGATTAAGCGTTTCCAAGTCCGAGGAGTTCCGGGAGAGGTTATACGCCTGAAATTTGGAGCCCGTACCGTTGATTATTGGAAGCCCAATAAGGGTTCTGACAAGTTATTGATTGCCCATGATGGACAAAATGTTTTCGATGGAAAATCTTCTACCCACCGTGGCCAAACGTGGGAAATGGCTCAGTCCGCTATTCGCGTTAGTCATGATCTTGGTATCTCGACCCCATCAATTATTGGAGTCTGGCATAGCTCTACCAAAGAAAATCCCTGGGGCCGCGGAAAAGATTTAGTCCCAGAAAAATACTTTCGCGAAGGCCTTGAAGTTCACAATGACTTTGCGAAAGTACTAGAAGATAAATCTCTGCTCCAAAGTGACAGTTACTTTAAGGAAATTTTTGAAACTATTCTTCCCGCACTAGAACCTGATATTGATTCAAAGAACACTGCAATGATTGGTTCTTCTATGGGGGCGTTAGCAACTTTATATGCTGTTGCCCAAATGCCAGAGCAATTTTCGACAGCCTTAGCGCTTTCACCACATTGGCCTTTTGGTGGTAATCCACTGGTTGAGAAAACTATTTACTCCTTACCGCTTCCGGGCACACACAAAGTTTGGATGAGTCATGGCACAAAAGGTTTAGATTCTGAATATGCTCCTTTTCAAATCTATGCCGATCAATTAATGCACGAACGTGGTTATCGCGCTAATAATTTTCTTTCACGCGTCTATCCACGTACTGGCCACAATGAAAGATCGTGGGCTAAGTATTTAGATCAACCACTTAACTTTTGGCTAGATTCCAAAACCCATACACCTTGAGCAGGACCACCTTGATTTATTGTAATTTTTGCACCAGCTCCTGAAATTCCGTACAAGTTCTCTTTGACTACACAGCCAAGTCTGCTCAGGTCAATGCTTGTTTTTACGGCAGCTCGAGAGATGAAAACTAGAATCGTTTCTTTCTTAGATTCGCGCAAAAAGGCTAGGCAGTCATCTTCAACTAAAACCCAGCGTAAACCGCCATTAATAAAGGCATCATGTTTCTTTCGGAGTGAAATCAATTGCTTGACTTCACTGAGGAAATCTAGATCCCAAGAAGTAGTGTCTTCCCAATTAATTGTTCTGCGAGAATCTTCACCGGAAGATCCCTCGAGGCCAATTTCATCACCAGCAAAAATCGAAGGTACGCCTGGATATGTAAGCAGTAGGGTCATTGCCGTTAGGTGTAGTTTCTTATCTCCAAGAACTACGGTTCTCATTCTGGCAGTGTCATGAGAGTCCAGCAGAACCATGCTTGCTACAAGAGATCTCCAGGGTATTGAGCCGTTAAAGGAGTTCATGCTAGCTACAAGTTGATTTCCATTAATTTTCGGCATCGAAAATGGCAATCCCTGAAAGCCGCCGCCGATAGTTGTATTTAAATTTACCCAGTTCCAAACAGGTCGCATGAATCCTTGATAATTCATAGCCCCGTGCCAACCAAATCCATTTAAATCACTTGCTACGAAATCTCCATTTTCTGCAACAAGCCAAGCATCTGGTTTTGCTTCATCCATCGCCTTACGAATTCCATGCATTACTTCATCATGCATGTCATCTGCGCCTAAGCGGCCGGTCATATTGCCAACATCAATGCGCCAACCAGCCATTCCATATTTAGGTGACAACCATTGCTTGACGATTGATCGCTTTCCCTCATACATCTCTTTACGAAGAGCCTTTGAGTGAAAATTTAACTTCGGCAATGAAGCTAAGCCCCACCAACCGACGTATCCATGCTTAACTGATTTATCCCAATAGAAATATCCACGCTCTTTTGACTTCTTATCCCGCTGTGCTTTGGCTAGCCATGGATGTCCGGCACCGCAATGATTTGATGTCAGATCCCCCAGCAGACGAATCTTCTTCTTTTTAGCTTCAGCGACCAGGCTAAAAAGGGCTTTATCACCGCCCAATACTGGGTCAACCTCGGTAAAACTACTTGCGTCATATCGGTGATTAGATCGAGCAGGGAAAAATGGTGTGAAATAAATTCCATTTACCCCAAGATCAGTTACATAATCTAAATGCTCTTCAACTCCCTTTAGATCACCGCCATAAAGCTCGGTGCCTGTTGCATGGCTACCAATAGTAGGAAGCTCATTCCAATCGCGATGATGAGCCCAATCAGGAATAGCTCGCTTTGTAGCTGATTTTGCAAACCTGTCTGGAAATACTTGATAAAAAACTGATGACCTAATCCAGGCAGGATAAGCCGGTATGGCAACTATTTGAAAATCATTATTAGAGTGGACATCATGATCATGAAAGCCTGATCCGTTGAGCCACTCATATTTATCTACATCAACAAAAACGAATCTATAGGCTGTAGAAAGATTTTCGATTTTAACCTTTACTGACCACCAACTCTCAGTGTGGTTACTCTTTTCAAGAGCTAATTCAAAACTACGTGGTTCTCCATCGTGATACAAACGAACAAAAGACTTTGCAAAGGTATATGAATTAGGAATTCGAACGCGCAGAACAACCTTGTCGCCAACTTTTGGTGCCGAGTTACTTACATATAACTCGCTACCGTCATGGTGAGGTAATTGTGAGTTTAGTGATTGGTAAGACAAAGTTCTCTCCCTTCGAATTTCGCGCGATTGCTTTTACTTCGATCTTCTTTTTTGGGAAATCTAGTGGATCAAGAAATACTGAATATGGCGAACCTGTATCCATGCCCTGTGAGATCCACTTATTACTTCCTGCATTGCGTGCAAAAAACTCCACTGATAAAAAGTCCTTTGAGCTTATGCCGGCTTTAACCTTATAAAAGCCCGTTAAGTCATCAATAGATGTGGTCAGCTTGGTGACTTTGGTAGCGAACTGGTTAATCGGGTTATCTGCCCTTAAAACAATGGTGGATAGGGCAGGAACGGTAAAACTAACCTTATCTTGGACAGTTGTTACCTCAGTTGTTCCAAGAATTTGAGTCCAGCTAGTTCCTGAAGTTGCGGTACTGACTTCCACTACCTCATCAGTGTCAGAGTTATTGAAAGCAACTAGATACTCTCTGTTTTCAGCAACATCCTTTTTTGAAATTACATACAGGGCATACTTTGAGTATCTTTCAAGCATTGGACCATTTGCTAAGGCTGGATTATTTTTACGAATCTCTGCCAACTTAATCAAGTAGTTGGCAACTGGGCTCTTGCTAGTCACTGAGAAAGCATCGCCACTTCCAATGGGAGAACTACCAATTCGAACTTCATTTTTCCAGAGTTCAATTTCAGTTGGAAACATATCTTGTCTAGCAAATTGATCTTTGCCAGAATTTGAACCAGTCATACCGACTTCGTCTCCGTAATAAACAACTGGTATGCCGCGTGAGAAATACATCAAGGCATTTGCCAAATTAGTTCTAGGCAACAACTGATCTGCAGGTTGAATCCGTTTATTGGCTATTGTGTAGCCGACTCGGCCAACATCATGATTTCCTAAGAATGTAACTAAATTACTGGCCGATGACTGCGCACTGGTGTAGTAATCGTCATTTTCAAAAAGAGCCGACAGAGTTGGTGCGTTCGAATAACCTGATGCGTACTCAGTAGCTTTTGCTTGAAATGGAAAATCTAAAACAGTCTCTATCTTATTTTGTCGTACATATGTCATTAAGTTAAAAGTACTGTAATCAAAAACTTCGCCAAAAATTGTAAAGTCCTTGATATCGGCTTTCTTTGCAGTAGCCTTAATTAAGGGAGACCAATTCTTAAAGAACTTGTCATCCAGGTGGCGGGCGGTATCTACTCTAAATCCAGAGATGCCATACTTTGATATCCATTGTCCATAAACATCGGCCCAACCCTTATAAACAACTGGTTTTTCCGTAGCCAGATCATCGAGCCCATAGAAATCACCAAGTTTGGTGCAGTTGCCATTTCCCCAGCAACTGCCCATGTCGCCCACATTGTGATAATTTTTCAGATCATTGAGCCATGCTGGATTTTTCAGCTTCTTAGCCTCAGCCGGAATGTACGGTGAATTACCCAAATACTTAATGACATCACCGGTGTGGTTTGTTACAACATCTAAAATTATCTTCAATCCTAATTTCTTGGCACATTTAGAAAACTCAAGCATGTCGGCATTTGTTCCCAAGTGTGGATCGACATTGAGAAAATCGACTCCCCAATATCCGTGGTACCCAGATCCAGCACCAATAGCTTCTTGTTGTGTGACGACCGGCGTCAGCCAGACTGCTGTAAAGCCCAATGATTTAATTCGTGCTAGGCCATCATCGCCTGGTTCACAAGTACCGGTTAAGCCTTTGAGATCGCCGCCATGATAAAAAGCTGTAAGTGATGTATTGAAACCGCCATTGTCGTTGTTCTTTTTATCTCCATCTTTATATCTATCTGGCATCACAAAATAAATCAGATCCTGTGAAATTCCCACTTTTGGCGATGCTACGTTGGCAGCAAATGAGATTGTCGAGAGCGAGAGAAAGACGGCAATGAATAGAGCAAGTGTGATCTTGCGTTTCAACGTTATCCCTTTACAGATCCGGCGGTGAGACCATTCACAATGTATTTTTGAAGTGACAAAAAGATTATGACGATTGGAATTGATGCAAGGATCGAACCTGCAGCGAAGGCACCCCAGTTACTTGCGTACTGTCCACCGATGAACTGTTGCAGACCAACAGCAACAGTTCGTCCACTCATTTCTACCAAGAATAAACGAGCAACAATGAACTCATTAAATGTTCCAATAAAGCTGAGCAAACAAACAACGGCCAATACCGGCGTTGCAAGAGGAATAAAAATCAACCAATAGGTCTGCACAGGGCTTGCGCCATCGATCTTTGCCGCTTCATCAAGTTCTGCAGGAATTGAATCCACAAAGCCTTTGAGCAGCCAGATATTCACACCCATTGATCCGCCCAAATAAACAAGAATCAAGCCTGCTTGGGTACCTAAACCAATGCCTGGTGCGAATTTGTAAACACGTTCCATGATTACGTAAACCGCTGAAAGTGCCAAAATGGATGGAAACATCTGAACAAGAAGAAGTAATTGAATACCGAATTTCTTACCCTTGAACTTCAAACGGCTAAATGCAAAAGCAGAAGCTGCGCCAATTACAACTGAGCTAATTGCAACTACTGAAGCAATGATTAAAGAGTTCTTTACCCATGATAAAAATGGAATCTTAGGTGAGGAAAAGAGCATTTTGTAATTTTCAAAAGATATCTCACGTGGCACAAATGAAGTCAGGTTAAGACTTCCACTTGGATTAAAGGAGGAAAGAACAACCAGATACAGTGGGAAGAGCGCAAAGGCGCACATGATGATTGCGAATGTGTGACGCCATAGATTTTCTCTCAGCCATTTTGTCATCCGAAAGTCTCCATTACCTTTGATTTACGTAAGCCGTAGAAGGAAATCGACGCTACGAGGAAGAAAATTAAAACCGAAATTGCACTGGCAAGACCGAAGTCAAGGATATTTCGACCAAAAGCAATTTGATACGTATAGCTGATCAAAATATCGGTGGCTCCTGCAATTTCACCATCTAAGGTGTTTCTCGGACCACCTCCGGTCAAAAGATAAATTAAGTTGAAGTTATTAAAATTAAATGCAAAAGATGCGATCAAAAGTGGGGAAAGGATCTGCAACAGCAAAGGAAGGGTGATGCTTCTGAAGACCTGACGAGGATTTGCGCCATCGATTGCCGCAGCCTCTTGGAGCTCTGATGGAATTGCTTGCAACGAACCAGAGCAGATCAAATAGAAATAAGGGAAACCTAGCCAGAGATTTACAAGCAGTACGGCAGCGCGTGCAAAGTTAGCACTAGAAAACCAAGCAATATCCGTATTCAAAATATTGTTAATGGCACCGAATTCGGTGTTAAACATTCCTGCCCAAATCAAGATACTCATGATGCTTGGCATTGCATACGGCAAAATCAAAATAGAGCGGTAAATACGTCGCCCACGCATTTTTCGATTAAGAGCTAGCGCTAGCAATAATCCAAAGGCAAAGGTGCTCAAAACCGTTAATGAGGCGAAAATAACTGTCCAAATGAAGACTTTGATTAATGGAGTTCGCACGCGGGGGTCAGTCACAAGTTTCGTATAGTTTTCAAACCATACGGGAGCTCGCCAGCCTGGTGTCAACATTTCTTCTGGAGAACCCTGCAGCACGAAGTTACCTCTGTTGTTGTCAACATAGATTTCGCCCGTTTGTAAATTCTTCATCGTGTCAGATTTAGCATCGTATTCCAGAGATTGTCTAAAGACGGCGCCTACACCTTGGCCTTCGATGACAATGTAATAACCATCTAAGTATTTGTATCTAATTTTGGTATAGGCATCACTAGTAGCCAATTCATCGGCTGAAAGCTCAGTAAAGCCTGGAGCTGTTGTTGCGACTCCATATTCATTGATAGTTAGTTGGCCAGTATCTAAGGTCGTTAGCTCATCTGCAGTTGAGATAAAGAATTTTTGATTTGCAATATCTGAAACCAAAACGGCATCTTTTCCATTTGCTGCTTTTCCTGAGACAAGATCAAAAGTAGTTTGATTGGCATCAGGTTCAACGCCGCGAATTAGTACCTGTTCGATCGCGGCATCTTTGGCAATGTAATTTCCAGTTTGATAGTTATAGGTAGACATTAAAACTGTAAAAACAATTGGAGCAATTACAAAGGCAATGAAAAAAAGAATTCCTGGTACAAAAAACTTAAGCGGTATTGAAATCTTTGTAAAATACGTAAAATTAAGAGCCACGATAGAAATGACTAAAAACGCACCGATCGCGATTTCACCCGAGGCGACTGCGCTTTGAGCCAATAAGCTCAAAATGGCTGTAACGCCTGCAAGGATGATTATCTTGAGGATTAATGCAAACTTACCTCGAAAAATACTGCTCACTTTTTACCGCTTCCTTATTATTCAATTCTGCAGAGTGTGAAAGTAGTAGCGTGGGCGGGAACTAATCCCGCCCACGCTATTGAACTTTTAGACTGTGAAAGTTTTACCTTTCATTCCCTAAGAAAAATCTCTTAGAGGTCAGCCTTTCCTGCTGCGACGTTAGCCTTCCAAATTGCAGCAAGCTTCTTAGCTTCTACAAGTGGATTCTTTCCGTCTACCAAGACTGCAGTCCAATACGCTGGAGCTGAATCCCAGTAGTTT
>Ga0164294_10004186_pt1 | contig 12656 bp, 9 predicted proteins | sample GEODES005metaG_FD_111479 | JGI IMG/M metagenome (GOLD analysis project Ga0164294, IMG submission 111479) | Oligotrophic lake water microbial communities from Sparkling Lake, Wisconsin, USA - GEODES005 metaG | ecosystem: Environmental > Aquatic > Freshwater > Lake | place: USA: Sparkling Lake... | reverse complement strand
TGACAAAACACTGTTGCACAGTTGAGAAAAAGTAAAAATAGGCGCCGTTTTCGTCAAATGTGTCGTTTTCAACACATCATGTGTCGCCAACTTTCCCAGTGGTTGGAGTATATCTTTGCACCAACAAAGACAGCACGGTGCCATCGCATCACTAGCCATTGGACAGTGGACTGGGATGTAGCAACCATCATGGAGTCTTAGAGGAACTGTATCCTCTTCAAGCTGAGCACAATCACTAGTATTTTGGCTCTCGATGGAAGCAAGTGATTGACAAGTCAATTAGCAAAGTCCGGATTCAGTCGGATAACATAGAGCAAGTTTTATCCATGAGCGGAATGGTGGGTTTCAAACCATAACATGAATAATCGAGTGCTTAAGAGCCTATGCCAGTGCTTCATCCATCGCGACAACCCATACGGAAATGCTAATCCCAATATAGTTTTCCAACGAGTATCAAGAAGGCCCATCCCTACCTCGACTGTGTATACTCGTAGCAGAACTCATTCACCGATGGGAGAGATTGGCTCTGCTTCTAGCATGTTCACAGCTGACAAAGGAAAGTAGTCCAAGCAAGGATGCGTAAAGGACCATGAATCCGGTCAGACATCCATTGTCAAGGATGCAATCGTGCGGGCAATCAACGTGAGATACCGAGTACATCCTGACTTCAACGCGAGAGGACAGTGGGATAGGATGAAGTCCGATCGTGCGATAAGAAGCTGGCAGAAGGAAGAAAAAGAGATCAAACTCACTTGGGGAAAGAGAGCCGATGGTACGCACCTGCCGAAGAGGGATCTGAGTCTACTTCCCCACCTATTTCACCTCGCAACAATGATGCGAATGATAGAGACTACCAAGGTAATCGACGTGGAGACCGCGAAAATGATCGCAGACGAGAGAAGGATTAATGAGGTCGTGGCGGTCATGGAAGGGTCCACTGGAGCAAGAGCAAAGGTACGCCTTGTCTAAGACGGTCCATTAAAAACTGCCAGAACCGAGCAAATTGTTGTGGATCTTCAGTGCCTAGTGTTTGTGCGTAACTCCACCACATACTTCACTGCACTGTTTGACACTGGTGCTTATAAATCGTTCGTCAACAAGGAAGTAGCCAAGTTGTTGGAGAAGAGACACAATGGAGGCACGGTAGCAGGAGTAGCCCATTCTAAGTCCAGCAGGCACAACGTCCCGACGTAATATGGTATTGTAGTATTCGACTTAACTTTCTTTAATAAAGTTACGAAGTCTGATAATGTCTTGAAAAGTGTTGAAGCTAGTGTAATCGATAGTTGTATTGAGCTTTCATATCGCCGAAGGACAAAGTCAGAGCTGGAACGCAAATCCAATATGCCGCATTCAAATGCACAAGCAGTAAATGATCATGCACCTGGAGTGATTCATGGTAATACACATCAAGGCAGCGGAGGGCACATTTCCTCGAACAATGGACCAAAAAGCTGCCCAGTAGATGCTGCGATAATAGTACCGGGAGCACAATCCTCGAAAACTGTGAGATGAAGCAATCCTCGAATAAATCACTGTGAACACCTTGAGATGGTTGAATCTTCCCTGTGACGTTGGTAATGAGGGGAAAGTCGTCAGTGTCTTGCAAGAGTCACCATTGATAATTCCAGTCGGGTCATCATCTGTTAAAGTCACTAGCACTAGAAGAGCCAATTGCACTGATGAGATGGTCCGTAACTTTAATAGCAAGGTTAAAGGCTGAATCTTTATTAGCTGTACGATAATCCGCTCACGGACCGAAGCATTGCCAATGCTTTTGAGAAAGGACTTTGAAGTTGTATTCAGCGTTGACGGACGAATACCTGGAGGGCTACCAAGGGCAGTAGACTGAATAATGCACGGATAATCACGATATACCGAACCGTCCGGATTATACATTTGACCGAACGGACCTCTGACAGGAACGGAGTTCTTTTTGTTGACTAGCTTCTTGGAAGGTACTGTAGATGAAGATGACATACTAATTTCTACTAAGACTACACTGATGTATTTACTCATTGAAGTTCACAATCGTAAGTTTACGCCAAAAATCAACCCAGAAGTGAGCGAATTTTACATACTAACAGTTGACTCCTGAATTACTGAGTGAGCGAATGTCGTCCTTCATGGATACCTTCGGATCATATTTGCGCCGCGCCAAATTAAAAACTCATTATAGTGGGCTGGGTACAGCACACTTGTTCAAACAAATCTAAAGAGTAAAGTACGAGTAAAGTAACGGTTCAGACACAATTACTGTACGTACAGTACTGCAAAAACAGTAAGACAGATTAATTGTGAAACCATCTTAGGTAATGAACTGGTCTAACATAGAGAAGGATGTGGCTTTGCAAACGGAATCAATTGTGAATGCCAGTAAAAGGTTCGATGGGGGCACTGGTGAAACTCATGTATCAATCGGTGACTCTTCTTCAATATTCGTGAACAATCGGTTATCTTTAAGTAGCGAGTATTCTCCTAACAACGATGTTGTATTCGATGGAAATGCTTCTCTAGATTCATCTTCCATTAACCCTGGAAACCATGTAATGAAGGTTGTGTTCAATGAAGTATCTGAGTTGAGAAACGCATTGCGACTGATCAATTCGAACCTCAGTAAACATGATCATGATTCAATGGATTTGAAAAGAAACCATATCCAAATATTTGAAAGACTTGATTTGATCGAATACAGCATAAAGGATGACAGCCTGATGGCATCGAGAACTGTCACAACAATCGATGACATTCATTCCGAATTAAAGAAAATCGAATCAAGATTAGCGGACATGGAGCAGAATCATAGGTCGTACTCTACGCAATTTGCAAGCCACGAATCCCTCAGAAGAGCATGCGATTCTTCTTTAGATCAGATCCATACTCTATTAACTGCTTCCATGGAAGAATCAAAGAATGAAACTTATAAAATATCGGAGCTGTCCAATGCTTTGATGGGCGCATTGATCAATTTAAGCGGCGATCCAAGCAGTCGATATCATGTCGACCTCCTCAACTCTTTCAAGAAAGATATCAACAAAGACCGAATTATGCGTGCAGTGACTGACTCCATGTTAAGAGCAGTGGACAGTAGCGTCGAGATGCACCTCAAGACATCTTTGAGCTTTATGAACACATCCATTCACGACATTTTATCCGACATTCGCTCCAGGCAGGAATCGTTTGAAAAGAGCATTATGGTCACAATGTCCCAGCGAGAGCATATTGGCGACGGCTTCGCAAAAGCAATGAAGGTTGATACTGCTGCAGCGCTCGAGGCCGAGACTTCGCGACACCTTTCAGAAACTGCTCAAACCTTTCCGCAGTTTGCTTCCAGTAATGAGTTAGATCTCTTGAACGACCAAGTGAAGCAATTGTCTGCTGACAATATGAATAGTAAGGACGCTTTGATCACCCAAACAATACTCATTAACAATATTATTAACTCTCATCAGCAAGATCGGAATCATAGCATCGATGAGTTGTCGGCTGTTAAGAGCCTTGCTGCAAGCGTAGAGAGTAAATTGTCCGAATTCAAACAAGCTGTCGAGTACTCGAATCAATTAACAAAGAAAAGTATTGAAGATTCCGTCAATTTTAATACAAATTCGATCGAAATTACCAACAGTGCCATAAAGAGGATTGAGTCGGCTATTGAGAGAGTAAATCTTGAGCTAGATCAAAGGAAAGCACAAGGGGCAGAATTTGCGAAGAAACTCGAAATGCATTCAAAGCTCATGGAGGCTTCGTCTCGACTGCTGAACAGTCGCATCGACGAGTTGGGGAGAACTGTCGATTCTTTGAAGAGCAAGAGCTTGTTGATCGATGAGATGAGCGCAGCGGTATCGAAATGTCAGCAAGAATTAATGAAATGTGATGACTTTAAATCTGAGTTGATGCTCTTACAATCGAAATGCACGAGCTACGATGGCCAAATGGGGATTCTTATAGATATTCAGATGAAGCAATCGAAATATGAAGAACTACATGCAATTTCTTTGGAGATGCAATCAAAATTTACAAAGCACGATCGAGTTTTAACTGAAAATGATGCGGATTTGAAGTCTCTCAGCAGAGAGCTTACTCTTGTCAACGACGACGTGTCTTCACTTCGTGGGAAGCTTCAGATGGATGCGAACGAGATGCTTTCCAAGCTCAATCGTCGTGCTGATGCTCTTGATGCAACGCAGGTGGCGATAGATTCAAGGATAAGCTCTGTCGGTAATGACATTATCAAGAAGGACCAGGATATGCAAGACTCGATGCTCAGGTTCTCAAAGAAGTTCGATAAGATAGAAGCCGACATTCAGTCCCGATCTTCAATCATTATCGATACTCAATCGAAGCTACATGCTCTAGCGGAGGAGGTCTCGCAATTTATTCAAAAGACTAAAATTGATGATGTCGTTTTTGGCACTCAAGTAGACTCGTTGTTGAGCAATCTGAGGTCGTTCAAAGCTGACAATGAAGAAAGCTGTGCAAAAATCAGTCGCAAAGTCGACATCTGTGAAGCAGAATTGCAATCCAGGTTTCAAATGAAATTTGACAAGCTGGAGCATCAATTCGTTCAAAGCTCAGACTCCGTCACTAGATTGCTTCAGACGTTGGATCATGTAGAAAGAACTACATTCTCCAAAATATCGGAGGTCACTGTAGAGTTGCGGTCTAAATTATCCGATGTGCTTGAGCTTGTCTCAAGACAATCACTACGAGTCGACCAGGCTAATTCTGAAATTCATTCTAAGCTGAACCTGTCAATTAGCAACTTCGAAGCGAGTTTCGCTCTAATAAATGAGAAATACGCAAATTTCACTAAGAATATTGAGATCTGTGTTGAAACTGTAAATTCGAATGTATATTCTTATAAAAACGAATTAGCTGCACATGTGGATTCGACTGTTCAGTCGTTGTCGATGTTAGCCCAACAGCTCGTAGACATGGCGCGGCTACAGGCTCGTCAAGACGAAACCAACGCATCTGTGAGCAATCGCTTGGAAGAAAAGTGCGATATTGCTGTGCTTAATTTGAAACGAGAATGTTCGGATCAAATAAAGATTGTACAGGCCGCTCTGAACGAAATGAATTACGATCTGTTACAGTTGGCGGGGAAAATATCGATGAGTGATGCGCTTCATCTAAAGCATCTGATAATAGGAAGAGATTCACAAGAAAAGGCTGAATCGAAGAGGCTGTTCAACGAGGACCAGGCGTCGCTGGAAGTGCAGTTGTTGGATAATACAATCCGGGAGGTTAATGAGTTACAAGCTCTCACTAATGTCTTGAAGGCGAAGAGCTTAGCGATGGAGTCTACTGTGGACTCTTTGGAGAAACATGTATCTGAGCTAACCAAACTTGATCTTGTGGATTTTATAATCCATGTGGAGCAGCAGTTTACTAAGCTTAGGGATGAAGTGAAGATCTTGCAGACGTCACTCATCGGTTTAGAGTCTAGCATTCGACACATCGAAACTTCACATGCCATGAAGGGAAATGCGCATATCGATGATGTCGTCGCAACTGTTGGTGAACTGAGTGTGAAATCCGTTCGATATCACATGAAGTTAGATTCGCTCCAGACACAAATCGACTTACTACAAAATGAAATTATGGAATTGACACAGCTGCCGCATTTTTCTTCTGATACATCAACAACAATGGCTCCTACAACTGCTCAACCGTCTGCTGTAACGGCGGTGGACGACTATGAAACTGGCAGCGACTCCGGAAGCGACATTTTCCCTGAATCGGTGGATGTGCTCAAGCAGGATGCAGGTAACTCCTCTCCTCTAGGAAGCAATATGTATTCGGAGCACACTGCTGCTCAAGCTGTAGATTCCAATCCAGCGACAGACTCTGTCATATCGTCACCAGCTAACAGTGTGGCCTCCAAAAGCGATAGCTTTCTGAGTGATGACGAAGAGTCCCAAGCGAGTAAGGAGAGACCCCATTCAGTACAGGCTGTGGAAGATGAGCCGAGCAATGCTATTGGATCTTCTACGGGGAGCTCCAGCATTATGCGTAGTGGTTCTCTCATTGGAAGAAACAAGAAGCCTCCATTTAGCAAGTAGAAATGCAGGCAGTAGAAAGTGTTGTTACCTGAAAATTAGAAGCGCTACACTAATGGTCAAATAATTTTCATCACGATTTAAAGATGTTTTGGTTTTGTTTGAAGTCAACGCTTAATGATGACATGCATGATCAGCCTAATGTACAGGAACAGCATTCGTCACTCGGCAGTAATCAGTGGATTCAAGCTTGGATGACCAACAGCTCATCTAATGCTGCGGCTAAAACTTGGACGAAAGAAATTTTAAGAAGCATGGATAGCTCTCCTTCAGTAACAGGACTTGCAAGTGAGGGCATTAACAGTCAAATGATTGAGATGATAGCTGTTCCTCTCCATGGTACTAAATTTTTAAGTAAAGAAATTATCACTCTAGGTAAATTTGTAGGTGATACGAAAAGAGACGAGATTTTGAACTCACTGAGCAAATCTCCTAAAGTAAAGGCGACGAGAGAGCCTTTCCCTCATTATTTGGACTGCAGAGATCTGTATGCCAAGGAGCCTACAGAGCGGACTGGCTACCACAGGTCCCCTGTGACTACAAGGGAAAGCACCTTCGATGAAATATATGACCCCTTTGGAAGCGACGACGAGTTTCACCTGATCAACGATATGTTCCTTAATTCTGAGCACCGCGAAGACGCTTCTACAATTGACACATCCACTGGATTACACTCAGAGCTCATGCGCATAGACGTACTTCGGAGTGAAGCACTCAGGGCTTACGAAGATGCACTATCCGAGACGAGTCCAACATTTTTACCTTCAGTCTACCGTGGTGAGTTCTATGGAAGTACTTTTCGCAAACAACTTTGATACCTGCATTATCAACCGATAATATGATACGACTAAGTTACACATTTAATTTAAAGTTAATGACGTTGCTTGTATATTCCATAATCTCAAGACTTTTCTTTCAATGCTGTCAGTTGGCGCTCAACGACGGGAGGTAGAGTAATTCTTCTCTGAAAGGCGTCTCTCTTCACATCAACGAGCTCAGCTCTATCTTTGTCCAAGTATAATTGGGGCTTGCGCTTAAATTCGTGGTATTGGCCGAATACTTCGTGCGATTTAAGATGTATCTTGAAGGTATACAACCGTGCAAAGGATTGGTGACAGTGGGGATATGTACAGGTGTAGGTATGCTTGAATACTGTTTCGTCAATGGATCTGGTCAATTTATCACTTGACTTAGTTTCATGGTAAACAATCCTCCCACGTCTCTTGTCGTTTGTACCCTCTGGCTGCATCAAGCTCGCATAATGACCAGTATTCGATTCGACCAATTGTTGCGAGTTAGTGTTCGAGATAGATAGCTCATCCGAATAGACTGATTCTATATCACTGATAACGTCACGAAATGACCACTTATCATCCATTGGTGATTTATTGGACTCGCACGTTATCAATGACTCTGTATCACGGGTGGAAGATACATCAGGAACCGGTCCTGTATTATAGGCATTCCAAATACCAACAGGGATATCAAGATCTTCCTGTATAGAATGTGTCGTGGATACTTTATCAAGATTAAAGTGAGCTTTAAGCTTCTGAGCTCTCATCTTCTCTTCGGCTTTGAGCTTATGTTGAATCATTTTCTGTTTGCCTTTCGGCTGCAATCGAGGGGGGCGACCGTATGGATCGAAAGGCGACCGCTGGAACTTGGGGTCATAGAACATGGGCACGGTGAACATCTCCTCCGCGGTCGAGAGATGGTCACGAGGCACTGGGATTATCTTGCCTCCCACTGCAACGTACGTCATTCATCAGAAAGAAAGTGAGATAATAGCATCGACCAGAATCAATGAAAACAACTCACCGCATTTGGAAACAACAACGACTAGTAGGACTTCCAACTGCACTTCTAAGGCTTTCGGCATTTCTAAATCAGTCAAATTAACCTTCAGCAAGTCCTCCACTATGAATACTTGTTTGCTCTTCAAAAACAGGGTAAAAGGGGTGGTTAAGATAAAGCAAGCCCTGAAGCGCTCTTTGGCAGCTTCCCTCTTCTCCTCTGCGGAAGTCATTTGCATCAGTTCCTCCGTATACTTCTTGAATGCAAAATTGCCCATGTTGCTCTCGATCCTCTTGGTTTGCGACGGCTTGGTCTTGTCCGTTGGCACGTCCAAGACAGTCTTGATGAAGGGGACGACCAGGAAAGCAGCGTGTAAGAAGATATCTTCGATCGGAGCTCGCAGATCGCACCATGTCCCGTTTTCCTGATCTTCGATCATCGATAAGAGGACCTTACCAGGTAATTCGCTTCTGTATATATCTGGGCTCGTTATGGAGCGGCTTTCCTCTATACTACTGTTTCCATCAAGATGTCTATTGTCGATAAATATGTCTTCATCATTACGGTATAATATAGCTTCAAGTTCAGATGATTCAGCATCATATGTCGGTCTAGTTTCAGTACTTTTTGATAAGTAATCTGCTTTAGAATTCTTCTGGATTGAGCGATTAAGCTTTGAAATGCTCTTTTGATCAATGTCGCCGTGAAGAGTCTGCTTCCCAATATTCTTCAGCTCCAAGAAGATATCTATACATTGATTCATCAACGGGCGCGGCGTATCAACGCTTTTCATACACATGACGAACTTGGATAGAGGGAATACATCGCTGAGGTACTTCAGACCCTTTACTCGCAGCTTATTGATAGCACCTTGACTCCACTTCCGACACTGTTGTTCGTATCGCATCTTTGCGAGGCCCAGCGGCATCAGTAGATACATCTTGTAGGCATAGGAGGGGTCGTCATTGGGGTTAGTTTGAATTTGCTGCCTGCGCAGCTTCGCTCTCGCTGCATAAGTCTCATCATCCAAGCCGTCTTCTATCTCAGCATTCAGATCGTCGTTGGTGGGGGTCGGAACTACTCCACGGAAGAAATCAGGCACATAGCATCTTATCGCAGCGGCATACATCAGCCTCTCGATCGTATCATTCAGACCATTCGGAATGTCCAATATAAGGGACTCTCCAGGACCCAGTGCGGTGGGATGGTCAGCTACTGTCTCCCCATGACCATCCTTGTGTGCTTCTTTCTGTATGCTATGACCCATCCAATCACTATGCGAGGCACTGATTTTCCCCATATTCACTATTGGTTTCCCATCGATGCCTACTCGATGCTTCTTTTTGTCTGGTCTTTTTCTAGTGCTAGCACTGCTCTTGTTGATGGGACTGAGCGACACACTCGACTTCGAATTGGAATTGCTCAGAGGTGCATACACATCTCTGAAATCTTTCACCAACTTTCTTGATCTGAACTCGTCATTAACAAGTTTGTTAAGCTGGTCAGTCACCGCTGCGTTGACGCTATTCGATATAGCTTTCCGCATGAGAGGGCCCGGGACTGACGATCCCGCCGCGCTTGCATTGACGAGGTCGTTGTGACGGACGGCGGATGCGACCTCACGAACTGTGATCTCACCCTTCTTGACGTTATGTCCGCTATTTTTAATAGAGCCTATGCCTTTGTGATGCTTGGGTTTGTCTTCAATTCCAACTTTAGATGATGAAGAATCGTGGTCTATCAACGACGCTACGTTGTTCGTCTTGCCACTCAATGCAGCTAAAGCCTTCGGGAACTTATCCCACGACTCGTCGAACTGCTCCTGCCTCTTCGATATGACCTTCTGCACAAAGTTCTGTGCCCAGTCATCCTCTCTCAGCTGGTTCTGCACGATGACTCCATTCAGGCGACCCAACTCGTCGTTGATCTCCTTCAGGAAGCCCCACAGGTCTCCCTTCGTGAGGTAGCGCTCGGTGACACGCAGCACCTCCTTAGACAAGGACTTACGTATCCGCATCGAGCGAAGGACAGTCTTCCTCGCGATGTACCCGCGAGCTACCTTCTGTAAGATGAGGATCGACCAGTTCCTGATCTCCTCCTCCCTCTCGTTCGCTTGATTCTTCAATGAGCTGCACAGAATAGTCCGAGCTTGGTGACTCCGTATTAGTGACTGGAAGCAAACCACGGCATACTCCGCAATGATTTTCATCTTGCACTCTTCCAGAGACAAGTCCTTATCGGCGATCAACTGCTTCAACAAGTTGACATCGGTTCTCCAGCACTTACTGAACATAACCTTAACTAGCTTTATCAGCATCGGATCCCTCTCTGGAAGTAGCTCACCCGCGAACCTAGGGTCGCTGTAGACATCATCAGTGAACCACTTTTCGTTCTCTTGCAGCGTCAATCGCAGCTTGATTCTGTTCGTCCGACTGCTGTTGGCTATGTTCAACAGGACTTCCAGCGCTTGCAACTTAGTGGCTCGATTAGATATCCTATTGTCTGGTTCATTCAGCAGTACGACGAGTATCTGCTGGGCTGTGCTGGGAACATGGTGACTGCAGATCAGCAGGCTACTAGGGTCTGTCTTCGATATCGACACGAACGAAGATAAGTCCACAGGCAAGTCCTGCAAGACTCTGTGGAACTTAAGTGAAAGTGACTCCTGACTGCTTGACATCGTTGGATATCTCTAGTCGTGTAGCATTTGCTTCGATAAGTTACACTTGTACTGTACACGAAACGGCGGCAAGTAATGTACTGTACTTTATGTACTACTGAACAAGAAGGACAAGTCAAACAAATCTATTTAATTCCCTTTGAAACCATTTCTGAGAGGCAATGACAACGGCCAGACAGTCTTCGTAGGTGTCTTGCCTGCCCACAGCATATCCATGCGATCGGAGAATATCCGGAACGACCCGAACGCGACCTCTCCTTCGGCACACTCCACAGGTGCGGGAGGAATTATATGATGGATACCGCTTTTATCTGTGGCAAATCCACCACCATGGTCGTGACCAGCAATAAAGGCAATGACATTCGGGTAACTCTGCAACAAGGACAAAACGTCTTCACAATTCCAAAGCAAATTGTTGCTATGTGAGCAATGCACGTAGATGGGCTCATGACAGAAAACGAAGCATTTTTCATCCGAATTTAAGGACTCCTCCAATGTCCGACACAACCAGTCCAACTGAGAACTACTGATAGCTCCATTGTATGGACAGTAGCGAAAATTTTCGGTGCTCATGTTTAGAAACCACTGATTGCTACCGTTGGCGTAGTTATGATTCTTCTCACGCAACAGAGCGTCGGCATACTCTTTGTGGTGAGTACTGGAGCCACCGATGATGCTTACTTCGTAGCCATCAAGCACGATGAAGCGGAACCCGGGAAGAGGGGAGAAGTCATAGTAAAGTTTGGAGGGACTGCAATTGGTCCTCTGGCTAACAGGTATCAGCTTCTCCAGAATAGACTCGCGGTCGAAGCAATAGTACTCGTGGTTACCTAGGACAAAGTGCCACTTGTCGTCTGATTTGTCGACCGTAAGATCAAATACTTCTTGTAAGCATCTGTCCTGTATTTTGAGAGAACCAGCCTTTCCATCGAGACAGTCACCCAGGATGATGTTGCACACAGTAGCTTGGGCAGTAAAGAACTCGCATGCTTCAGATAAAATCTTCAAGCTCTGCCTATATCTTCTAATCTTTGATCCTGGCATCATGGAGAAAGTTAATTATAAACAGTGATATCAACGATGCAGCTATACCATACCATCGAAATTCGAGCCGTCATCCGCATCCACATATTGAGGATCACCAATCACCCCGAATGTCAGCAATGGAACTTCACTTGTCGACAACATGGAGTTGGTTGTAGCTGAAATCACGGAGTTATCAATTTTAAATATGTTTGAGTTACTTTTCATGGTCATCTTCAGATTATGAGCATGCATAGACCAAGCAATTAAGAGGAGGATACATCGTTCACAGAATTTCTGAAACATCAATAAATGATCACGTATGACTGGAAACACCTTGGTCGGGTACTTCCTCAAACCGTTACGTGTTTCTTTATCTGAGAGCATACCACAAGTTACAGTGCTTGTAACTCGACGCAATGGACGACATTGTTGTCACAGTAACTGCTGTTGTTGATTTTTAGAGCACTTGTACAGTCAGTCAAAAAAAATAAACATAATACTGGTAAAGTTAACAGCAGAAAGTTATCATGTCCCTCAAGGTCAGACTGGATGGCCAGCTCTCGGACATCAACTTCTTGAATTCATTTTCAGCTGAGAGCTTGCTGTCTTCGTCGATTTCACTCGAGCAGGAGGAGTTGGTGGCTGCGTCGCTAGTCCGTGAGGCGTTGCGCAGGTCTGAGGCATATGCACAGGCTCATGACTACAAGCTCCCTGATCATCTCGAACAGTTCCGACTGGAATATGAGAATGTAGAGAAGAAGAGAAATAGCGTCCCAATACCGGAGATCAGACAGCTGTCACCACGCACAAGAAAACACATTTCGCTGCTACCGAAGCCAACCGAATACGAAGAGAAGAAGATCAAACAGATAGAGGAGTGGGTCAATAAGGTCGACACTGCAGCTGCGTACAGTAAGCTACCGCGCTTACCTTTATCGAGTATGATAGATATTTCGGACCCTCTTCTTCCCATTCCAGCTATCGGTAAGATGGTGAGCAAAGATTTGTTGAGATCATCCGGTGGAAGCGATGTGCTTCCGGTAGACAACCAATCCACACATTACTACGTAACCATGGAACATGCCAGAAAGTAT
>Ga0164294_10004185_pt1 | contig 12657 bp, 7 predicted proteins | sample GEODES005metaG_FD_111479 | JGI IMG/M metagenome (GOLD analysis project Ga0164294, IMG submission 111479) | Oligotrophic lake water microbial communities from Sparkling Lake, Wisconsin, USA - GEODES005 metaG | ecosystem: Environmental > Aquatic > Freshwater > Lake | place: USA: Sparkling Lake... | reverse complement strand
TCGCCCTGATTTAGAGACGCTGGCTGTCCTGACTCGTGCCATTGCTGGCCGTAAGCAAGTAAAGGTCAACTACTTATCTTTGACATCTGGATCGTCTACAAAGACTCTTTCACCCTTGGCATTGGCAGACACTGGGCAACGTTGGCATCTTCGCGCCTATGACTGCGAACGTAAGCGCTTTGCTGACTTCTCAATCACTCGCATTGTCAAAGCCAAGCCATTAGAGATTGACATTCCATTGAATCAAAGAATTGAAGCTGATGTGCAGTGGGCGCGAGTTGTTCGGCTTGAGTTGGTGCCTCATCCCGAAGTCGAACATCCTGAGGCAATCGAGGCCGACTACCAAATGAAAGATGGCATGCTTGTCGTAAATATGCGTGCACCTTTAGTCGGGTATGCCTTGCGACGTTGGTCAGTTGATTGTTCGTTGAAAAATGAACTGGATCCAAAATCACATCACTTGTACCTTAAAAATCTTCAGACTTTGTATGGAGTAGATAGCGCCGCTTTAGCGCCTGGATACAAGGCTGACATGAGCAGTTTCTCATGAACAACATCAGTAATAAATCGAATCTTAGTCCGCTGCTAAAGATTGCAGTTTCGAATGGAGTGGAAAGCGCTATCCGGGTCCATATTGCTAAGGGCGATGATTTAAATGCACGTGACAGCGGTGGCAATTCGCCATTGATGATTGCAGCAAGAAATAATCGTGCAAATGCATGCAGACTGCTATTAGAAAGCAGTGCTGATCCAGACCTTAAAAATTTTGATGGTAAGACTGCGATCGTTATTGCAGAAGAAGCGGGGGCGCATGAGGCATCAGAGGTTCTTAGATCGCATAAACAAGTTGCTGTCATATCTCAAGAGACAACGAAATTCACCGAGGAAGCTCTTGATGTAGTCGAAATAAATGCACAAGTAGCTAATAAGGAAAACTTAGATGAATCTAAGTTAATAGAAGAATTCGAATGGGATATAGGTGATTGGGAGCCTGAAAATGATGCGCCACCACCTGACGAAGATCCTAACATTTTGGTTAAAGCGCGAGAGTTGCAAAAATCAATTTCCGAGCACATAGCAATAGATAACTCCGCAGACTGGATAGATTTCGATGTATCTTTGCCAGATTTTTCTGAACCAATTGTTAGAACAGCAATTGCCGAAACTCGTACAGCAATCCGTCATTTATTCTTAAGAGCGCTCAGGGAAGGAAGTGTGCCAGATTTTATTGTTAAGGACATTGCAAGCCCCGAATCTGTAAAAGGGGATGATGAGTTTGAAAATCAAATTCGACAAGTTATAAATGACCTTGGTGGAGAAACTGATGAGCGATTTGAATACGTTTCAATTTTTGATGATTTCCGAGTCCTGATAGATGAAACTGAGACGATAGAAGAAGAGGGCTCACTCAATCAAGCAATGTCTTACCTTGATGAGTTGGCAGGCGGACTTAATGATCCGGCGAGAATATTTGCTCGTTCAATGGGTAGGCACCAGCTGTTAACACACGATGATGAAATTCGAATAGCTCAATCAATTGAAACTGGTGAGCGCTTGATGTTGACCGCAATGTCTAATATTCCGGAAGTTATCAGACTACTAATTGATACTGTAGAGAAAATAAAGATAGGCAAGGTTCTTTTTTCTCAGGTTTTTGATGGATTTTCAGACGAAGAGCCATCCTCTTTGGTTACAGAAGAGGAGGTCGAAATTCCAAATAAATTTGATGAAGAAGATGAATCAAGTGAAGATGAAAAAATTGACATTGAACAAATACTATTTTTAGAAAAAATAAATGAGATTTCTGATATTTTTAATGAATTTAAATCTGCTCGTTTTGAATTAAAAAAATCAGTTTCCGAAATCGTTGGAATACAAAATAAACTGACTGAGAAAATTCTAAAAATTCGTTTCGATGCAAGACAAATTGTTGCTATGAGCGCACTTGTTCATAAACTAAATCGTGATTATTTAATTTCTGATAAAGAGCTTCGTTCTTGTTTGCACGATGTATGCGGAGTTCCTACACAAATCGTGGATGCAAAAATTAATGAGCATGAAACGTCTGCCTCATTGTTTGATAGTCTAAGCAACACTAATGAACCATGGGCGAGAAATATAGCTGCCCAAAGCCAACGTTTACTCTCACTTAGTATGGCCCGAATTCAAATCCGGGATCAAGTAGGTTTGTCGCACTATGAGTTCAAGGAACTATATCGAGACTTGGCATTAGGAGAAAAAGTCGCGCAGGATAGCCGCCAGCAGCTTATGAGTTCGAATGTTAGGCTTGTAGTTTCTATCGCGGGGAAATATACCAATCGTGGACTTGATCTTATGGATTTAATTCAGGAGGGTTTTATTGGTCTATTAAAGGCCGTAGATAAATTCGATCACAGACGTGGCTTTAGATTTTCAACATACGCGACATGGTGGATCAGGCAGTCTATTCAGCGCGCAATTAGTGATCAAGCTAGAACGATTCGAGTACCTACTCACATGCACGATAGCATCGCTAAGGTACAACGAATCGAGAAGAAGTACGAGCAGACCTTTGGCTTGAAACCATCTGTTGCTTTTCTTGCTAGTGAGTTAGATGTTTCGGAAAAAACAGTTGAAAAAATTCGTGACGCAATAAGACTAGAACCAGTTTCACTTGATGAATTGATTGAATCAGCAAGTGATTCGATTTCGTCGAGACAACTAGAGTTCGAAATTCCACAGCAAGAGCTCTCTCGCAGGCAGGCAAAGGATGCTGTTGAAACGTTGCTCTCCTCACTGCCTCCACAAGTGGCTAAGGTTCTCAGCATGCGTTTCGGAATTGGCAGATCTGAAGAGATGACTCTTGAAGAAGTTGGAAAGTCATTTGGCGTGACGCGTGAACGTATTCGACAGATTGAAAGCTCAGGACTAAAAAAACTAAAGCATCCCCAAACAATTGAGCGGCTAAGAGGTTTTCGTGGACTCAACTAATATAAATCTGAATCAGTCTGTTGTGCTCACTCCAATCGACAAAGTTCGACATGCGCCCCCGCGAGCAAATGCCATGCTTGAGTCTTTGCGTGGACTTGGATATTCAACAGCTGCAGCTCTGGCCGATATTATTGATAACAGCATATCTGCGAGCGCTTCTACTATTGATATCCAATTTAATTGGAATGAAAAATCAAGCAATATCTTCATCTTAGATAACGGCAAGGGAATGAGCGACGAAGAGCTAGAAAGCGCCATGACACTAGGCGATAAGAATCCTCTAGATTTCAGATCTGCATCTGATCTTGGCAGATTCGGCATGGGATTAAAAACTGCTTCATTTTCACAATGTAAGCGACTAACCGTTGCATCAAAAAAGAATGATTCTATAAGTTGTCTTCGCTGGGACCTAGACATTTTGAGTGCGAATCCAGACATGGGTTGGTTGTTGATAGAAGGTCCAAGTGCTGGTTCTGAGGTGCTGCTAGAAAAGTTGGCACACATTAATCACGGGACTATCGTCATCTGGGAGATTCTTGATCGCATCGTCACAGAGGGCTTTACGGTTGATGACTTTCTTAGATTAATGGAAGAGGGCGTCGAGAGGCACTTAGCAATGGTCTTCCATCGACTTCTTGAGGGGACTAATCCAAAACTAAAACTAAACCTAAATGGCAGAAAAATTGAACCTTGGGATCCGTTCTTAACAGGACATCCCGCAAAACCTTGGGCTTCACCTGTTCAGAGACACTCTACTTCTAGCGGAATCATCGAAGTTCAATGCCATGTATTACCTCATCGAGACAAGATGACTGATCGTGAGTATGAAATTAACGGTGGCCCTACTGGTTGGAATGCGCAACAGGGGTTTTATGTCTATCGAAACCACAGGCTACTTGTTGCCGGTGGTTGGCTAGGAATGGGACAACCTCGGGCATGGAATCGTGAAGAACAACACAGACTCGCGCGTATCAGGCTAGATATTCCGAATACAGCTGATGCAGATTGGAAGATTGATGTAAAAAAATCAGTAGCACGTCCTCCTGTTGCTTTGAGAGCTTGGCTGACTAGTATGGCAAATGACACACGAGAACGTGCAAGACGTGTTTTCGCTTTCAGGGGTGCTCCGACAAATCCTTCATCAAGAGTTTCAATAGAACAAGCTTGGAAGGTACATAGATCTTCAAAGGGTATTCAATACAGGATAGATGATTCGCATCCAAGCATTGCTGCAGTGCTTGAAACTGCAGACACTTCCCAAAAAAAAATGATTCTCTGCATGCTCAAGGTAATAGAAGAAACGGTACCTGTTCAAAAAATATGGCTAGATACAGCCGAGCAAAAAGAAACACCTGTGACAAGCTTTGCATCCAGTTCTGATAAAGCTGTTCTTGCAGTCATGGAAACCTTATTCAGAGACATGATTGTTCGCAAAGGCATGACGGAAGAAGATGCTAAATCAAGGCTTTCCTGTAGCGATCCGTTTCAAAACTTTCCTCACTTGATCGCTCAACTTTCAGTTTCCGATTTTTGAACAAGAAGAATCAAAACTATAGACAGGACCATAAATGAGTGAATTTAATATTGCAACAAGTACTGTTATCAGTAACGCTCAAAACCTACTAATGGCTGAGGCTACTAAGAATCCAACTGCTTCCTTAATTAAAGAGGCAGTTGAGCGAGCAGCGTCTATCATGCCTAAGCGGGAGGATGAGCTAATTGACATTGACGGCGCTGTTTCGGAACTTATTCGACGCTACAGCATCTGGATAGGTCAGAGTTCAACTTTGTCAGATGACAGCGACCACGAAGCTTGGTTGAATTCAACTAGGAAAAAAGGTTGGCGGTACTGGCCTAGATATCGAGACATGCTCGAACGTAAGATGCCTCCAGCATCAATCGATGCACTAGAAATTTCGACTGACGAGATACTTGGATTGCTAGAAGATCCAGGCCGAACAGGTGCATGGGACAGAAGGGGATTAGTTGTAGGACATGTCCAGTCTGGAAAGACTGCTAACTACACTGGTTTGATTTGCAAGGGTGCCGATGCTGGATACAAGATCATTATTATTCTTGCAGGTCTGCACAACAATCTTCGCTCACAAACTCAAATCCGACTCGAGGAAGGATTTTTAGGTTATGAGACATCTGCATCAAACGACGTTGTTAAATATATCGGCGTAGGAGAGATGGGGCGTGATGTTGAAATTAAACCAAATTGCGCTACAAACAGAACTGAAAACGGTGACTTCAGTACAAGGGTGGCAAACCACTTAGCAATTACGCCTGAACAGCGTCCATGGTTGTTCGTAGTCAAGAAAAACAAAACCGTTTTAGATCGACTTTTGAAATGGATCAAAAATCATGTTGCTGACGCTCGTGATAATGAAACAGGGCTCAAATATGTCAGTAACTTACCTTTACTGTTGATAGACGATGAGGCTGACAACGGTTCAGTAGACACGGGGGAGCAGACATTTGACTCCGAAGGTAATCCAGACCCCGATCACGAACCCAAGGCTATAAACAGTCGAATTCGAAAAATACTTAACAGCTTCGCTAAGTCTGCATACGTTGGGTATACAGCTACTCCTTTTGCAAATGTGTTCATACATAGACAGGGACAAACTAAAGACGAAGGACCCGACCTATTTCCAAAGTCCTTCATCGTTAATTTAGCTGCTCCATCCAACTATGTTGGCCCAACTCGTATTTTTGGACTTAAGGACGTAGACGGACGAACAGGTGGTTTACCACTTATGCGTGTTTTTAGTGATCACATGAGTGAAGATCGACAGTCCGGTTGGATGCCTGAAAAACATGATAAAAATCATGAACCTTTTTATTTAGGCGTTGACACTCTGCCACCATCTCTAAAACAAGCTATTCAATCTTTTATTTTGGCTTGTGCAGTAAGAGAACTTCGTGATCAGGGAGGCGAACACTCTTCGATGCTCATTCACGTGACTCGATACATACAAGTTCAGAAGGATGTTCACAGGCAGGTTAAGGAATATGTAAGTAAGCTACGTCAGCGCATAACTCGACGTGTGGATGATGTTGAAGTTCTAGATCAATTGCGAAAGCTTTGGAATGATGACTTTTCGCAGACCCGTACCGCAGTCATCGAGAGACTTGTCGAATCTGAAGAAATACCTCCTAACCATTCTTGGAATGATTTACAGGAAAAATTAGCAGACGTCTTATCAGATATTGATGTGCGAATGATCAACGGTAAAGCAAAAGATGTTTTGGATTACGCAACTCCTGGCTCAAAAGGTCTTCGGGTTATAGCAATTGGTGGTGACAAGCTTGCACGTGGACTAACACTAGAAGGACTGTGCACCAGTTATTTTGTTCGTACATCCAAGATGTACGACACGTTAATGCAAATGGGCCGTTGGTTTGGTTATAGACCAGGCTATCTTGATCTGTGTCGTCTTTATACTACTGAGGATCTGATCGATTGGTTCAGGCACATAGCCGACGCATCAGAAGAACTTCGCGATGAATTTGAAGCGATGAAAGACAGTGGTGCAACACCAAAAGATTATGGTCTTAGAGTGCAGTCGCATCCGGTTCTCTTAGTTACTTCGCCGTTAAAAATGCGAACTGCCCGTGATTTACAACTATCATTCAGCGGAGAAATTCTTGAAACCGTTGCATTACACAGCTCGGTAGAAATACTCTCAAGAAATCTCGATGCAACCTTGAGACTGCTACAAACTTGCGGGAGTCCCCATGAGTCACCACTAATCACACGCAAAAGGGGTGGCAATAATAAAAACTGGGAAGGCCATCTTTGGAATGACGTAACAAGTGAAGCAATTGCCGACTTTTTTGATGCATATGTAACCCATCCAGCCGCTAGAAAGGTCAACAGCCCTCTGATTCGTGACTTTATCAGATCAATGGCAAATATCGGGCAGTTGACATCTTGGACCGTATTTTTGGCAGGTGGCGGATCTGGTGGATCATTTGAATTTTCGAATGGCCTAAAGATTGACCATATGATCAAGCGAAAGGCTGACATTGATCGTTCTGACCGATACGCCATTGGCCGACCAGTTTCGCCTCCTGATGAGGCGATAGATCTTGATGGCCCTTCATGGGATGCTGCAATGGCGTTGACTCTAAAAAAATGGAATCCTGATCCCGCTCGAGTCGTTGATGGAAAAAAACCTGCAGAACCAACTTTACCAAGTGGTCTAGCAATCAGGCAGATACGAGGGAAGGGCGATTTAGAAAAAGGGATTCGACCATCCCCAGAGAGGGGCTTGTTGATTTTGTATCCTTTAGATCCAGTTGAGTCTGAATTCTCTCCAGGTTTTGGTGGGTGGGAGAAGCCAATAATTGCTTTTGGCGTAAGCTTTCCAGTAAGCGATGCAGGTATAAAAGTTAAGTATGCAGTAGATCATCTAACCCAAGCTCAATGGGCTCAGGAATATGGCCAAGTTGATTGACGAAATACTATTAGCTTGGGACTCGATCCAGACAGTGCAGGGGCCGTCTGGATGGAATACTGTAGCTGTTCTCAAAAGTCATCCTGGTAGGTTTCGTGCTGGTCGAAATTTCCCTGATCGCTGTGAGGCATTGCTAACTAGCTTTAAGACAAGCGCAATTAAGCACAACGAAAAGTTGCCGGAAGGTTTTGGTTTTAAGGTTACGCGACTAGACATTCAGCAGGATGGATTAACTTGGCTTGCCCTTACTAGAAGCTCTAACGGTAATCTTGAACTATTTTCAGCAATGGTCGTAGATGTAATGGAGGCGGTATTAACTGCAGGCGCATCAGAAGATAGTAGAGACTTGCGAGTATTTCTTGGTCGTATTCGTGCGTGGCAAGAGTTTATGCGTAAGGGTTCAATTCCTTTGTCAGCTGAAAACGAAGTTGGATTGGTTGGTGAACTAACATTTTTAGGCAAGATAATTGATAGTGGAGTACCACCTGATATTGCTATTAATGCTTGGGTAGGTCCCACTGCGGATGGTGTTAGGGATTTCGAACTTGGATTTGGAGCCATAGAGGTTAAGACAACAGTATCTTCAAGCGGATTTGTTGCGAAAATTGGATCATTAGAGCAATTAGATGACACAAATTGCAAGCCAATATTCCTAGGCGCTGTGAAATTTAGTTTGACAGAAGAAGGCCAGACCTTGCCCGATAAGATTTTCGAAATACGTGAAAAAGTTGAATTTGATCCGCTCATACTTGCAAATTTTGAAGATCGGCTACTTTCTTCTAGCTACTTAACCTCTCATTCGCAACAATACCATCGCAAGTTTTTTTTGTTGGGAATATTCACCTTAGAGATTGATTCAAATTTTCCAAACATGACCCATGGCAATGTGAAATCAGGTGTCATAAGTGCTAAGTATGAAATTAATCTAGAACCCTTGATAAAACGTGATGTCGGGCTAATTGCTGCCCTCAAAAAACTGGAAATGATCTGAATATGGAATTAGCTGAATTTTTAAGAGAAACACAAGCATCTGTTCGCTCGCAAATGCAAGAAGGTGCCCTCTACGAGGAGTTGGTTTACGCCAGCATTGTGATGGAACACATGGCCGAAATCGGAATGACATTTGAACCAGTTGAGTGCTATTACGAAGGCAAGGTAGGGAACGCGACGCTTCGTCTAGGGGGCTATGCACTCTCAGATGACAACGACCAACTAGATTTGTTTGTTAGTCTATATCAAGGGGTTAATGAACCTACGGCTATTCCTGATGCTGAAACAAAGCAGGCGGTAGAGCAGTGCTTTCGTTTTCTTTCTCTTTGTGCCCAAGGAAAAATGGCACCAAAACTTGATCCTTCAAGCGACGTTCGATCACTTGCTGAAACTCTACAAGCAATCTACAACGATCTTGAGCAGATCCGCATCTTTGTAATTACAGATCGAATAGCTAAGTCCAAAAGTTTCAAAACAAAAGAAATTAGTGGCAAAGCTGTCCGACTTGAAGTCATGGATATTGAGCGTCTGCATCGGCACATGTCTGAAGGAAAACCTAGAGATGAACTCGTAATTGACTTCACTGAGCTATCAGGGCAACCTCTACCATGCGTGTTTGTAAACGGTCAAAACGATGACTATGACTACGCTCTTACAGCAATGCCTGGCGATGCACTTCGACTTTTGTATGAAAAATTTGGCGCACGTCTTCTAGAGGCCAATGTGCGCTCCTTTTTGAGTGTCAAAGGTAAAGGGGTAAATGCGGGAATCCAGAGTACGCTTCGCAATTCTCCTGAGCGTTTTATGGCTTACAACAACGGCATTGTCATGGTTGCAGATGAAATTCGCCTCGGTCAATCAAAGGACGGGATGACTGGAATTGCTTGGCTGAAGGGCCTACAAATTGTCAATGGAGGACAAACAACCGCATCGCTTTATTTCACTAAAAAGAAATACCCAGAAGTTGATCTTGGAAGCGTAAGGGTAGCTGCAAAGATTATTGTTATGCGTGCCCAAGATCCTTCTAAAGAAGAGGCTCTGGTTTCTGACATCTCACGTTTCGCTAACAGCCAAAATGCCGTTAGGCAATCTGACTTGTCAGCCAATAAACCTTACCATGTTGAAATTGAAAAAATTTCAAGAACTGTTTACTGTCCTGATGGCGTCAGCCAGTGGTTCTATGAACGTGCTGCAGGCAGTTACAACACCTTATTGGCAAGGGAAGGTACAACGCCCGCAAAGCTCAAGAAAATTAAAGATGCAATACCTACAAGCAGACGCTTGACCAAAACTGATCTAGCTAAGTATTTAAATGCTTGGGATCAAAAGCCTGACATTGTTAGTCTTGGATCTCAGAAAAACTTTGATCGATTTATGGCATCGTTAGTAGTGCCTGAAGGTCAGGAAGCAAAATTACCCTCAACTGCCGATTTCAAGGCAATGATTGCCAAAGCCCGAATTTATCGGGACACTCAAAAATTAGTTAGACCAATGTTTCAAGCATTTCAGGCCAATATTGCCGCATATACAGTTTCTGTAATGTCCATGCTTGTTGGTGATAGGGTCGATCTCGATCGCATTTGGAACAACCAATCAATCTCTCCAGAACTTGTTCAACAAATCGAAGTCTGGGCAAGACAAGTAAGCGAGATACTGCATCAAAGTGCTGGTGGTCGCATGATTTCAGAGTGGGCTAAGAAACCTGAATGCAAGGAAGCTGTATTCTTGGCTTCTTATTCACCTGTAGCAGCCGGAATACCTGAAATTCGTAACGAAAGCTGAAGTCATAAATTAGATCTTAAAAAAAATTTAAATCGTTGAGGGTTTTATCCTCTACCGATTTGAATAACAACTGTCTATTCAGGCGCTAATCGACAATTTTAATCTCTGACAGACTCCAAAAGTTTGAGGACAATTTCACCGATCTTTCTTGCTAGTAATGGAGGGACTGCATTGCCTACCTGATGGTATTGTTCGGTTCTGTTTCCTTCGAAGAAGTAATTGTCAGGAAAAGTTTGCAAGCGAGCGGCTTCACGGACAGTCAAACTCCGACACTGTGAAGGTTCTGGATGTATGTAGTAGTGCCCATCCTTAGCAATGTGAGAGACTATAGTTGTTGATGGCTGATCGCGTAATTGGACACGAAATCTGTCCACAAACGGAGTTGAATCGCTGCTAACGTTTTCATGACTTGGTAGAAGCGCCTCGGGGAAATCACTTAGCTTTGGTGATTTTTTTTGTTCACGGGCAAAAGACGAAGCAAACAGATATCGATGTAAATCGGATTCCATGTGACTTCTTGTTTCATGCTGAGTAATGCCTCCAATTCTTGAATCTGTAAACCACGTAGATAGTGGACCTTGTACTGAATTATTTGATTTGATGAATGATCCACCAGTAGATTGATGAATAATTGATTTTGTTACTGCCCACCTAGCGCGTTCAAGAACCTGAATAGATACTGCACTTTTCTTCTTATTTAAAATTTTCAATCCATTAGCTAGAGCTTTTTGCCAATTAGCAATTGAATCAGGCATACCGTCCAACCTATTTGAAAGTTTACTTCTTAGGGCTGGTAAGTCTTCGAGAACATCCCTTGCTTTAACTTTTGCTGAGTTAGTGAGAATAAATTTTTCAGGAAAATTCTTCAAATCAGGTACTGAATCTGCGAGATCAGATCGAATCCCAAAAAGAATAACTCTATGTCTACTTTGAGGTATTCCAAGTAATTCAGACCGAATAATAAAGTCAGCTGGATTATCAATTTCACCGGGTATAGTGAAAGAGCGCACTAAATAACTATGTCCATTTCCAGGTGATTGAAGATCACTAAGAATCCGATCGAAAATAAGTGATCCAGAGTGTTGAGAAGTTAGCATTCCTTTGACGTTCTCCATAACGAAAATTGATGGAGAAAAATCTTTGATGATGCGCAAGTACTCTCGATAAAGAAAATGACGGTTGTCTGCTTCAAACTCTACAAGATTGTTTCCACGCATCCTAGACCGACCAGCAATAGAGTACGCCTGACAAGGCGGTCCTCCAATTAAGACCCAATCTGTGGCTTCATGAAGTGCTTCTCGTATCCAGCGATCAATCTCCCGCGAATCATCTTTACCCAGTTCCGCACATCGAGCTTCGTTGTAAGCTTTTTGAACATAAGGCTCAACTGCTGGGTCCATTTCCAGTTGATGACGGGAAATTTCTCCTCTTATATATTGGTAGTACGCCTCTGGTACTTTATTAACTGGAAACGAGCGAAACAAAGCCCTTAGAGAAAGAGTTTTATGAGCAACAGGATCTTTTTCAATTGATATGCGAATATCAAACTCTCGTTTGCCTTCCCGAGTCAATGACGCGAACCCTTCACAAAGCCCTCCTGGACCAGCAAAAAGATCAATTACAGGAATGCTTCGTTTTTTTTTCATTAGTTATTTTTTGAATACAAATTAACTAAGCCCTGGGGACTTCAGGCATTAGAAGCAAATCTGCTCAAGGTTCTACACCGTGCGAGTTAAGAAGCAACAGCTTTTTTACAATTTTACAGACTAGACAGCAAATTTGAGCGTTAGCTTCTCAAATGCTCACTTATTAGTCACTTAAGCCAGCTCAACGGCTGCCTTCAATTGACTGGGACTGCTGTAAAGATACGCAGCTGTAGTGCTGATGCTGCGATGCCCAGCAAGCGTTTTCAAAATATGTATAGCTGTGCCTTTATTGGCCAGTGTTGTTAAAAACGTTCTGCGCCCGCTGTGACTGCTAGCGCCCTCAAGTCCAGCACCTTCATATAACAGGGCAAACGTCTGTGCCAAGCTGTTTGCGTTAAAGCCAGCACGGATGCTTTTTTGGCTTGCAAAGAATGGGTAGCTGCGATCCACACACTTGGCTTGCTCAGCATAGGCACGCAACTCTGCTCGGAGTTTTGCGCTGACAAACACAGTGCGGGCATGACGGCCTTTGGTCATGTCTGGCAGTAAGCGGATCTCATCTTTAATTTCGCCGTCTGTAGTTGTGACATCGCTCCAGCGCAAGCAGGCTACTTCGCCTATTCTTAAACCTGCCCAGTGTGTGAGGAGCATCATCGATCTGTTACGGGCTGCGTACTTGCGTGTATTGATGTGCGTTAACAAGCGCTCAATTTCAGCAGTTGTCAGTGTCTTTGCTTGTGCCATGGTGTTATCTCCTAAATCATGTGTTTGCGTTAATTGCATTGTGTTTTCATATATTTATC
>Ga0164294_10004184_pt1 | contig 12659 bp, 12 predicted proteins | sample GEODES005metaG_FD_111479 | JGI IMG/M metagenome (GOLD analysis project Ga0164294, IMG submission 111479) | Oligotrophic lake water microbial communities from Sparkling Lake, Wisconsin, USA - GEODES005 metaG | ecosystem: Environmental > Aquatic > Freshwater > Lake | place: USA: Sparkling Lake... | reverse complement strand
CACAAAAGAAAAGAGACCACATTGCTGTGATCTCTTGTGTACTGGTGGGTCGGTCGAGGTTCGAACTCCCCATCAAGGGATTAGAAGGCAATTTCTTCACTTACATCTTTTTTAAATTCCATATAATATATGCTTCAAAAAAAGATAGGTATCAAGTATGTGAAGGCTTACATTTACAGAAATTTTATTCACTTTAATATTTCTGTAATAAATTTGTAATCAAATTTTAATAATTCCCCAAAATAATGGGTGGATGAAATTTCCCCATCAACCGAGAAAAAAAAGTCGCATTGAATTGATCCCAATGATCGACTTAATGATGTTCTTACTCGCCTTCTTTGTCTTAATTAGTATTAACGTTATTCCGTCTTTAGGTCACAAAACCGTCTTGCCGTCGTCTTCCTCAGCTGACAATCAAAAACCACGCAAACAAGTCATCGTTTCAATATCGGAAGATAACTTAATTCAATTAGACGGTTTTTCAGTGCAAAACCTCAATGAATTATTGCGTTCATTAATTGAAAAAAGACAAATTGAGGAAAATATATCGGTCCTCATTAAAGGGGATCAAGTGACTACCTTGCAAACTTTGGTCGATGTGATGGATTCGGTCAAAAAGTCTGGTATAGACACGGTAACTATTGCTACGAGAAAAAAATGATTCTCCAAGAGCGACATTGGTCGATTATTTATTACTACCGAGAACAAATATCGTATTTGTTCCCTCTATTAATATGTGTAATCGGTTGGCTAGCTCTTAACCAGCTAAATAAAGTAAGTGATTTGACTTCGCAACCAGAGTTTGTCGCTTATTTATCAAATGATCCGATTGTGAGTAGCAATCCTGTACAAGAAAAGCGGGAAAAATCAACTACTCCATCAAAGCCAGAGATACAGAAATTCGAAGAGAAATCACAATCAGATTCAAAATCAAAATCCACGGCCTCTGAAAATATTACAACAAGCACTAATGCTGCAGTTCAGTCAAATCTACAAGAAAGTAGTGAAAAATCTAGCGAAGCTAATCAAAGCACAAGTGCTGCAGCAGCTGGAGTCAGATATGAAGGTTTAGTTCTAGCAGCGCTAGAAAAAACTAAACGCTACCCCACAAGCCGTGAAGCCAGAGAGAGTCGACCTGAAGGCGTGGTACGTATTTGGCTGACATTAGATCGGTCAGGTAATTTATTGGATTGCGGCTTACTGAATAGCTCGGGATCCAATTTATTAGATAACGAAGCAATTAGGACTGCTAAAAGAGCAACTTATCCAGCATTTCCAAGTTCTGTTTATCCAGGTGAGAACTCACATCGTTTTACAACAAGTTTGAAATTTTCAATTAATAGCTAATTTATTTACAAGGGACCTTTTATGAAATATTCACATGACATTAAACTCAAGGTATCGACTCTTGCAATCGCTATGGCAAGTGTTGGTCTCTTATCTAATCCAGCTTACTCCCAGCAAACTACCGATGTAGGGCAGGTCGTTATTGCTGGAGAGGGCGATAAGCTGGGTACAGGCCTCATGATTGCTGATGACGGGTTTTATCAAAAAAGTACTGTTACAAAAACAGCAATTGATAAATTACTCCCATCAGCAAGCGTAGCCGAAATTTTGCGACTTGAGCCTAGCGTAAATTCATACAGTACAGACCCGACAGGTCTGTTTGGAGGTAATATTCGCGTCCGTGGATTTAATAGCGATCAAATGGGTTTCACTATTAATGGCGCCCCTGTGAATGATTCTGGTAACTTTGCTATTTATCCGCAAGAGTATATAGATAGCGAAAACCTTTGCGAGGTTTATGTGCGACAAGGATCGGCAGATATTGAATCCCCGCATATTGGTGCTTCTGGTGGAAATATTGGTATGGTGTCTTGTGCCCCGAAAGATAGTTACGGTGGAAAAATAGCTCAATCTGTTGGTCAATATGGCTTTTCCCGTACTTTTATAAGAATGGATAGTGGGTATATGGGAGAAAGTAGCCCATTTAAGTTTTATTTATCCGCCTCTTATTCTCAAGTAGATCAATTTATAGGATCTGGAGAAGCTAAACGTGATCATATTGAAACAGGCTGGGAGTGGAAAATTTCACCAGACACCAATTTTAGCGGAAGCATTCTATTTAATCGTGCAGTTAATAATAACTTTGCTACCGTTACAAAGGCCCAATACAACAATAATCCAGATATGACCTATACCGACCGGATACCACAGCATAATGTGGGCGGTTCGGATGCAGTAAATTTTTCGACTGCATCTACCTCGAGAAGTTTAGGTAATACTTATTATGGATATTCCCTAAATCCATTTGACAATGCTCTTGCAACTGCCAAATTGCAGACTCGAGCTACTGACAAGTTAACATTAGTTGCAATACCATATTATTGGTATGGCTATGGCACTGGGGGTATTCAGCAAAGGACTTTGACAACATCCAGCTCATTTAACGGTGCGCTTAATAATGGTGGAATTAGCAATCCTTATTTAAATTCCTCTTCAGTAGTTGGTGTTTATAGTAGCTCTGTTACTAAGACTAATCGTCCTGGTATAACTGTTCGTGCCGATTATGATTTTGAGGATAATAAAGCATCGATTGGATATTGGGTAGAGCGAGCTTCTCATCAACAAACGCAGCCTGCTACCACGGTCACCGACCAGGGAGATATCTCCAGCGTCTGGTTAACAAGTGGTCTAACTAATTACAATAATGGCTCAATTTATCAAGGTCGAAATTGGCTTACAACTACGACCTCAAGCTCATTATTTGCTCAAAATACTTGGACGGTAAATAAGGAGCTAGATATCAATATTGGCGTACGTAGTTTAATGATTAATCGAAATTTAGATAACTATGCGAACAATGGCACTGGCGGCGGTGCTAACTACTCAGCAAGTGCAAGTTACAGTAAAGTTTTGCCAAGTTTAGCTGCGCGCTACAGATTTAACGAAAATTATCAGGCTTATGCAGCCTTTTCACAAAATATGAGGGCGCCTTCTAATACTGTTTTAACTGGTTGGGTTTCAAACGTCACTTATACCAACGGTATCGCAAGTCGTTACTCTCTAAATCCTAATAATTCTGTCGTGGCAGAAACTTCAACAACGTATGAGGGTGGATTGCGCTATTTCGGGAACTATTTTGATTCCTCAGTGGCATTATTTTCAACTAATCTTAACAACAGAATTGCCACAGCCTATAACCCAAATACTTTAACTGTTACTGACTACAATGTAGGAACCTCTCAGGTGAATGGTATTGAATTTCAGGCAGGGTCTAAACCCATAAAGGGTTGGAGTGGCTTTGTATCTGGTAGTTTAACTAACAGTACGATACAGGGTAACTATACAACCCAAACTATTACTGGACAGACTACAACTCTAGCGACTGCTGGCAAGGCCTTTCCAGATACTCCTAAATATATGTTTGGCGCTTCAGGACAATATACTTCCGGTCCATATTTAATCGGCTTGAATGCTAAATATACTGGTATGGTTTATACAACTTTGGTTAATGATGAGTCTTTGAATCCTTACACAGTAGTCAATTTAAATGCTGCTTATCAATTTGAGCCAACTAGCTTCTTAAAGACACCTACTATCAAGCTGAATATTGGTAACCTATTAAATGCAAAATATTTGGTAGCAAACAGTGGTAGCGGTTCAAGTATTACACCCACAACCAATGCAAGTATCAGAGGTGGTGGATCGCCCCTTTACTTTCGTGGAGCATATCAATTTGTCGGCGTAACCATCTCATCAGATTTTTAATATGACTGAAATTATTCACCAGGTAATATTTTTGATGATGGTAGTGATGTCTGTTGTCACGATAATTATTGGAGTTGAGCGTTTTATTTTTTCATTCGTGAATTTTCGACGTGCATCAGCCATCATCAAAGCGGGTGTATTTGATGTCTCAAGAGATAAAAATGATTCTGGCCAAGATCTGATTGCAAACAGCCTAAAAAAAATCATCGATTTAAACTCAACAAGTCCTAATAAACTTGAAGATTTTGTAGAGGCGGTGTATTTGGAGCTAAGGGAGAAGTTATTCAATAGGATTTGGATCTTAGATACAGTTGTTACTGCTGCGCCTTTGCTTGGCTTATTGGGTACTATTTTTGGAATAGTCGAAACATTCTTAGCTCTATCTGTATCAGGTAATTCAGATCCAGCTGCCATTAGTTCTGGAATCGCTACCGCATTGTATGCTACAGCTTTTGGTATTTCGATTGCTTTGGTGGGCTTAATAATTTTTAATTATTTAACTGATCGTAATGAAAAAATTTGCGAATACTTTAAAATTTTAGTTCTAAAGCACATCACTTGAGACTCACATTTATTTTCGATAGATTTAGAAGTTTGAGCCTGTTGTTAATCTTATGTTTTACTTGCACAGTACAAGCACAACAACAGCCAGTTAAGCCACTGATTCTATTAATCAGTATTGATGGGTTTCGTGCAGATTATATTCAACGTGGTTTTTCTCCCAATCTACTTCATTTGGCTCAACTAGGGGCACATGCAAAAGGTTTAATCTCTTCTTTTCCATCCGTAACATTTCCAAATCACTATAGTATGGTGACTGGAAAATATCCTGATCATCATGGTATTGTAAATAATTGGATGATTGATCCACTATTACCGCAACAAATATTTAAACTTTCTGCAAAAGAGGCTGTTTCCAATCCATTCTGGTGGAGCGATGCTGAGCCAATATGGGTCAGCCTTTCTCGCCAAGGAAAGATTTCATCAACCTTATTTTGGCCAGGAACGGAAGCAAAAATAAGCGGAATTCAGCCAAGGGATTGGCTGGTATATAACGATCGATTAAGCTCAAGCCAAAGGGTTGAAAAACTTTTGAATTGGCTAAGTCGACCAGATAATGACCGCGCTGACTTTGCAACTCTTTATTTTTCTGAGGTAGATCATTTTGGCCATGAATACGGCCCAGACAGTGAGGAAGTAAATAAATCGATAACAAGCATTGATAAAGCAATTCGTCAATTGATTGAAGGATTGGATGGTTTGCAATTACTAAAATTAACCACCATGATTATCGTTTCAGATCACGGTATGACTTCTTTGAGTGATCAACGTATTATTTTGCTAGATCAGGTAATGAAAAAATTTCCGAATATTGAGCCTCAATGGATTGGGCCAGTGGCTGGATTAGATTTTAAAAATGAAGACCCTCAGAAAGTTTTGCAAAGCTTAGAAGATATTCAGAATATGAAATGCTGGCCTAAAGATAAAATTCCTGCTAAATATAACTTGGGTTCACATCGCAGAGTGCCTAAAATAGTTTGCTTAGCAGATCTTGGGTGGACGATATCCTTCAAGCCTCAGGCAAAGACAATCAAGGGAAATCACGGCTTTGATCCCGAGGAAAAGGATATGCACGGTCTTTTTATTGCCTCAGGAAAAAATATACGACAGACCAAATTAAACTTTATACCCAACATTGATATTTACCCTTTATTGGCTAGAATGTTAGAAATTATTCCCGTATCAAATGACGCTAAGGATGGCTTATTTGAGCAAATTGTATATTGACGATGATTGGATTTAACTATGCCCTATCAAAAAATGATCTTATGTATTTTCTTTTGCTTTCTCAGCGCCTGCTCTACACCATCAGGAGTTTGGGTAAAGGACAATTTACCCGCTCTTCAAGCTGATCAAGATAAATATGCATGTTTAAAAGATTCTCAACAGCCCTATGGTTATGTAGATGGAAATTTTGGCTGGGGCGGCTGGGGCTGGGGATGGGGTGGAATGAGTAATGGATATTCGGGTGTGCGGACCAATGAAGCGCTCTATGCTGCTTGCATGAAGGCTAAAGGATATCAGTGGCAGCCAGACATCAAATAAAACAACTGATGGTGGGTCGGGCGAGATTGACTGCGTCGAAACTTCGTTTTCGAACTCGCGACCAACGGATTAAAAGATGTCTAATTGTTCAAAAACAGTAGTCGAGACATTGACGTAAATCTACCTAGTCTTGGGTGTGGCTTAGGCAGGTGCTTGTGCGGGGTCAGCAGGGTGGGCGTGGATGTCAGGTGGCATCGACAAAAGTTTGTCGGGTAAACCGACATTAATCCTTGGGTACTATTCTCTAATTTTGATCTACTTTCATTTGGCCTACTTTATATGGCAGGGTTAGCTGGCTTACCCTAGATCAATTTACTGCCAATTAAAAAAGATGATGTCTCTTTTGGGGTTTCAATGATGGGCATTTCGCATACGGATATCGAATTACTGCAACTAGCTTGCTCGATTTAATTGCCCACCGTATTTTCAAGCTTACCAAGCCCTTCAATTTCAATTGAAATAATATCGCCAGCTTTCAAGGGGCGGGGCGGCTTCATTGCGTAACCAACTCCAGAGGGTGTACCAGTAGCAATAATATCTCCCGGTTCAAGGGTGAGGCCGGCTGATAATTCAGCAATAATTCGCGGAATGGAAAAAATCATTGTTGACGTAATCCCATTCTGCCGTAGTTCGCCATTCACTTTTAAGCGAATTGCCAGTTGATGCGGGTCAGCTATAGCAGACTTGTGAGCAACCCATGGACCAATTGGGCAACTACCGTCTAGACTCTTGCCCTTAAACCACTGCCCGTGCCGCCGTTGAACTTCTCGGCCAGTAACATCATTCAAAATGGTGTACCCAAATATCGCGTCATTAGCCATGTCTTCTGTAATATTTACTCCGCCCTTCCCAATCACAATTGCTAACTCAGCTTCATAATCTAGCATGGCAGTTAAGCCAGCGTGTAGAGGTATTGTTGCGCCATGCCCAATTACTGCAGTTGGCGCCTTAGTAAATAATTCAATAAATTCTGGAAATAAATTTGGCTCGCGGCCCTGTGCTATGTTGCCTTCAATGATGTGCTCGCGATAGTTACGGCCAACACAAAAAATATTTTTATGGGGTTTGGGTATAGGGGCTAACCAGTGCAAATCATGAACATCAATCCATTTACTCGCAGACTTATGTAATTTCGCAGCAATTGCAAGCCCCGCATCACCACTGGCAATTAATTCACCAACATTGCTTGGTGCAAAAGCTTCAGGCCAAATTTCTGTTAAATTTATCAACGCTTGTAACTGTGAATTTTGAGCCATTCCTAGTTGCGGACTACCATTTAAATCAAAGGTACAAAAATACATAAAAGCCTCTCAAATAATTCTTTATGGGATCACTGCAATTGCATTCATTTCAATTAAGTAATCTGGTGAAACAAAGCGTGATATTTCAACCATCGTAGACGCAGGTAATGGCGCTTTAAAATATTCACGTCGTACCTTGTGAATGACATCAAAATGCTCCATGCCGATCACATAGACATCGACACGGCAAATATCTGCCATCGTACCGCCCGCTGCCTCAACTGCATTCTTAACATTCTCACAAACCTGTCGTATTTGTGCCTCCATGTCACCAATTCCTGCAATCGTACCATCGGGCTTATGTGCAGTCATACCAGAGATAAAGACCAATTTACCTTTAGCCTCCACTACTGTTGCTTGCGAAAAGTGTCCGCCAGGTTTTTTAATATTAGTTGTTGAAATTTCTTGCTTTGCCATAGATTTTCCTTAAAAAAGTAAAGCGCTATTAGTTGGGTTGAATATTTAGTCGATCAATGATCGTCGTCCAACGAGGAATCTCTTTATTCATCTGATTGGTTAGATCTTGGGGAGTGCCGCCGACTAATTCTCCGCCCCCAGCATTTACCTTTTGAATGAGTTCGGGATTTTTTATCGCCTCGTTCAGTGCTAGATTTAATTTATTAATAATCTCAGGGGAGGTTCCTTTGGGCGCTAATAAGGCCATCCATGATCCCATATCAAGACCACTATATCCAAGTTCTCCTAAGGTCGGTACATCAGGTAGTACATTTAAACGTTTACTTGAGGTAATCGCTAAAGCTCGTAATTGACCTGATTTAACAAAAGGGGCTGCAGATGGAACTAATTCTAAGGCTACATCAGTTCTACCACCAACCATATCGATTAATGCTGGGCTGCTACCTTTATAAGGAACATGAACCCATTTAATACCCATTCGCTCTTGAAAGTATTCCCCCATTAAATGTAATACGCTTCCAGTACCGGCAGATGCCATATTAAGTTCTTTGGTTTTTGACAGCTTAACTAACTCGGCAATGCTATTGACTGGTAAATCTTTACGAATTACAACAATGCCAGGATTATTAACAAACCAAATAATAGGCTCTAAAGATTGGCGAGGATCAAAATTAGCTTTTTTAAAGATAGATGGGCTTACTGTTAGTGGGCCCGCAGAGCCAACTGCAAGTGTGTAGCCATCTGGCGCTGCCCTAGCAACCTCTTCCATTGCCGACATTCCGCCTACACCAGGGCGATTTTCTATGATGAAAGTTTGATTAAAAGCTTTTTGTAAAATTTGGGCCATCATTCGTCCGGCTCCATCGACAGCGCCACCCGCTGGAAATCCGACAATCATTTTAACGGGGCGATTCGGATAATCTGACTGAGCATAAAGATTCTTACTACCGAATAAAATCAATGCAATGGGTACAAGAAAGAAAATCTGCTTTATATTTTTGTTCATCATGAATCCCTTAGAAATATTTTTTTAAATACACTAAATCTCATCAACAAGATAGGAACGTAAAGTTGTTACGCGTTCAATTTAACACTTAATGGCATCATCAGGTGCGACGCTTAGTCTTAAGGCTTGAAGTAGTCTAGCTTAGCACAACCACCTGCGCGTGATATTTTGTCGAGTAAACCGACAAACTGGTGATTCACTAATTAATTTAAGTAATAGTTAGCGAATAACTTACTCACTTCGCTTAATCTCTTGCGCACTTTCAAGTACTGTTTGGCGCAGCCATTTGTGCCCTGCATCATTTTGATTGCGTTCATGCCAATATGCAGAATAGTTAATGCGTGGCAAGCGGATCGGTGCTTCCAGAATCTGCAATGGTATTCTCTCAGCAAGTGATATCGCCAAGCTCTTTGGGAGGGCGGCTATGATGTCTGTATCTAGCAGTGATGATGGTACTGTCATGAAGTTTTGTACCTGAAATGTCATCACTAGCGCTTTGCCGATTTTGGCAATAGACTCATCAATTACGTAGTTTGTGGTCCTGCTACCTTCACCATAAGTTCTTGCATGAGGTAAGCTTAAAAAATTCTTCAAGGTTAAGTGCCCTTTGATGAATGGATGATCTTTATCAGCTATATATACCAGCCGATCTTGGAATAAACTTAATGAGCGCAAAGATGCAGCTGGCTTTAGTAACCAGGCAATACGTAAATCTATTTCGCCAGACTCCAATAATTCAGATGCACGCTCGGGATTGGGCGCTCGTATTTCAATGCGAATATTGGGCGCAATTGTCCGGATTTTGCGCAGAATAATTGGCACCAATATTTGCTCTGCATGTTCAGGCGCTGTAATGACAAAATTTCGACTAGAAGTGGTGTGGTCAAATTTTGCTGGATTACTAATGATGTCTTGGTAGCTATAAAGTAGCCTTTCCACTTTAAGCTCTAATTCAAGGGCTCGCGGTGTTGGAATCATGCCATTTCTCGATCGGATCAGTAAAGGGTCATCAAAGAGTTCCCTGAGTTTATTAAGGTTATGGCTAGTATTAGGCTGGCTGATTTCAAGCTCTTCAGCTGTCCGCGATACGTTCTTTACCCGCATTAGGGTTAAGAACGTGCGCAGTAATTTGATGTCTATGTTATTCATAAATTGAATATATATTATTCATTTTATCATATTGTTTAATCAAATTGCAACCAACACAATGAATCGTTATTCAAAGGGGGCAATATGAGCGCTATATCAAAGACACTTTGTTTTTTATTAAAGACTTGCTTAGGTTTTTGTATTGCAATATCTGGAGCATTTGCCGAATATCCAGATAAGCCTATCAAAATGATTGTGCCTTACCCAGCTGGAGGCGGAACAGATAACGTTGCCCGTGTTTTTGCAAAATATCTTAGCGATCGAATTAAACAACCCATCACGATTGAGAATCGTGGCGGTGCCAGTGGAATGGTTGGGACTGAATTTGTGGCACGTGCCGCACCGGATGGCTACACCATGCAATATACCGTCGGTGATACTCATTCTGTAATACCTCATCTATTTCCAAAAGTTCGCTACGACCCATTGAAAGATTTCGTCCCAGTGGTAGTTGTGGGGAGCATGCCAAATGCCTTGGTTGTTAATACCAGTAAAGTATCAGCAACAAATCTGAGTGAATTTATAAAATTGGCTAAAGCTAATCCTGGGAAGTATTCATATTCAACATGGGGCATTGGTAGCGGCGCACATATACGTACTGAAGCATTTAATGAAAAGACTGATCTTAAAATGCTGCATGTCCCATACCAAGGATCAGGCCCTTCTTTTGCAGCAGTCTTGGGTGGTCAAGTTGACATCACAATGGTTCCACTGAGTATGGCAATAGGTCATGAGAAAGGCGGAGCTGTGCGGATCTTGGGTGTTGATACAACATCGCGATTAGTTGATTCGCCAGACCTACCAACTTTTACTGAGCAAGGAGTTCCAATAACACTGGCATTCTGGCAAGGTATATTGCTACCAGCCAAAACACCTAAACCCATCATTGATTATTTGAACCGTGAAGCTAATGCAGTCTTAACTGATCCTGAGGCCCGCGCATCGCTAATTAAAGCAGGCGTTATACCTAGGGCAAATGGCATGAGCCCTAAAGAACTCGAGACCTATATGCAAAACGAATTTACCCGTTGGGGCCAGGTAATTAAAACTACAAATATCAAAGTTGATCAATAGATATCAATTAGGGAAAAAATGAGTTCTTTAGATACATTAACAAACCCAGAAGACTTGGGATTTGATGCAAACGCATTAAATAGAATCGAGGATCGTATTAAAGCGGATATTGCAGCTGAGAAATACGATGGCGGACGTTTTTTGATGGCCCGTCGTGGAAAGTTGGTCTTAGATTTAACGCTGGGATATCAAGAGCGTGATTCAAAGAGCCCTATGCGTGAGGATGCGATCTTTAGCATTATGTCAATTTCTAAAGCATTAACTGCCACAGGATTATTGAGATGTATTGAGCGCGGTGAAGTTAGTATGCTGACCCCCGTGCATCACATCATTCCTGAGTTTGCAAAGCGTGGGAAAGAGCGAGTTACTGTAGGGCATATTCTGACGCATACCGCTGGACTAGGTATGGCACCTGCACCTATTCCTGTCCCAGATTTGATGGTTTTAGAAAAAAGTGTGGCGGCAATTTGCGATATGCCACTAGAGACGCCCCCTGGCGAAATAGTGAGCTACAGCGCCATGACTGGTTACACCATACTAGCTGAGGTAATTCGTCGTTTGGATGCCAAGAAAAGATCATTCAGGGTCATCATGGCAGAAGATGTATTTGCGCCATTAAAAATGAACGATACCTCGTTTGGTATCAAAAAAGAACTTACGGATAGAAGGGTTCCTGTCGCGGTGAGGGACTTTGATTCTCCGGAATTAAATCATCAATACTTAATGACTCGAGATAAAGCAATTTCCGAAACTACCGAGTTAGCGGCGGGAGGCGGTGGCTTTGCAAGTGCCCAAGATATTTTGAGATTTGCAGAGGCTCTGCGTTTAGGTGGAGCATTGGATGGAAGTCGAGTCTTATCGCCGGCGATGGTTCAACTCATGACATCAAATCACACTGGACTTAGACCAAACAGCATGATGAATAATTCACGTGCTTTACATGGCTTAGCACCTTTTCCAGCTTACCTAGGTCTTGGACTTTTTCTTCGAGGTGAAGGGGTCTTTCCAAGCCATATTCCAACCCTAGCTTCTGCAGCTACCTTCGGCAGTTGGGGTTTAGGCTCAATGGGATTTTGGGTTGACCCACAAAGAGAAATTACTTTTGTTTCCCTAACCTGCGGAATCATGGAACGCATTCGTAGCCATATGCGTTTTCAGATGCTTGGTGATATGGCACTGTCATCCTTAATTGATTAACTGAGATAAAACATGACTGAAGAATGCATAACCATCTTTAAGGGTGACACTAGCCGTTTAAAAAATACGATTCCAATGGTAGATCGTTTATCTATCGAGTTTTATGAAAAAGAAGTTAAAAATATCTTTGCGAAATCTTGGTTAATTATTGGCAGCTCAAAAGAATTATTAAACAAAGGCGATTATTTTGTGACAGATGTTCCACCACTCAAAGCATCCCTAATTGTCACAAGGGGAGAGGACGATAAGGTTAGAGTATTTCGTAATATCTGTAGACACCGTGGCGATAAGTTGATTCATGATGCATCTGGATGCGCTAAGTTCTTTACCTGTAAGTTTCATGCGTGGAACTACTCCAATACTGGTAAATTAGTTGGGGTAACAGACCAGGGACAATTCAAAGATTTGGCTAAAGAAAACTTAGGCTTAATCGAGATTCATTCAGAGGTTTGGGAAGATATTGTCTTTGTTAACTTTCAAGAGAAACCAGATCAAACACTGAAAGAATGGCTGGGAGATATTTATGATCAGTACACAGGCTTTTCGGCAAACCGCGTTAAGGTAGCTGATCATCGTGTGATTGTGAATACTAATTGGAACTTGGCTGTCAACGCATTTTGCGAAGGCTACCATAATTT
>Ga0164294_10004183_pt1 | contig 12661 bp, 7 predicted proteins | sample GEODES005metaG_FD_111479 | JGI IMG/M metagenome (GOLD analysis project Ga0164294, IMG submission 111479) | Oligotrophic lake water microbial communities from Sparkling Lake, Wisconsin, USA - GEODES005 metaG | ecosystem: Environmental > Aquatic > Freshwater > Lake | place: USA: Sparkling Lake... | reverse complement strand
GTGGTCGGCGGCGTCGGGGTCGGCGCGACGAGGTCGTCGTTGAGGATTCTCCCGATCGCGGTGGCGCGAGCGATGCTGACCCCCGAGGGGTTCGACAGCGTCACGGAGAAGGTTTCGTCGGGTTCGACGGTGGTATCACCGAGGATGTCGACATGTACCTGCTGGGTGGTCACCCCGGGGGCGAAGGAGATGGTTCCGGTGGCGGCGGTGTAGTCCACACCCGCGGTGGCGGTGCCGTTGGTGGTCGCATAGCTCACGCTGACTGCAGTAGCTGAGGCCTTATCCAGAGTCGCGGTGAACATGAAATGGGCGTGCGTGCCGTTGGCCTCCTTCACCGCAAGATCGGCGATAGACACCTTCGGCAGGGCCACCGGAGTGACCGGCGTGACCGGAGTGACCGGGGGTGTCGGGATGGTCGCCGGGTCGGTGATGGATCCGGTGCCTGAGGCGTCGATTAGCGTCGCTCCCGACGGGTTGGACAGGGTGACGGTGAAGGTCTCCTTGGCCTCGGCGGTGGCGTCGCTGTTGACGATGATCGCGACGGTCCTACTGGTCTCGCCCGGGGCGAAGGTGAGCGTGCCCGAGGTGGCGATGTAGTCGCTGCCGGCCGTCGCCGTACCGTTGGAGGTGGTGTAGGCAACCGTTACCGCACTCGTCGATGCCGAGCTCAGCGACACCGTGAAGGCGGCCAGTGAGCTTCCGCCAGCCGCGGTGAACTGGACCGGTTTCAGGTACGCCATCTTGTTCTGGTTGACGGTTCTCCAGTCGTCGGCCAGGATTCCGCCGGTGTCTCCGGAGTTCGGATTCCACGACCAGTAGGTCCAGCTGATGTCCTGGTTGCCGGCGGGGATGTCGTTGGTGCCGTTGTTGTCCAGGTCCCCGGAGATGTAGGAGGTGATCGCCTCGAGCCAGACGGCGTCCTTGGGGTCGACGAGTTTCGTGCCGAACTCGCCGATGTAGATGGGGGCGATGTTCTCCTCGTAGATGTAACCCCACGCCTTGCGGAAAACACCGGGCAGGCCGGCGCCGAAGTCGGCGGTCTGGAACCAGGTCTGGGGGAAGACCGAATTGGGGTAGTCATGCGGTGAGTAGACGAGCCGGTTGGCAACGTTGAACACGATCGGGCGGTCCTTGACCCCCATCAGGTTGCCGCCCCACCAGTAGTTCTGGCCCTGGTAGGACCCGACGCCCTCGACGAACATCAGCAGGTCCGGGTTGACCGCCAGCGCGGCGTTCCCGGCCCGCTCGGCCGCACGGGCCCAGTCGGTGGCACCGCCACCGCCCCAGGTGCCGTTGTGCGGTTCGTTGTGCAGGTCGAAACCGATCACCGTGGAGTTCGTCTTGTAACGGTTGGCCAGGGTTACCCAATCGGCCACCCAGGCGTCCTCGGTATACGCGCTGCCGTACCACAGGCCGTTTTCGGATGTTCCCGCGCCGGCGCCGCTGCGGTGATGATCGAGGATCACCCGCATCCCCTTCTGTCCGGCGTAGGCGACGATTGCATCCATTATCTGCAGACCCGAAAGTCCTTGCAGGTCAGAATTTTTGGAAAAGTCGATGCCATTGGGTGCTGCGGTGGTGTGCAACAGTTCGCTGGAGTACGGCAGCCGAATGGTGTTGAACCCCAGCCCGGCCATCTCATCGACCATCTCCTTGTAACTGCGTGTCCACAGACCGTGCGGGGCCTGAGTCGTGGACTCCATGCCGAACCAGTTGACTCCGGAGATCTGGACGGTCTTGCCTTGCGAGTCGATGATCTGGTTGCCCGAGGTGCGCAGGAAGCCCGGCGCCATCCCGCCGGAACCCGGCTCGGTAGCGGAGACGTCGGAGATGCTTAACCCCGGTGTGATCGCGGGTGGGATCGTGCCACCGGCCACGTCATCGTTGGTGATGGTTCCGACCGCGGTGCCTTTGGCGATGGTGACCCCCGATGGTGCCGACAACGTCACGGTGACGGTCTCGTTCGGCTCGACAGCCGTGTCGCCGATGATGCCGATGTGCACCGTCTGGCTGACCACACCCGGGGCGAAGGTGATGGTGCCGGTCTCGGCGGTGTAATCCACACCGGCGGTGGCGCTTCCGTTGGAGGTCGCATATCCCACGCTTACCGCGGTGGCGGAGGCCTTGTCCAGGGTCGCAGTGAACATGAAGTGGGAGTGCTCGCCATTGCCCTCTGTCACCGCGAGATCGGCGATGGACACCTTTGGCGGAGTGGCCGGCGCGGGGTTGATGTCGTCGTTGGTGATGGTTCCGACCGCGGTGCCTTTGGCGATGGTGACCCCCGACGGTGCCGACAACGTCACGGTGAAGGTCTCGCTCGGCTCGACGGCCGTGTCGCCGATGACGCCGACGTGCACCGTCTGGGTGGTCACGCCCGGGGCGAAGGTGATGGTGCCGGACTCGGCGGTGTAATCCACACCGGCGGTGGCGGTGCCGTTGGAGGTCGCATATCCCACGCTTACCGGGGTGGCTGAGGCCTTGTCCAGGGTCGCAGTGAACATGAAGTGGGAGTGCTCGCCGTTGCCCTCGGTCACGGCGAGATCGGCGATGGACACCTTCGGCGGCGTGGCCGGCGCGGGGTTGATGTCGTCGTTGGTGATGATGCCGATAGCGGCGGTGTCGGCGATGGTGGCGTTCGTTGCATTGGACAGGTTCAACGTGAACTGCTCGTTGAGCTCGTACATCGTGTCACCGCTGATGGCGACGCTGACGATCTTGCTGGTCTCGCCCGGCGCGAAGCTCAGTGTGCCGACCGTCGGTGTGAAGTCACCGGCGGTCGCGGTGTCGTTGCTGGTGGTGTAGCCGACGCTCACCGTGTTGGCGGCGGCCTTGGACAGCAGCACCGTGAAGTTCATCGCAGACGTACCGGTGTTGCCTTCGGCGATGCTTCGGTCGCCCACTGACAGGCTCGGCAGCGCCGTCGTCGGCGTCGCAGTGAAGATGAGGTTCTGCCACTTGGTGCGAGCCCCGCTGTCGAGAGCGATGATGTTGCCGGTCTGCAGTTGGCCGAGGGTGACCCCGGTCAGTGTGTAAGTCTGGTTGTTACCGACGATCGTGATCTTGGTGGAGCCGGTTGTGTCGGTGACGTCGAAATCCGGCGCTTTGAACCAGCCGAAGTCGAGTCTGTCTTTACTCGGGTCGAATGTCAGCGGGGTGTTGGTGCCGTAGTTCCAGGCGATGACGGTGGTGGTTCCGGTCGCACCGGCCGGTGGTGTGCCATTGCCGGCGGCGGTGGGCCGGACGGTGGTACCGGCGTTCGGCACACCCTGGGGCTTGATCTGCGTATCCGGTAGCGAGGCGAAGCCGAGTTGTTTGTACAGCGAGTCCTCACGCGCCTGGGCGAAGTGGAAGACGAAGTTCGTCTGAGTCAACTGGCTCTTGGTGACGCCCTTGAGGATCAGTGCCTGGCCGGTGCCGGCATTGCCGATGATGACGCCGTCGGGGCTGTCAGTCAGGTAGATCTGTTCGCGGGTGCCGTAGTAGCGGAAGTCGACGATGTCAGTGACCGGGTTGAAGGCCACGGTGTCGACCTGCCCCACCTCGTGAGAGCGGACGTAGACCGTGTTCGGTGCGGCAGTGACGCCGCGCTCCCAGGCCAGCGCACCGGAAAGGTCCTGGCGCAGATGGTCATTGATGATCGGGGCGAAGCTGTCGACGGTCAGTTGGCCCAGTGATACCCCTTGGATGACGGCGGTCTCGCCGGTCCAGGGACTGCGGAAGCCAACTCCCTCTGGCGTGTCAACGACGATGAAGTTATGCACGGAGACATCCCCGAGGTCGAGTTTGTCCTTCGCGGGGTTGAAGCCGGCGATGTCGGGTCCGGACGCGGTGATGCTGTAGGTCTTGCCGGTGCCGGTGACCGGGGTGACTGCTGTGGTGGTGTTGGTGATGGTGCCGGTTGCGGTGGCTGTGGTGATGGTCGCGCTGGTGGGGTTGGACAGTGTGACGGTGAAGGTTTCTGCGGATTCGACGGCGGTGTCGGCCAGGATGGGCACGTTGATCTTCTGTGAGGTCACCCCCGGTGCGAAGGTCAGGGTGCCGGTGGTCGCGGTGTAGTCGGTTCCGGCGGTCGCGGTGCCGTTGGCGGTGGCGTAGCCGATGGTGACCGGGGTGGTCGATGCCTTGGACAGGCTGACCGTGAAGGCGGCTTGCGCCGCGGCGGTGCCGGATGGTTCGGCCACGGTGGCGCCGGCCACCGAGACCCCCGGCGGCGTCACCGTCGGCGTTGTGCCGTTCGCAACGCCATTGAGCTGCAGGCCGGTGACCGCCGACCCGGCCGCACCCGTAGTGGCCTGGAAACCGAACGACGCGCTCTGGCCAGAGGCGAGCTTTCCATTCCACGGAGCGTTGGTCACCACGTAGGTGTCGCCGATGTGGCTGGTGATGACGCCGTTCCAGAGGTTGGTGATCTGCGCGGGGGTGGTGAAATTGACCGTCCAGGTATTGAGGCCGCCCTGGCCGGCAGTCACATCCATTTTGCCGACGAAGCCGGCGCCCCAGTTGTCCCCGACGCTGTAGGCCACCGTGCCGGTGCCCGCCGTCGTTGTCGCGGTGGCGGCCGCACTGGCGGTGCGTGAAGCCAGTACCTGACGGTCGCCCTGCGGCACCAGCACGTTGAGCGTCACTGGCACGGAAATCGTGGTGGGGGTCCAGAAATTGAGGTGAAAGCCCGTGTCACGAACCGCAAACGCGAACGTATCCGCACCGCCGGTCGCGGCCAGATCGGCGTTCGCGGTGTAGACGAAGTTTCCGGAAGAATCCACCACGACGGTGCCGTGTGCGGGGGCTTGAGTCACCGTGTAGGCGAGCGGGTCACCGTTGGGATCGGACCCGCCGATCGATCCGGTGATGACGGGATTTGTCTGACTGCTCAGAACGGGATTCGCCGACGGCGTCTTGTTGAAGAGCAGCCGGTCGATCTCCCTGCTGACCAACGACAGTGCCGCGGTGATGAAATCCAGCGGACGTGCCGGTGTGCCGGTGCTCTTTCCCGAGGGGCCCGGAGTCAGAACCGACGGGAGAGCGGAAGCGACCGCTGTGGCCGCGGCGGGCTGTGGTTGGACCTGGACCGCCGGTGCGGCGGAGGCCTGGCTGGCGGGTGCCGGGCCGGCGGGGGCCGCGGGGGTCGGGCGAACGGGTGCCGCGGGTGCCGTGTCGACGATTTGGCTCAGATCTGGTGCCGGCGTTGGCCGGTTCGAATCCACCATCGTGCGCTTCGCGGTGGTGCGTTGCGCGGCGGCGTCCGAGTTACCCCGCGCCCGCACCGCACGGTTGTTCGGCGCGGTCTCGGTGCGCGGCCGGGCGGTAGTCGCTGAGGGGTTCCCACTTGACTGGTTCCCACTTGAGCGGGCCCCAGTTGAGTCTGCCCCCGTCGAGTCTGTCGCCGCCGAGTCCGCCGTCGCCGACGAGGTGTCCTCGGCCAGGGCTACGCAGGGTGCTGCCACTGCGCCACCGATGCCCAGGGCGATGGCCAAAGCGCCGACTCGTCCGATGGATGCTGCTGCTGTTAACGACATGAGATGCCCCCTCGTCACACGCTTTGGTCACGCCTGTGACCAGAAGTTAACACACGGTTTTGCTGAAATCTTGCTGTCAAAGTCCTGAGGGGCCGCGGCAGGCCGGCGAGACGGGTGCGAACGACCCGGGGTCGTCGATGATGGCAAAGTGGCAGTCTGCGACAGGATTTGGAGCCAGCGGTGAGGCCGGTGGGAAACCCGCAGATCGAGTTGGGAGCGCTCAGCTTGCGTCTGGTGTCGACTGGGCCGGCCGGGCGCCTTCGGCAACCACCAACCGCATCGGGGTATAACAAAAATTACGTTTTTTGATCTGGGGGACCTAGATGGAATCTGGGGGCGCAGTGAGGAACCTGGGGGCGCAGTGAGTCGGGAAGCATCCGGTTGGGCAGGCGTCTCACCGTCGGACCGTCGAGCCGCGCGGCGGAGATCGCTTGTTCGCGGGGCATACGAGTTGTTCGGCGAAGGCGGTGAAGCCGCGGTATCGGTCCGATCGGTCTGCCGGGCCGCGGCGCTGAACTCCCGTTACTTCTACGAAAACTTCGCTGACATCAATGAGTTGCTGAGCGCGGTGTACGACGAGATCGTCACCGAGTTGGGCACAGTCCTGGCCGAAGCGACGAGAGATTTGTCCGACGACAGCGGTGCCCGTTGGCGAGCCGGCATCCGGGCGGTCCTCGATTTCACCGCGGCCGACTCCCGCCGGGGCAAGGTTCTGTTCGCCGGAGCAGGCGGTAATTCGGTTTTCACGGCCCGCCGCGCGGCGGCAAAACGTCAGCTACGCAGGATGATCATCACCGACCGACGGCGCAGTGGGCGGGACGACGATCCGTTGACGCGCGAGGTCGAGGCCGCTATCTACGTCGGCGCATTAGCGGAGATGGCCCGGGAGTGGGCGAGCGGTTCGTTGGGAACGGACCTCGATCGCGTCGTCGACTCCGCGATGGGACTGCTCTCGCCCGGCGGAATCCTCAGCTAAGCCGGGCAGCCTTCCCGGTTGGCCGTGGTCATTGCCGTCGGGGCATTCTCGATGGCCTGGTGCACCACTTCCAGCGCCGCGGGATTCCACGTCAGGGCGGTATTCCAGTCCAGGCCGGCGGCGTTGGAGACGAAGATCGAATGGGTGTTGTCGAAGATGTGGCAGCGCCGGTGCGGCAGGATCGGGTCGCTGATGCTCTTGGCCAGCGCACTCTGCAATGCCACGATGCCGTCATTGGGCCACACCGCGGGGTTCACCTGACCTTCCTTGGCGAACTCGCTGCCGGCGATGAGCACCACCGGGATGCTGTCAAGCACACCGGACTGGAATTCGTTCCAGCCGCCCGGGCCCATCAGAAAGGGCTGGCTGACCTCGCGGCCCGAGCCCGACACGGTGCGCTTGGCCTCGGCCTTGCCGTCCTTCATCGCACTCTGGCACAGCGCGTCGCCGAGACAGTCATTGAGCGTCACCACGTCGTTGGCGAAGTCGCCGATATAGGAGCCCTGCCATGGCGTGCCGATGGTGGTCAGCGAGCGGACTTTGACCTTGCTCCCGGTGGTGGCCAGCACCCGGATAGCCGCTCGCGAGTACAGCCCGCCCATTGAGTGCCCCACGAAATCGACCTCGGTCACCCCCTTTTCAGTGCTGAGCCAGTTGATGAACCTGGCCAGATGCTCGCCTGCGGTGTCGATGCTGCCGGTGGAGTTGACCGTCATGTTCTCCGGCAGGGTGACCGGACACACGCCGAATGCGCCGAATCCGGTTTGGTCGACTACCTGGCCGCGGCCGGCCATCGCCGGGGAGGTGTAGACGGTGTACTTCTTGGAGACCAGGAACTCGCGGATGGCGGTCGCGGTGTTGCCGGCCGCCAATCCGGTGGCGCAGGCCGCGTCCGGCGCGGTGAACGGGGTGGTGGCGTCCCCGCCGGAGACCACCACGACCGCGGCCGACGCCGGTCTCTTGTCGCCACCGCCGCCGCTGCCGTTCGAGCATCCGGCCACCAGGATCATCGCCGCGAGGAGCGCGGTCAGCGCAAGGAGTCGTCGTCGCATGTGGCAAACGCTAGCAGCCGGCAAAGCCGTGACAGGATTAACCGATCATGAGCGCTCCGACCCGCCGCGTCGTCTTCTCCGGCGTCCAGCCCACCGCCGACTCCCTGCATTTGGGCAATGCCTTGGGCGCGGTCAAACAGTGGGTGCCTCTGCAAGACGACTACCAGACACTGTTCTGCGTTGTGGATCTGCACGCGATCACGGTGCCGCAGGATCCCGCTGTGCTGCGGCGGCGAACCATGATCACCGCGGCGCAGTACCTGGCACTGGGAATCGACCCCGAGCGCTCGACGGTCTTCGTGCAGAGCCAGGTGCCTGCGCACACCGAGTTGGCCTGGGTGCTGGGGTGTTTCACCGGCTTTGGTCAGGCCTCGCGGATGACGCAGTTCAAGGACAAGTCGGCCAAGCAGGGCACCGACTCCGCGACCGTGGGCCTGTTCACCTACCCGGTGCTGCAGGCCGCTGACGTCCTGCTCTACGACACCGATCTGGTTCCTGTCGGCGAGGATCAGCGCCAGCACCTGGAGCTGGCCCGCGACGTCGCGCAGCGGTTCAACGCCCGTTTCCCGAAGACACTCGTGGTGCCGGAGGTGATGATTGCCAAACAGACCGCCAAGATCTACGACCTCACCGAGCCCACGGCCAAGATGAGTAAGTCGGCGGCCACCGACGCGGGCCTGGTCAACCTGCTCGATGACCCGAAGGTATCGGCGAAGAAGATCCGATCGGCGGTCACCGATAGCGAACGCGAGATCCGCTTCGATCCGGAGATCAAGCCCGGAGTATCTAACCTGCTCTCCATCCAGTCCGCGGTTACCGGCGTCGATATCGACACATTGGTCACCGGGTACTCCGGGGGTGGTTACGGGGATCTCAAGTCCGATACGGCCGATGCCGTCATCGACTACGTCACCCCGATTCAGCGGCGGGTGGCGGACCTACTCGCCGACCCGACGGAATTGCTGGCGGTCCTCGACGAGGGCGCCGACCGGGCGCGCGCGGTGGCGGGGCGGACGCTCGCGCGGGTCTATGACCGGTTGGGTTTCCTGCCGGCGCGATGATGCGAGCGCTGGAGCGGCTGCGCCGCCGGTACCCCTGGCTGGACCACGCGGTGCGGGCCCAGCAGCGCTACGACCAGAGCCAGGGCGACTTCTATGCCGCCGGCATCACCTACTTCACCGTCTTCGCGATGTTTCCGGTGCTGATGGTTGGCTTCGCGGTGGTCGGCTTCGTGCTGGCCAGCCGGCCCGATCGGCTGGCCGAGATCGACAGCTGGGTCAAGGGGGCGGTACCCGGCGAGTTCGGCGAACAGATCATCAGTCTGATGGACGCTGCCATTGCCTCGCGCACGTCGGTTGGTGTGATCGGCTTGGCCACCGCGCTTTACGTCGGGCTGTTGTGGATGCAGCGGCTGCGTGCCGCGCTCAGCCAGATGTGGGGACAGCAGTTTCCCCCGCCGGGCTTTCTCAACACCAAGGTGTCCGACGTGATCGCCCTGGTGGCTGCTTTTCTGGCCAGCCTGCTGACCATCGGGTTCGGCGTGCTGGCCACCTCGGCGCTGCGGCTGGCAGGGTCCGTGCGGCTTGGGTCGCTGGTGGTGTCGATCCTGGTGGCCTGGCTGCTGTTCACCGTGATGATCGCCCGGTTGCCGCACGATCCGGTCCCGCTGCGCCGGTGCGCCGGGGCGGGCCTGCTGGCCGCCATCGGCTTTGAGGGGTTCAAGCAGGTGGGCTCGATCTATCTGCAGGCGGTGTTGCACAGCCCGGCCGGCGCGGTTTTTGGCCCGGTGCTGGGCCTGATGGTATTCGCCTACATGACCGCGCGGCTGGTGCTATTCGCGACGGCGTGGGCGGCCGAAGGCGGTGCGGAAACTGAGCTACCCGGGATCGTCGTCGTCGGGTCGTAGCAGTTCCTCACCGGTGGTGGTAGTGGTTGACGCGATGTTGGCCGCGGTCCAGGGATGGCGGCGGGATCCATTCGGTTCGGTTGTCGGCCTTGCGTTTTCGGGTGGTCCATCCGGTGGGGGTGTCGTTGACGAGGCGGTTGTCGCAGCCGCAGGCCAGGGCTGGGGCGGGAGCCGGCAGGTGGGGCTCAAGCGGCTCGCCGGTGAGAGCCCGACGTGGTCCGAGTACGGCAGCGTCGGCTAGCCGGCGCCCCGCGTCCGGTCCGCTGATGCCCAGTCGCTGAGCCAGGACCGCCCGCCAGGATTTGGCGCCCATGTCTTTAGCGGTGGCCTGGGCCTGCAGATGGTTGATCAGCGTGTGCTCGACGGCGGGCTGGCGGCGGCGCTGGATCTCCAGCCGGTCCAACACCGCGAGCACCTGCCCGGCGCTCAGCGCCTTGAGCGGCAGCGCGGCCAGTTTGTCCCACGCCGCCTCGAGGTCGTCCAGAGCAGCCAGCATCTCCATATATCGAACACTAGTTCGATACCCTGACAAGTTTGAAACCGCGGGCGACTAGTTCGTCAGCGTGCCTGCACCCGTTGGTTCAGCGACCGGGCCGCCAGAATCAGGCTGAATACGATCAGGGTGCCGACAACCGCCACGCCGATCCGCACCGGCAGGGCGTCGACGGAGAGCATGGGTGCCGCGCTGAGCGCCGAATCGGGCTTGCGCGGCTGCAATGACGGGTCTGGCTCGATCAGCGTCCCGACTGCCGTGCCGGGCGCTGTGGCGAACCCGTAGTCGAGCAGGTGCGCGGCCTGCTCCCACGGCGCGATCGGTTCGCGGGTGCCGCGCAGCAGCACGGTCACCAGCCGACGTCCGTCACGATCCGCGGCACCGACGAAGGTCTGACGGGCGTCATCGGTGAAGCCGGTCTTGCCGCCGATCGCGCCCGGATAGTTGAGCAGCAACTTGTTGTCGTTCTCGATCTCAAAGGGCGGCTGGCCGTTGTTGTCGGGGAACATGTAGCTGCGGGTGGCGGCGATATCGGCGAAGATCGGGTTGCCGAACGCGTACCGGTAGAACAAACCCACGTCGTAGGCGGAGGTGCTCATGCCCGGCCCGTCGAGGCCCGACGGCGTGGCCACCCGGGTGTCTCGGGCACCGAGCTTGGCGGCCAGTGCGTTGATTTTGCCCAGTGCCGCATCCATTCCACCGAGTTGGGTGGCCAGCGCGTGTGCGGCATCGTTTCCGGAGTACATGATCAGCCCGTGCAGAAGGTCGTTGATGGTGTAGCGGCCGCCGACATCCACGCCGACTCGGGTGCCCTCGACGTTGGCATCGTCCTGGGTGCCGTCGACGATCCTGTTCAGCGGTAGTTCGTTGATGGCCACCATGGCGGTGAGCACCTTGATGACGCTGGCCGGGCGGTGACGGCCATGGGGATCACGGGCCGCGATCACCGCCCCGCTGTCCAGATCGGCGACCAGCCAGGCCTCGGCCGAGATGTCCCCCGGCAACGGCGGGGTCCCGGCGGCGACGATGACGCCGCACCCACTTAGCGCATCCCCGCCGACCGCCGAGGTCGGCACCGGCAGCGGCTGCGGCGGATCGCCCGCCTTGGGCACCTCGGAGGAGTCGACCGCGGGTGGAGTGGAGACCTTGTAGGGGCAGCTGTTGGGATCCGGTGCCGAGTTGGGATCGGCCCACGCCGCAGTCGGCGTACCGATCATCAAGAAGGTCGCCGTGAGAGCGGCAGCGCGCCGCAGCCTGGTCATATTCACCATCGACTCGCAGGCTAGGCGATTCGGCCCCCGATTCAGGGGAGCCTCGCCGCCAGCCCGGGATCGGGCCTCGCGGTCAGGCTGGGATCGGGCAGGACGCGACGGCCGGGAAGCCGATGCTGCTCATCCACAGCCGACCCTGGTGCTCCACCAGGCCGGTCACCACTCCGAAATCCGGGCGCTTCATCCGGACGCCGGCCACCGCTGCCCCGGTATCGGGATCAAACGCCACCGCATAGACCTCCGGGGCGATTTGCGGCTGCCACCGGTCCGGCAGTGCCCACACCAGCTTGCGCAACCACGGCGCACGCGGCGCCAAGGCGTCTGCGGCTGCATTGACCTCGCTGACCATCGCCACCCAGATCCACCCCGTCGATCCCGTCGAGATGTTGTCCGGCATGGCCGACAGATGCTCGGCCAGCACCGTCACTGATCCGGTCTTCGGTCCGGTCAACCAGTACTTCGACAACCGCCGGCCTTGGGTTTCGGCGAATACCAGCGCCGTGCCATCGAGGGTCGCGGTCAGACCATTGGCGAAATAGAGGTGGTCGAGCACGGTGGAGGCGGTGCCATCGGGGTCGCGCCGGAACAGCCCGCCGTCGCCGCGCGCCTCGAAGATCGCGCCCTTGAAGTTGGCGTAGGTGAACTTCGCGGTGGACTGGGTGAAATAAATTGTGCCGTCGGGCAATTCGACGACATTCGAGCAGAAGTTCAGCGGCCTGAAGTCAACCGAATCGACCAGCACCTCGATATTGCCGTTGGTGCGGTCCATTGCCAGCAGTCCGCCCGGGCTGGTGCAGATCAGTAGTCGACCGTCGCGGGCCACCGTCATCCCGAGCGGTCGCCCGGTGGTCTGTCCGATGACCGCAACCGCGCCGTCCGGGTCGATCCGCACGATGCGGCCGTCGACGAGTCCGGTCCACAGGTCGCCGTCGGCGTCGACGACGATGTCCTCCGGCGCGTCACCCGGCATCGGCACGACTGTCAGCTCAGCAGGCCCGAACTCGGGCAGCGGTGTGACCGGCGGCGGCGTCCACCGAACCGGGTCGATGGACGGCTTGGGGTTCTTGGCAGCCGGATTCGCAGCAGCCGGCTGGCTTCGCCCAGCACCCGATGCAGGATCTGGTAGATCTCGTCGAACTCGGCCGGCCCGCTGATCAACGGCGGGGCCAGCTGGACCACCGGGTCGCCACGGTCATCGGCGCGGCAATACAGTCCGGCCTCGAACAGTGCTGCCGATAGGAATCCGCGCAGCAGTCGCTCGCTCTCGGAGTCGTCGAACGTTTCCCGGGTCTTCTTGTCTTTGACGAGTTCGATGCCATAGAAGAAGCCCTCGCCCCGGACGTCGCCGACGATCGGAAGCTCCAGCAGTTGCTCGAGGGTGGCCCGCAGGATCGGCGCGTTGGTCTTGACGTGGTCGTTGATTCCTTCGCGCTCGAAGATGTCGAGG
>Ga0164294_10004181_pt1 | contig 12672 bp, 9 predicted proteins | sample GEODES005metaG_FD_111479 | JGI IMG/M metagenome (GOLD analysis project Ga0164294, IMG submission 111479) | Oligotrophic lake water microbial communities from Sparkling Lake, Wisconsin, USA - GEODES005 metaG | ecosystem: Environmental > Aquatic > Freshwater > Lake | place: USA: Sparkling Lake... | reverse complement strand
CTCCCCCAGCCAACCCGCTTTTTCCATGAAGTCAGATTTATAAACTTTCTGAATATTGCTCCGAAAATCGTTGGAGGACTCGGCAGAATTCAATGCCGCACGATCCCATTTGCCCGGGAAAGGGGAGAGAGTGCGCTGAATAGTAAGAGGTAGATTAAAGAGAGACCCTTGGCCCACGACAAACAGGGCAATCAGCCCCACCATAAGCGGTATGGCGAACAAAAGAAGCAGACGGCTTCGCAAAAAAAGCGCAACAAAGGAGAAAACAGTATAATTGAAAAGGAAGGAACGGAACCCGCCCCACACGGTCGCCCCCAAAGACAGGATCGACAAGGGGACTATGAACCACCGCTTCGGCCGAAGCCATTCGCGAGGGGGGAAGTAGCAAAATAAAGCCAACTGGCTCGCAAGAGCAAAGGAGGCAACTTGTCCCACGCGAACCATCGAGTCATCCCGAAAAGCCTGGGCTCCGGCGTAGGCTTCCAGATTCACGGAAGAATAAACCCGATAAATGTAAGGAGCCATTGCCGGAACAGCAGAGGAAATGGCAAAGGGAGTGAACTCAAGAAGTGAGCCTATCAGATAGAGTAACGGGACCCGGGAAAGCCACGGCGATTTATCCAAAGGGAACCAGAGAAGAGCGGGCAGAACGAGCATGCCTGAGAGGATGGTGAAGAAGCGGCGGCCGCCGCTGGCTTCCCCACCGAACATGCTGATTCCGAGGCTACCGCCTTTTCCCCAATGGTAAAGGAGAACGGCGGCAAAGAGGAGGCCAGGGATACAAATTTGCGCCGGGCCGAAGGTGATTGACCGCCGCTCGGTCATAAACATCTGGAGGACGACGTAGCCGATGACCAGCAGGATCGAAATTTCTGAAGGGGAAAATTTGATGGGAAGAATATTTAAAGATCCGCCCATGGGAAGGCAGAGGGGGACAGCAATCCAGCAGTTATCGCGCAGGACAAAGACAAAGAGCAGAAGAAAGCCGATCCCGAAAAGGAAAGTGAAGGGGAGTGAATTGCCATCTAGAAACTCACTGGTCAGCCATGGGGCGGCTAGAAACGCCACCAAAGTGATCAACCCCAGAACCAGTTTTTGAACGGTAAAATTGGACACAGATGGAGATTAATGCTTCCAAGCAAAGAGGGCAAAGAGGCATTTGGATGGGTGATGCCCCTACGATTAAACCTCAACCATGACGGGAGCCGTAGACATCATCAAAGGGAGGGGGTAATTTAGGAAAGTGAAGGTTCTTTTCGACCATCCCAACCAGTTTTTATTAGCCCACGGGGGGATACAAATCCAAGTGGAACAAACCCGAGCGGCTCTCGACCGCAAGGGGTTAGATGCAATTCCACCTCGTTGATGGGATGATGGGCAAAAAAAGACCTAATTCCTTGTTTTAACACAGCATGAATAAACTACTTCAACGAAGCACAATCAGAAAAGAAACCCATAGAAATGAAGACTCTTTTCTCGGATTGAGCGAGCTACCTCAAAACAATGAAGCCGGCACGAGAAGCAATGAATAAAATTATACTATTTCTGAAAAAATTATTTTTAGTCGCCACGATGGTGGTCATGAGAAAACAATGGTTGCGACCAGTTATGAATGTCGGCGGGGGAGAACTTAAGGGCAGCAAGAAGAGTGCTTTGCTAATCTACCTGTCTACTCCTTTTCATTTACGACCCAAACACCCTTTGTTTTGGCTGCACCAGAATCAGCGGCAGTGCCTAATTATTGCGGAGATACTTCAAAACTTAGGTTACATCGTAGACGTAGCAGATATTACTGACCGGAATTTTACCCCAAGAAAAACTTACGACCTGGTAATAAGCCATCGAGTAAATCATACGGGGCTAGAGAAAGCGATTGGTCCTAAGACCATAAAAATATATTTAGCCTCTGGCACTAATCACCGAGTGCGAAACCGGCGGGTTCAAAAAAGATTGCAGGATTTAAGGGCAAGGCGTGGTTGCAAACTAAGCCCCATCGTACAGGACGAAGAATATATGCCGTATCTCCATATAGCTGATGAACTGATTGGCTTTGGCAACAAAAGGGTAATGGAAACATGGCGACAAAACTTTTCTGGAATGTCTTATCCGTTTAACAACTACGGCATATTCAATAGAACCAATATTAAGAGAAACTTTAAAGAAGCACGGAATAACTTCCTTTTTTTTGGAAGCCGCCAACAGGTAGCCAAAGGACTTGATTTGCTGCTAGAAGTCTTTTCAAAACTACCCAACCATAATCTACACGTATGCTCTGCTTATGCGGCAGAAAAGGATTTCTGCAATTGTTATAAAGAAGAACTATTTCGGACAGAAAACATACACGCACATGGATTTGTAGACATAAGGGGATCAGTCTTTCGCGAACTGCTAAATATATGTGCTTTTGTGATTCACCCAAGTGCCTCTGAAGGGTCTCCTGGCTCAGTGATTCATGCGGTCTCAGCTGGGCTTGTGCCGATCCTTTCCAAGGAGTCAGGCGTAGACGTTGATGGATTCGGATTTCTTTTGAAGGACGCAAGGTTAAATACAATCTCGAAAACGGTTCAAAAACTGGCCACATTAAAAACTGCGGATTTATTGCGACTTTCCGCTCGCGCCCGAAAAGCTGGGCGTACACACTTTAGCGAGACGGCATTTCGCAAGCGATTAACACAAATATTGAAAACTATTTTTAACAAACATAAATCGAGGGGAAAATGAGAAAACATAAACGCCGTGTGGTGCTGTTTATATTTGGCACAAGGCCCGAAGCTATAAAAATGGCACCGGTTATTCGCGCGTTTACGCAAGATCACCGAATGTCTATTAAAACTTGTGTAACTGCACAGCACCGAGGAATGCTGGATCAAGTGCTTGCTTTTTTTGAGATAAAGCCAGATTTCGATTTAAATTTAATGATGCCCAATCAATCCTTGGCAAGCCTTACTTCCAAGGCAATTTCTGGCTGTGAAAAAGTGATGGAGAATCTGCGGCCAGATATCCTGTTTGTCCAAGGAGATACGACAACAGCATTTGCCGCGGCATTTGCGGCTTTTCAACTGCATGTACCGGTTGGGCATATCGAGGCAGGACTCAGAAGTGGGCGGAAGGATTCGCCATTTCCAGAGGAGATGAATCGCTTGCTTATAAGTGATCTCGCCACATTACATTTTTGCCCCTTGGCACTCGAAGCAAGGAGCCTTGCTAACGAAGGCATTAGAGACGGGGTTCATGTGGTTGGCAATACTGTTGTGGACGCTCTTTTCTTGGGGATCAGGCTCATTAAGCGCAAGGGAGAGGCATCATTTCTCGCGAAATTCTCGGACATTAATTTAAACAAAAAGCTAATCCTAGTGACATTGCACAGAAGAGAAAGCTTTGGGAAACCTCTTGAAAATATCTGTAAAGCAATTCGAATCTTGGCAGAAGAAAGGCTCGCATCTGAATTTGTATATCCCGTGCATATGAATCCAAAAGTTAGAAAAACAGTATTTAAGACTCTGGAGGGGATAAAAAACGTGCACCTAATTGAGCCGCTCGGCTACTCCGACTTTTTGTGGCTGATGGCGAAATCGCGACTTATCATAACAGATTCTGGAGGAGTGCAAGAGGAGGCGCCCAGCCTGGGAGTACCCGTCCTTGTTGCTAGGGAGGTAACAGAAAGGTCCGAAGGTATCGCTGCAGGTTGTGCGAAACTTGTGGGATCAAACACCAAAGTAATTGTGAGAGAAGCAAGAAAGATTCTCTGCAGGGGCTTGGGTAGTTCTCTTTTCAGAAAAAACCCATACGGGGACGGGGAATCTTCGAAGAGAATTGTCGACATAACTCACGCCTACCTAAAAAAGCGCACGAAATGAATGTCGCTCAGATTACTCAACACTATTTACCCATCGTAGGAGGGCAGGAAGTATATATAGATCAGTTGAATCGTGTTTTCAATGGTGCTGGTTGGAATAATATGGTCTACCAGCCCGACACTGGGATTCGGCGTAATGATATTACCGCTGTTTTCAGATTGAGAGGAGTGCCTAGAATTGTAAATGGCGCAGAGCCACACTTGTTTAATTTCTTTCTTAATCATTTTTACCGTGCTGGGCTCATCAGGGCCGACATCATCATAGCTCATTATGCTGTCCACGCGCTTCCACTTCTACCTTTTGCAAAACGCGTAATTGTGTTGTCTCACGGAGTGGAGTGGGCGCTCAGTGGGGGCACCTGGGATGATCGTCGCCGTGGTTTCGCGGCGAAGGCATGCTTCAATGAGTTTCCTCATGTAGTGAACGACACCCACTATCTCCGTGAAAACGGAATGGATATCAAAGCGGGGACAGGGTACTTCACGGAAGTGGCACCGAGAAAGTGGTTCATACCTAATTGTGTAGACACTAACCGCTTCAAGAAAACTGCGGGCCTATCCGAATGGAGAGGGCGACGGATATTGCTTGTGCCCCGTCAGGTTACACAGGATCGGGGAATAGACCTTGCGATTCGCTCGTTTGCACTAGTGCATAGGAATGAACCTTCATTGGAATTGGTCATTTTAGGAAAAATGTGGCCTGGTGCATACTTGGAGCTCTGTCACAAACTAGTTTGCGATTATGGACTAAAGTCACATGTATTTTTTAAAGAGCATATTGGGAACAACGAGATGGCTGACTATTATTCCTCCGCAGAACTAACGCTGATTCCTACTTTACGTCGCGAAGGAACCTCACTAAGCGCTATTGAAAGCATGTGCTGCGGGACTGCAACAGTTTCAACAAATGTTTGTGGACTGGCAGATCTTCCAACAGTGCAATCGCTTCCAAATGAAATAGATTTTGCCCGAGCCATTGAAGACACAATAAAAAACAAGGTAACCATTGCCATCCAGCAGTGCGAAGTGGCGCGTCAACTTTTCCGTTATGAAAATTGGGCAAAGACATGGCTCCACGTGATAAACGCTGTAGCGGCATCACAAAAATAAGATCCGATACGGCACATAGGTCACGACCGAATGCTTTGAAACAGTCCGCTTAAGGCAACAAGAAAACACCACCAGCTAAATGCTTCTTATGTCGGAACACGAATCAGAATATCACGTGCGTTCATCTCCTCGCATAATGGTTGGGCCGACATGGATAGGGATGTAATTTCCCCAATCCTCGGCCTGGACCGTAGCAATCTCCAAGTGAAAAGGGCGAACGTAAGTAGCTTCCGATGACAAGGCATCAGCGCGGCGGCAGTTAAACGGGGGCGCGCCACGTTGGCGCCATTCCCTCAGGACACGCAAGATTTCCAAAGATTGTTTTTAATCCGCAATGAACACCACTACCAAAAGCCGCAAAATGGCATCTTTGTTAGGGAGGGTGCATGCGGGGAGTTGGAAAAATACAGATCGGACTGGCTTGGGCATTCTGAACAAATGCGTATTCAGGGTGGAAACCTGACTTTCGGGGTAAGAGGAGTTGTAAAAAACACTTGGCGTGCGGGGCAGGGTAAAACTGTCCAAGCTCTAAGGTCCACCAGAAGAAGCGGGCATAGAAAATGTGGGCTAGTTCAGCTATGTTGCTATGAGTGGTTAAAATATTTGGGAGGCCGAGGAAAACCGCCTCTAGGGTCCAGTGGTGCGCTGTTCCCTGCCCGTAGATTAGATCAAGCCGCAAGGCACGGGCATTCGAACCAATGTCAGAAATACAACCAGCGTAGCTCCCCCGCGCTCAGCTCAACTTCGGGATGACCATAGAGTGATGCCAACGCTAGGTCCCGGCGATCCGGGTGTTGCAAGAGTTTCTGGGTGGCACTAATGACGTGAACCTCGATCTCTTGGGGGAGAAGGGCAAAGCCTTCGAAAAGAGTTTCAATGGCGGAGCCAAAAATCAGATTGGGTAGATCGTGTTTTCTCCAGTGATCCCGGTTGTCGGCAGAAAAACTCCAATCCGCAAAGGGGAAGTCGCGGAACTGTTACGGGTTGGTATGGGGATGGGTAGCCAGGACGGGGTGCGCCAGCCAGGACCGAACACGAGACAACACAAACCACAAAAAAATCGCGAAAATAAAAAAAGCCGCCCCCACACGCATTGAGAGAGTAGCTGGGCTGAAAACCAAAAGCCCTGAGCAAAGAAAAACAAGACCCCCCGACAAAAGATAGTTGTACCCTTGGGGGGAAATGATAGCCAAGCCCGTGGGGAAATACATGGGGCGCAGTCCGAACCAGAAAAGGGAACCGGCCAGGACCATCGGGCTGAGGGCAAAACCAAAAACGAAACCCGGCAGAACAAAAAACCTGGCAAGAAGGGGACCCAAAACAAGAAACGCTAGAAACTCGATTAGGGGGGCCAGGCGGATCCATCGCCAAAGAAGAAGAATCTTGGTCTGCTCCATTAAGCCGCGGGAGGCGCACAGGGCGACCAGCCAAATGGCGAGGAAGAAGTCGCAGGAGACCGGCCAACCCAAACGGGAGTCGGTCCACAACTGAACAAAGAGGCCGTTCAAAAGAATCACCCCTGCCCCGGCGAAACCGGCGGTCCCCAGAACCGCGGCGAAAAGTTGGGCCAACCTGTGAAAAAGTAAATCGCGTCGCCCGGACTCGTAAAGTTCGCTTAAGCCAGAAAAAGAGCTTTCGTAAAACTTCGATAACAGCTGAAACAAAAGATTCGCCGCTTTGGACCCGACCCCCCAAAGCGCCACCCCCTCCAATCCAAACCATCTACTCAGGAAAGTAGACTGAGCTATGCCTGTGAGAGTGCCAAAAAGGGTCCCGCTGAAAAAAGAGCCCCCTTCTAGCAGCAAATTAAAGGCGCCGCGAGGACTGGCGTGAAATTCCGAGAAAAGGTCACTTAGGCCCCCCTGGCGGAAAGAGGAAAAAAGAGTGGAGGCGGACTTAATGACTCCCTGAAAAACCCCGGCGATGATAAGGCTCCACAAACCCCATCCGTGTTTCATACCCCACCACACCACAGTTAAGGAAAAAACCATTGCCCCGCCGGTGCTCAGATAAATGAACTCAAACCGTTGCCGCGCGAGAAGAAGAGCATTGAGAGGGCGGAAGGGAAAGTCCCAAGCGACCAAAAGACACTGAGCCATAAATAGGGATGAAAAAAGACGGCTTTGTTCGAAGGGAATCCCGAGAAGGGGTATGAGGAACGACCCAGCAAAACCGGCCAACACAACGATCACGCCCTGAAGGCTGGCCAAAAGAAAAGCATTCTGGAGCTTGACGGCCAGAATCCGAGATTCCATCCGAACGAGGGGGCCAACAAATTGACGGATGCAGGCCGCGCTTAATCCTGCATCCAGAAGAGTCAGATAATTCCCAAACTGAACGATCAGTGTCCACAAACCTAGGCTGGATGTTCCCTGGTAGTACAAGATCAATGGAACAATCCCCAGTGAATATAGTGTGGCACAGAAAAGTAAAATGTAGGAAGTGGAAAGGGTGCGAAGAAAACGGCCAGTGCGTGTCAGGGCAGTGAAATGAGATGCAAACATAAAGCGAATACTAGCTTCGTGGATATCACCCCAAACAACAAGCCTATGGAAGCGAGCAAACTTGCAGAAACCTTCGCGTCACGTTGATGGGCGAAAATTCCTGCACGGCGAGGGACGATATTCTTGCCGGATCCCGCCAGCCCAAAGACTAGGCCTTTTTTCTCGCCAGCAACAAGGCTGCGAGGGAAAACCGATTTCCAAAATCATGACGATCAGAAGCAAAGGAGTCGATATAATCGAAAGAAGCCGGCCCAACCACGGAAAAACCTGCTGTCAAAGCCTCGGCCCCTGCCATGAGGAAACTTTTGAAGCGGGAGAAAGATCTTAAAATCCTGCAGTTGGCGGTCAAGATCGGGAGGTGCAAGGGGGGGGGGAATGTGATTTGGGGATGGGGAGATTTAGTGGGAAGGCCAGAGCTGCTTAAGGGAAAAACCAGAGGACTGGTTCCTCAAAATCTTTGATGTTGCCCTACTTTGCCCTAGCCCATGCTGGGCTGGTGCTACGAAGGGCGCGGACGCGGATTTTTGAAGCGGAAGGGTGAATCCATCTGGGTTATATATGACGAGGAGGGCGTTGTGGCCGAGGTCACGGTGCCAGAAGAGCTGGTCGGGGCGGATGGCGAGGTTGGTGTAGGGAAGGATTTTCAAAACATGCCCTCCGCTAAAAACGGCGGATCAGGGAGAGGCCCAAATCGTAAAGGACTGGAAAGTGGCGACCTGCTGGAAAGAATTTATTTTAACCCACTGTTGAATGGCGCCGTTGGCGTCGTAAACATCAAGCTTGGAAAGTGCAACGAATTTTGGGGGAGGCACAGTTCCAAGATAGGCCAAGTTAGGATTCATGATGTGAAGCGCTGAAAGAGGGGAGGAATCACCCGGCTGAATAGGCAAAATCTTGTAGTAACTGCCTCCAGCAGAATCGGCGGCCCACCAGATGGTATCTCCTTGATTGAAGTGGGTGAGGAGCCAATGGGCTGCACCGCGGTAATCGTCTTTAGCATGGTCAGGTGAAAAGCGCAGGAAAAGGGAGGATATCGTTAAAGAAACAAAATAGGCAATGACCAGAGCCTTCCCCCAAATGCCTTTTGAAAATAAGTAACCGAGAAACGCCCCAATCAAACAAATATAGGCCGGGAAGGTGGCGGCCAAGTGGCGTCCCCAAAAAGGGAAATGAACTACAGTCGCAACTAACCAAAGTAGGAAAAAGGAGGTAACAAAGGAAAAGAGGCAGCATCTGGACCAACCGGATAATTGCTTCCGCGATTTGATCAGCCAAATTCCCATCAGAAGAAAAAAAGAAATTAAAAAAGCGGCCAAATATGTGCGAGGAGGAACGGATGGCCAAACCGATTCGCTATTACGTGCCAAAGCTCGAAGGACTTGTCGTGCAGGCAACAGACCGGCGAATCCAGAAAACTCCAAGGAAGAATAAGCAAGATTACTGATGCCTACCTTCCATATTTTTGCGCCACCCGCCCCCTGCGACACTTTAGACCAGTAATAAAATCCAAGTGGTAAAAGAGTGGCCGAAAAAAATGCGCATATCGCAAGAGACATTTTTGTGATTTGCCATCTTTCTTTTTGGATATAGTAAAACAGAATAAGTACTGCGGGGATCGTTGAGAATAAGCCCAGCATCGAGCTGGCACAGGCAAGGACTGCCCCTGTCCCCAAAACAAGAGCCCAAATATTCCTCCTGAGCTTGAGTTGGCTGGCTTGATAGAGACCGTAGAGCAGAATCGACCCGCTAAAAATCTGCAAAGCATAAGGACGTGCCTCATTTGTATAAAACCAGAGGTAAGGTTGGACCGCCAAAAGCAGAGGAAGAAAGGGTTGATTCACGGATCGTCCTAGGAGGTAAAAAATAAATATTGCGCCGGCCGTCCAAAGCATATTTGGAGCCCGCATTGCCCATTCTGAGTCCCCAAGCAAGCGTGCCGATAACCACGCAGCAAACATACCCAAGGGCATCTGGGACTCGGAATGGTTGTCGCTGATTATTTTGGCCCTCCAGTCGGTAAGCGTATTGAGATGTGCGTAACCCCACGTTTGGGCCTCATCCACCCAAATACTTTCAGAGGTGGGCATCAAGGGCACGAGGGCCAGAGCAACCCACAAAAAAAACGAATAGCTATCCCTGGGCCTCATTTTTATGCGCCACAAGAATTAGGCCGACACCAAAGGGAAACTCTATTTGAAGCTTCGCCAGAAGAACAAAACCCTGCCGGAGAAGCCAGTTTATAGGCATTACTGGAATGTGATCCTCCGCTCGGGAGCCCCCCTTAAATCCAATCGCGCGACCTCTGCGTGCCAGCCAAACCAGAGGCATGGCCAGAACATTGATATAAGAGCAGTGGTCAATTTTCACTGGTAAATGTTGAAAAAGGCTGAGTAATTCTTGTTTAGTATAGCGACGCTGGTGATGGAGAGAAATATCCCAGTCACTCCAAAGGCACATCATCGCTGGGACTGTAATAACAATGGGAGCACCAGGGCGAAGGACGCGAATCATTTCATTAGCAGCATCCTGTTGGGCTGGTATGTGCTCCAGAACGTCCAAGGCTGTCACTGCGTCAAAAGAGCCGTCATTAAAAGGGATGGAGGTACAGCTACCTCGGACAACAGCTTCTGAGGGGAGGCGTTTACGAAGAATCTCTAAGGACTCTTCGTGGTCGTCCATGGCAACAACCTTTACGCTATTTTGCATAGCAGCAGCGAAAGCACCGGAACCCGCCCCGCAATCCAACAGCTTGAGGCGCGAATCCAATTTGCATTTCTTTGCAAGCCAGTGTTGAACAATGTTTCGCTTCCCAGCGTAGTACCAGTGGAGAGTTTCAACCTTCTCTAAATTAGAATATTCTTCTGGGCTCACAAGTTTACAGGGCTAATAAAGTGCTCTGACTTCACGTAAAGGGGGCGTCTCTTAACTTCATAAAAGACTTTTGATAGGTAGGAACCGATAATGCCAAGTGAGAGAAGCTGAATCCCACCTAAGCATAAGATTGATACTGAGATTGTTGTAAACCCTAGGATTTCGAGCCTTTGGAAGCATCCGAGGAGTTGAAGCAATTTTATCGCTAACAAAACCGCGGCATATCCAAACCCGAATAGTGAAATGCCAAACCCAGCGACAGAGATTAATTGTAGTGGCAAAACACTAAAACTGGTAATTCCCTCCCAAGCATAAGCAAAAAGTTTGGCGTAGGATTGTTTTGGCTCTCCTGCACGTGCGGCTCGGGCATAAGAAACAGACGTTGTTTTGAAACCCAGCCAACCACGCTGGGCGGGCAAAAACATTCCTCTCTCTGGCATGGCTTTGAGTTCGTCTACTAGGCGACGATCCATCAAGGCAAATGTTCCACTGTCTTTCGGCATTACACCCCCGGTTACACGGTAAAATAATTCATGGAAAGCGTGCATGAGAAGGCCTCGCAATCCGCGTTCTGTTCTCGACTTGCGTAGGCCCACAACCTGAATATTGCCTTCAAACCATAGCCTGATCATGTCCGGGATTTTCTCCGGAGGATCTTGCATGTCAGCATCAAGAAAAATGATAGCAGCACCTTTGGCGGCCTCTAAACCGGCCCTATAAGCAGCTTGTTGACCGAAATTACGGGACAGGCGGAGAAGCTGCCAGTGAGGGGCAATTTTAATTTCTTGTTCTGCGCGGACAAATGTATTGTCACGACTACCATCGTCAACCGCGACCCATTCCCAAGAAACAGTTGGGAGTGAGCCAAAAACATTTTTTAAACGCATTGCCAAATCAGCCAGTAGTGCCTCCTCATTAAACAAGGGTGTTATCACAGATATCAAAGGCAAGCCTTTGGGTCGGGAGCTGGCGCTAGTTTCGAATGAATTCATATGAGAGAAATATGATTAACGCTAACAAAATATACTAAAACGCTTGGCAAAGGAATGAAAGAAGACCCTGCTTTGTTCGCTACTAAGGATCGGGCAAGTTGGGGCGTGCTCCTGTTGGCCATAGTGACAGTTTTTATCGCCTCACGCTGACGGATCGATCCGCTGCAGCAGGTAGCCTCACGAGGTAGAATTATGGGCGATTGGGGGGGTGCGGGGGGAGCGATTTTGGATGTTGCCCCGCGGTTGCGGGACACGCTTAAGCGTGAATTTTTAATTTTGGATTGAGAAACAGATGTTCACGCCAAGGACGCCAAGGCCGGGAAGGACTACAGGGGGGGTTAGGGGGAGCGATTTTGGATTTTTAATTTTTCCCCGCGTTCGCGGCCCTGACGCGGGTACGGGGTAGAGACGCGGTGAGATGTGTGAAAGTTAGAATGTGGGAATGTTTGAAGGGTGGCCCTACTACGCTCCTAACCCGCTTCGCGGAGGAGCTTCCTCCTTCGTCCCGCGCGTGCGGGACTTCGGAGGACATGTCGAAGGGTTGGGGCTGGCTCAGGGGAGCGAGGCGAGGCAAAATAGGGTAATGGAGACTGAGATCAAAAGGGTGGAGGTGCTGGGGATGGGGTTGATGGCGACCGATTATGTTGGTGGGGTAAAACTGCTGGAGGATTTGGCACAACGGGAAAAACCAGGAATGGTGTCGGCATGTAACACGCACTTGGTCGCATTGGCCCGACAACAGCCCGAATTTGGTAAAATTCTTCAAGGATTCGATCTTCTTTTGCCGGACGGGATGCCGCTGGTCTGGGCGATGCGTGTGCAAGGCGCCAAAATCAAGGACCGAGTGTATGGCCCCTATTTGATGCAGGAAGCACTGAAAAAATTCCCTCGGCCTTGGAAACATTTTTTCTTTGGGGGCACAGAACGGTGCTTGGAAGAGCTGGTGGTGGCAGCCCGAAAAATCCAGCCCGAGGTGGAAGTCGTGGGGACATTGTCCCCGCCGTTTCGGATTTGGACGGCGGAAGATGAACAGAAGTTTGCCGACAAAATCCGGGCATCTCAGGCCGACTTTATCTGGGTCGCCCTAGGAGGAGGTAGGCAGGAAGAGTGGCTTGCCAAAAACATCTTCCGACATTCGCGAGGAGTGTTTTTGGCCGTGGGGGATGCGTTCGAGCTCTTGGCAGGGCGAAGACCCTTTGCTCCGAGTTGGATGCAGAAAGCAGGGCTGACCTGGCTGTACCGGCTTTGTCAGGAGCCTCGCCGACTCCTGGCCCGATATCTGAAGTACAACAGCCTTTTTGTTTATTATTCTTTGATGGAGAAAATCCCTTCTTTTGTG
>Ga0164294_10004180_pt1 | contig 12673 bp, 9 predicted proteins | sample GEODES005metaG_FD_111479 | JGI IMG/M metagenome (GOLD analysis project Ga0164294, IMG submission 111479) | Oligotrophic lake water microbial communities from Sparkling Lake, Wisconsin, USA - GEODES005 metaG | ecosystem: Environmental > Aquatic > Freshwater > Lake | place: USA: Sparkling Lake... | reverse complement strand
TCGACAAGTTCTGGGGGTGCAATGGCGATGTCGTGCTGTGCGAGAAACGTGGCGGAATCAGCGGGGATCCCGGGCGGAATCCCGGTGAGGTTGATTCCGATTCCAATCCCGAGTCGATCGTCGTCCAACGCTTCGACCAGAATTCCGGCGACCTTCCGTCCCTGGATGTGCACGTCGTTCGGCCATTTCACCGTCGGGTGTGTGCCCGCTGTCGATAAGGACTCAATTAACCGGCGCAGTTCCATGGCCACAAGTAACGGGAGCCGGGTGACGTGCCTGGGTGAACCCATCTCCCCGCGGGACACCACGAGCGTCACGGCGAGCCCCTGACCCGCCGCCATGCTCCAGGTTCGTTCCTGTCGCCCTCGTCCCGCCGTTTGGTTCGTCGTGGCAACCACATCGCCGTGCCGGAAGTTGTCGTCGTGGGCGACCCGCATTGCCGAGTCGAGCTCGTCGAACCAGTGAACAGCGACCACTAGCGGAGTGGGTTGGACCAGACCGCGCCCGACATTGACGACCGCAGGGTGCGAACCGATCGGGTCCAGCCGTCGACGCCGGTTTCCGCTTCGACTGCACCGCCGTCACGCATCATTCCGGCCACCACCGCGATGACCGCGGCGGCGTGTTCAGGTGACGGGTTACCCGCCTCCACCCGAATCTGCGCCAGCGAGTCGATTTCGACGTCGGAAGAGGACATTAGAGCGGAATGTTCCCGTGCTTTTTCGGCGGCATGCTCGCGCGTTTGGTTCCGAGTGCTCGCATCGACCGAATGATTGCAATTCGGGTCATGTGGGGGTAGATGACGTTGTCGATTTCGCCGCGTTCCGCCGCCAAGAAGGGGCTCGCGACATTGAGCGTGTATTCGCTCGCCAGTTTGGTTCGCAGAGCCGCGACGTCCTCTCCGCGTTCTTCCGCTTCCTTGATTTCGGCGCGGTACAGAATGTTGACGGCACCCTGTCCGCCCATGACCGCGAGTTCCGCCGTCGGCCACGCCATGTTGATGTCGGCCCCAAGGTGCTTGGAACCCATCACGATGTACGCACCGCCGTATGCCTTGCGGGTGATGACGGTGATGAGCGGCACGGTGGCCTCGGAGTAGGCGTACAACAGTTTTGCACCGCGACGGATGACACCCTGCCACTCCTGGTCGGTGCCGGGCAAAAATCCGGGAACATCGACGAGCGTGATGATGGGAAGTCCGAACGCGTCACAGAATCGAACGAAACGAGCGGCCTTTTCGCTGGCTTCGATGTTGAGCGTTCCCGCCATTTCTTTCGGCTGGTTCGCGACCACTCCGACGGGTTTTCCCTCCACTCGGGCGAACCCAATGATGATGTTCGGGGCGAACAGCGGCTGGACCTCAAGGAACGAGTCCTCGTCGACGGATCGGGCGATGACATCCAACATGTCGTAGGGCTGGTTCGTGCTGTCCGGGATGATGACGTCGAGTTCCTTGTCCGCCTCGGTGGGGGTTTCGGACACGACCGCCGCATATCGCGGGTGGTCCGCGAGATTGTTCTGGGGCAGGTACGCGAGTACCGAGCGGACGAAATCGAACGCATCCGGCTCATCGCTCGCGAGGTAGTGCGACACTCCGGTTCGCACCGAATGCGTCTCCGCACCGCCGAGTTCTTCCATTCCGATGTCTTCGCCCGTGACCGCTTTGATGACATCCGGTCCGGTCACGAACATCTGGCTGGTTTTGTCGACCATCACGACGAAGTCGGTGAGTGCGGGCGAGTACACCGCTCCGCCCGCAGCCGGGCCACAAATGATGGAGAACTGCGGAATCACGCCGCTGGACTGAGTGTTCAGGCGGAAAATCTCGCCGTACTTGCCCAACGCCGTCACGCCTTCTTGGATTCGAGCTCCACCCGAATCGAGGATTCCGATGATCGGGACACCCGCCTTGAGCGCGTATTCCTGTAGTTTCACGATTTTGGCACCGGCGGCCTCGCCGAGTGACCCACCGAAAACGCTGAAGTCTTGACTGAAAATGCCGACCTCGCGGCCGTGGATTCGACCAACGCCCATGATGACGGCGTCGCGATCAGGGCGCTTGCCCGAGTCGCCGAACGAATCGCCCCGCGAGCGCACAAACTTGTCGATTTCCGTGAAGCCAGTCCCGGGATCCACCAACTGCATGATGCGGGCCATCGCCGAATTCTTGCCCTTGGCTTTTTGTTTCTCTGCCGCGGCCTTCTGCGCGTCGTCCAAGTTTTTCAGACGCGCGGCGAAATCAGCGATTCGCGCAGCCGTCGTCGCGGGTTCGGGTGTCGGGGTGTTCTCAGTCACCCCTTTACCTTACTGACGGGAGTCCCGCTCGGCACCTAACGAAGTCAGGATTGCTCGCGCACCAACGTGACGATCGTTTCGAGGTGGTGCGTGTGCGGAAACAGGTCGAGCGCCCTCAATCGCGTCGGTCGATAGCCGTGGTCACGGGCAAACGCGATGTCCCGTGACAAGGCGACGGGGTCGCACGCAACGTACACGATTTGCGCGGGGCCGATGCGACCCAGAAGCGCCATGACTTCGCGGCCCGCTCCGGAACGAGGTGGGTCGAGGATGACAGTTCCCGCTGCCAGTCGCGAGCGCTCACCCGGAGTCGCACGGGCGTCCAGTGCGCGCAGCCATTTGTCGACCATCCCCGTCTCGGCAAACGCACCGACCCACTCACTGAGGTTTTCACCCGCGTGTTCGGTCGCGCGTTCGTCCGACTCGACGCTCGTGATCCGGGTGGACGGACCGCCCAGGTCGGCGAGCGCCACGGCAAACAGTCCGACACCGCCGTAAAGGTCGAGGTTGAGCGCGGTCGGGTCGAATCGTTCCGAGTCAATCGCCGCGCGCACCTCGTCGGTCAGGGTGGTGGCCGCTTCGCGATGGACTTGCCAAAAGCCGTTGTCGTCCACCTGAAACTCTCGGTTCCCGACGCGTTCGCGAATGACCGTCGGCTTTTGTTCGCCGACGATGAGCCGGGGCTCACCGATCGACGGCGACAACACATCGACCGAACCGGTCATCCCGTAGTTGTCGGCGAGCGGAGCGATTTGGTTGATTCCCTCGGACGCGAGCGGAAGGCTCTTCACCACGATGATGTCGTGGGACCGACGCGCACGAGGCCCGACCTGCCCCTGATCGTTGACGTGAAGACGAACGCGCGTTCGCCAGGCCAGCCCGCCACGGTCGTCGTCACCGGGAAGTGCATTCACCCGATCCAGCAGCAGAGCGATGGTCGCCTCGTCCAGTTTTCCGAAGCGCGCGAGCGAATCCTTGAGCACGTCCCGTTTCAACTCGCGCTGATGGGCAAGGGCGATGTGTCCGAAATCGGCTCCGCCAACTCGTGCATGAATGGGGCGATCGATGCCGGCCTCGACCCAGACGTGCGGAACGCGGTGAGGACTCGCGTCCACAATCGACACAGCATCGGCACGCCAAAAACTGGCTTTCGAATCGTCGGTGACCCGCGCAATCACGGTCTCGCCTGGGATGGCATCGCTGACGAACACCACTCGCCCGTCGAGTCGGCCCACCGCGAACCCGCCGTGGGCGATCCCGGTGAGTGCTAGTTCGATGTCCGTGCCCGTCGCGTCTCCCATTTCTCCAGCCTAGGGTCACGGTAGTGTCGGGCTGTGCGCCTCACACTCGCGTCGACCTCCCCCGCCCGACTCGCCACACTGCGCGGCGCCGGGGTCGAACCATTGGTTGTTGCGCCGGGTGTTGATGAGGACGCCGTCGTCGCGGCAGCCGGTCACCTTGAACCCGCCGAGATGGTCGAGTTACTCGCCCGCGCGAAGGCCGAGGCCGTGGCCGAGTCACACGGTCACGGCATCGATGGATTGATTCTTGGCGGCGATTCGGTGTTCGTCATCGACGGGATTATTCACGGCAAGCCCCATCAACCCGCGGTCGCGCGCGAGCGATGGCTGCGCCAACGTGGACGAACGGGGGTCTTGTATTCGGGCCACTGGCTCATCGACAATCGCGGGGGCACGAACAACGGTGGGGTCGGTGTCGTCACCCACGCGGAAGTCACCTTCGCCGATGTCACCGAGGACGAAATCGACGCCTACATCGCGACCGGCGAACCACTCACGGTGGCGGGTGCGTTCACGATCGATTCGCTGGGTGGACCGTTCATCGACTCCATCGTCGGGGACCCCCACACGGTCGTGGGGCTGTCGTTGCCCGCCCTGCGCAACCTGGTTCGGTCTTTCGGGATTTCGTGGACCGACCTGTGGAATCGGACTTGAATCGGGACGAAGCGCCCGCCGACCAATAGGCTGGTGGACATGTCTGCACGCATCACCAAGGTCCTCATCGCCAACCGCGGTGAAATCGCCGTTCGCGTCATCCGCGCCGCGAAAGACGCGGGAATCGCCACCGTCGCCGTCTATGCCAATCAAGACATCAACGCACAGCACGTCAGGCTCGCTGACGAAGCGATCAGTTTGGACGGCACCACCAGCGCCGACACCTACCTCGTCATTGCCAAGATCATCGCCGCCGCCAAGCGGACCGGCGCCAACGCGATTCACCCCGGCTACGGCTTCCTCGCCGAGAATGCGGATTTTGCGCGCGCGGTAACGGCGGCGGGCATCATCTGGATCGGACCGACCCCCGAGGCAATCGAACGCTTGGGCGACAAGGTCAGTGCCCGTCACGTCGCCGAGAAGGTCGGTGCACCGCTGGCGCCCGGCACGATCAACCCGGTCGAAACGGCTGAGGAGATTTTGGCGTTCGTTGACGAACACGGGCTGCCCGTCGCCATCAAGGCGGCGTTCGGTGGCGGAGGGCGCGGGCTCAAGGTCGCCCGCACGCGCGAGGAAGTCCCGGAACTGTTCGAATCGGCGACCCGCGAAGCCATCGCCGCCTTCGGTCGGGGTGAGTGTTTTGTCGAGAAATACCTCGACAAGCCGAGACACGTCGAGACCCAGTGCCTGGCCGACCACAAGGGCAACGTCGTCGTCGTGTCGACGCGCGACTGTTCACTGCAGCGCCGGCATCAGAAATTGGTCGAAGAAGCCCCGGCGCCGTTCTTAAGTGACGACCAGCGCGAACTGCTGTACACCGCGTCGAAAAACATTCTCAAAGAGGTCGGGTACGTCGGTGCGGGAACCTGTGAGTTCCTCATCGGAGCCGACGGAACCATCACCTTCCTTGAAGTCAACACTCGCCTGCAGGTTGAACACCCCGTGTCGGAAGAAGTCACCGGTCTCGACCTCGTGCGCGAACAGTTCCGAATCGCCGAGGGCGGTCTCGTCGACTATCCGGACCCGGTCATCACGGGTCACTCGATTGAATTCCGCATCAACGGCGAAGACGCCGGAGCGAATTTCCGCCCCACTCCCGGCCCAGTCAGAGCGCTGAGACTTCCTGGCGGTCCCGGTATCCGCGTGGATTCCGGGGTTGTCGCGGGCGACGTGATCTCGGGGTCATTCGATTCACTTCTGGCGAAACTCATCGTGACCGGCACCGATCGCAAAGACGCCCTGGCAAAAGCCCGCCGCGCACTGAGCGAGTTCCAGGTCGTCGGCCTTCCGACCGTTCTTCCGTTCCACCAGCTCGTCGTCGACGACCCCGCGTTCGCGCCAGCTGGTGACGAACCATTCTCGATTTACACGTCGTGGATTGAAACCGAGTTCGTCAACACCGTCGAGGAATACGCCGGCACGATCGGCGCGGGTGAAGCGCCCGACACGCGCCACGAGGTTGTTGTCGAAGTGGATGGCAAGCGCCTCGCCGTGTCCGTTCCCGACAGCCTGCTTCCCACCTCGGCTCGGATTCACAAGCCTCTCGCTCCCGTTCGTTCCAAGACCACACATTCGGGTGGCGGCGGTGGCAACGATGTTGCCTCGCCGATGCAGGCCACCGTCATCAAGGTTGAGGTCGCCGCGGGTGACACGGTCGTCAAAGGTCAAACCGTCGTTGTGCTCGAGGCGATGAAAATGGAACAGGCCATCACCGCTTCCCGTGACGGAGTCGTCGCCAAGGTCAGCGCCGAGGTCGGCACGACGGTCAAGGCCGGTTTCGTTCTGCTCTCGCTCGAAAAGCCCGAATAGCTCTGCGCGGGCAGAGGCACGCAACGTCGCTGGTTCTAGACTGAAGGCATGATGCACAACGGCGAGCACCCACTGGACGACCCTGAAGTAGACCCGAAAGAGGTCGCCCGCGAGGCCGCCTCCCAGATTGCGAAAAAGTCAGGTGTTGCGCGGCACGACGTCGCCCTGACTCTAGGCAGCGGTTGGGGAAAGGCCGCCGACCTGATCGGCGAAACGGTCGCCGAGTTCCCCGCCACCGACATCACGGGATTTTCGAAGCCCGCCGTCGAAGGCCACGTCGGAACGATTCGCTCGATCCGCACCCCGTCGGGTTCCCACGTGCTCATCATCGGAGCCCGCACTCACTTTTACGAAAATCGCGGGGTTCGCCGGGTGGTCCACTCCGTTCGCACCGCCGCGGCCACGGGTGCTCGAATCATGGTGCTGACCAACGGCGCCGGCGGACTCAAGGAATCGTGGGGTCCCGGCACTCCCGTCCTCATCAGCGACCACATCAACCTGACCGCCTCGTCGCCTCTCGAAGGGGCGACGTTCATTGACCTCACCGATCTGTATTCGTCGCGACTTCGTGACCTGGCGCGCGCCGTCAGGCCGGACCTCGACGAGGGCGTGTATGTCCAGTTCCGAGGACCCCACTACGAGACCCCCGCGGAAGTTCAGATGGCGGGACGAATGGGCGGCCACATCATCGGAATGTCGACCGCTCAGGAGGCCATTGCCGCCCGAGAAGCCGGAATGGAAATTCTTGGCTTCTCGCTCATCACCAACCTCGCGGCCGGACTCGGAGAACCGCTCAGCCACGCCGAAGTCATCGCCGCCGGTGTCTCTGCCGAACCGGTCATGTCTGCGCTACTCGCCGAGGTCGTTGCCAAGCTCGTGGAGAAGTAAGTCGTGTCGCACGACCAATTGGTGGCGAACGCCAACGCCTGGCTCCTCCACGACCCGGATGCCGAGACGCGTCGCGAACTTCAGGAACTCGTCACTCGAGTCGAATCGGGTGACCCAGCCGCCATCGCCGATTTGACAGACCGATTCGCCGAGCGTCTGAGCTTTGGCACCGCCGGGCTCCGTGGTGAACTCGGCGCCGGACCGAATCGCATGAACCGAGTTCTCGTCTCGCAGGCGGCGTATGGATTTGCACAGTTTTTGTTGTCCCGTGAGGTTCGACCGAGCGTCATCATCGGTTATGACGGACGCGTGAATTCCGATGTGTTCGCCCGCGATTCCGCCGAAATCTTTGCCGGGCTCGGTCTGGACGTCACCCTGTTTGACCACGTCGTGCCCACGCCGGTTGTCGCCACCGCCCTGCGCGAGCTGAACCTGAGCGCTGCGGTGATGGTGACCGCGAGCCACAACCCGCCGCGCGACAACGGATACAAGGTGTATCTCGGTGGCGCGGACGAGGGTTCTCAGATCGTGTCCCCCGACGATCGAGACATCGAGGCGCGCATCCAGGCTGCGGCCGAAATCGATGTTTCCCGCTATCCGCGTTCGTCGGATTATTCCCTCGCCCCGGCCAGCCTGATTGACACCTTTGTCGACAAAACCGCGGCCCTGTCGAGTCGTCCCGCGACCCCTGTCCGTTTCGTCTACACCGCACTGCACGGGGTGGGATGGGAGGTGTCAAACCGTTGTTATCTCGCCGCTGGACTGGGCGATGCGATTATCGTGCCCGAACAAATCGAACCGGACGGCGCGTTTCCCACCGTCGCCTTTCCCAACCCGGAGGAACCCGGCGCACTCGACCTCGCCTATTGCACGGCGGACCAAGCCGGCGTGGACCTCATCATTGCGAACGACCCCGACGCCGATCGCCTCGCCGTCGCGATTCGCGAAGACGGCACGTGGCGCCGTTTGACCGGAAACGAGGTCGGAAGTTTGCTGGGGTGGCGCGCTGCCGAGCGCAACAGGGGAACCGGAAAGCCCGCCGCTCTCGCCGCCTCGATCGTCTCGTCCCCCGCTCTCGGTGCGATTGCCGCCGACTATGGAATCGATTTTTCGTACACGCTGACGGGGTTCAAATTCGTCAACCGTGTGCCGAATCTCATTTTCGGATACGAGGAGGCGCTGGGCTATCTCGTTGACCCCGACAAGGTTCGCGACAAGGACGGAATCTCGGCTGCGGTCGACTTCCTCGCGATGGCGGGGGAATTGCAGGAACGCGGTGTCACGGTTGCCGATCACCTAGAAGAATTCGCCGACAGGTTCGGCGCATTCGCGTCGACCCAGATTTCCATTCGCGTCGCCAATCTGTCGGACATCCCCGCCATCTCGTCGAGGTTCCGCGAGTCCCCGCCAAAGATGCTCGGTGGTCACGCGGTGACCGCCGTGGACGATTTCGCGGGCGGATTCGAGAACTTCCCGCCGACGGACTTGATTCGGCTAACAATCGAGGGCGGATCCCGCGTGATTGTGCGACCGAGCGGGACCGAGCCGAAACTCAAAATCTATATCGATGCGGTCGTGGGTGACGGCTCGGACCGCACCGCCCGCGTGGCGGAAACTGTCGCCGCCATCGAATCGGATTTGCGCGCGTTCATCGCATGACCGAAACCGAGGGCACCGTTGCTTGATTTCGCCGACCAGGATTTCCTCGTCGACCCGTATCCTGCCCTCGCCGAGGCAAGGGCAGTCGGGAAGCCCTTCTGGCACGAACCGACAGGAATGTTCCTTGCGGCGCGTCACGCCGACGCCAACGCGGTGCTGCGCAACAAGTCACTCGGCAGGATTTTTACACCGAAGACGCCCGAGACCGATTGGCACGACTTCAACTACCTACATTCGGATTCGATCCTCGATTCGGAACCGCCCAAGCACACACGGCTCAAGTCGCTCGTCAGCAAGGCGTTCAATCCGCGCTCAATCACCGCACTCACGCCCGACATCGAGCGACTCACTGCCGAATTACTGAATGACTGCGCCGAGAGGATCGAGCGAAACGGCACATTCGACGTTCTGGCGGATTTCGCCGAGCCACTGCCCGTCAAAGTCATCGCCCACATGCTCGGGTTCCCCGACACGGACGAACATCTCTTGCGGCCGTGGTCACAGGCCATCGTGAAGATGTACGAGGTGAACCCCACCGAGACTCACAAAGCCGAAGCCCGAACCGCGGCCACGGAATTCGCCGACTACGTGCACGGATTGATGGAGTTGCGGAAGGCACACCCCGGAACCGACCTCATCAGCAGCTTGGCGGCTGCGGAAAAAGACGGCGAGCGCCTCAGCGTCGAGGAACTAATCGCGACGTGCGTGTTGCTGCTCAATGCGGGTCACGAAGCCAGCGTCAACGGGTTCGGAAACGGCATCGTCGCCGCACTTCGTCGACCCGCCGCGATGCAGCCACTGCGCGATGACCCCCGCGCGGTGTCCCGCACCGCTCTCGAGGAGTTCCTTCGGTTCGATTCGCCACTACAACTGTTCGAACGCACCGCGACGGCCGACACCGAAATCAGCGGCGTTTTTGTCCGCGAGGGTCAGAAGATCGCGGCGCTGTTGGGGGCTGCCAATCGCGACGCCGACGTTTTCGACGACGCCGACACCATGGACCTGACCCGGGAGGCGAACCAACACATCGCGTTCGGAGCGGGAATTCACTTCTGTATCGGTGCTCCGCTCGCGCGACTGGAAATGGCCATCTCGTTGCCGGCACTCATCGAGCGGTTCCCTGCGCTCGAACTCGCGGGTGAACCCGTGCGCCGACCGACCTTCGTCCTGCGCGGCTACGACGCGATTCCCGTCTCATAGGGACTTGACCTCGACCGATAGTGGCTTAACGGAAGCGCATCCCCGCGAATTCGAACGGGTACGCGTTCCACCCCCATTCCCAATCCGCGCCGTTGATTGCGAGCTCGAAACCTATGTTCTTGCGCTTGTCGAGGCCGACGAGACGAATTCGAGCGCCCCAGTCCTCGCTCGCGTAGTTGACCAGAAAGCTCGTGCCGTGCTGGTAGATGCTCGAGCAGATCGGGCTCCACAGCGCGGGCGAGTGGTCGTATCGCCACACCTCGGTTGCGGTTTGCTTACGTAGGTTCAGAGAATACTGACGCGGTACCGACTCGGTTCGACTATCGCCCGACGGAGTGTGGGCAAAACTTGCGAGACCGTTATCGAACAACATCAGGTTCCCCGCCGACGTGAACGACACCGCGTGATGCCCAATCGGAGGATTGGTTCCTTCCGGTAGGTCCAGCGCAAAGGCGCGGAGCGACGGGTAATCGTGCCACGCCTTGTCGGGGTCACCCAGAATCCACTTGATTTTGTCGTCGTCGTAGCCAATACCGATCACAAAGTCCTCTCGGCCCGACAGGACAAGTTGATTCTTTTCCTTCCAATACGTTGCCGCGTTGTTGTGGAACCAGTCCTCCCCCTGTCGCACGAACGCACTGGGGTCGTCGCCGCCTTTGACCATCGCCCTTCGCACAATGTCCGCGACATCCCACGTTTCCAGAACCTCGCCGTTTGTGTCGACTTCGATGACGTCCGATTCGACGTCGGTATTCGTGTCGAATTCAAGAAGCATCCCGTCTCGACCCGGGTCGATGTTGTGATGGAAATTCGAGTAACCGGCCGCGGAGTAATTCCCCACCGAGACGTAGTCACCGAACGGTGTGATTTCGTACAGATCGCTGTCGTTGCCAACGTAGAAATTGTTCCGGAAGAACGTCGAACCCTGTTGAGCGCCACCGGCGGTACCGACCCAACGAAGGTTTCCGTCGATGTCCATCACGATGGGGTGCGCTCCGCACGCCCAGGCCTTGAGCATGAAGAACGAATAGTCCAGTTTCACCGCCGTTGACGGGCTCACGACCATTTCAGCGTCAACCAGCGTGTCTCGACACGAACTCGACCACACGGACGACGTCAACTCGTGGCTCAGCGTCGTTGTGCGACCGCCCGAGGATTTCACCGTGATCGTGACCGTGTTGTCGTGGTCTTCATAAAGTCCGAACAGTGGAATCGTGACCGTGGTGGCGTCGATGAAATAGTCGTTGCGGTTCAGATATTGCCGAGTGAAAACGGCACCCACCGGCTCGGAAAACGTTCCCGGTTTCGGCTCGATGCGAAACGAGAAAGTGGTGGCGGATCGAGGGACGCCCGAGATCGTGATGTCACCGATAAACGGGGTGGACCCCTCCGAGGCAGACTCGACGACCGGCAGAGCGGACGCGGCGCGCGCCGTGCCGAGACCAATGGCGCCGTCCCAAATTCCAGCGAGAGTCAAACCTGCGACAAGCGCGACGGCAATTCGTGAGGTTGCCTTCATCATTCGCCAAGACTACCCACTATCAAACAATATTCTGGGGGGCGTGTGCCACTCCCGACAGTTATCCTCTGGTGGGCGTTCCGGGCGGGAATTCAATTCTGTAAAGGCGCACCCCTTGCGCAACGCGAAATGAACGTGCCGTTGCACGCAATCATCGCTGCCACTACTGGACGAACAGTGCGCAACACCATAGACTTCTCTACAGTGTGAGAAACCCAACTTTAAGGACATAATCCAGTGAAATCCCACCTGTTTCGTTCCCGCATCGCCGCGTGGACCACGTTCGGCCTTGTAGCCGCATCACTCGCGGGAATCGCACCCGCTGCAAATGCCAACGGTGGCGGTTACAGCCCCACGTTGTACGAATTCAATCGAGAAGAATCCGCTCCAGGATCGATGCTCGTCAACGATGACGAGAGTGTGACCATTTACAGCGTGCAATCTCTCGACGAACAGTACGCGTGGCCCGCGCCCCTCAAGTCAGTGATTAGCCGGTCCGCGTTCACCCAGACAACAGCATCGATGGCTGGGCTCACCTCCTTGAGCGGTGACAAGTATCGCTACTGGTCCGGTTCTTCGGAGGCAGACCCGCTATGTAGCGACCTCGAGGATGGGGGTGGGTACCTTTACCAGGAAACCGCGACGCTAAAGATCTCTGCGGGAAACCGCTGCCTAGATTACCTGTCCGTGACGGACCAAATCACCGTCTCTAACGACACTGGTTCGTCGAAGACGGTTGTCACTAACAGCATGTCGCAAGTGTTGAAGGTGGGCAAGAGGGACGTCAGCAACGCTGTCGGCGCCTATCGCTACCTCTCCGCAACCGTTCGGGAAACCGATGTTGCGAGCGTTACGTTAGACCCAGACGACTACAATGTGAACGCATATTTTGAGTTGTGCCTCAACGAGGACCTGGTCTACGGTACCGACGAATTGGCCTTTGACGTGTCATGGAGCCAAGACGGAAGTGCGGTTTCGTCCGAGGACCTGGAGATCAGCTACTGGGACGACAACGGCGAGTCGGCGGACACGTACCTCGTTCCGGAGGAGAATCCGTACGACCAAGTTATCTCCTTCTGGGTGCAATTGAAATCGCTAGACGAGACAGAAACTCCCATCGACGCGACAGGAACTCACGTCGTGACCGCAGACGTCAGTCTTATCGGAGATTCGGCTGGAAATTCTGTTCTCGAGGAATGCCCTCCGGCCGCAACAGAACCCTTGTGGCCCGAAGTGACCATCGTCAACGGCGACGGCCCGCAAGCCACAACGACGGATCGAGATATGCCCGATGCCACGTTCACTGGCAACAGCAACTGGGACCGCTACGGGGTTTACCCTGACGGGT
>Ga0164294_10004179_pt1 | contig 12675 bp, 11 predicted proteins | sample GEODES005metaG_FD_111479 | JGI IMG/M metagenome (GOLD analysis project Ga0164294, IMG submission 111479) | Oligotrophic lake water microbial communities from Sparkling Lake, Wisconsin, USA - GEODES005 metaG | ecosystem: Environmental > Aquatic > Freshwater > Lake | place: USA: Sparkling Lake... | reverse complement strand
GCAGGCCCGAACGCGCGCCGACGACCTGCCCATCTGGTACCTGGAGGGCTTGGCCGAGTGGGCGTCGCGCCACGACTGGGACGGACGGTGCGTCGCCATCGGCGCGGACCCGCGGGTGACCTTCGAGGACAGCTGGGCCATCGCCGCAGAATCTGACGCCTCCGGAGCGGATCTTCAGGCCTGGATCGACAACGACGACTTCCCCGGCCGGCCCGAGATGATGGCGGTGGTACACCACGCCGAGCGCGACGACACCGAGCGCTGGCGGGCGTTCCGCGCGGCGATGGACTTCGGCGACGGCGATTCCTACCTCATCGATCCCCAAGCCTGGTCCGAGCATGTGAGTGAAAACCAGGAGCCCCTCACGCCGATCTGGCTCGACTGGCTCCACCGCACCCCCGACACCCTGCGCGGGATCTCCCCCGGCGTCTTGTCGGTCGCGCGGGTGAAGGACACGCCCAGCGACTGGACGGTGGCGCTGCCGCTCGACACGGCCGCTTATGTGGGCGGCCTGATCGGGTGGACGGACGACAGCTTCGATCTCGTGCTCGTGGACGGCGGCGGCGAGGTGAGCCGGTGGCAACACACGCCAACCCTGGACGACTGGTCCATCATCGACCAGCTGGACGCCGTCGACAACCCGCTGGTCTGGTCCCAGGGACCAGGCGGGCTCACGCTCGGCGGCCAGCCCCTCGACCTGGTCTCGGCGCTGCCGCCAGCGGCGGGCCATGCCCTCTACGATGGAGTCGCTGACTTTGTGCTCCTGACGCCTGAATAGACGTCAGTGGTGGTAGGGCACGCCGGCGAGCAGGGTCATCGCCCGGTAGAGCTGCTCGTACAGGACCACCCGCGCGATGTCGTGGTTGAGCACGAGGTTCGACAGCCGAACCGTGCGCCACGCGTGCTGCCGCACCGCAGCGCCGTGTCCGTAGGGACCGCCGAGCGCGAACACCACGGTGCCGTCGCGGCGCCCCTCGTCCACCAGCCGCGCGAACCCCCCGGTATCCGGTGCCTCACCGCGTTCGTCCAGGGCCACCAGGCGCTCGCGCGGCTTGAGCGACGCGAGCAGGCGGGCCGCCTCGGCGTCCCGGACGGCATCCACATCGCCCCGAAAGGGCTCTGCGCGCACCAGCTGCTCGGCGACGCCGCCGTGGCGCTGGAGGCGCCGCTGGAAGTCCGCCACCACGGGGTCCGCCCAGCCGCTGGCGCGGCCAACCACCAGCACCCGAAAGCGCTCCGCCAACGGTCAGATCCAGTCGTCGCCGTCGTCTTCGGTCGGATCGTCGGACACCGCAGACTCGGGCGCCGCCAGCCGGGGAGCGTCGGACCACAGGCCGTCGAGGTTGTAGAAGGCCCGCATCGGCGCATCGAAGATGTGCACGATCACCGAACCGAAGTCGACCAGCACCCACCGACCGGCTTCGACGCCTTCGACGCCGAGCGGCAACAGGCGGTGCTGCTCCTTCGCCACCCGCCGCACCGCGTCGGCCACGGCTTGCACCTGACGGCGATTGGTGGCGCTGCACAGCACGAAGATGTCGGCGTAGTCGATGCGACCCCGCAGATCGAGGAGGACGAGGTCGCGCGCCTTCTTGTCAGCGGCGGCGTGGGCGAGAAGATCGGCGAGCGCTTCGGGTTCGATGACGGCACCTATGGAACGACGCGCCGACTATCGGCCCGGCGTGCGCTGAGCAAGGTCCACGCTGCGGAAGAGCGCCGCGAGCGGCCCGGTCTGGCGCTCACCGACCCCGCCCGAAGGGGCTCCCGCTCCACCCGCGCTCACCGGTCCAGAGGCGGGCGGCCGACGAAAACCAAGCGTGGATCTCGGCATGAACAGGGGACTGCGTGGGCTCCACCGCCGCGAGCAGAGACGACCAGTCGTGAATCGCCGCCCGCCATCGGATCAGCTCGGTGTAGGCGACCACCGCTGTGGCCGCGCGCTGGCCGGGGCTCTGGCCAGCCCAGTCTCGAATGTCGGAGCCCCGGAGCGGAACTTCGCCGGAGGAAGCCGCATCCCACCCCCGCACATCTGCGCGCCACCGCGCGACCGCCACCGGGCCATCGTGGACACGCGCACCAGGGCGCAACATCACGTCGTACAGGCGCGTCCAAGATTCGCCCTCTGCAACCGGGCCCCCCGCCGGATCGGCGCCCAGCGGTTCCGCCCACGCGACCCAGGCCGGGTCGAAGTCGACGGTCCAGTCCAGTCGCTGCGCCACCCGCCGCGGGGGCAGCACCGCACGATCGAGCGCCGCGGCCACCTCCCAGGTGGTGTCGGCGTACCAACCGACCCCACGGCCGGCCACCGCGAGCGCCTCGTACTCCGGGGCGCGCTTGTCGCCGTTGGGCAGCACCACCACCGACAGTCGCGAGTACCGCAGCAGTCGTCCGGCGAAGGTGTCGATCGGGTCGCCCACCGGCGTCGCGACCTGGGGCCCGTCGGTGAACACCACGATGCGGTGGTCCTCGCAGGGCGCGGGCCGACGCGCGGCGATCTCGATGGCAGACGGCAAGGCGAACTGACCAGGGATGGGCTTTGCAGGCGCGAGACCGACTGCCAAGCGATCGATCGCGGCCCGGGCGGCCTCCCGATCCTCCGTCGGCGGCAGCAGCACGCTCGCCTGTTGGTCCCACACCACGATCGAGATCGTTCCAGGACGCTCCCACTGCGCCAGCCACTGGCGGAGCGCAGCCTGCACCACGCGGATCCGCTCCACGGGGGTGTACAAGCCGCCCGGGGCGATCCCGGAGAAGTCCGTCCGAACGTCCAGGGTCGTCGCGCTGGCGTTGGTGGTCGACGTCTCCACCAGAAAGACGACGTGCACCGGCAAGGGCGCTTCGGGCGGTAGGGCGCGGCCCTGCGCGGTCAAGCGGACCACGGCGCGGCCGGGTCGCCAGGGGTCGAGGCCCCCCTCGAGCAGCACGGTCACGGGCGGCGCGTCTGCCGGCGGAGGGGCGCCCGAGGCGAGCGCGTTGGCGATGGCGCTGGCGTCGATGCGGTCGGGATCGGGGACATCTCCCCGGTTGACCGAAAAGCGCACCGCGCGCGTCGCCTCCGTGGACTGACCAGGGTGGTCCGGTGGGGCCAGGATCTCGGTCTCGACGCAGACATCCGGGGTCTGTGCGAGCGCCTCCGACTCCCACAACAGCCAAGCCCACATGCGACCCCCGCTCACCCGCCCGTAACGCCTGCGGGTTCTCCTCGCTGCAGTGACGCGCCGACGCCCATCGATCACACGCACGCTCACAAAAAATCGTCCGTCGTACACTTGACGTGGTCCGGGGACGCCGTGCTAGAGGACTGATCGACACCGCGACCTCTCCCCGCCCGACCTCCCCTTTGCCCCCTCTTCCGCCCAAGGTGCCTGATATGTCTGCTCTGCCCGAGCTGATCCGGGAGCCTGCCTCCTCGCCCGACGCACCCGCCGCTGGCTTCGCCTTCGACACCCGCAGCCGCGCGTCCAGCTCGGACCAGCCGGTGCCGCTCGGCGGCGTCCCCTCCGCGCTGCGCCAGGCCGCCGTCGACGCCGGCGTCGATCCCATCGCCGAGCTCTACAACGAGGCGCTGCGCTACGCCGCCGAGGGTCACCTCCGGCTCGCGCGCGAGCGCCTCGGAATGTTGCTGTGCATGTCGCCCGACGACGGCGACGCGCGCCTGCTGCTCGCTCGCGTGCACGTGGCGGGCCAGAAGTGGTCCGACGCGCTGATGGCCCTCGACGAGGCCGCTTCGCACGGGGTGCAGGTGCCGATGCCGCTGCGCCGCGCCGTGGAGGACCACCTGCGCGCAGAGGCCGCCGCCGAGGACGAGCAGAAGTCGGCCGTGCGCCATCGGGAACAGGGAGAGATCAAGGCGCTTCGCCAAGAAGCGCGCCGCCTGCGCGACGAGGGCGCCGCCCTGCTGCAACGCACGAGCCACCTCGAGCGCGAAGTGTCGCGGTGGGCCTGGGCCACCGCCGCCGCCGCGATGGTGACCGTGTTGTTCGTCGTCTTCAACCTCGCCTTCGGCAGCGGCGCCGCCCCGGTGGAGGCGCCGGTCGCCGTCGCCGCCGTCCCCGCGGTCGAAACCGAGGGCGCCGCCGGTGCGCCGGTCGGAGAGGCGGCCGAGGCGGATCAGCCGCCGACCGCCAACGAGGTCGCGACGGCCGCCGGCCAGGCGATCGCGGATGCGCCCGGACTGGAGGGCACCAGCCTGCAGGTCACCGTCAAGGGTTCGACCGCCACCGCCAAGGGCGAAGTCACCGCCTTCCGGCAGCGCGCGGTCGCCGAGAAGACGCTCAAGGCCGTCCCCGGCATCCAGAAGGTGGACGTGAGCCAGGTGGTGATCCTGGCCCGCACACGCGGCACGACCCACTCGGTGGTGTCCGGCGACTCGCTGTCGAAAATCGCCCACCAGTACTACGGGGACTCGACGATCTCCGAGAAGATCCGCAAGGCCAACGGGGATGTCCTCAAGGGCGGCGACAGCCTGTCCGTCGGGATGAAGCTGAAGATTCCGCCTGCGCCATGAGACGGGCGCGCGTCGTCGACCTGCTGGATGACCACCAGGACTTCGACGCGCAGCTGCTCCTCGCGCGCCGAGCCGCGCATCGACGAGATGAAGCCGCCTTCGAGGCGGCTTTTTTGTCATTCCGCGACGGCTTGCTCCACCATGTCGACCTCGAGGACGCGACCCTGGTGCCGACCTTCGTCGCGCTCGCCGACCCCCGGTGGCCCGACGATCCCAGGGGAATCGCCAGGGACCACGCCGCCCTTCGCCAGTGGCTCGCTGGCGTTGGCGCCCAGCCGCTGGGGACGGAGGCGGCGGCTGCGCGGCTGGACGCCCTGTCCGCGCTCGCGGGCCTGCTCGACCACCACCACACCCGGGAGGCGCGGAGCTTCCAGCCGCTGCTCGACGCCCACCTGCCCGCCGCCGCGCAGGACGAGGTGCTCGACGCCTTTTCGGCCCCGCCGGTCGCGCGCGGCCCACTGCCCCCCTGTCCCGCGGTCGACCCCTGGCCCGCCCCGACCGATCCCCTCGCCGACGCGTTGTGGGAGGCACGTCGCCGGCTCGCCGCGGGGGAGGCCGTCGACCCCCGCCGCTGGTGCACCCTGTGGCCCCACGATCCCTTCCGCAGCAAAGCGGTCCAAACACCGTTTCCGACCGATCCCCTCGAGGCCTGGGACCGCCTGCGCGCCCTCTTCCACATGGCGGACGCGGCCCGACGGCTGGCCGACCGCGCGACCGGCGCGCCGCGCCGCCGCGGCCCCGCCGACCCGGCTGGCTGACGCAACGGCGATCGCGCCCATGCTGTTCTGCAGCATTCCGTCTTGACGCGTCGCAGCATTCCCAATACAGCCCGGTGACCTGGAGGGACCATGAAGGCGACCAGCAACTGGCTCGAGATGCACGCCCGCTTTCGCCCCGCGGCCGAGGCGCTGGTCGACGCCAGCAGCGGGCGACGCTGGACCTGGAGCCAACTGCACGAAGACAGCCTGCGCTGGGCGGGCCTGCTGCGCCGCCACGGCGTCGGCGCCGGCGACCGGGTGGCGGTGCTGGCGCAGAACCGAGGGGAGACGCTGGCGCTCCTGTTCGCGGCCGCCGAGCTGGGTGCGATCCTGTTTCCGATGAACTGGCGGCTGTCGCCTGAAGAGCTGTGGTGGCAGCTCGGTCATGCGGAGCCGACGGTGCTGTTCGTCGACGACAGCCAGGCGGGTCGCGTCGACCACCCGGCGCTGCGCCTCGAAGACGGACCCGGTGACACCCGCGCCGAGGGCCCGGGGGCGGCGCTCACCGACCCGTGGGTGCTGCTCTACACCTCGGGTTCGACCGGACGCCCCAAGGGCGCCTTGCTGACCCACGGACAGCTCCACTGGAACGCGGTGAACACCGTGCTCGCCTGCGACCTCCAGCCGAGCGACACCACCCTCACCTTCACGCCGCTGTTTCACACCGGTGGCCTGAACTGCCTCACCACGCCTCTGCTGCACCGCGGCGGGCGCGTCGTCCTCACCCGCGGTGTGGACCCCGCTCAGGCGCTCGACCTGATCGCCGCCGAGCGGATCAGCCTGCTGATGGGCGTCCCCACCATCTACCAGATGCTGGCGGATCACCCCCAGTTCGCCGCGACCGACCTCTCGTCCGTCCGCGACGCGCTGTGCGGCGGCTCGGCCCTCGGCGCCCCGTTGCTCGCCCGCTACCTCGACCGCGGCATCCCCCTGCGGCAGGGCTTCGGAATGACGGAAGTGGGCCCCAACTGCTTCAGCATGCCCCCCGACCGGACCCGCGCCAAGCTGGGCAGCGTCGGGTTGCCCATCCACCATGTGGCGATGCGCCTGGTGCGGCCGGACGGCACCCCCTGTGGCGTCGACGAGGCCGGCGAGCTGCTGCTTGGCGGGCCCGCCGTCTTCGGCGGCTACTTCCGCGATCCCGCGGCCACCGCCGCCGCGCTGCGCGACGGTTGGTTTCACACCGGGGATGTGCTGTCCTGCGACGCCGACGGGTATTACACCGTCTGCGGGCGGCTGAAGGAAATGTACAAATCGGGCGGCGAAAATGTCTACCCTGCCGAGGTCGAGGTCGCGATCGCCGGCTGTCCCGGGGTGGCCGTCGTGGCCGTGATCGGCGTGCCGGACCCCCGCTGGGGCGAGGTCGGGCATGCCTTTGTCGAGCCAGCGCCGGGGGCGGATCTCTCCGCCCCGCAGATTCTCGCCGCGCTCGAGGGCCGTCTCGCCCGCTTCAAGCTCCCGAAGCAGCTGACCATCGCCAACGCCCTCCCGCGCACCGCGTCGGGGAAGGTCGACAAACCGCTGCTGCGTCGCAGCGTGGGATTGCCATGATCGCGTGGCTCTTCGCGTGTATGCCAGACGACTATGCGGGTCCGTACGGCACCAGCACCCCCGAGCCCACGGTCGACACCGGAGGCATCGCCGCCACCGGGGGCGGCATCGTCGGCGCGTGGCGGTCCGAAGGCGCCGACCTGTCCGTCCTGTTCTCCGCCGATCCCTTCGCCTACCAGCGCGTCGACACGACCTTCGACGACGACGGATCCTACACGGTGGACGCCCTCGGCGCCGACGGAACGGAATGGCCGATCACAGGCACCTACGCCGTGAATGACGAGACCCTCCCTGCGACCATCTCGCTGGTGCAGCAGACCCCGTACGAAGCGGAGGCCGAGGGGATCTGGTCCGTGAGCGGCGACACGCTGACCTATGAGGTGGTGCAAACAGTCCCCGACTACGGCTTCCGACCGCCGACCCCGGACCGGGGCTTCGGCTCGACGACGGGCCCGGGCCTGGCGCCCGGGGCGAATGTGCAAACCTACCAGCGCCTGGCCGCCCCGTAACGCGCCGCAGCAATTCTCTTGCCGCTATGCAGCATCGGCGATAGACAGAGCGGGTCCCGAGGTCTCCGATGCTCGTCCTCACCTTGCCGGCTGCCGTCCTCGCCGCCGACCCCCTCCCCGAGGTCCGCGCCGCCGAGATCGCGGCTCCGAACCCCTCTTGGTCGGGCTTCGCGCTGGTGCAGACGCGCACGGCGCTGACCAACCTGGCGAGCACCAACCCCCTCCTCGACGGGCAGGTGATCGGCCGCCTCGGGGGTACCAATGGGGTGATCGTCGATCCGGCGGCCCGCAGCGCCTACACCGAGCAGCGGGTGGGGGCCTTTGCCACCTACCGCCCCGAGATGCTGGACGGAAAGGCCGCGCTGACCGGCGCCTTCGAGGTCGACTTCGCCTGGGGCGACCGCAGCTACGGGGTCGCCGGGAACACGGGCGCCGCCATCGGCGGTGACATGGTCAACCTCCAAACCCGGCGGCTGGCGGCCGAGTTCTGGCCGACCACCGGGCCCGTCCAGTGGCACCTCGTCGCCGGCCTGCAGCTGCTCACCGACGGTGCCGTGGACCCCTCCGGCGCGCGACCCGACGGGCTGTTCCGCAGCGGCGGAAAGCTGATGTTCTGGGGAACGGAGGCCGCCGGGATCGCGGCCTACGGGCGCTGGACCGATCAGGGCTGGGGCGATCGCCTCGTCTGGCGGCTGGGCTCCTTCACCCTGTACGAGCAGGGGCTTGCCACCGCCGACGACGTCTGGCTGACGGTCGCCGACGCCCAGCTCCGCCCATCGTGGACGACCAGCCTCGGTTTGCACGCTTGGTATTTACAAGATCGGGCTGGCGGAACCGCCGGACTGCTCGGCTCCGGTCCGGCCTCGGCGCTGTCCGAGATGCAGGGCGGGCCGACCCTCGACCCCTACGCCACGGTGGCCCGGCCGGCGGACGCCGCCATCGACGCCGACCTCGTCTGGCTGGGCGCCGACGTCGGCCACAACGCGGATCTGACGCAGGGACCCGTGGGCTTGACCGCTGCCGCCTTCGCCAATGCGGGCCGCGTCTACGCCACGGTCGCGCCCGACATCGCCGTGGCGGGGGCCCTGGCCGACGCCGAGCTCCGCGTCCGGTACGCGCCGGGGCGCAGCGTGCTGCGCGCCGAAGGCCTGTTCACCACCGGCGACGACCTCGATCCGCGGCGCTACCGCGGCGTGGTCACCGGCAACAGCTACGGCATCGCGGGTGCGCTCTACGCTTCCCACGGCACCTACCTGCTCTTCTCCGATCCGGGCAGCATCAACCGCATGGTCGCGGTGGTGCCGGATGTGTCGGGTGCGGGCCGCGGTGTCACCGCGGTGACCGCCGGAGCGGCCTTCGACCCCCTGCCGAACCGCCTGACGACCGCCGTCGGCTTCGGGACCGCGGCCGACAGCAGCTTCGCCACCTGGGGCACCGAGGGGAACCTCCGGGTCACCGCCACCCCGCTGCCGCTGCTCGACCTGTCCTGGGTGGCCGCCGCCTGTGCGCCAGGCCCCGCCGCCGGCGGCGGACCGGCCGCCTGGGCGACCTACCTCACCGTGGACTGGGTGGTCGCCCCATAATGCGACGCAGCATTGTTCTTGACGCAACGCAGCATCGGCGATAGGAAGCCCCCATGAAGTCCCTGCGCTCCTGGTACCACCTCCCCGCCCTGGTCGCCGCGCTGGGCACCACCGCCGCCGCCGCTCCCCGCGCGCCGCTGTCCCCGGATGCGCTGTGGGCGCCGCTTCCGGTGCGTCATGTCGCCGTGCGGGGCGTCGACGTCGCCTATGTGGACAGCGGCGGCGACAAGCCGCCCATCGTCCTCGTCCACGGACTGTCGTCGTACCTCGGCTTCTGGGAGTACCAGATCGCCAGCCTGGCCGAAGACCACCGGGTGCTCGCGCTCGACCTGCCGGGCTACGGCCAGTCCGCGCGGATCGACCCCGACGCCGGCAGCTGGGCGCACCCCGGCTACACGCCGCCTTGGTATGCCGAGGTCGTCGCCGGCTTCCTCGACGCGGTCGGCGCGCCGCGCGCCACGGTGGTCGGCCACTCCATGGGCGGGCAGATCGCGCTGACGCTCGCGCTCGCGCACCCCGAGCAGGTCGACGCGCTGGTCCTGTCTGCACCCGCCGGCATCGAGACCTTCGGGGCGGGCGAGGCGCGCTGGATGAAGCGCTATTGGACCCCCCAGCGCGCCCTGGACTCCACGGATGTCGAGATCCGCGCGTCCTTCACCCAGCTCGTCTTCAACCGCCAGGACGCGGGGACCCGCCGCCTGCTCGACGAGCGCCTGCGCCTCGGTCGCCACCCCTCCTTCGCCGGGACCTCCCTCGCCGTGAGCCGCAGCATCGCCGGCATGCTGGACTACCCGGTCGCCGCACGCCTCGGCGAGATCCGCGCTCCGACCCTGCTGATCTACGGCTCGGACGACCGGATGATCCCCAACCCCGTCTTCACCGGGGGCACCACCCGCGCCATCGCCGAGCGCGGACACCGCGCCATCCCCGGCAGCACGCTGGTGATGATCTCCGGGGCGGGGCATACCGTCCACCACGACGCGCCGGACGCCTTCGACGCGGCGGTGCGCCGCTTTCTCACTCAGGTGCCGCGATGATCGTCCTCTGGACCGCGACCGCCCTCGCCACCTCCGGCTTCGGACCCAAGATCCCCGACGCGACCTTCACCGGGGCCGAGACCTTCACCCAGGACGGCGGCACGCAGCTCTGGTCCCGCATCGAGCGCTACACCGACCCCGACCGCACCCTGTTCGTCAAAGAGGCGTTCAACGACGCGCTCACTTGGACAGACGCCGACTATGCGCCATGGATCGCCACCTGCTTCGGCAGCGGCACCCCCCACAGCTCCGCCTTCTTGCTGCACGCCGGGCAACGCGCCGACGTCGCAGAAGGAACGCCGATTCTCTTCGTCCCGGGCGCCGGCGACAACGGCTCCCGCGGCTTCGTGACAATGGCGACGCGGATGGACAACGCGTACCGACCGGTCTTCGCGCTGACCTTCGCTCACCCCCACGGCGACGTGCTCCGCCAGGCCGAGATCGTCGCAGACGCGATCGCCGTGATCACCGCGCGCACCGGCGCCGCCCAGGTCGACCTGGTCGCCCACAGCAAGGGGGGCGCAGCCGTCGCCGCCTACCTGTCGCACACGCCGGGCGCAGATTGGGGACGTCCGGACTACGAAGCGGTCGCCACGCCCTACCGCGGCGACGTGCGGCGCGCGGTGTTCATCGCCGCCCCGCTGGGGGGCATCGACACCGCCTACCGCTGGCCGAACGGCAACCTCTTCTCGCTCGACGCCGACGCCGCGCTGGCGCCCACGTCGTGGTCGGCCTACTACCCCTCCGGCTCGGCCGTCTTCTGGGACGAGACCGACCTGATCGATCAGGACTTCCTTGCCTCCGGAGCAGACTACTTCCCGGGCCAGCGGCAGCTGCTCGCCCGCCAGACCGCCCCGCTCCCCGGCACCCAGACCTGGCTCGACGGCTACGCGCTCCAGCTCGACTGGTACACGACCTATGAGGGCGGCCTCGGCTTCGTGAGCGACAGCGCCGGGATCGACGACGCCATCGCCGAGGGGGGAGACTTCCTGAACCGCCTCGCCGCGCAGGGCGTCGATCCCAACGTCGCGATCTACCTGCTCGCCGGCAGCAACCCGCTGATGGTCAATGGAGACGCCGACCTCCGCGACCTCTGGTCCGGGGTGGCCTCCGAGGCGGACTGGCGCGACCTCGTCGAGAACATCGACGGACACGGCGTCCCGCTCACCCCCACCGACGCCGAGATCGCCGGCTTGGCCGACGGCGCGCTGGTCCTCGGCGAGGTCACCGGGCCCTCGGACGGCCTCGTCTTCGTCGACAGCGCCACCCGGGCCGACACCCTCACCGCCCGCGGCGCCACGGTGGTCGAGAGCCGGGTGGTCGACCTGTCCCACCTCGATCTGCTGTACGCCTCGCCGATCACCGGCCAGCTGCTCCAGGACGAAGCCGCCGCCGATCCCGACCTCGGATGGCTCGGCGCCGTCGGGGCGCGCTACGCTGCCGCCGACACGTTGGGCTGGGTCGAGGGGGTGCTCGCCGACGACACCGCCGGCGACGACCCCACCGCCGACACGGGGACGCCCGACCCCGCCGACGATGGGCCCGACGCGGCGGCGACCCCGACCGGGACCCGCCCCTGCGGCTCCTGCGATGCCACCGGGTTGCCGTTCGGCCCCTGGCCGCTCGCGCTGCTGGCCGCGTGGGCCCGCCGCCGCCGCTGACCCCAGACAGAGAGGACGAGATGGAACTGTCGCAAGTGCGTGCGCTCGTGACCGGCGGCAGCCGGGGGATGGGACACACCTTCGTGAGCGCGCTGCGCGACGCGGGCGCCCAGGTCGTGTTCGCCGACCGGGCCGGCGTCGACGAGGCCGCCGCGGCGCTCGGCGTCGCCGGCTTCACCGCGGATGTCTCGCGGGAGGACGACGTCGAGCGGCTGTTCGAGGGGGCCAGCGCCGCCCTCGGCGGCGCGCCGAATGTCCTCATCAACAACGCCGGGATCCTGCGCGACGGCCTGCTGGTGAAGGTCGACCGCGACACCGGCGCGACGACCACCCTGTCCAAGGCGGACTGGGACGCCGTGCTGGCGGTCAACCTGACGGGCCCGTTCCTGTGCATGCGGGCCTTCGCGGAGCGGTGCGTGCGCGAGCGGATCCAGCCCGCCGTCGCCGTGAACCTGAGCTCGATCTCGCGCAGCGGCAATGTGGGGCAATCGAACTACTCGGCCGCCAAGGCCGGCCTGGTCGCCGACACCGCCGTCTGGGCCAAAGAGCTGGCCCGCTACGGCATCCGGGTCGCGGCCGTCGCGCCGGGCTTCATCGAGACGCCGATGACCGCCGGCATGAAGCCCGAGGCGCTCGCCAAGGTGCTGGCGCCGGTGCCGCTGCGGCGGATGGGGCGCCCCGAGGAGATCTGGCAGGCCGTGCGGTTCGCCATCGCGTGCGACTACTTCACCGGCCGGGTCATCGAGGTCGACGGCGGCCTCGTCCTCTGACGGGGCTCAGTCCGTCCCGGCCAGGTGCGCGTCGGTGGCCTCGTAAATGTCGGCCACCCCGTCGAAGAGGAGCTGCAAGCGGGCATCCTCCGACAGGATGGAGTCGGCGACCGTCACCAGGTCCAGCCAGGTGGCGGTCAGGCGCACGGTCGCCTGCGCGTCGGCGGGGTCGGGGTAGTACACCTCGAGGCTGTACGACCCCTCGAGGCAGTTGTCCCCGCTGTCGCTGCAGCCCCGCTCTTCGATCCAGCTGCGCGCCACCATCACCTGCCGGTCCTGGCTCGCCGTGACCCACTGGT
>Ga0164294_10004178_pt1 | contig 12676 bp, 10 predicted proteins | sample GEODES005metaG_FD_111479 | JGI IMG/M metagenome (GOLD analysis project Ga0164294, IMG submission 111479) | Oligotrophic lake water microbial communities from Sparkling Lake, Wisconsin, USA - GEODES005 metaG | ecosystem: Environmental > Aquatic > Freshwater > Lake | place: USA: Sparkling Lake... | reverse complement strand
GGTATTTCAAACAGCACCAGCACAGGGTATAAAAGTTTGTTCAACGGACGTTTGAATTACGTGAAGAAATTTGGCAAGAACCACGATATTGCCGTAGTAGCAGTTTACAATGAGGAATATTGGTACGGACGTTCACAAGGAAGTTCAAGAAACGACAGGTTGCACCCAAGTTTAACAGAGATTAATGCTGCTCTAACTGATATTCAATCAACCAGTGGATCTTCCTCTACAGAAGGCCTTCGTTCTTATATTGGACGTTTAAATTACACTGCATACAACAAGTATTTATTTGAAGCCAACTTCCGCGTGGATGGATCTTCTAAGTTCCTTCCTGGAAGTCGCTTTGGATTCTTTCCATCTGCAGCAGTGGGTTGGAAGTTTACTGAAGAGAAATTCATTCAGCGTTTAACTGATAAGTTCCTTACCAGTGGTAAGTTCCGCGCTTCTTATGGAAGCCTTGGAAACAACAGTGGGGTAGGCAGGTTTGAACAGCAAGAAACCCTTAGTAATATCAACTATGTATTAGGATCTAGTGTTCAGCGTGGATTTGCAAACAGCAAAATGATCAACAGGTTATTGTCATGGGAATCAACAACCGTGTTGAACATCGGTTTAGACCTCGCTTTCATGAAAAACCGACTTACTGCTGCGATCGATTATTATGATCGTTTAACAACAGGCATGAACAGGCCTTCAGATTTCTCTATCTTCCTCAGTGGTGCGTATAACCCAGCCCCAAGATTAAATATCGGAAATCTAAGAAACCGTGGAATTGAGGCAGACATTTCTTGGAAAGACAGGATTGGTAAACTTCAGTATGGCATAACTGTAAATGGATCATACAACAGGACAAACCTTGAAAAATGGAATCAATTGCTAACAAGGGGCAATGTGTTCCTAAATATGCCATACCAGTTCTTATATACTTATGAGGACAAAGGAATCGCGCAAACATGGGCTGATGTTTACAACAATACGCCACAGGGTATTGCTCCAGGAGACCTTATCTTGAAGGATTTGAATGGTGATGGAAGAATTACAGCAGATGACAGAAAGGCACATGCAAATACCCAACAAGAAAGGCCAACCACTACTTTTGCTTTGACAGGATTTGTTGCTTATAAAGGATTTGATTTTACTGTGTTTTTACAAGGAGCTGCCGGACGTAAAGATTACTGGCAGACCATTTACAACAATACCAACTTCAACAACGCAAGGTATGCTGCATCATGGGAACATTGGACCAACCCTTGGTCTATCGAAAACCGTGAAGGTCTTTGGCCTAGGTTGGGAGGAAGTGGAAACAACAGACAGTCCACTACATTTTGGCTTGATGACATGAGCTACCTAAGGGTTAAAAACGTACAGCTAGGATATACCGTATCCGGTAATGTATTAAAGAAATTGGGAGTTACCAACTTACGCATTGTCGGTTCATCTGAAAACATAGGAACGCTTACTGCATTCCGTGGATTGGATCCAGAAAAGCAGGGTGATGACAACAACGTGTACCCAATCAACAAATCATATTCAATCGCTATAAACCTTAGCTTCTAAACTTAGAGAAATGAAAAGTATAACAACTACCATAAAAATAACAACAGTATTTCTGCTAGCAGGAATGCTTATGCTACAAACCTCTTGTAAAAAAGAGTTGCTGAACCAAGTCCCAACAGGAGAACTTGCAGCTGAAAATTTCTGGAAAACAGATGCTGATGCAACAATTGCATTGATGTCTGCCTACGCTTCAGCAAGAGCGGTTTTTGACCGTGATTATTACTTCGATGGGCAGGGTGATTATACCAGGGTTCGTGGAACGAGTGGAACCGCTGGTGTTATCCTCCGTGGAGATGCTTACCAAGGTGCTAACTACGATCCATCTGGTTATGGATCTACCTTTGATAAATATTTCCGTTACTTATACGGTTCTGTAACCCGATCTAACTACGTGATTGAGAATATTACCATCAGGATGCTGCCAACAGCAACTGGCGCAAGGTTGGCAACACTGGAGTCTATCATCGCTGAAGCGAGACTGCTTCGTGGTATGACTTATTTCCGTTTGATTTCAATGTGGGGTGATGTACCATACATCTCAAAAATCATTTACGATAATTCTGAAGTAGCAGATATTAAGCGTATGCCAATCCAGCAAGTGAAGGATTCTATCATGGCTGATTTTAATTATGCAGTAGCAAAATTACCAGCAAAAGCATCTGCTCTAGGAAGAGTAGGAAAGCCAGCAGCCCTTGCTTTCCGCGGTAAATTGAACCTATATTGGGCAAGTTGGAAAAAGAACGGATGGCCTGAATTGGAAGGCTTTCAAGCAAATCCAGCAGAAGCCACCACAGCGTTTGCCGCAGCTGCAGCTGATTTCAAATCAGTGATCAATGATTATGGACTTACTTTATACAAGAATGGCGATCCTGGACAAATAGATGGCTTGGGTAAAGCCGATATTTTGCCAAACTATTTTGAATTGTTTACGCCTAAAGCAAATGGATCTTCTGAAATGATCATGTCGTTCACACATTCTGGAACACCAACCAATCCTTCTCAAGGGGAAGAATTGATGCGTGATTTTTCTGGTAGAACAATAGAAGGTTCTCAGTGTTGGGCTGCTCCACGTTATGAGATTGCAGACAGGTATCAATTAATCACAACAGGTGATTTTGCTCCTAAAATGGTTCAGTTGAATCCAACCACCAATGCTGCGGCAAGAACAACCCTCAACTCAGCAGTGAATCCCAATTCTTATAACAACAGAGATTACCGCATGAAATCTACTATCATGTGGGATTTTGAATTAGCCATCGGTTTGACAGCATTAAAGTCTACTGGTTATTCTCCCTTTATTTATCAAACATGGGCAGGAAACGTAACCATAGGTGGTGTTAAATACATCAGCTACAATACAGACGGTTCAAACTCTGGTTATGTTTTCAGAAAGTTTGTGAGAAATTATGAAGGTTTGGGAAGAAGTGAAGGAGATTATGCATACCCTGTAATGCGTTTGGCTGATGTTTATTTAATGTATGCGGAAGCAACAAATGAAGTGAGCGGACCACAAGCTGATGCAATCGGATTTGTAAACCTTGTGCGTAAAAGAGGAAATCTTCCAGCATTGGCACCTGCAAAAACAGTTTCAAAACAAACGTTTTTTGATGCTATTGAACAAGAGAGAATCATTGAATTGGTTGCTGAAGGACAAAGATCATTTGACATTCGCCGCTGGAGAACAATCGAAAAAATTTGGGGTGCACCAGGTGGACCAGGAGTTTGGATGCAAGATACATGGGGAGCAAATCAACAAAGATATTATTTGAATACAGTTGACCTTACCTACAAGCAAAACTATATTTTCAGAATTCCTCCAGGTGAGAGAGATAGGAATGCAAACCTTACTCAAAACATTCCTTGGAGATAATCAGAAACAAAAAATAATAAATTCAAATTTTAATCATACGCAATGGCCAGATATTTAAAAATAACCCTTTCTTTCTTGATGATCACAGCATTGATCACCGCATGCAAAAAGGATTCTCCTGTTGATGAAGACGGACTGTTGATTACATTCAGACAAGAGTGTTTTGTGAGCAATTTCGAGTTGTTGGGATCAGATTTCGTTTCAGTAAGATCAAAAACTGCCGTAATAGATACAGTAGCACAAACCATTGATGTTGAAGTTCTTTTTGGAACAGACTTAAAAAATGTTTACCCACAATTTTCTTTGGCTACTGACTGTAAGTTAGATCCAAAAGTAGTTGGTAAAACAGACCTTTCAGATTTAGCTAATCCTAAAACATACACTGTTGTTTCTGGGAATAGAAAAATCAGGAAGCCATATAAACTCAACATCAAGTTTCAATAACATCAGTTTATCTTAAAACATTTACAATGCGTAACTTAAATATTAAACATTCTTTTTTAATCTTGATAATGCTAGCTTCTATGGCGGCATGTAAAAAAGAAGTATATAAAATTCCAGATCCAGTTTCATCACTAACTAATGACTGCATCAAAAGAACCATTGGGCCAAATATTGTAGGTCTTCCAATCGAATTTGCTTATGCCATGGCGATACCAAAATCCCAAGGTAAAATTGTTTCAGCCCAGGTTGAAGCCAGCATTGCAGGTGCTGCAAGCACTTTTCTCGAACACAGGTCGTTCTATACCAATTCAGGTGGTGTAGATATACCCGTTACCATTGGAACTCCTTCAGTTAATAAAGGAGCTACCACAACAGTAACTTATAGCATTGATACAAATGCAGCAACCCTGCGTTACTACTATGTAATTCCAGAAGAAGCTAGGGGAAAATCTGTTTCTTTCACTTTCTCTGCTACCAGCAGCGATGGCAAAACTGTTAATTATAAGCTAGGGCCTTATGCTATTTCAAAAATGGACATCAAGAGGAACTTGGCTGTTTCTAATGCCAACAATGCTTATATTTCCATTGAAGACATGGCTGTTTACAACAATACAACCCTTGGTTCTTTGGCAAGCAAGATCGATTTGGTTTATCTGTATCGCGCAGCACCAACTACATTTACCCATGCATTAGTTTCACCAGGTTCAGACCCAGCATATTTGCCAGGCGTTGTACTTCCTTCGGGAATGACCAAAAAAACCAAGGTTAGAAAAGTATTTAACCTACAAGATAGAAACCTTGCTAACCTTCAATTTGGAATCTATATTGATGACAAAGATTTTCAAGATTTGAGCCTTGTCGATGCCCCAAATTATGCAATTGGACTTAGGGCTGAAGCGGGAACATGGGTTGAAACTGCTGATGGAAAATACAGGGCATATATTTTTATCAACTCTATCAATGCTGCAGGTAGCGCCGTTATCAGCATTCTTAGGTACACTTTATAAATATTTTGTAACATGCAAATCCGCAAAAATCTGGTTATTAAACACTTTGTTACCTTAGTTTTGATAATCAGTTTTGCGGAGGCTTCCTTTGGGCAAGCATTCACGCATCCGGGTATCAATCAAAATATTCAGGATCTCGCTTTCATGAAAAAGATGATCCAACAAGAAAAGCAGCCATACCAGGCTGCTTTTCTTCGTTTAAAAGCATCCGCGGATACCAACTTTGTGGTAAAAGCCCATACTCATGTGCTTCGTGGTCCGTACGGCAAACCCGATATCGGCGGTGGAGACCTCAGAAATGGTGCAAACATGGCCTACGATTGTGCGGTAATGTGGTATTTGACAAACGATCAAAAATATGCCGACAAAGCCATTGAAATCATCAATGCTTGGTCGCCCACCGTGTGGGATTTTGATTACAACGACGCAAAGCTTTTGGCAGCATGGACAGGCCATTTATTATGCAATGCCGGAGAGATATTGCGGTATACAAAGTCTGGATGGCAACAAAAAGACATCAACAGTTTCAGCAAGATGCTGATGACTGTTTATTATCCGCTCATGCGTTATTATTTTCCGCAAGCCAATGGCAATTGGAATGGCGCTATCATCCATTCTTTAATGGCCATGGCCATCTTCACGGATAACAGAAAAATGTTCAACGATGCAGTAGATAATTTTCTGCATGCACCTGCCAACGGAAGTTTGTTTAAATACATCTATCCAAACGGACAATGTCAGGAAAGTCCACGCGACCAAGGGCATGTGCAGTTAGGGTTAGGTGAATTTGCCGGGGCTGCCCAAATTGCTTATACGCAAGGTGTCGATCTTCTCTCAATAGCCAACAAAAGGTTGGCATTGGGTTATGAATACACTGCTAAATTTTTATTGGGTGAAAAACCACACTGCTACTGCACCATTTCAGAAAGGGCTAAATCGCTGCGCGATGATTACGAGTACATTTACAGGCATTATACTGCGAAAGGCGTGAATATGCCTTGGACTAAATTAGCAGCTGATTCTGTAAGGGATAAGGCCTCTAGGAGTATATTGACATCCATGCGTGCTTCATTTGCTGCATCAGCACTGCAAGTTGGTCCTCCAACGCCAAGTAAAATAGGGTATATCGCTGGTGCCACAAAATCAACAGTTTCTCCTGAAAACGCAATTTTTGTATCACCAGGGGAATCTATACAAAATGCTTTAAATAAAGCCAGTGGTTCTGGTGCAACCGTATTTTTAAAAGCAGGGATACATAAGTTTCCAGAGACATTGAAAATTCCCAGCAAGATAACGTTGGCAGGAGAGGGGTTGGAAACAGTACTTTTCCTAGATCCAGCATCTGGACAAAGAGACGCCATGGTGAATGCTGCGGCAGACATGAGCGACATCACCATCAGAGACTTGGTTATTGAAGCATCAAACAAAACTGAAATAGGTTCAGACCCCAACACCAATCGCTCTAATAAAGGGGGATATAATAGGGGAGGGATTGTTTTTAGGGCTTTAAAGGAAGGTCAGATGAAAAACATTAACCTTGTAAACATCAGTGTCCAAAACGCAACTTTTCAAGGCGTGCTAATTTCAGGTGCAGATGGGGTGAATATAACTAGATGCGATTTTAACGAAAATGGTGGCAATGTAGTGCCGGGACCAGCCTTGCAACATAACTTATCCATAACCCACAGTTCAAATATTAATGTAGTTGGAAGTAGAATGAGTACTTCTCCATTTGGCAGTGGTATTTCTTTCGATCATTGCAAAAATGCCAAGGTAAGTGATTGTGAAATTTCAAGAAATGCATGGCATGGAATATTGCTTGCAGAGAGCAGCGATATTATCATTTCTAAAAATCTAATTGAAGCAAACGACAAAAGCGGAGTGATGCTAGAATTTTTATTCAATGGAAATTCCAATATCAATATTTCCAACAACATCATCCATTACAATACCGGTATAGGAATTGAATCTGTTTCAACTAAAAACGGAGTGTTTACGGGGAATAAATTGGTGGGGAATGGGTATTAGTTTAAGGTTTTTGGTTTAAGGTTTAGTTTCCTCGCTGCGCTTATAATGACGTCTTTGTAATTAATTGAAAATCAGCATGTTAAACTACAGGCGTTCTCCAGCAAAGACTCCCCTCCTGGACAGGAGGGGAGTCTTGTGCTTATTGCTTCACCAGCACATTTTTTTACTCACAATACGTCATAACCTTTTTTTTAGGGTCTCCATATAAAACATTCAGGATGACAGGGTGCCAAAAGACGGGGTGGTGGAAACCTGCATTTTACACAAAAAACAAATAAACCAAGTAAACCACCAATCCACCAACAACCATCACAATAACCCCATTGACGCGTTTTTTCTTCAGGAAAAACAACATCACCAATCCAGTCAGTGAAACCAATATCATCAAAATAGCTGAAAGATCAATCAATAATCCCCAAGTTTTGCCAGAATCCCGGCCTTTGTGTAAGTCATTCATCACGCCAACCCATCCTGTAACGGTTTCAGACAATTCGTATTTTCCGGTTTCTCTGTCGAGGAAAATATCAGCAGCATAGCCTGGTCCCTTGAAGGAAACCATGCATTGGGTATCATCAATCCGAAATTCAGCTAGCGATCCCTTTACATGGTGCTTACTTCTGAACTCCTCGACGATGGCCAATTTATTCACCGAGGACGTGTCTTTTCCATTTACATAACCAACATTCACACTGTCGTTGATGCTGTTGGTATGTTGCATGTCACTAAACCAATCGGTATGGTTCAGCGTTACACCCGTTACGGCAAAAAACAAGAGTGCCACAAAGCTGAAAAGCGATAAATAGATATGCAGCCAACGTGATGAACTAGAAATGTTTTTTCGCCATTTTTTTCCTGTTGTTAACCCTGTTTTACTAGCCTGCTCCATCCTTATTTTGTTTCAGCTGATTTTTGAAAAGCTACACTTGCCGCTGATATTTCAACATTGGGTGTTAATGTGAAGCTTTCTTCTTTTTTATTACAATTAACCACCTGTTTTAAAATTTGATAGGTTCCATGTTCTCTGGCTACTTCAATGAAAACGGTGTATTTGTTTGGAGGCATTAATTCTCCTTTTTCATTCTTTCCATCCCACTTCAAAGAATACGCACCTGGAGGTCTTGTTGCACTGCTGTTTGAGATTACTGGAGCTTCTGCAGTTGGACGATAAGGTTTTGCATTTTTGCGGTACCATTCCCTTAGGTCGGGCAACCAGCGTGGTTTGTTGATCCACACCGCCAAAGTTTTCACCATAATCCCATTAGCATCTTCTATCCATAGCGCTACATAAGGTCGTCTTGATTGTCCCTCAAATTTTGCTAAGGTGAAGTTGATTGAAACTTCGTGGTCCTTTTTCCAAGACAGTTGATTGCCCTCGTGATCAGGGTTTATTTTTTCTATTGGGGATGATGATTTGGCGGTTTCTATCTTGCGCCAAGCATCATTTACGATGATTTCTCCATTTTTTGTAACCAAGCAATAAGCCAATCCCTCATGATTTGCCGCTATTTTTTCTGATTCCTCAACAGAAAGGATGGTGAAAGACGTTGCCAAGGCTCCTGCCGTTACAGGATTTTTGTCAACCACTGTTGCACTGATCACCTCACCTGCTGGTTGTCCAGTCCTTGGATCAATGATGTGAGAATACCATTTCCCATTGATTGAATAACCACGTTTGTAATTTCCGCTGGTAGCGACAAACTTGTTTTGAATGTTGATGGCATTCATTTTTTCTGCATTCTCAGCCCAGTTTTTAGGGTCTGAAATGGCAATGGTTTCAACTTGATCACCAGCAACTAGGATATCTCCTCCAATGTTCAATACAATGCCTTTTATCTCATCAATTTCTTGAAGTTTTTTTACCGCTTTTTCAATGATATAAGATTTTACAAAACTGTTGAAAGCCAATGGTGTAGCGCTTAAATGAATGGCAGTTCCTTCTTGTTGATTGATTTTCCAGTGTTGTTGATTTGCTTGATGTATACCAGCTTGAAGTTGTTCTTGTGAAGGTAGTGTTTGTGATTTTTCTGATGATTTCCAGATATTCAACAATTCTCCAACACCAACATGCAAAGCACCGCCTGTATTTTTTTGCCATTTATCAAACTGCATCATCACTTCCATCAATTCAGCAGATATTTTTACGGACTTTCCATGCTCGAATTGCCATTTGTTCAATTCAGAATTCGGGTTGTATGAACTGAGGATGTTGTCTAACCGATTGATTTCTTTCAACACTATTTCCTCATATTTTTCTATTCCTTTTTGATTTGTAGTCAACAATTTCATTTCCATTGACGTACCCAACACATTTTCGAAGTTAGAAACAGAGGTTGTCATCTTTTCTTTCTTCGGAATAAAACCAAACAACAGCGTGGCGGTGGCTAACATTAAGCTAAACCTGATACATTGCCTCATATCTTGAATTTTAGGATTTGTTGTTTGATGATTTTTTAAAAGCATCCACGTTGGTGCGAAGTTAAATTATTTGTTAAAAGGTACTTATTGAGAATGAAGGTTGAAACAAAAATAGGAAAGGTCATAACCATTTTTTTAGGGTATCCTTATAACATATTCAGAATGACAGGGAGTGTTTATCGCACGCTCATTTCCCCTATATTAATTTTCCATATTAGATTATTAACACCCCATGATGCTTTTTAATAAAATTCACGCTATTTTTGAAAGGATTAATTGAAATTGAAACGATTTAATATTTAATCTTCATGTCTGAACAAAAAGCGAGCGCTAAGAAGTGGAATTACAATGCTAATTATCCTGCCATTGACGACCTCATCAACAAAGCAAAAAAAAGGATTCCACGCTTTGCGTTTGAATACCTAGATGGTGGCTGCAACGAAGACGTCAACCTGCGAAAAAATACAGATGAGTTAAGACAAGTGGAACTCGCCCCATATTATCTGAGTGAACACACGGGGTCTGACCTAAGAACAGAACTATTCGGACATACATACGATGCACCATTTGGGATTTCCCCCATTGGTTTGCAAGGGCTCGTTTGGCCCAATGCGCCTGAAATCCTTGCTGCTGCCGCTTTTCAGCACAACATTCCTTTTATCCTCAGCACCGTTTCTACTTCAAGTATTGAACGCATCGCTGAAATAACCGAGGGCAAAGCCTGGTATCAACTTTATCACCCTGCTGAAAACTCTTTAAGGGATGATATCCTTAAACGTCTTGATGCAGTGGAATGTCCTGTGCTTGTGCTCTTGAGCGATGTGCCTTCATTTGGGTTCCGTCCGCGCGACATCCGCAACGGATTGGCAATGCCTCCAAAAATGTCGGTGAAAAACATCCTGCAAATCATGACACGCCCTGAATGGGCTTTCAGAACCTTGTACCATGGCACGCCTGGTTTTGCCACATTGAAACCTTATATGCCCAAGGGATTGAATATGAGTCAGCTCGGACAGTTCATGAACCAGACATTTTCAGGAAGATTAAATCCTGAAAAAATTGCACCGATTCGCGACAAGTGGAAGGGGAAAATTGTGTTGAAAGGATTGGCTACAGAAGCGGATGTTGAACAGGCGATTAAGCTTGGACTAGATGGAGTGATTGTTTCGAACCATGGGGGTAGACAAATAGACGCGGGTCAATCTGCCATCAAATCATTGGATCCAATTGTGCAAAAATACAAGGGACAAATTAAGATCATGATGGACAGCGGCGTTAGATCAGGTCCGGATGTTGCCCGTACGCTTGCATCAGGTGCTGAATTTGCATTTTTAGGTAGGTCATTCATGTACTCAGTAGCCGCACTAGGCAATGAAGGAGGAAACCACATGATTGCTATGCTCAAAACCCAGTTGCAACAGGTTATGGAGCAGGTATGTTGTGCAAAGGTTGAAGACCTGCAAAATCATTTGATAAAGTAAAGGGATTGTTTAAATCAGCAAACAGTTAGATGGGATTAAAAGAATAGTATCATTTTATAAATTGAACCTATACAATGAACAAGAAAATATTTTCATTTTTAATTCTTCTCTTTTCATTTTCATTCCTGTTTGCACAGCGGAAAAAACTTCCATCATCTGCTTTCCATGTGCAACGCAGCAGCATGCAAAACAGCTTCCTGAAATTCAGCAAGGAAAAGACTGGTCGCGTTGCTTTTATGGGTGGCTCCATCACTGAAGGTGGTGGATGGAGAGATTCTGTCTGCGCCCATCTGCAACATAAATTTCCTGATACCAAATTTGAATTCATCAATGCCGGTATTTCATCTACAGGCAGCACGCCGGGGGCATTCAGGTTGAAGGATGAGGTTTTAGCAAAAGGTACGATCGACCTGTTTTTTGAAGAAGCTGCCGTGAATGACCACACCAATGGTTTCAACGATGTAGCTCAGATCAGGGGAATGGAAGGCATCATCCGCCACATGCGCTTATCCAATCCAAATGCAGACATCATCATGATGCATTGTGTCGATCCGGATAAAATAAAAGATTACAATGATGGACAAGTTCCTAATGAAATTTCAAATCATGAAAAAGTAGCTGAACAGTACAAAACGAATACCGTCAATTGGGCCAAAGAAGTAACAGAAAGAATCCAAGCAAATGAATTCACGTGGAAGGGTGATTTCAAAGATTTGCATCCTTCGCCATTTGGTCACAAACTTTATGCTGGCTCATTGAATCAATTTTTAGATGCTGCTTATGCGTTGGCCTCAAAAGAAACGGAAATTAAACCACATGCTATTCCTGATATGCTGGATCCATTCAGTTATGCAGGTGGATACTATGGCTCTATTAATTTGGCATCATCATTAAAGGGATGGAAAGTAATTGACCGATGGAAACCCGCTGATGGTGCTGGTACACGCAAGCAATATGTGAACATACCTGCATTGGTTGCTGAAACTCCCGGTGATGCAATGAAACTTAAATTTAAAGGAAGCGCAGTGGGCATTTGCATTGCCTCTGGTCCAGATGCTGGTATCATCGAATACAGCATTGACGGCAAAGAATATAAACCTGTTGATTTGTTTACTCAGTGGAGTGGTGGACTACATCTCCCTTGGTATATCATGTTGAATGATGAGCTGAAAAATAAAAAGCACACGCTTCTTATTAGAATGTCATCTGAAAACAATAAAAAAAGCAAGGGACATGCCTGCAGGATCTTGCATTTTTTGGTGAATGAATAAACACGCCACCTATTCCTGTCGCTAAGGTGGTTAACGCATACTTAATTTAAGCTTTTATTACGCAGCCTTATTTGAATATTTTTTGATTTCTTTCAAAGCAGATTTCAAATTAATTTGTTCTTCTTCAATGTCATAATCATCTTGTAATCCAAGCCAGAACTTTGCAGAATTATTAAAGTATTTTGATAGACGTAGCGCTGTGTCTGCAGTTATACGTCTGTTGCCTTTGATGATTTCTGAAATTCGAGTTTGTGGAATACCAATATCTTTCGACAATCGATACGCAGAAATTTCAAATGGAAGTAAAAACTCTTCAAGTAATATTTCCCCTGGATGTATGTTTTTTAGTTTTGCCATTTTGTGAATTTTTAGTGGTAATGCGGATAATTTACTTCAACCTCTTCAACCCCTTCAACCATAAACCTTAAACTTAAAACCAAAAACTACTTCAACCTCTTCAACCCCTTCAACTACTTCAACACCCCGATAACTTCCTTATTCGCCTTCCTTATCTGTGCTTCATTGAGCTTGATGATTTTCCTATCATACGTCATGATCCCATTGATCTCAATTTCAACATCCGTCGTCTGCGTATAAACCGCT
>Ga0164294_10004177_pt1 | contig 12677 bp, 10 predicted proteins | sample GEODES005metaG_FD_111479 | JGI IMG/M metagenome (GOLD analysis project Ga0164294, IMG submission 111479) | Oligotrophic lake water microbial communities from Sparkling Lake, Wisconsin, USA - GEODES005 metaG | ecosystem: Environmental > Aquatic > Freshwater > Lake | place: USA: Sparkling Lake... | reverse complement strand
CGGAGTATCACTATTTTTGCACCGCTGGCCTCGTCTTTAAAGTCGCCCATGCGCTGATGAAGACGCGCAGAGTCGAAAGCTTTGATCTCAAGGACACGCTGGACCTGGTGGCCTTGGGCACGGTCGCTGATTTGGTGCCTCTGATTGATGAAAATCGACTACTCGTTCGTCGTGGCCTGGAGGCCCTGGCTCAGACTCAGCGCATTGGTATCAAGGCACTCAAGCTGACAGCAGGCGTCGAGGGTTTCATTCAAACCCATCACGTCGGTTTCCGACTCGGACCACGTCTAAATGCCGCGGGTCGCTTGGATACGGCCTTCACCTCACTGCAACTCTTGCTGGCCGATGATCCGATCATGGCGGCTGAATACGCCGCCTTGCTAGAGAACCACAATCGCGACCGGCAAGCCGTAGAGCTGGCCGTCTACAATGAGGCTGAAGAGATGTTACTGGCCATGGGAAGCATGGATCAGCATCATGCTGTGGTTCTAGGCTCACGAAACTGGCATCCCGGCGTGGTTGGCATTGTGGCGTCCAGGTTATCACGCTTGGTGAACCGACCCACCATCCTGTTTTCTTTTGATGAGAACGGCATCGGCAAAGGCAGCGGACGCAGCATTCCCGGATTTTCTTTGGTGGAGGCGATCGATGTCTGCCGCGAGCACATTCTACGCGGTGGCGGCCATGCCATGGCTGCGGGTGTCTCTGTCAGTGAGGCTAATTTGGAGATCTTCCGAACGACCTTTTGTGAAGCTGCACGCAAGGCACTGACCGATGAAAACCTCACAGCCGTCTTAGAGCTGGATGCTGAGGTGAAGCTCAGTGATCTGGGGATTGACTTCCTGCAAAACTTCCGGCTCATGGAGCCCTTTGGCCAGCGCAACTCAGAACCGATCTTTCTCTGCAAACGCGTGACCCCAAGGCTTCCTGGCCGTCTCATGAAGGAAAAACATCTGCGTGTGATGCTTTTCCAAGAAGGCGCAAACATGGAAGCGCGCTGGTTCAATGCCCCCCTGCAAAACCTACCCAAACCACCCTGGGACGTGGCCATGCGTGTTCAACGTAATTCCTGGCGCGGTGAGGAGCAGTGGCAACTGACTCTAGATGCCGTGCGCAGCTCTGAGTGAGATCCACTCAGGCCACATGCCCGAACTCGGCCAACGCTTCTTTTAGCAACTCCATGGGTAAGCCCATCACGTTGGTCCAAGAGCCCACATAACTGCTGAGGATCATCTCCCCGCACTCCTGGATGCCATAAGCACCCGCTTTGTCCAAAGGGTTGACCTGAGCGTGATAAGCAAGGATTTGATCATCCGTCAGTGTCTGAAAGAGGACGTGGGTGATGCCATGCAATCCCCTGCCCTGCGCCCCCCCTGAATGGGCCAAATAGACACCCGTGCAGACTTCATGAGCACGACCAGAAAGCTGCCGAAGCATGTGTAAAGCTTCCTCCAGGTCTCTCGGTTTCCCAAGCGGGAGGCCATCGACATAGACAAGGGTATCTGCGCCAATCACCAAAGCGTCTGGCCGTAACTGCGCACCGGCAACGGCTTTTCGGCGAGCGTTTTCAACGGTTAAAGCCTCAGGCGTAAGGCTCGCATCATGCGCTTCCTCGACTTCGGGCAGGACGATCTCAAAGGCAAAACCAGCCTGAGTCATCAACTCGACTCGACGCGGGGATTGTGAAGCCAGGACTAGCGGCGGCTTAGTTCCAAGAGGGAAAACGTCCATCATGTCTCAGTTGGCCTGCTCCTCAATCATGAGAACTTCATCTGCTCTCAACATGGCATCGCGATTTTGAAAGGTGCGATAACGGTAGTAACCTGTTTTGCCCACAAAATCAGGAGAACCTTTGCAAAGATACTCACGCCCATCTTTGAGTGTGATTTTATAACTGCCCGTGGACTGGCAACTGCTTATGAGGCAAAGCAGGGACAAAAAGCAAAGAAGGCGAGTGATCAACATGACAATCAACGAACACTGAAGAGAGAATCAATCGGGCTTTTTCGGCAATCATTGATGCTGAAATGTTCAAAAACACAGAAGCTTGCCAGATAATAATCTTCACTTAGCTTAAACACTTCATGTCAGCCGTCACCTTTTTCAAAGAATTCTCTCGCAACTGGAAGACCGTAGGCGCTGTGGCTCCCTCTAGCCCTGCTCTGGCAAAGCGCATGATGAAGTCCGCTGAAATCTCGAAAGCACGACACATCTTAGAACTCGGACCAGGCACAGGTGCCCTCACCACGGCAATCCAAGACGCCCGATCGAAGAGCAGCGCCTATCTCGGTATCGAGATCAATACCACCTTTGCCAATCAACTCCGCCGGCGGTTTAAGGACATGTCATTTGAGGTGGCTGGCGCACAGGAGTTCGACTTTGCAGCGTATCTCAAAGACCGCGAACCCATCGACGTGATCATCAGCGGCCTACCTTGGACCGCCTTCCCTCGCTCACTTCAAGAAGCCATCTTGGGCAATGTGCTGCCTCATTTGGCTCCAAGCGGACGCTTTGCCACCTTTGCCTACTATGGTTTTCATTGCATGCCCAGCGGCCAGCGCTTCCGTGAGCTGCTGCACCAAAGCCTGCCCGGCGTAGAGACCAGCCGCGTAGTTTGGGCCAATGTTCCACCAGCCTTTGTTTACGTCGGTCGGAAGTGATCAGGCCAAAATGCCTTTCACAACGTGCCCGTGGACGTCGGTGAGTCGATAGCGCCGACCTTGAAATTTGTAGGTCAGTCGTTCGTGATCGATCCCCAGCAGATGCATCAGCGTGGCATGGAAATCATGGATGTGGAGTCCGTCCTTGACCGTGTTATAGCCAAACTCATCCGTTTCACCATACACGCTGCCCGCTTTGATTCCGCCACCGGCAAACCAGGCGCTGAAGCAGCGCGGATGATGGTCGCGACCAAAGTTGGCGCTGATTTTCCCCTGGCAATAGGACGTGCGCCCGAACTCGCCGCCCCAGACGACGAGAGTGTCATCAAGCATACCGCGTTGCTTGAGATCTTTGATCAATGCCGCTGAGGCCTGATCCGTTTCTTTGCAGAGTCGTGGCAGCGCGCCAGGAAGGCCGCCATGATGATCCCAGTCCTGATGATACAGCTGGATGAAACGCACGCCTTTTTCCGCCAAGCGCCGCGCTTGCAGACAGTTCGCGGCAAAGCTGCCAGGCGTCCTCACATCAGGCCCATAACTATCCAGCACGTGCTGCGGCTCATCACTCAGATCAGCCACCTCTGGGATGCTGGACTGCATGCGGTAAGCCATTTCATAATGATCCATGCGGCTGGTGATTTCAGCATCTGGCGTGCTGGCGTATTGATGTTCATGCAGTTCCTTCAAGCGATCCAACATTTGCCTGCGGCTATCCGCGCTGATACCCGCTGGATTACCCAGATAGAGCACCGGATCTTTGGCAGCACGGAACAGTACGCCTTGATGCTTCGTGGGTAAAAAACCACTTCCCCACAGATGAGACCCCAGCGGCTGACCACTTTTACCTTTGGTGATGAGCACCGTGAAGGAGGGCAAATTGGCGTTCTCGGCACCGAGTCCATAACTCAACCAAGAACCCATACTCGGACGGCCTGCAATCTGGGATCCTGTCTGGAAAAAGGTCACCCCTGGACCGTGATTGATCGACTCTGTGAACATGGATCTAGCCACACAAATATCATCCGCGATGCTGGCGGTATGCGGTAGCAGTTCACTGAACCAGGCGCCTGATTGACCGTGCTGGGTAAATTTAAAGGGAGATCCCACCATCGGAATCGAAGCCTGATTCCCTGACATTCCCGTCAAGCGCTGGGTGCCGCGCACGGAGTCAGGTAGCTGCTCACCATTCCGTTGATTCAGCAGCGGTTTGTAATCAAAGAGATCCAAATGCGAAGGCCCACCCGACATGAACAGGTAAATGATGCGCTTAGCCTTTGGCTGCCAATGGGTGGAGCCCAGCACACCACGATCCGCCTGTGTCTCTGCGCCCAGACTTTCCTTAGCCAGGAGTTCATTCAGCGCTAGGCCACCCAGGCCCAGGCCAAAGCGATTCAGCAACGTGCGGCGATTCAGAAGAGGATTCATCGGATTCATGAAAGTAGATCGGTTAGCGTTTCACCACGCAGGCATCGTGATTGAGTAAAGCCTGGGCCAGCACAGTCGCCGCGGCCGCTTCAGGCAGCGGAAGCAGCACATCACGTTTAGCTGCACCTACTTTGAGAAGTTCTTCAGCTTCTAAAGGCAGGGTTGTAAAATGTTCTAGCTGCTCCTGATAGAGTTGCGTGCAAATGTGCTTCTCACGCGCATCTGGCTGACGGGAAAGACAACGCAGGAAACCAAGCTCGATCATCTTTGCCAAATTCCCCTTGGCCTCCTGATGAATGGTTTCACCCAACACACGGGCCGCTTCTACATACTGAATTCCATTGAGGAGAATCAAGGCTTGCAGCGGCGAATCCGTTCGCTCACGCTTGGAAGCACAAACGGCCCGCCTCGGTGCATCAAAGGCCACCATGGCAGGCGGCGGACTCGTGCGCCGCCAATGCGTGTAAAGACTGCGGCGATGTACTGCCTCTCCCAGGCCCGGTTCCACGGGCTTAAAAGCCTCTTTCATCTCATAAGGATACACCGGAGGACCTCCCAGCGTCAGCTTGAGTAAACCAGAAGCCGCTAGCGCATTGTCACGAATCATCTCTGCAGGCAGGCGGAATCTGGGCCCACGCGCCAGCCATTGATTCTCGGGATCGTCGGCCATCACCTTAGCCTCAGCGATGCTTTGCTGGCGATAGACTCGACTCATCACCATCTCCTTCACCAGCGCCTTCACGTTCCACCCGCTTTGGATAAACTTCATTGCCAAATAGTCGATCAACTCAGGGTACAGCGGGCGCTCTCCCTGACTGCCAAAGTCCTCAGACGTCTTCACCAGACCGCGACCAAACAAACTTTGCCATAAGCGATTCACGGTAACTCTGGCGGTGAGCGGGTGATTCGGAGCGGTAAGCCATTGCGAATAGCCAAGTCGATTCATCGGCGCACCTTGGGGGAAAGGTGATAAGAAGGCTGGCGTCACAGGCCCAACTTCTTCGGTTCGCTTATCGTATTCTCCACGCGTCAAAAGAAAAGCTTTCTTTGGCATCGGCAATTCACGCATGACCATGATTTCCTTCTGCGCATCCTGATGATCGTAGAGCCTGCTGCGCACGGTTTTGAGACCTTCCGCCAACTCCTGATCCAGCGTCTCAGAGACATCACGATCATAAATGCGCAAGTCATCGATAAGCCCACCCTTAAAACCCTTATCACGCATCCGTTCCCCAAGACTGAGGTTGTCATGACCGCCCCCAGCAATGGTTTTCGTGAGAGCATCTTTGATCACATCGGCCGACGCCAACCGGTCATCCATAAAAATCTTCAATCCCTTCGCGGTGCTGCTGCCATCATAAGTCACCACCACATGCACCCACTGTTTGAGCGGCAAGTTTGTCTGGGTGCGGATGCTGATGGCATTGCCTGGCCAAAAGTGAATCAGAGACCATTTCAATTTCCCTTCCTCAATCAAAAGCTCATAGCCACGACTGGCAGCATCGGTCCAGGCTTGAGAGCGATGCAGCACGACGGCACGCTCTTTGACATCGGGTGTCTGAATCCAGAGTGAAAGACTAAAGGGGTCCTGTCTTTTGAAATTTCCCAGGGGCGTATCGACAGCATCATCTCCCGTAAATTGAATAGCCTTCCCTGATTTCCCTGAAACCAATTTGTTTTCACCTTTCAGAACGGCTGCAGGATCTGACGACTGGGCTTTCTTGGCCGCTTTCTTGGGGGTCTGAGCCGCTTTGGGCTCAGTCACCTGAGGTAGTGCGGATGGATGCAGACGATCAGCTAACTTCTTTCCTTCCAACGCATCAAAGGTGAAATGGGCGACGGGGCGATCCAGTGTCGCAGCGAGCTTCAAATCGTTCGTCTGGCGCATCCCAGGCTCGGCTTGGATGACCTCCAGGGCTTTGATTTGCCCTTGCATCATGGCCAGCGTTTCCTTAGCGGGCTGGTCCATCATGGCCATTGCCGGGGTTGGTGGTGATGGCGTGAAAAAGGAATACAAACCCGCTTCATCAATGTTTTGGAGCATCGAAAACAATCCATAATACTCTTTTTGAGTGATCGGATCATACTTGTGATCATGACAGCGGGAGCACTCAAAGGTCAGCCCAAGAAAAGCTGTGGCTACCGTCTGCACACGATCGGCGATGTATTCCACTCGATACTCTTCCTCCACACTGCCGCCTTCGCTTTCCTGCTGATGCAGGCGATTAAAGGCCGTCGCTAAAATCTGCTCATCGGTTGGATTAGGCAGCATATCTCCGGCGAGCTGCCAGGTGATGAACTTGTCATAAGGCAGGTTCTCATTAAAAGCCTTCACCACCCAATCTCGCCAAGCCCAGACATCGCGGTCCCGATCGACCTGAAAGCCATAGCTGTCAGCATAGCGGGCACTGTCCAGCCAATCCACCGCCATGCGCTCACCATATTGTGGCGAGGCCAAGAGCTGATCCACGGTCTGCTCGTAGCGTTCCTTGGAGAAGGCCAACACGTCCGCTGTTTTCGGAGGCAATCCCGTCAGATCAAAACTCAATCGACGCAACAGCGCGCTGGCATCAGCCTCGAGCTGAAGTTTCAATCCACGCTCCGTCAAGGCAGCATCCACAATCTTGTCGATATTGGTGTCCTTAGCGGCATCTGCCTTCAGTGAAATGAAGCTCCAATGCGCCTCATATTCGGCACCTTCTTGGATCCACTGCGTGAGTGTTTCAATCTCAGCGGGGGTGAGTGATCCCAGCTTTGACTCCGGGGGCGGCATCATGTCATCCGGATCATGCGAGTGAATCCGGTCGATGATCAGACTCTTTTCAGGCTTACCAGGCGTGATATGCCCCTCTTTGACAGCGGCCGCCCGTTCATCGAGCCGCAGATCTCCCTCACGTTTCTTACTGTCTGGCCCGTGACAGTGAAAACATTTGTCTGACAAGATCGGACGCACATCCCGATTGAATTGCAGCTTACCAACCGCCATCAAGGCCTGTCCGTTGGAGACAGCGAACAGAATCAAAGGAAGGGCAGAAAGTCGAAAAGACATGATCTACCATTACGCACATTTGCCGTGCCGTATTCGGAAAAGTCTATGTCTGATTGTGACACACCGCCGTGCGGCTATTTCAAATCAGTGAGCTGAATCGTCTTTTCGATCTGTGTCTGACCATCGACATCCAGAAGGCGCAAAGTCAGCGGCACCGTCGGCTGATCCCAGTCAATGCTCAGCGTGCCGACATTTGGCTGATGATAAGTTTGGGGGAGCAGCCGATTCTTATTAGGCGTCGGCGTGCCACGCTGATGCACCTGAGTCATCGAACTGGCAGTCAGGTCGTAGAGCGGATAAGGCACCCCTTCACGCAAGCAGGACATCTCACACCAATGCCGATCGCCACTCAGGAACAGCACCCCCTGAGCCGCAGTGCGGCGAATCAGCTCGATCAGTCGCTTCTGCTCATGCGGGAAATTGGCCCAGCTCTCACTGCCCGAAGCCTCTGCCGCAAACTGGATGCTGCTTACCACGAGTCGAAGCTCTGCTGGCTGCCGCAGCACCGATTCAAGCCAAGCCCACTGAGCTGAACCGAGCATGGTGGCCGAGAGATCATCGGTCGGGATGGCACTGCCACCCGCAGCGCCCTGTTCCTTGGGCACACGCTTCAGCGGACTGCGAAAGTAGCGCGTATCAAGCATGATGACTTGAGTGCGTTTGCCTACCGGCCCAAAGACTCGGGCCTGATACACGCCCTCCTGCTTCCTAAGCTTGGAATCCGTGGGCTCCTTCAGCCAATCCAAGAACTCTTTTTGGGCCTGTGGCCGCATGGAATAATCTGCCCCCCCATCATTCAGCCCCATGTCATGATCATCCCAAGTGGCCAGAATGGGTGCCTGGGCCCGCAAGCCTTGATAAAAAGTGCTTTGGCTGAGTGCCTTGTACTTCTCCCGCATCACCCCCATGTCCGTCGTGTCCGCATAAATATTATCTCCCATAAAAAGAAACAGATCCATGGGCAGCGTCAGGGTTCGGTTCAGCATCGGATGATCCGTGACATTCAAGCAGGAGCCAAAGACGACGTCACGCAGCGGCTCCGATGCCTTGTTTAACTCAAAGGGAAAACTCATTTCACCTGGGAAAAGTACCGAAAACTTGGGATTCTCGATCCCCTCCATGAAATTGCGGAAGACCACGGCCAAAGGCGTCTCCTTCGTGGCACGAATGCGCCAGGACTTCGCCCCAGTTGGCACCCGACTTGTCCAAGTCCCCGTCAGCACGACCACCTCCTCGTCACTGAGCAGCGGAGCCCGATCATGGCCCGTGAACTCAAAGGCAAAACTAGGCTCCACTTGCTCTGCAGCATCGAAAAAGAACTCCACATACCGCTTCACCAGCACCGCGGCCTTGGTGCGCAGTTCCGTCTTCCGCGCCTCACTCAGCGTTGGCAGAATCGGCTTCATGAGCGACGCCGCTGTATTGGGATCCGGGGAAAAGCAGCGCGGGTCGACTTCCACCACCACCGTGCATAGTCCATCGTGAGTGAAAAATGTCCTCACAGGGATGTCCGGCACCGCGTGTGCCTGACAAAAAAGAGGAACTCCGATAAAAGCCAGCAGGAGAAGAAAACGCATGAAGGAAAAAATAAGTCTTGTTTGAAACGAATGAGTATGGACAATCGTTGTAGATACAGCAACGCCTCAAGTTGCTGAAATCCATCAAACACCACGATACCATGAAGAAAGCACTCGCCATCCTCGCCATCACCACCATCGCTCTCGGCTCCGCTTACGCAGGCTGCGGCAAGGTCGTCACCAACGAAGGTAAATTGAAAGAATTCGACGCAGCGACCAAGAAAGTCGTTGTGGAAGGTAAAGACGGCAAGTCCGCTTCCCTGACCCTGACACCTACCTCCAAAGGCGCTGAAGAAGCCGCTTCCCTGGTCGGTAAAGCCGTCAAAGTGGACAGCGAACACGGCAAGATCACCTCGATCGCCAAAGCCTAATCCGGCCAACTAACGCCAAATCTCAGAAGCCCAGCAGCAATGCTGGGCTTTTTATTGCCGATGAACTTGGCCCTTATCGCATCTCACTGCTCAACCTGCCGCAAGGATCTGAGCAGTCGATTATGCTCAACGATTAAGGCTCAAATGGAACAGGCATCGGAGAGGGCCTTTTAAGACCTACTCTTGAAAACTGTTATGACTTTACCGACGGACGGCGTCTGCAAAAAACGAGCAGCGCGAGTCCGCCGGCGAGCATTAGGGCACTACCGGGCTCTGGAACGACGGCAAGGCTGTTGCTGTCGAGAGTGACGGCTCCGTTCAGGGCATAGAGACCGCCGTCGATCGTGGCACCGGTGGTCAGCGTGATCGATTCAAAAGCGAGAATGCTGCCAGCGAAATCGCTGCCAGTGCCGAGGGTGGCTGAGGAACCGACCTGCCAGATAATGTGGCTGGCTTGGGCTCCGCCGATGAGATTCATCACACTGCCGGAGGCGGTGGTGAGCGTGGAGCCAGCTTGGAAGATCCAGACGGCATTCGCGTCGCCCTGAGCATCAAGGGTCAAGGTCCCAGTCAGTCCAAAAGAGCTAGGATTGCGGTAAACGCCACTTGGCAACGCGAGACCGCCGAGATCAAAAATAGGACCGTAGGTGATGGTGGCGCTACGCCCTTCAGCATCACCATAGGCGGCAAGAAGATCGATCTTAGCAGCTTGAGTTATGAGGTCCCCACCGTGATTGATACCAACTAAGGTAACGTTTTCAAAACCAGTGACGGTGGTTGTCGGAAAGCTACCCATGTCCCCCACGATCGTGGTGGCTCCGGTAATGGTGATGCCCGTTCGCGCGAGCACGGCAAAAGGAGCGGCGGAACCGAGATCCACGGTAATCTGCGCCCACAGGCCTAGAGGTGCCAGCAGGATCGACATCGCTAGCAGGACTGCGCGAAAAGGATGCTTTTCACGACGAATCAAGATCGAGATGAGGCGGGGGCTTTTCATGGCGTGTGCTTGTTTAGAGTGGAATTCAATGAACCGTGATTTTCTCTTCTGACCATCACTCGGATGCCTAGGCCCTGACTGTGGGGTGAATCCCCCATGCACGGCGGGTAAATGATGCGCGGAGTCTGCCGGCAATTTGCTCCTGCCCCATTCCTCCGACTAGCTTGGGTTCACCCTGTTCTTTTGAGATCCAGACGGCACTTCTCCGTTGAATACGGCTTGTTGGCTGAGGGTATCGGCCTCAAGGTTCAACGATGAGCCAACCAAACTGCCCGATGTGTGAGATGACGGAACATTTGCATCAGGCCGATCGCCTCGAGTGCCTGACCTGTGGGCATGAGTGGTCGCCAGAGGCAGAACCTGAGGCCCCAGAAGCGGAGCGTGTGGTCAAGGATGCCTACGGGGCCGTGCTGACAGATGGAGACATCGTGGCCATGATCAAGGATCTCAAGCTCAACGGCACCTCACAAGTGCTGAAGGTCGGAACCAAATCAAAACCGATCCGCTTGGTGGATGGCGACCACGAAATCTCCTGCAAAATGGACGGCCTCGCCATTGGCTTAAAAGCCTGCTTCGTGAAAAAAATCGTCAGCTAACATTCGTTCTCCAAAGGACATGTGCAATTGGGCCCACGCTGCGGATGGTGATTGGCGATCCTGCGGACGGAACAGAGCGGAAGCCACAGCTGTTGCAGCCGAAGCTCGCTAAGGCCCAGAGTTTGCTTACCTTCATGCGGTTAGATCGGCTCCATGTGAACGAATTGACGAAGTGAACTGGAGCCATCCAAGCTCAATTCTAAGTTGCGTTTCATGCTGAGATCTTTTGACCTTTGATGAATCACCCTCCTAGATGGAGCTACTAACATCTGAAATGCCCATGCGTCCGCTCAGCCTTCTTTTTCTATTCCTAGCCTCCGCCATCCTGAGTAGTGCCCAAAAGCCTGAGGTGATCAAAGAATACACCAGCAGCCTGGGCATGAAATTTGTAACCGTGCCGGGCTCTAGCGTGTTCTTTGCGACGCATGAAACGACGGTGTCTCAGTGGCAGACTTTTCTGGAAAAGAACGGCTACAAATGGGACTACAAACCGCATTTCGCACAGGGCAAAGATCACCCAGCTGTCGGGATCACTCTGCAAGATGCGCGGGCCTTCTGTTCATGGCTAACGGATGAAGAACGTGCCTCCAAGAGAATCAACGTGGCACAGTCGTACCGTCTGCCAACCCAAGATGAATGGGATGCGGCTGTCGTGCTGACCCGAACCCGCAAGCCTGACCTCACCGTCGATGAAAAGGTTCAGGATGAGAGGACCTTCCCCTGGGGCTTGAACTGGCCACCTCCTCCCAAGGCGGGCAACTTTGCCGAAGGCGAGATCGCAGGTTATGACGATGGCTTTCCCTTTACCGCTCCTGTCGGCCAATTCACCGCCAGCAGTGATGGGCTCTTTGATTTAGCCGGCAATGTCTGGGAATGGTGCTGGGACACCGAAATCCGCGCCGAGCAAGAAGGTGTTCTACGAGGTGGTAGCTGGGCCTATTTCCGTGCGGAGTGCCTCACCTCTGCCTACACCTACCGCGTGCCTGCTGAACTGAGAATGCCGACCATCGGCTTCCGCTGCGTCTTTGAGGATAAACAGCGCAGTGCCGAAATTCTGGCGATGGCAGAATCTGTGAAAGCCAAAATTCGCAATGAGCGCCGCGAGCAGATCGTCGGCGGCAGTGTGGATAAAGCTGAGATGGAAGCGATGAAAAAGAAACTGCTCGGGAGCGATGCTGCATCAACGATTCCTGATCCCAGCAAACTTAAACCGGTCGTGGCAGGCAGCCCGTTTGAGAACTCGTTAGGCATGCTCTTCGTGCCACTGGGAGACAAAAAACTCGCAGGTAAAATGGAGGTGCGCATGCAGGACTTTGAAACGTGGCTGAAAAGCGCTGACCGCTCCTGGGATAAAAAACCCTCCTTCCTCCTGGGAGGTGCCCACCCTGCCTCAGGTCTTAGCTGGACCGATGCGCGTGACTTTTGTGAATGGCTCACGAAGCGAGATCACGCCCTCAAGCTGATCCCAGCAGAAGCCATCTACCGCCTGCCAAGCGATACCGAATGGAGCGAGATGGCAGGCTTAAAAGATGAAGTGGGAGCTGATCCTGCCGCGAAAAACGGAGCCAACAAAACCCACTACCCGTGGTCAGCCAAAGGCAGCTTCCCGCCCCCAGCGATGAGCACCAACTTGGATGCCCCGCGCATGCCCGACTTCACCGACAGCTACTCCTACACGGCCCCAGTCATGAACGAGGATGCGAATGAACTCGGCATTCAAGGTCTCAGTGGCAACGTTTCCGAATGGTGCGCCGACTCATGGCCAGGAGCAGAAACCGAACGGGTCGTTCGTGGGGGATCCTGGCTCAGCTTTGATAAGGGTCAGCTGCTGACCTCTAACCGACGTCACATTGCCCTGAATAATGCCACACCAGACATTGGCTTCCGCGTCATGCTGGAACTCAAAACCCCTTAATCGCTGGGCAACATGCACGTTGACAATCTCCCGCCAGAACTATTGGCCAAGCCTGGCAAACCTTGGCTAACTTGGATCATGGCAGTT
>Ga0164294_10004176_pt1 | contig 12679 bp, 11 predicted proteins | sample GEODES005metaG_FD_111479 | JGI IMG/M metagenome (GOLD analysis project Ga0164294, IMG submission 111479) | Oligotrophic lake water microbial communities from Sparkling Lake, Wisconsin, USA - GEODES005 metaG | ecosystem: Environmental > Aquatic > Freshwater > Lake | place: USA: Sparkling Lake... | reverse complement strand
GTCGGGCCGGTGACGAGGATGATGCCATACGGCTTCTGCACCCACTTCGTCAGCAGCCAGTCCGGCGCGCCCAGGGTTTCCAGCGCCGGAATCTTGGTGCGAATGCGCCGCAGCACCGCGCCGAGCCGACCGATGGACTTGTGCAGGTTCACACGGAACCGCGTGTGCGAGTGCGAGATCAAGCCCGAGTCGCGGTCACGGTCATGCTTCGGGTCCGCATTGCAGGCGGTCCACAGCGCGGTCATGTGCGCTAGCGACACCGGTTCCTCGCCATACATATGAATGTGCTCGTTGATCTTCAGCCGGGGAATCTCATCCTCCTGCAAGAAGATGTCGCTCGCGTTGTGCTCGTCGGCGGCGTCGAGGATCTGATCAATGCTGATGGCCATTGCCTTTGATTAAGGCAGAGGCCGATTCGTTAGGCAAGCAGTGAAGCTTTAAGGTTGTGTAAAGGCCTGAAGCTTCACGGTTGGCTTGGTGGTTGTGCATTGTGTCTTGTGGCAATCGTGATCGACTGCGAGCCTAACTCGAACTGGAATCATCATCCTCAGGATACGGAAAATCGGGGGATAGCGGGTCCAGTCGATCGTAGTGCCGAAGCAGGGCGAGACCGAAGCCTCCAATGATCAAAAATCCAACGGCGTAAACCCAGTTGTAGATCATCGCGCCACGGAAATTGGAATCCTCGTCAGTTTGCGATGCGTGCTGCGGCACGAATGATGCACTGGTATTACCGGGTGAGTAAAAAGTCGTTTCACCCCGAATCTCGTCTCGGATGTTCGAGGCAGTGAGCAGTATGCCTATGACAAGCATGATGATGGAGAATGTGTGCATCTTTGGTTGCACGCCCCGGATCAGGCGACGGTGAGCGGGAGGCGTCGATGACACGACCGATAGCATTCGGCCTGCATCCGTTTTGTTCGCCCTTGTTCCCGCAGTGGACTGGCTCAAGTAGGTTCAGTCGTTTCTGCGTTCTCCGGAATCGTGAAGGCTTCAAGCTGCTCCTCAACTACGATTCGAGATAGCATGTCAGCCACTGTCTCTCCAGTGTGGTCAAACCACTCAATCTCCTCGCCATCTTCGAGGGGATCATAAATCGGGATTAGACCTGTTAAACCTGCCACACTGGCTCTAACCATGACTCCATCGGCGTTCTCGTAGTCCCTTCCAACCTTCTCAAGGTGGGATTTCGTTCTTTCGAGGGCTTCATGGGGCGTGTGTGCTTTGACTAGAATGCGATTCTCCCAAACAGCCCACGGCTCATGGGATGAGTCACCACTCTCGTATGCCGTAAGTGGGTCAATGCGCTCAATATACGATGCAATATACCAGCCAACTCGACTAACTTGGGAAGGATGGTATTCCATGCGGTTGGGCGAACGTTGTATAGCCGCACTAAATTGTGGACGAATCAGATTCGCCCACAGTTTTTGTGGATTAACAAGGTTGAGGTGAAAAGAGACCGCTCACGGCGCTTGATACGCCGGATACTCGCGTTGCAGCTGGGTGCGCAGCAGTTCGGCTTTGTCTTTCTCGCCGAGGCGTTCCAGGGCTTGGGTGGCTTTGTAGAGCGCTTGGGGGGTGACGAGGTCGTCCTTCAGCACTTGGCTGGGGGTGACGTATTTGCCAGCGGCGGCGAGCCACTTTTCTTTGGCTCCGTCAGCGTTGCCTTCGGTCTCCAACTTGTCGCCGGCGGCGAGCAGGGCGTCGCCTTGCACAATCAAGAGCTGGCCCTGGACGCCGCCGTCCTTCACGATGCGCAGGCCTTCATCAGCGGTGGCCTGGGATTCATCGATTTTGCCCGCACCGAGCTGGGCAGTGGCCTTGGTGAGCAGGGCTTTCGCCTTGACCATGCTGTCCGGCGCGTCGGCGAGGTAATGGTCGATGGCCTTGACGCTGTCGTCGTAGCTTTTGATCTCCAGCAGTGACTGGCCGAGGTAATTCCAGATGCGCGGGTCGGTGTTGGCGGGGGCGTCGGGCGTGGAGGCCCAGGCCAGATACTTGGCGCTGCGGTTGTAGTCCTTGCGGTCGAAGTAGGTCAGGCCCAGGTAGCCGAGCAGGCTGGGGGGAATAATGGCGTCCGCATACTTGCCACGGTAGCTATCCACTTCCTTGCCGAGGGCGTCGGCGTCCTTCTTGTTCCAGAGGCAGAGCAGGATCTTTTGGGTGCCGGTGTTGCCGTAGTTCTTTTCGTCCAGCTTCACGGCCATACGGAAGTGGGGCAGGGCCTTGTCCGTGTTCTTCAGCTCGATGTAGCCGAGGCCGCACTTGTAGGCGGCTTCGGCGCGGGCGGGGCTGGAGGGGAATTTGGCGATCAAGGCTTCGAAGGCCGTGACCATCTCCGTCCAGTTGCGCTGATCATTTTGAATGACGCCGGTCAGGTAGTAAGCCAGCTCGAGGGCGTCGCTCTGCGGGTAGTCCTTGATGATGCGGGCGAAGTCGGCGAGCGCGGCGGTGTGGTTCTGCGTTTCCTTGTGGCTGAGACCGCGCTTGGCCAGGGCCTTGGGCAGGTCCTCGCTCTTCGGATTATCGGCGATGAATTGCGACAGGCTGGCGATGGCGTCGTTGTGACGGCCGGCCTCGGATTCGGACCAGCCTTTGTGGAAGAGGGTGGAAGGGCGGAAGCGCTCGGGCAGCTTGCTGATGTCCAGCGCGGCGAAGGCGTCGGCGGCGAGCTTGTAGTTCTGCCGCGTGAAGTGGAAGTCGGCGACGAGCAGGCGCGCGGTCTGGATGAACTCATGCTCCTTGTGGCCCTCGGCGTATTTTTGCAGGAAGGCCTCGGCGGACGCGGCCAGGCCCTTGTCCTCCAGCAGGTAGAAGCAGTAGACCTTCCAGTAGCCGGCTTCGAAGGCGAGTTCGTGCTCCGGGTAATACTTCTCGATCATGTCATACTGATCGATGGCACGGGCGTAGTTTTTCTTGGCACGGTGCGCGTTGCCCACGTGCATCATCATGCGCGGGCGCAGCTCGGCGGGCGGGAGCAGGAAGGAGTTGCGGTTGTTGGCGTCGACCACGGCGTCGTAATCGCCCTTGGCATAGAGTTCGCCAATCAGACCGACCAGGGCCGCGCCGCGTTGCTCGCCAGGCAGGGTGCCGTCGTTGACGACCTGCTCGAACAGCCCGGCGGCGAGTTCGGGCTTCTTCAGCTCGGACTGGATGATGGCGGCCTTGAGCGAGGCATCACTTTTGATCGCCGGGTCCTGCGTGGTCTGGATCACCTCCATCAGCATGGGCAGGGCCTGCGCGTTGCTGCCCTGGTTCTGGTAAGCCGTGGCGGCGGCGACCAAGGCGCGCTCCAGGTAAGGATTGTCGGCCTTGGCGGCGAGCACGGGCTTCAAGGCCTCGAGCTGCTTCTTGTAGTCCTTCTGCATGGCGTGGGACTCGGCCTTGTAGAAGCTGGCGGCGAGCTTGACCTTGGGCTCGGCGGTGCGGACTTCGCAGAAGCCGAAGTAGGTGGCGGCGGCCTTGAACTCCTTGTTGTTATAACTGAGCACGCCCAGCCAGTAGGCGGCGTTGGCGGCGGACGCGCTCTTGGGATGGCGGTCTACCACCTCGCGGTAATAGCGCTCGGCATTGCCGGGCTGGTTCTGATTGCGGAAGCACTCGCCCAGGCGGAACAGCGCCTCGGGCACGTGGCGGCCCTGTGGGTAGGTTGACAGATACTGCCCGTAGGTCTGCGCCGCGATGGTGTAGTCCTTCTGCGCGTAGGCCAGGGTGCCGTAGTCGAAGAGGTCTTCGTCCGGGCCGGTGGGCTTGTTCGGCTCCTCCACCACCTCGGCACGCGGGGCGGGCATGGGGTTGATGGGAATGGCGCGGGGCGTGTTGTCCTGCTCCACAGGAATGGCGCGCGGCGCTGCTTGCTGCGCGTGCAACAGAGAGGCGCCCGTGAGCGCGAGAGTCGTCAACAACCAGGCGGGCTTCATGGCTCAGTTCGTCGGAGGCGGCACGTCCTTGGGATCGCGCGTGGCAAAGGCGATGTTCCAGATGCCTGCCTTCTGGCACGTGTCCAGCACCTTGATGATCTTGTCGTATTCGGTCTTGATGTCGCCGCGGATGATGACGGCCTGATCCTTGAAGACGGTGGAGATGTTGTGCAGCTTGCCCAGCAGCTCCTCGGTGGTCAGCGGCTGGCCGTTGACCACGATGCCGCCGTCGTTCTTCACATTGATGATGATCTCGCCCACGCTGGTCTGCTTGCGGTCCTTGCCTTCCTCGGCGGCGGGCACGCTCACGTCCATCAGCTTCTCCTCCTTGGAGGCCTGGAAGGTCACGGCGAAGAAGATCACCAGCAGGAAGAGCACGTCCACCAGCGGCGCGAGCTGCATGGGGATGGCCTCGATGGAGTGCGTTTTGCGGAAGTTCATGCCGGAGACAGGGAAGGGTCGATCACATGGCGGACTCTGGCCCACCCTGACGTGTGGCCACAGCACGGGCTGCGCGTTTGTATTGCACGGCCAGCAGCGCCATCAGGTGCGTGGTGGCGGCTTCCATCTCGGAGATCAGGCGGTTGGTCTTGCCGCGGAAGATCGAATAAAAGATCAGCGCCGGAATGCCGATGACCAGACCAGAGGCCGTGCACAGAAGCGCTTCCGACACGCCCTGGGCGAGGCCGAGCTGGCCGTTCGCGCCATAGGTCTTCTGCGTCATCTCATGGAAGGTCGTGATCATCCCGATGGTCGTGCCCAGAAGGCCCAGCATGGGAGCCACCGCACCCACGTCGCCAAGATACGCGATGCGGGAAAGCAGCAGGCTGGACTGACGGTTGCCCTCCGCCTCGGTCACTTCTTTGACTTCCTCAAAGCTCGCCGTCGGATTGCGCGTGGCGAAGTCCAGTGTCTTCGCCGTGATGCGGGCGATGCATTCGTTGCGCCGGTTGCACACTGCCAGCAGGCCCAGGTAGTCCTGCTTGCGGATCAGGGCGTCGGCGCTGTTCATGAACGCATCGCTCACCACCGAGCCCTGGCGGACGGTCAGCGTGTAGAGCACGATCAGAAAGAACGCGATCATCGACAGCCCGATCAGCGGCCAGGCCATGACACCCGCGCGCTCGATGAAGTTATCGAAGGACAAAGCCGCCGTCAGGGGATTGGATTCATCGACAGGAGCAGGCGTGACGACCGCACCGGCAGGAGCGCTGGCGGCGGGTGCCTGCTGGGCCTGCACGTCGCCGATCAAAACCTGAAGGCCGAGAAGCGCCACAGCGAGAAAAAGGGAGGGGAATCGGAGCATCGGAGCCGGACTCTACCGTCAGAGCGGAGGGTTGCAACGGCGAAGGCGCAGCGCCAAAGGCTGCCCTTTGTCATCCTCACAATCCCTGTCATTCTGAAGCTTATGCCTCCACGCGAAAAACCTGACATGCTCGCCAAGCTGCGCGATGTGCCGCACCAGCCGGGCGTCTATGTCATGCGCGATCGGCTCGGGCGGGTGATCTACGTGGGCAAAGCCCGCGACCTGAAAAAGCGCCTGGGCAATTACTTTCAGGCCTCGCGTCACAAGCAGCACGATCTGAAAACGCGCGCCTTGGTCGAGAGCATCTGGGACTTTGAGTTGCAGCTCACGCGCAACGAACCCGAGGCGCTGCTGCTGGAAGGCAAGCTCATCAAGGAGTTCCGCCCGCGCTACAACATCAGCTTCCGCGACGACAAGCGCTTCCTGCTGGTGCGCGTGCATTTGAACGACGACTTCCCGCGCTTCAGTCTGACGCGGTTGAAGAAGGAGGATGGCGCGCGCTACTACGGTCCCTTTGCCCACAGCGGTGCCCTGCGCACCACGATCAACTGGCTGAACAAGCATTTCGGCCTGCGCGTGTGCCGACCGATCCGCCCCGGCGAGCAGGACTACAAGCACTGCTCCAACGACATCATCAAGAACTGCTCTGCGCCTTGTATCGGCCGCATCAGCCCGGAGATTTACCGGGCCAAAGTCGAGGAAGCCTCCGAGTTCCTCAGCGGCCGGTCGAAGGAGCTGGTCGCCGCTTTGGAAGAAGAGATGCACAAGGCGGCGGCACGTTTCGACTTCGAGAAAGCCGCCGAGCTGCGCGACATGGTCGAGGACTTGAAGAAGACCTTGAAGCCCACGCGCACCTTCGAGCGCGGCGCTCGTGCAAAGGTGATGAGCACCATCGATCCCATGGCCGATGTGAAGGAACTGCAAGAGCTGCTGCACTTGGAGCGCCCGCCGCTAGTGATGGAGTGCTTCGACATCGCGAACATCGGCACTGCGCACTGCGTGGCCAGCATGGTGCGGTTTGAAAATGGCGTGCCCAACACCGCGAACTATCGCCGCTATCGCATACGAGCGGTGAGCGGGCAGAACGACTTTATCAGCATGGCCGAGGTGGTGCGGCGTCGATACTCCCGCGTGCTGCTGGAGGCACAGAAGGAACTCGGCGACGAAGCAGAGTTCACCGAGGAATCAGCGGTGGAGGTGCTGCGCAGGCTGGATGGCAAGGCGCAGGGAGCAGAGAGCCGTGAGCCCGAAGAGGGTGCGCTGGACGATTCCGTTTCTGGTTCCCTGCTCCCTGCTCCAAGCGCCCTGCATTCTGTCTTGCTGCCCGACTTGATCATCGTGGATGGTGGCAAGGGCCAGCTCGGTATGGCCGTGAAGGAACTGCAACGCCTCGGCCTGCATGGCGTAGCGATTGTCGGTCTAGCCAAGGAGCGGGAGGAAGTCTTCTTTCCTGGCGAGTCTGATCCCGTGGTGATTCCGCATGATCGCGGCGCGCTGAAGCTGCTGCAACGCATCCGTGACGAAGCGCATCGCTGGGCCAACAGTTATCATCAGCTTCTGCTGCGCCGTCGTGTAGAAGAAAGCATCCTCGATGAATGCCCCGGTGTCAGCCAGACGCGCAAGGCCAACCTGCTGCGCGTGTTTGGCTCGGTCGCTCGCCTGCGCAAAGCCACGCTCGCTCAGATCGCCGAAGTGCCCAGCATCAGCAAAGGCCTGGCCGAAGACATCGTGCGCTTCCTGCAATCGCGTCAGGCGGACAGCGGCGATTGAACGTTGTCCGCGCCGCCAATCGTGATGCGCTTCGCAGGAATCACCGAGTCGATGATGCCCTCATCGGTCTCTTGCTTCAATCGCAGTTGCCCGCACGCCGCCGCGATGTCGTGGCCCTTCTCGCGCCGCAGCGTCGCGGTCACGCCCGCATTCAAGAGCACGGCTTGAAATGCATCCTGCTGCTTCTCGCTGGGGCGGGTCCAGTGCAGGCCTTCCACCGTGTTGTAGGGAATCAGGTTCACCTTCGCATGCAGCGGCTTGGCGCGTTTCGCCAGTAGGTGCGCTTGCTCCAGATCATCGTTCACGCCTTCGATGAGGATGTATTCAAAAGTCAGGTGCTGCTTGCGTTTCGAGTGCCATTCACGCAGCGCATCGAACAGCTCATGGAGCGGATATTTGCGGTTCACCGGCATGATTTTCTCACGCACTTCATCACTCGCGCCATGCAGGCTGATGGCTAGACGCACTTGCAAGGGGAAGTCCGCAAGTTTGCGGATGTTCGGTGCCACGCCGCTGGTGCTCACCGTCATGTGCCGCGCCCCGATGCCCACGCCCCAGGGCGCGTTCAGGATCTCGATGGCCGTGGTCACGTTCGTGTAGTTCGCCATCGGCTCGCCCATGCCCATGAAGACCAGATTGTCGATGCGGTCCTTGGCCAGCGCTTCGACTTGCACGATCTGCTCCACGATCTCGCCCGCGCTCAGATTGCGGGTGAAGCCGGCCAGGCCGCTGGCGCAGAATTTGCAGTCATACGCGCAGCCCACCTGACTGCTCACGCACAGAGTTAAGCGGTCTGAAGCGCCACCATAGAGCGAGGGATTTGCTGGGATCAGCACGGTCTCGACATAGCGACCATCATGCAGCTTGAACAAGTATTTGCGTGTCGTGTCTTCGGACCCCGTGACGCTGCTGTAGGTCATGCTGCGCAAGGTGTAGTGCTCGGCGAGCTTCTGCCGCAGCGCCACGCTGAGATTCTTCATCGCATCGAAGTCGGTGACGCGATGCTTGTAGAGCCACTCCTGGATTTGCTTGGCGCGGAAGGCCGGTTCGCCCCAGGACTTGAGCACAGCCGTGAGCTGCTCTTGCGTCAGCGCGAGCAACGATTCAAGGGCGATGGGGGGCTTTTCGATCACGACTCACCCTTAACCGGTTCCAGGTGCTTCACCATCACGAAGTCATCCATCACAAAGCCATCGCCAATGTCCGTGATGACATCCTGGTCGAAGATGAAGCCGTTGCGTAAGTAGGCGCGCACCGCCTGCACGTTGTGCTTGTTCACGAACAGCCGCAGCCGCTTCAGTCCCAGCGCCGCCGCTTGTTCGCTGACCCAGTTCAAAGCCGCAGCGCCGATGCCTTGGCCTGCGGCTTCAGGAAGAATGTAGAGCTTGTGCAGGAAACCCTCGTTATCATGCGTGCGTGGCTCGAAAGCGATGAAGCCGACGTCGTGATCGTCGCGGCGAATCAAGGCATAGCGCACCCCCTTCATCACATCCGCACGCAGCACCTCCAGGTCATAACGCTGGCGCAGCATGTAGTCGATCTGCGCCTCACTGATGATGCCGGGATACACACGCGGCCAGATGGCGTGGGCGAGTTCATGCACCCCATGCAGATGCTCGGTGCCGACGAGTTCAAAGGTCACGCCGCTCGCTTCAGGAATGGCGAAGCCTGCCCAGGCCAATGCCTCCAGCCACTTCGCTTCATCATCGGCGGGCGACATGGTGCGCAGTTGCTCGCGAATCTGATGGAAGGTTGGCTCTACCACTCCCTCCTGCCGAATCTGTTTCCAGTCGGCGGGATGCTCTTCCTCGGTCAGCAGCACCTTCGACAGATACCAGCAGGCCCACGCGCGCCAAGTGCGCAGGTCTTTGTGCGGCTGCACCATGCGTGTGGCGAGGTGTTGAAAATGTCGTCGTGGATTGCCCATGAATTGCCCCTCGGGTTGCTGCTGGATGATCCAGGCCATCGCCGTGTAAGGCAGCGGCCAGCGATGCAACACTGGCTCTTCAGCCTTCAAGCAGCACGCCAACGCTCGGTTGAGTTGCAGCATCGCCTGAGCAGGCAAGCCCACCCGCCACTGCGACTGCGCATAGCACAGCGAGGTCTCATAAAACACCGGCCCGCGATCCGAGCCCAGCGCATTAATGTCCGTCGCTTTGTAAACGCGGTCGATCTCGGGCAGGAAAGGACAGGGGGCGTTCGCAAATGACGAATGGCGAATGACGAATGACGATGGATGAGCCATCGCCTCCCTTTCGTCATTGGTCATTCCGTCATTGGTCATTTCCGTTAGCCTCCTTGCACGGGTGGCATAATGGCGATCTCGGCACCGTCGTGCAGCAGCGCATCGCGTTTCACATAGGTTTGATCGACAGCGATGAGCAGGCTGGCATCCCACTCCGCCAGCTCGGGCCACTTGGCGAACAGCATGACTAGCAAATCATTCACCGCAGTGCAGCCTTCGCATTCAAGCACGACTTCGTCATGACCGGTCAAGTCACGCAGCACCGAGAAAAATAGCACGCGCAGCGTCATGGCTTCAGAATGCCAATGCACGGCAAATTGCGGAAGCGGCCTTGGTAGTCCATGCCGTAGCCGACGACGAATTCATCCGCGATCTCGAAGCCGATGTAATCGGCCTGCACCTCGCGCACATGCTCGCGGCGTTTTTTGAGCAGCACGCCGGTCTTGATGGTGGCCGCGCCTTCTTGTTTGAGCCGGTCTTGCAGCGCGCCCAAGGTCAGGCCTGTGTCCAGGATGTCATCGAGCAAGAGCACGTGCTGGCCTTGCAAGTTGAGCGTGGCGGGCCATTGGAATTTCACCTCGCCGCTGCTGGTCGTCGTCCCGTGGTAGCTGCTCGCGCCCATGGTGATCAAGCGCATCGGCAGGTCGATGCCGCGCAGCAGATCGGCGACGAAAAACAGTCCGCCGTCCATGATCGCGATGACAGTGATCAGCTTGCCCGCGAAGTCGCGTTGCACCTCTTCGGCCATCGCGGCGACCCGTGCCTGGATAGCGGACGCATCGAGCAGCACGCGGTCGAGATCGGAAAGGACACCGGTCATTGGGGCAGACATGATTGGCACAAGATTGGACATTGGCAGTGCAGGCAACTCGTGTGCACTGTTCAGCGTTTTCTAACCGCGATGAATCCTCAAGACAAACCCAACCTGCACGACATGCGCGTGAGCTATGAACTCGGCGAACTGGTTGAGGACTTGGCCCATGAGTCGCCCGTCGATTTGTTTCATGTCTGGCTCGCCGACGCCATCGCCCAAAAGCTGCCGGAGCCGAATGCCATGTCGCTGGCGACGATCGGTGCCGATGGTGCGCCCAATGTGAGAACCGTGCTGCTGAAGCAACTGGATGAGCGCGGCTTTAGCTTCTTCACCAACTACGAAAGCCGCAAGGGGCACGAGCTGCAGCGGCATCCCCGCGCCGCACTGAGCTTTCTTTGGACCGCCCAGCAGCGCCAGGTCGGCGTGCGTGGTGTGGTGCAAAAGCTGCCGCGTGCCGAAGCCGAGCGCTACTTCGCGGTGCGCCCCTACGGCCACCAAATCGGTGCCTGGGCATCCAAGCAAAGCGAGGTCATCCCTGACCGCGCCTGGCTCGAAGGTCGCGCCGAGGAATTGAAAAAGCTCTTCCCCGAAGGCCAGCCCGTGCCCTGCCCCGAGTTCTGGGGCGGCTATGTCTTGGTGCCTGAGGAGATCGAGTTCTGGCAAGGTCGCCCCAGCCGCCTGCACGACCGCCTGCGCTATAACTTGGTCGAGGGCGTGTGGCGGCGCGAGCGGTTGAGTCCGTGACAGCCACGGTCTGCTACTGCAAGCGCGCACCCACAGGCAAGCCTGCGCCGTGACCGCGCAGGAAATCGACAGCACTCATGCGCTTGCGGCTTTCGGGTTGGACCTCGGTGAGTTCGATCAAGCCTTGGCCGCAGGCGACGATGAAGCCTTGCTTGGGATCGGCGGCGACTATGGTGCCTGCCGCGGGGCAGACATCGGCATTCGGCGCTGCTCGCGTGGCGTGGACTTTCAGCGGTGAGCCATCAGGCAAGCGGGTGAAGGTGCCGGGCCAGGGGGTGTAGGCACGCACGGTGCGCTCGATTTGGGCAGCGCTTTGGGACCAGTCGAGGTGCCCGTGCTCGCGGGTGAGCTTGCCCACATGCGTGGCTAGCGCGTTGTCTTGCGGTGTGCGGTGCGGCTGGCCAGAGGCGAGAAGGTCGAGCGCCTTTTCAAGCGCCGCAGGGGCAGCAAGTGCGAGCCGGTCATGTAGCGAGCCGCCGGTTTCATCGGCCGCGATGGTCATGCGTTCGATGAGCAAGATGTCGCCAGTGTCGAGCCCTTCATCCATGAACATGATCGTGACGCCGGTCTCGGGATCGCCCTCCCGAATCGCCGCCTGAATGGGCGCTGCTCCACGATACTTCGGCAGCAGCGAGGCATGGACATTGATGCAGCCCAGTCGTGGCGCATCGAGCACGGCCTTGCTCAAGATTTGCCCATACGCGATGACCACCGCGATGTCGGCATCGAAGGCTTTGACTTCGTCGACGGCACGCCGCAGCCGCTCGGGCTGAATCACCGGCACACCAGCAGCCAGGGCACGCACTTTCACTTCGGGTGGTGTGAGCACTAGCTTCCGACCCACGGGCTTGTCGGGCTGCGTGATGACGCCGACGACTTCGTGCTTCGCTGTCGAAAGCAGCCATTCAAGCGATAGCAGGCCGATTTCGCCAGTGCCGATGAAGAGAACTCGCATGGCGTGTTACGCCTTCTTCGCTTCGATGTCTCTCCACGCATCCAGCTTCATGATCTCGCCTAGCATGTCGTAGAGCACTTTGGCGGGAGGCTGGCTGGCGTCGATGTCGACTACGCGATCCCCTTTGTAGTAGTCGAGAATGGGCTTGGTTTCCTCCTCGTAGGTCCTGAAGCGCTTCTGGATGACTTCTTCGCTGGCGTCGTCGAACCGGTTGTCCTTCAATGCGCGTTTGCGCAGGCGGCGCACGAGTTCATCGCGGTTGGGGCAACTGAGGTGGAAGAGCTTGAGCACTTCAATGTCGGGTTCCAGAAGGAAGGCCTGATCGCCATTGCGAGGGATCCCATCGAGCACGAGGAAGTCGATGTCGGGCTTGAATTGATAGCTCTCCACACGGTGATGCACGTTCGCGCGCCAGAGTTGCACGGTCAGATCGTCCGGCATCAACTGGCCCTTGCTGGCATACTTGATGAATTCCTGACCCAGCGGTGTGCGTGTGTCGAGCGAGCGAAACACATCACCACAGGCAAGGTGGTGAAAACGTGGGATGGAGCCGAGCACTTTCCCCTGCGTGCCCTTGCCACTGCCTGGGGCACCCATGATGAGGATGGTGCGGAAGCGTCCGAATTTTTTGGCGTCTGACATAAAGATTCGAAATTTAGCACACGGCTCATCTGTCACAACAAACGAAAGCACGTATCGCGCTCCAGCCCTCCTGCCAGCCCAAGTCATTGAGGTTATGGGTGGCGACGCGATGGACGACGACCCCTTCATTCGCAGGTGCCCAGGTGCCGGGATCGCTGGGACCAAAGAACAAATGGCAGGGCACACCGCAGGCGGCGGCGAGATGACTGATGCCACTGTCGTGACCGAGGAAGGCAGCGCAGGAGGGCAGCCGCCGCGCCAGCTCCACCAGCGGCAGGCT
>Ga0164294_10004175_pt1 | contig 12679 bp, 8 predicted proteins | sample GEODES005metaG_FD_111479 | JGI IMG/M metagenome (GOLD analysis project Ga0164294, IMG submission 111479) | Oligotrophic lake water microbial communities from Sparkling Lake, Wisconsin, USA - GEODES005 metaG | ecosystem: Environmental > Aquatic > Freshwater > Lake | place: USA: Sparkling Lake... | reverse complement strand
AACATGATGACTTAAAATCTTTTACCTATATTAGTATAAAACTTAACTGTATGGGTTTTAATTTATTACGCACCTCCTTCATTTGCCTTTCCCTGATTATCAGCAATACCATCCTTGCCCAGCAAGACCCCGTTGTGGCCGCCATCATCAAAGAAGCATCCTCCAACTCACAGCTGAAACGCATGAGCCATGAACTCATGGATGGCGTGGGTCCGCGTTTGGTGGGATCGCCTAAAATGACACAAGCAAGCGACTGGGCCATTGCGCAGTATCAACAATACGGCATCACTGCCCGCAGGGAAAACTATGGCACCTGGAGAGGTTGGGACCGCGGCATCACGCATGTTGACATGATCAGTCCCTGGACAAAATCACTCGAAGCCACCCAGCTGGCCTTCTCTCCATCTACCAAAAAAGCAGTCAAAGGTGAAACCATTGTTTTGGCGGAAGTAGCCGATTCTGCAGCGTTTCAGCAGTGGCTCCCAACTGTAAAAGGCAAATTCGTGCTTGTTTCCATGCCACAACCAACTGGTAGACCGGATTATAACTGGAAAGAATTTTCCACCAAATCCTCCATGGAAAAAATGCAACAGGAACGCAAGGAAGCTACGGAAGCATGGCGGAAACGCATCAGCAAAACAGGATATACTAACCGTCAACTAGCTGTAGTTTTAGAAAAAGCGGGTGCTGCAGGGATCATTGGCAGCAACTGGAGTCAAGGTTTTGGAGTTAATAAGATCTTCGATGCCTACACCAAGAAGATTCCAACCATTGATGTGATGTTGGAAGACTATGGACTGCTCTACCGCCTTACCGAATCAGGAAGGGCTCCGGTTATCAGTGTTGAGGCCAAATCCAAATCACTTGGTGAAGTGCCAACCTTCAATACATTGGCGGAAATCAAGGGTTCTGAGAAGCCCAATGAATATGTGATGCTATCGGCCCACTTCGATTCATGGGATGGCGGTACAGGCGCAACAGACAACGGAACCGGCACCATGGTGATGATGGAAGCGATGCGCATTTTGAAAACTGTGTATCCCAACCCAAAACGCACGATCCTTGTAGGACATTGGGGAAGTGAAGAACAGGGATTGAATGGATCACGCGCTTTCGTTGAGGATCATCCAGAAATTGTTTCCAACCTACAGGCATTGTTCAATCAGGATAATGGCACCGGCAGGATCGTGAACACGTCGGGTTCAGGCTATGCCAAAGCGAAAGATTATTTAGGACGATGGATGACAGCCATACCAGGTGAGTATAAAGATTCGATTAAAACCACATTCCCAGGTGCTCCTGGAGGTGGAGGTTCAGACCATGCTTCCTTTGTAGCAGTGGGTGCTCCAGCCTTTTCGCTGGGTGCGCTGAACTGGTCATATTTCAACTATACCTGGCATACCAACAGAGATACTTACGACAAGATCGTATTTGATGATTTGCAAAACAATGCCATCGTAACTGCAATTCTGGTGTATATGGCTTGCGAAGATCCGGAACGCAGTTCGAATGAAAAGGCTGTTACGCCTGGTTCTCAGCAAAATGGCAGGAGCAATTGGCCAGAGCAAGTGAAATCAAAAAGAAGAGGTGGATTAGATAATTAAGGTTGATGGTAGAGAACCGGAGTCTTGAAATTTCAGCAAGAGACGAAGGTTATGATTGGTATATATTATTCACTAGCCTGGGGATTAAACCCCGGGCTATTGTGTTGTTGGAGGTTACAATACCTGTCATCCTGAGCGCAGCGAAGGAACCAAGCTGAGTGCAGCGAAGGAACTAAGCCGAATGCAGCAAAGGAACTCACCTGAGCAGGTTACTTTGTGAAATTTGGAAGATTTAAACATGGTTTTTGATTGAAATTATTTAATCAAAAAAATAATAAATTTGGTACAGAGTATGATATCAACTAACAGCTGTAGTATTTTACGAACCCTAAATTTAACACCATGATGACTCCAGAAGAACGCGAATTATTTAACAAATTCAGTGAGGCAGCTGAAACTTCAAATTTTGTAAAATATACTCCAGAACAGTTAAGAGCATACGATTTATTTCTAGATAATATCCGAGTTAGAGAAACAGGTTTGGCAATTGCTAAAGAGAGGGGAATAGAGGAAGGGAGAATTGAAGGAAGAGAGGAAGGGAGAATTGAAGGCCGAAAGCAAGTACAAATGGAAATATTTTTAATTATTTCTGAACTCAAGAAAATGGACCTCACCATTGAGCAAATAGCCAATAAATGTGGTGTTACACAACAAAAAGTTTTCGAGATTAAGAATTTAATTAGTTAGGATGGATTTATCAATAGCTTGACGTTTAAACCCTAGGCTATATCACATACTTGTCAAAATAGCCAATTATGTGATATGGTTTGGAACTCATAAAGATTATGATATAATTAATGTAGGTGCAGTTGCTTTTGATACAGCAATCTTACACTATAAAAAGCGATAATTATGAATTGGAAAGTATTAAAAACAGAAGAAGATTATAAAAAAGCATCATTAAGGTTGATGGAAATATTTCATGCAAAACCTAACACTCCAGAAAGTGATGAGTTAGACTTGCTAATGGTTCTCGTAAAAGATTACGATGATAAACATTGTCAAATACCGGAAATTGATGCGTCTGAAGTTATCTAATATAAAATGGATGAAATGGGATTGAAGGCATGAGACCTTGAGTTCAAACCCAACTTAATTGATTCTACGAATTAATTAATCAACATAAGTTTCTTGAATTACTGACTTAACTTTTATAATTTCCTTTTCAGTCAAACTGTCAAAATTTTTAATTACTCTCGATCGGTCAACAGTTCTTATTTGGTCTAAAACTACCCAACTTTGGGTCTTATTATGTTTAATCTCTACCCGTGTAGGATATGATTTTGAACTTGTGGTCATTGGAGCAATTACAATTGTTTGCAAATATTTATTCATTTCATTTGGCGAAATGATAACACATGGCCGAGTTTTTTTTATTTCATTCCCCTGAGTTGGGTCTAAATTGACCAAAACTATTTGATATTGTTTTAATTCCATTCTTCAAGATTTTCATCCTCAAAAATATCTGACATTAAAAGACGGTCATCTCCATTTTCGTGCATTTTTTTAAAAGCTTTATCCCAACCTTTTCTGGGGGAACTTATCGGTTTTATGATAATATACCCTTTTTCTAAGATTAATTCAACGACATCTTTGATGTTATACTTTTCAAGCAATGCTTTTCCAAGTCTTATTCCTTTTGAGTTTCCTATTGGTATTACAGATACGTTCATTATCATTATTTTATGTAATTACAAAGTAAGCACATTATTTTATGTTTTGCAAATTTTTTACCCTTATTATAGTCATCCAACTAATCCCGGATTATTTGAATTAGACCTGATTCATTCTCTGCAGGATAATTTACCGCTTCATCTATACTCAAATCCACTAAACAAAACTAACGGCAATCTAGTAGTACAAAAAGTGAAAAACACAAAAAAATTGACGTTTAAAACCCATTCTCAAACTTCCCATTCGTGCTTCTCACCTTCAGGGTCTCCAACTTCAACCCCTTCAACCACTTCAACCCTTTCAACATTTTTTGACCTCTAACTTCGTAAATCTTTGATGCTATTGTATTCAAATCCATTAGACAAAACTAACGGCAATCAAATAGTACAAAAAGTGAAAAACACAAGAAATTGACGTTTAAAACCCTTTCTCAAACATGCCATCTGCAGAAACATGTTCTTTTAGAAAATTTGGACAAAAGTCCATACCATTGGGCCATTCAATTCCCCCACCATTATCAGTAGCAACTAGTTTAAAGTACTCTTTATCCAATAGCTTGGCACTAATTCCTCCACCTATCAAGGGTCTAAAGTCAATTATCTTTGATTCCCCATCATTAAATTTCAGCAGTAATAAATAATCACCCAGTAATTTTATTTCGATGATTTTGTACATGGCTAGTTTATTTTAAGAGTTCAATTTTTTTTATCTCTTTTTTCTCAACCGCAAGTTTACAATCCTCTAGTTGTTCGTCCCTATGTAAGGAAGCCCAATCTAAGAACATTGCATGAGCTCGAGAAGGTAAACATCCTTGAATAACTAATATTACTTTTTTCAACATACCCCACCCAGGCTGGTATTTGCGCATAGAAAAATTACCCCACCGCCAACTTCGCAGATTCTTTCCATAAATAATTTGGAATCGGTTCACTCAACTGCCAGTTAATATTCATTGGTTTTGATCCATAGTAATCCTTCAGCTTTCCATCACCCACAAAAACATAACCCATGGTATTCCCATATTGATCAGTTGACTTTTCACGTATAAAAAGTAAAATATGCTTCTTGGAAACTTCATGTGAAATGTATGACAAACCCTTTGAACTTTCTGGACTTGTTGCGTTTTGACTCTGCCAATGAAACAAAGTATCACTTACTGCGTAGTCATTGTACATGGTAGTTGGAGAAAAATCTTCTTCTGATTTTATGAGATCAATGAAAAGCAACTCTGTATTGAGTTCCTTATTATTGGCTACCCCTTCTCGATTGGATGCTTTTTTATCAAAACTGCTGAAAGCAAATGCAGTCAATATCTGCTCCCGAGTATACCTTCCATGAAGTTTGAGTGGTTGTTGATATGGCAAGTCAATCTCCTTTTCAATAAAATCAATTTGATCCAATAAATATTCCATCACCTCAATAATTTCTTGAACCAATTGAGTATTTTTTCCAATTGCATTGATGCTTTCCTCTAATGAATCAAATCCACCAGGGTTCTGCCAAACATCATAATGCAACATCAATAACATGATCTCTTCTTCTTTGCTAATGGGATCATTGGGATACTTGAAGTTCTTCTTCGCCAATTTCAAGATAAACGCAAAATAATTATTGCAGGATGTCGACAACCATTTATTGCCGATTGCTCTCGTGATTTCTTTTTCATTGAAACCATCAAGTGAATTCAATTTTCCAACCTCGCTGCAAAGTCTTTTCCATGAACCTCTTTTATAGATGGCTTGTATGGGAATGTTATAGTGATGTAGAAAATTGCTGAGGGTCAGCGGCAAAACAGATTGAAATTCGAAATTTCTGATTTTTTGAATCAATTGATTTCGATTCAGACTGGTTGCCGTTTTTATATTCTCTAAGATGAATTCTTTGGCCTTTTTTTCAAGGATGATTGAGCAACCCAATGGTAAGTGTGGAAAATCGTCTTCAACCTCTTTTAAAACGGGTGTAGCTGTTTTTCCTATCAATGCCCTGAACTTGTGCTCGAAATCATATTCAGGTCTTGCATTGCCCACGAAATCCAATACAGTAAGGTTCTCTTTTCCTTCAGCAAGGCGAAGGCCCCTTCCCAACTGTTGCAAGAAAATGGTAAGACTTTCTGTTGGTCTCAAAAACAATACAGTATCGATTTCAGGAATATCGACCCCTTCATTGAAAATATCTACCACAAAAAGATAGTTGATCTCTTTTTGTTTGAAACGCCTTCTTTTATCCTCTCGTTCATGTGAATTGGTGCTTGCCAGGTATTCTGCTTTTAATCCTGCAAGGATGAATTTCTCTGCCATGAATTGGGCATGTTCAATCGAGACACAGAAGCAAAGGGCCCTTACTTCTTGCATGTCCTTGACATACTTATTCAATCCCTGTAAAACATCTTTTACCCGACCATCGTTTGCCGTATAAATGGAAGTAAGTTCGCTTGCAACATACCGCCCCTTCTCCCAGCGAATATTTTTAAGATCAACATTGTCAGTTATGCCAAAATATTGAAATGGACTAAGTAGCTTCCTGTTCAATGCTTCTGGTAGCCTTATTTCAGCAGCAATTCTTCCCCCAAAATCCTCCAAAATATCTCCGCCATCCATGCGCTCAGGAGTAGCAGTAAGTCCAAGTAAAATACTCGGTTCAAAATGACGAATGATTGGGCGGTAACTGTTTGCGGTGATATGATGTACTTCATCGATGATGATAAAATCATAATAAGTTGCAGAAAGCGAAAGTGATCCAATGCGGTTGTTCAGTGTTTGCACAGATGCAAAAACATGCTCAAATCGAGAGGGCTCTTCGCCATCCACCCATAATTCCCCAAAATTATTGTCTTTCAAGATACCTTGAAACGTAGCCCTGGCTTGTTGCAGGATTTCTTTTCGATGTGCCACAAACAACAGACGCACAGTGGGCTTGTCTTTGACAAATGCTTTGTAATCAAATGCAGAAATGACTGTTTTACCAGTCCCTGTAGCCGCTACAACCAAATTTTTGTATCTTTTGTGAATAGTTCTTTCGGCCAAAAGCTTTTCCAATATTTCATTCTGGTATGGGAATGGTTTAATATCAAAGTAGCTGGTATTGAGGTCATATCCCTTCGATATTTTACCTTGATTCAAAGAGGTCTTCAGTTTTTCTCCATGCAATGCAGCATCAAAAGTTTCAAAGTCATTACTCTGCCAATAGCTTTCGAATGTTTTTTGAAATTTATCAATGATATGTGAAACCTCTTTGGTGGTCACTTTTAGGTTCCATTCTAGCCCATCAGTCAAGGCTGACCTAGAAAAATTTGATGAGCCGATATATCCTGTATGAAATCCTGTATTCCTGAAAAACAAGTATGCTTTTGCGTGCAGCCTTTCATTGCCAGTGTTGTAGGAAATACGAACTTCAGTATTAGGTAATGAAGATAGCAACTCAATCGCCTTATAATCTGTAGCACCCATATAGGTTGTTGTGATTACCCGCAGCTTACCACCAGCTTCCGTAAACTTTCTCAACGCATTTTCGAGGATGATGATTCCTTTCCATTTGATGAATGAAACCAATAAATCAATTCTGTTAGAAGAAAGGATTTCTTTTCTCAGCTCGCTTTCTAAAGTTGTATCGCTGTTACCACCTGTAAACAGCTCGCTGTGCGACAATCTTGTATAGGGAGTAATTTCTTTTAGGTGAAGATCCAGATCGCTAAAATGAGCATCAACTTTTTCAAAAACTGCCTTTAGGATTTTTCCTTCAGTTGCGATGATGTCTTGATTAAACTCTTCTCTTTTAATTTCATCTCGCAAAAAATGAATAATCTTATTTGCAATTTCAATTTGTTGTTCGAGGATATTGTCGCCTTTCAGCGTGTTGAGTGCATATTTGATGGTTTGAGAAAGACGAAGGGTAAGTATTTCTGATGCCTCTGCCTTATCAATAAGGACTTCCTTGATGTAAAACTTATCCGGATCTAATTGCGCGATCTTATTTTTGACCAGTTTCGTTACAATTTCTTCGTAGATACCGGATATCATGATGGGTGTTTAGGTGTATAAATATAGAATTTTTAGTACTTTAAATTGGAAGAGATTTTAAAAACATTTTTGTGAAAATATTTATTTTATAAAAGTTTAAGGGACTGGTATAGAACTCTTTGTTTTATCTAAGAAGATAACGTTTTGTCCATTTGCGATGGGCGCAATTTTCACCGCAAATGTGTCTCCGGAGCACTGAACGGCCACTTTTGCCAAACCCGCGTTATTTACTGGCGAGTTTATCATTGTCATCAGTTAACTCTTTTAAATCTCTTACAAAATCTTCAACTTTTGTGCTCATTCTCCATTCGATATTTTGAATATTTTTGAATGCTTCTTTTTGAGATTTCACAGCAATTTCATCGCTCATTCTCATATTATCACTTTTAGTTTCAACTACCAAATGAAGAGTAATAGCTTGCTCATCTTTCTTAATTGCATAAACAAAATCAGGACTAGTAGTACCTCCTGTATATGTAGGTAATTTAATACTCCTACGAGGTAGCTTTCCGTAAACGGTAACATTTGCAGGTGGTGCTACTTTTAATACTTCATGTTCAATCTCTGATTCATAAACATATTTGTCATACAAATAATTATCTTCTTTTCTTAAAATGTCTTTAGCAATATTTACCCCTACATCTCCTTGAGGTAATTCATCTACAAATTCCATTTTTCCATTTTCCTCTTTAAAAATACTTGTGCTTGCACTATAATCCAGTGCAGAGTATGTAAATTTTTGGGAATAAAGCTCCACGAATTTTTTATCAAAACCTAGAATTATATTTTCAAGTGATTTTACGTTAAATAAATCGCTTGTTGTAATTTGATTTTTTCTTGATTCAACTATACATGCATTGATTAAGTTTAATGGTAAATGAGTTCTCTTGTTTAATCTTTTTATAAATTCACCGTATGGTAATACTCCCAAATTACTATGAGCCATCTTGAAACCTTCGCCTACCATACTTGCATTATTATCATCTGTAACTAACTGTTCACTTACAATTTCAATATATGGCTTTTCAAAAACATGGTTTTTTAGTACTTCAACTAATGTTTTTTCTAATTCAGACTCATTCACATTTTCAAAATGAAGTGCATAACGTTTGGTTACTTCATTCCATAGTGTTCTTAATTTTTCAAAATTGCTTTTATTTAATTTTACCATAGGACGTTTTGGCTGTTCGTTGCTTGTTATAACACCTTTTTTCACAGTGACAGAAGTATCAGATGGTAAGAGTTCGAAAAACTTTTCTTGATTAATAATATTGTCATTAGAATCAATAATGTTATCACTTAACAGTTTAGCTTTTGCGGCTTCTTTACTTTCTGCAAATTTTGAAGGAATTATTATTTCTATATTTTCACTAGTCATTTCTACATTGTCGCGAATAATTTCTGAAAATTTTTCTTTATTTATAATTTTTCCTTCATCGTCTATAATCTCATCACTCATGAGCTTTCCTTTAATTTTGGCTATACTGTCACCAAAATTATTTTCTTTTAATAATTCATATACCTCTTTACTTGCTGGTGTATCATCTGATAGTATTTCAGCAAATTTTTCAGTATTTGTTATTTTACCTGATTCATCAATTACACTTTCGGCTTGTAAATTATCTTTACTATACTTTGATTTTTTATTAACTAATTCATCTAACATTTTTTCAGTAATCTTTCCTTCTGCCAGTTTACCACCGTCTGAATTAATATCTCCAATTAATTTTTTAGCGAAATCCTTTTCTGAAAAGTCAATAATATAGGTAAGGCGAAAATCTTCAATAGTTTGCTGTGATTGTCTAGTTCCATTTTCGTCAAATGGCAAACGAAGACCTCGACCAACTTCTTGTATTTTACTATTTTCACTACCTGAACTTCTAAGTTTTGCAATCACAAATACATTTGGATTATCCCAACCTTCTCGTAATGCCCATTTACTAAACAAGAACCTACATACATTCCATGTTCCGTCGTCGTTTCTAAAACGTAACATTTGCTCCTTATTGCGTAAAATATTGTCAACTTCCTCTTGAATGGCTTCATCTCCTTTTTTAGAATTATCTTCTGAAAAGTATCCTGCAATAGTTTTAGTGAGATTAGTAATTGAGGCTTCTAAAAAATCTTTATATTCTCCTTTTGCTAATTTAATTTCGGATTCCAATTTCTTTCTCAAAAGTTCTTCAAATTTTTCACGCAACCATCCCTTCTCATTGTTTGAGCCTCTAAAAGAAGAAACACTATCAATAAAAAACAGAGAGTTCGTTTTTATCTTTGGAGGGTTATTATTAACTTTTGGTCTGTGAAAATTTTCCTTTTCCTTTTCAAAATGCGCTTCAAGTGCCTGATTTAGAAGCAATTCTTGATAACCATAATCAAATACGTTCGGCAATAAATCCAAGCCTTCAAATAACTCCATATCATTAGACAAAAGAGCAGAGTTGGCACTTAATACTTGCTCCAGTGTAATACCTCCAAAACCATCATGCATTGCAGCAAGACTATCGCCTAATTTTATTTCAAAATTTTTCTTTTCATGAGAAAAAATCACAAGCTTATTGCTCTTATCAATTGTTTTGACCCTGAATTTTAATACGCTGTCACTTGTGCCTGGGATAGCTGGGTAAACAATATGAACTCCTTTAACCAACCCTTCATTAAAAGCTCTCACAGCATTTAAATCATAAACAAGATTCTCGTAATCCTTTTTTATTATTTTATTTTTCCCAGAACCTACGGTAATGTTTGGAAATGTTGCACCAAAACGAATGATTAATTGTGGTTGTAATCCTTCAGTAATATTTTTCCAAGCTTTATTTTCTTTATTAAATCGATGAGGTTCATCAATAATAATAATAGGCCTTGTACTCTGCAATCCTTCAATAGGAGAGCTTATTGAACCAAACAAAGTTCCATCATAATCACTAGATGACATAGACTTAGAGGAAAGCATAGCATCATTAAGCAATAACGCCTGTATAGTTTTTTCTTCATTACGTGTGCCTTCGCAAAATGTTCTTAAACTTTCAGGAAATTGCTTCCGTTTTCCCTTTTTCCCTTCAAAATCTCCTGCATTAATGATTCCTAAATTAATGTTTTGATTTGCAAAATCTTGACGAAAATGACTATTCCAGCCTGAGCTTTGAATTGACATCTTTGTCCCTTCTTTTATGGCAACACTTGGTACAAGAATAATGAATTTAAAAAATCCATATTGTTGTTTTAATTCGTGCATCAAACGTGTATAAACATATGTTTTACCCGTTCCTGTTTCCATTTTAATATCAATATTTCTGGTATTATTTAAAATTGGATTTGCACAGAAATTATCATCAATAATAATTTTATTTATGTCAAATGCACTTGTTGCACTGAGCACAGCATCGATTTGATATTGCAGCTTGTCTAATTTCATACTAATAGCGTTCTATTATAGTAATATTTTGGTCTAAATTGTTTTTCAAGTTATTCTTTAACTCTCTCATTTGTTCAAAACTAAAACTATATGGATATACAATTACAGTGTTAACTACTAATTCGTATTTACCGATTTTATTAAGCAAATGCTTTAATGCTTCATGCGTGAAACCACTATTTATTAAATACAATACTGCACTTTGTTTTACATAATGTGCTTGATAATACCCTAGTACCAAATGTTCTAAACATGTATTGAACTCATAACCATCTTGAATAAGCCAAGTTTGTAGAATAGTATCTAATCCTGTTGTGTTTGTTAACAGGTAAGCGAAAGGACTTACCATGTCCAAATCAAATAATTTGGTATCATTAGGATTAAATTCAAATATTTTATCAATGGCTTTTACTGCTGGTTCAATTAATCGATAATGCTTGAAACCTAAGTCTAATATTTGTGTCTCATCATTATTAAACAATTGTCCTTCATTCTCTATTCTTTTTTCTTCTTGTAGAGTTTTAATTCCCAATGCAGCACGCTTTATTCGTTCTCGACTTATTTGGTCAATTGTTTCATAACCAGCTTTGCGAGCTTCGCTTTCAGGATTTGTTATTTCTGGCCATTGAACCATAATAAACTTCCTATTACCACCGTCTTCCATATTATATTTCATAACAGCGTGTGCAGTTGTAGATGAACCAGCAAAAAAGTCTAGTATAATGTCATTATCTGAAGTAGAAATAGATAAACATGTTTTGATTAATTCAATAGGCTTTGGAAAGTCAAAAATTCCAACTCCGATTAATTCTTGTACTTCTTTCGTTCCCTTATTTGAAATATATTTTTTATCAAACCAAACAGTTTTTGGACTTTCAGTTAATTTTCTATATTTCTGAAAAATACGAATAATACCATCATTCCCTTTTCTCGCTATAAGACCTTTATCTTCATTTTGTTTAGATTTTTGCTTTCCCCATCTCCATACACTTAAAAATCCGTTAATTTCTATAGCATTAACTTCTTCACAATTTTCATTCTTTTCAACACTTACTTTCATGAAACCATTTTCATCCAAAGTTTTTAAATCTGCATAGAAAGGATAACGCAAATTTGGTCGATTTATAGAATTAAATGCTCTTGCATTTTGATTTCGTAATTCTTGCAAATTAAATCCACCTAATTCATCAGAATATGAAAACTCCTTACCATCAACCTCAATTTCTTTAGCAATAGATTCAAATAATTCGTCGTTTTTTGAATAGACTAAAATATTCTCATGAGTTTTTGCAAAAGTTCCATATCTCCTGCCTTCGGTTTTAACAATAATTGATAAAATAGCAATAAAATTTTTCTCACCAAATATGTCATCTAATAAAAGTTTAAGATTAGCTTGTTCATTGTCATCAATACTTACAAAAATCACTCCGTCATCTGTCAAAAGTTTTTGAGCTAATTTAAGTCTAGGATACATAAATGTCAACCAAGCACTATGTGAACTTTTGCCTTGGATACTCTTTAACCGTTCTATTTCAGCATCACCATATCCAAGTGCTGTTTTTAATTTATCATCATTAAATTCAAAGCGGTCGTTATAAACAAACTCTTTTCCAGTATTGTAAGGAGGATCTATATAAATCATTTTTATTTTACCTGTGTAAGCATTTTGAAGATGTCTTAAGGCTTCGAGGTTGTCACCAGTTATAAAAATATTTTCACTATTTATATTTTCAGGTAAGTTATTATGGTCACTATCAGGAACAATTACGGTTTCACTAGTTTGACCAGTTTGAAGACGAGCATAATCTTTACCAACAAAATTAAGTCGGTAGCCGTCTCTTGATTCTGCAATATTATTTTCCTTAAGTTCTGTTTCAAACTTATCTAGTTTAAAATTACCTTCTTTATCAAAATATTGTGGTAAAGTCTTTTGAAGTGTTAGTAATAACTCACTGTTAGGTAATTGGTTT
>Ga0164294_10004174_pt1 | contig 12680 bp, 10 predicted proteins | sample GEODES005metaG_FD_111479 | JGI IMG/M metagenome (GOLD analysis project Ga0164294, IMG submission 111479) | Oligotrophic lake water microbial communities from Sparkling Lake, Wisconsin, USA - GEODES005 metaG | ecosystem: Environmental > Aquatic > Freshwater > Lake | place: USA: Sparkling Lake... | reverse complement strand
CCGAGCGGTCCAAACGCGCCGCCGCCCTCGGTCTTTTTCCCGCTGACGTAGCCTTGGGGCCTACCCGTACCGCACCCGCTTGGGCCTCGCTCTCGGTGAGCGAGCAGCAGTTCGCGGCGCGCAATATGGAGGTTTACGCCGGCATGGCGGAGGCCATGGACTTCCATATTGGGCGCTTGGTGGACCACCTACGAACCACCGGCCAGTTGGACAACACAGTCTTCGTGTTCCTCTCCGACAACGGCCCAGAAGGCTCGGACCCCTACGCCACCCTATCGGGCCGTTTGTGGCTGCAAATGCACTATTCGCGCGATGCGGCGCGGTTGGGCGAGCAGGGCACCTATGGGGTGATCGGGCCGGGTTGGGCGACGGCGGCCGCGGGCCCCTTGGCTGGCTACAAGTTCTACAGCACCGAAGGTGGCATCCGCGTCCCACTGGTCATTGCCGGCGTTCCCGGCGTTGCCGCCGGAAGCGTGCAGCCTGCCTTCACGCGCGTCATGGACCTAACCCCCACCTTGCTGGAACTGGCGCAGGTTCCGGTGCCGTTGGCGCAGTGGCAGGGCCAGCCGGTGGAACCGGTGACCGGGCGCAGTCTGTTGCCCTTGCTGCAGGGCAAGGTACAACAGGTTTATGGGGAAGACGAGCCGGTAGGTTTCGAGCTTTCGGGCAGCGCGGCGCTCTATAAGGGCCGCTACAAGCTCGGCAAAGTACTGTCGCCCATGGGCGATGGGCGCTGGCATTTGTACGACATGGTCGCGGACCCCGGCGAAACCCGCGACTTGGCCGCTGCCATGCCCGCGAAAGCTGCTGAGATGCAGGCCGACTACGTGGCATATGCCAAGGCGAATGGCGTCTTGCCCATGCCCGCCGACTACGACGCTATCCGACAGGTGCTCATTAACTCCCTGCTCAACGTCTACTGGCCGGCCACCAAGCGTGTTCTGCCGGGCGTAATAGCCGGACTGCTGGTAGGTGGGGTGGCTGGCTGGTGGTTTGTCCGCCGCCGTCGACGCGCTTTGCCTGCCGGTTGAGCGTCCCGCACAATAGCGGGATGGCTTCCCGCTTCCTGCCGCTGTTCATTGGCCTGCGCTACGTGCGTTCGCGTGAGGCGGGCTTCTTCGTGTCGTTCAGCAGTTGGCTATCTTTGGCTGGGGTCTGCGTTGGCGTTGCCGCGCTTATCACCATCCTGTCGGTCATGAACGGCTTCGAAGGTGAGCTGCGCGGGCGCTTACTAGCCATGGGTGCGCCCGTCACCCTGACGGCAGCGCCGGATGCTGCTGCCCCCACAGCGGCAGACTGGTTGCCGGTGGTGGACCGCCTGCGAGCGGCGGGTTTGCCGGTACAGGGCGCAGCCCCCTTCATCGATCAACAGGCCTTGTTGTCGAATGGCGCCGAGATGACGGGTGCGCTGGTGCGCGGTATCGACCCGGCGCGCGAGGCCACGGTGTCCGCGGCGGCTCGGACGCTCATCGAAGGCCGACTCGACCTGCTACAGCCCGGGCTCGATCGCATCATTCTCGGTGTGGCTTTGGCGGACCAACTCGGCGTGCAGGTAGGCGGCACGGTCACCGTGCTGGTTCCCAGGAAAGCCAACGACGCTTTGGACTTGGCGCCCCAACTGCGCAGCTTCACAGTAGCGGGCGTGTTCGAAGCGGGTATCGCCGACCACGATGCCGGGTTGGCGCTCGTGCAACTGGACGACGCCTGGGGGCTGACCGGCGGGGAAGGGGAAGTGCGTCCAGCTGGTCTGCGCCTGAGTCTACCGGACCCACTGGCTGTGCCGGGACTGCGTGGCGCCTTGCAGCGTGCGGCGGGCCCTGCAGTCCGCGTGCGTGACTGGACCGACGACAATGCCACGTATTTTCGGGCCATCCGCGTCGAGAAGCTGATGGTCACTTCCATCTTGCTATTGGTGGTGGGCATCGCAGCCTTCAACATCGTGGCCATGCTGGTCATGGTGGTGCGTGCCAAGCGCACGGATATCGCCATCTTGCGAACGCTAGGCCTGAGCCCGCGGGCGGTGCTGCAGGTGTTCATGGTGCAGGGGCTGGTTATCGGTTGGGCTGGTGCTGCGCTCGGTGTGGTGTTCGGCTTGCTACTCGCCTACCACGTCGAGGTCATTGTGCCCGCGCTGGAACAGACCTTCGGGTTTCAGGTGTTCGATGCAGCGGTTTACTACGAAACGGTTATTCCTTCCGACCCGCGTTGGACGGACGTGCTTGCGATTGCAGTAGCCGCGTTCACGCTCACTTGGCTGGCCACGCTCTACCCGGCACGGCGCGCTGCGGCCACGCCCCCGGCTGTGGCGCTACGCTACGAATGAACGGTTTGCCTTACGAATGGCGGTTGGCGCGGCGCTCTTTGGGCGGCGGTGGCTTCCTGTCTTTCATCTCGATGGTCGCGCTCGGCGGCATTGCGCTCGGTGTGGCCGTGCTTATCGTGGTGCTGTCGGTGATGAACGGCTTCGAGCAGGAACTGCGCACACGCATTCTCGGCGTGGCTTCGCACGCCACCATCAGTGGTCTGGAAGGCAGTCTGCCCGATTGGCGCCAACAGCTAACCCAATCGCGCGCGGTTCCCGGCGTAGTGGCCGTGGCGCCGTACGTGGAAGACCAAGGGCTGCTGGCCAGTGCTACACCGCAAACGGGTGGTGCTGGGCCGCTAGGCACGGTGGTGCGTGGCATCGACCCGGCGGCTGAAGTCACGGTGGGTACCTTGGGTGAACACCTCACTGCCGGTTCGCTGGCAGCACTGCAACCGGGCCGTTGGCGTGTGGTGCTAGGCAAGCAGTTGGCGGAAGAACTACAAGTGAAGGTTGGTGACCGCGTGGTGTTGGTGGTGCCGCGTGGCACAGCAACCCCCGCTGGCGTGGTGCCGCGCCTGCGGCGTTTGACTGTGGCCGGCATCTTCGACGTGGGCATGTACGAATACGACCGTGGCTTGGTGCTGCTGAACTTGCAGGACGCTGCGCGCCTTTATCAATTGGGCGATGCCGTGACGGGCTTGCGCTTGGCCTTGGATGACCCGTTCCATGCCGGCAGCCGCGTGCACGCAGTGGCCGTGGCATTGGGCGGTGGTGTTTACGTTAGCGATTGGTCCCGTAAGCACGCCAATTTCTTCCGCTCCATTCAAGTGACCAAGGGCATCTTGTTGGTCATCTTGTTGCTGGTGGTGGGTGTGGCGGCCTTCAACATCGTGGCCACGCTGGTGATGGTGGTGAAGGAAAAGGGCAACGATATTGCCATCTTGCGCACGCTTGGCGCGACGCCGGCTGCGGTGTTACGTACCTTCATGCTGCATGGCTTCGCGCTGGGCGCGATGGGCACGGGCGCCGGTGTGCTGCTCGGCTTGCTGTTAGCGTGGAAGATTGGCGCCATCGTGCAGGGCTTGGAATGGCTGCTGGGCACCACGCTCGTGGATGGCCGGGTTTACCTCATCGGCGATCTGCCTTCGCGCATCATTCCCGGCGAGGTGTTGTCCGTGGGTGTGGTTGCCTTGGTATTGGCGACGCTTTCCACACTGTATCCGGCGTGGCGCGCTTCGCGCCTTGCCCCCGCGCAAGCCTTGCGCCAGGAGTAAACGCATGACTTCCCCCGTTCCAGTACTGCAGGCTCAAGGCATCGCGAAGGAGTTCCGTTCGGGCCCCGCGATGCTGCGGGTGCTCGATGGCGTGGACTTCACCGTGCAGCGCGGTGAACGCGTGGCGGTGGTGGGCGCTTCCGGGTCCGGCAAGACGACTTTGCTGCAGGTGTTGGGTGGTCTTGACCTGCCCACGCAGGGCGAAGTGCACATTGCCGGCGAAGCCATGACGCAGTTGGGTGAAGCGGCGCGCGGTGAATTGCGTAACCGTGCGGTGGGTTTCGTTTACCAGTTCCATCATTTGCTGCCGGAGTTTTCGGCGCTCGAAAATGTGGCCATGCCGCTGCTCATCCGACGCGTGCCTTCCAATGAGGCGATGGCTACTGCACGCGCCTTGCTAGAGCGCGTTGGTTTGGGGCCACGTCTGCAACACCGACCGGCGGAGTTGTCTGGCGGTGAACGCCAGCGCGCTGCGGTGGCGCGCGCCTTGGTTACCCGTCCAGCACTGCTGTTGGCGGACGAACCGACTGGCAATCTCGATGGCCGCAACGCCGAAGCGGTGTTTGCCTTGATGCTCGAACTGAACGTGGAGTTCGGTACCAGCTTGGTGGTGGTGACACACGATGAGCGTCTGGCGGCACGCATGGATCGCCGCGTTACGTTGACGGACGGGCGCCTCGTCGAGATGGTCTGAGAGGCTGGGCTTTGCTATAGCTGCGAAGGGCTGTGGCACCTGCAGAAATGCCTCGGCAAGCGGGTAATGGGCCACCAGTAAATGTAATGCGCTGGCGCGCCCGCCGGACCGCGCGAATTCACGCAAATACACTACGAATGCGCCAGCTTTGAGCGTGCGGATGCAGGCACGCTTTTGGCATGCCATGGATTCCTTTCGCGTTGGGTTGGGCGGCCATTTCGGCGGCGGGTTTGCAGTGGGCGGCCTTGCCCCGTTGGCCTTTGCTGCCGGCCTTCGCCGTGGCGGCTGCGCTCGCCGTCGCCGCCGTGTACGCCCGCGCGCGTGGTCCGGTGTGGAGTGCCATGGTTTTGGCGGCTGCTGCCGGGACGGTTGCTGGTGGGGCTTCGCTGGTAGCTGCCGGCCACACCGCCTTGGCGCACCGTTGGTCGGTCGCGCAGGAAACCGAAGTCGTCACCTTCAGCGGTTGCGTTATCGGTGTGCCGCAGGTCTCGCCCGGCCGCGTGCGTTTCGAGTTGGTGCAGTTGCAGGGCGCGGCACCAGCTCGGCGGGTGCGGCTGAGTTGGTATCGTGCCCGCGAAGTACCGAAGGGCGGCGAGCGCTGGGAGTTTAGCGCCAAGCTGCGGGCACCGCGCGGGCTGGTGAATCCTGGCTCTGGTGACTATGCGCTGGTGCTGCTGCAAGCGGGTGTCGATGCTACCGGTACCGTTCGCGAGGCACAGCGGTTGGCAGGTTCAGGCTGCCTCGCCGGTTTCGAGCGCTGGCGACAGCCCATCGACGATGTGCGCGCCTTGCTGGCAAAGCGATTGGTAGCGGCGGTGCACGCGTCGCCGTCGTTCGTGCCATCGCCGTCATCGTCGCTGTCCCAGCCGTCATCGCCCGCGTTGCCACAGCCCTCATTGGCACAAACCGGAACGGGCTTGCTGCTGGCGCTGGCGCTGGGCTTGCAGGACGAAGTTCCTGACGCGCAATGGCGCGTGTTCTCGGTCACGGGCATCTCGCATCTGGTAGCCATCTCCGGGCTGCACGTCACCTTGTTCGCATGGCTGGTGCTCGTGGCGGTGCGTTGGGTGAAGGGGCGAGGGCAATTGGCGCCCACGGCCGGGCTAGGCGCGTGGTCTGCGTTGCTCGCCGTGCTGGCCGCCTTCGCCTACGCCTTGTTGGCTGGTGGTAATTTGCCCGCCTTACGGACGGTGTGGATGTTGGCTTTGGCGCTAACGGTAGTGCGGTTGCGGCGCCATGCCGGTATCGCCGATGCCTGGAGTGTGGCCTTGGTGGGCGCGCTCTGGCTGGACCCGTTCGCCGCTGCGTCGTTGGGGTTCTGGTTGTCCTTCGGGGCCGTGGGTGCTTTGATTTGGTCGGATGCCGGACGTCCGTTAATTCCAGAACCAGTCCTTGCCCCGGTTTCTGGTCGCGGCAATTTCGCGCGCTGCGCCGGTTCGCTGTGGCGCTGGCTCGTGTTGGCAGGTCCGTTCCTCACGGCGCAATGGGTGGTGACGTTGGTGTTGGCGCCATTGCTTGCCGCTTCTGTGGGGCTGCCGGCGTGGGTGAGTTTGCCGGTGAACGCTATCGCCATCCCGCTGTTTTCGGTGGTGCTGGTGCCCGCGGTGCTGCTGGCCACCGTGGCCGTGGCCGTGGCACCCCTCGTGGCAGTCCTCGTGGCACCCCTCGCGGCGGCCCTCGGCGCACCCGTCTTGGCGCCAATGGCTGCGGCGTGGTGGGTGCACAGTGTTGCCACCGCGCTAGGCGCTTGCGTGGTCGCGTTGCAGTGGTGTACCGCATTGCCCGGCGTTTACTGGTCCCCCGCGGCACCCAGTGTGGGTGCGGCCGCCGTGGCTTTGGGGTTGGCGCTCGGTAGCTGCCTGCCGCTACTGCCGCGCCGCGCACGCACGGGCGCCATCGTGGCCTGTGCCGCGGTGCTCCTTTGGCCCGCGCCACGGCCTGCCGCCGGCGGGTTTCAATTGCAGGTACTCGATGTGGGGCAGGGCAGCGCGGCGGTCATTGAGACTGCGCACCACGCGCTCGTGTTTGACCCCGGGCCGGCCTATGGTCCGGAGGCCGATGCTGGTGGCCGTGTTGTCGTCCCCTTTTTGCGGGCGGCGGGTTGGCGGAAGGTGTCCGCCGTAGTGGTTAGTCACGCCGATGCCGACCATTCCGCGGGTCTTGGGCAAGTGCTGCAGCGCTTCCCTGCAGCCACGGTTTGGTGGGGTGGCGATGGCGGCGCCGCAGCGCACGGGCGGCAACCTTGCCGTGCTGGGCTCCGCTGGCAGCTCGATGGCGTGGAGTTCACCTTCTTGCACCCGGGCTCGGAGCCCGAGCGCGACGACAACTCTGCCTCCTGTGTGCTGCTGGTGCGCGCGGCGGGACGTACCGCTTTGTTGCTGGCGGATATTCCGCGGCGTATCGAAGACCGGATTGTCGCCGCGGGGCCGTTGCCCGTGGACATTGTGCTGGTGGCCCACCACGGCAGCGCTACAGCTTCTGGCGAAACTTTGCGCGCCGCCACGCGGGTAGCAGACGGCGGGCACGCCGTGGTCTCGGCGGGGTATCGCAACCGCTGGGCTTTCCCCAAGCCCGCCGTGCGCGCCGGCTGGCTGGAAGCGGGCAGACAGGTTTGGGTGACGGCCGAGGAAGGCGCGCTGCAGTTCGTCGTGGCCCCGAGTGGGGCTCTGCGGGTAGCGTCGCTGCGGCGATTACAGCCACGCTGGTGGCGGCCCGCGGCTCCATTCCTTTCGCCTTAGGCGTAGGTCGTTGGGCGTAGTTGCGGGGCATGGCAGAGGTTCGCGGTACAATTCTGCCTCGTCTGAACCCCAGCGCAGGAGCGCCCCCGCCTCATGTGGGAAATCTTCAAGACCGGCGGCCCCGTCATGTGGCCCATCCTGCTGTGCTCCATGGTGGCCGTGGCCATCATGGCGGAGCGCCTCTGGAGCCTGCAGCAACACCGCGTGCTGCCGCCGGATCTGGCCAATAAAGTGTGGAAACTCATCGAAGCGAAGCAGTTGGCAGACAAGCATGTCATCTCGCTCGCGCAGAACTCGCCACTGGGCCGAGTGCTGGCGGCGGGCCTGTCTAACCGCCATCGCTCGCGCGAAATCATCAAGGAATCCATCGAGGACACTGGCCGCCATGTGGCCCATGAACTCGAGCGCCATCTGAACGCGTTGGGCACCATCGCAGCCGTGTCGCCGCTGCTGGGTTTGCTCGGCACGGTCACCGGCATTATTGCGGCGTTCAATGCTATTACTACCCAAGGCGTGGGCGACCCTCGTGCGCTGGCTGGTGGTATTGGCGAGGCACTCATCACCACGGCGGCCGGTTTGCTGGTCGCTATTCCCTCGCTCATGGGCTATCGCTATCTGCGTGGTCGTGTGGATTCGCTCGTTGTTGGCATGGAGCAAGAAGCATTGCGTCTGGTGCAGTCACTGGATATTCAAGCGCGTGCTGAACAGGCCTTTATCGCTAGCGGTAACACGGGGCGGTTCGTCCCGGGTCTTACGCCAGCCGGGCCTGCCGGCGGTGGGTTGGTTAGCCCAGCCCCTGCGGCCGCCCCGCGCGCTGCCAGCTAACCCATGCGCTTCCAGCCCCGCCGCACCGAAGACCCTGAAATCAACCTCACCTCGCTCATTGACGTGGTGTTGCTGCTGGTTATTTTCTTCATGGTGAGCACCAGCTTCACGGTGGATGGCCGGCTGCGCCTGCAGTTGCCGGGTTCTAGTGTTGTGCCCGAGCGCCAGCCTGCAGACGCCGTGGTCATCGCTATCACGGCGGATGGCAGCTACAGCGTGAACGACCGCGTGCTAGCCAATGCCACGCCAGCCACTTTGCGCGCTGCACTTGATGGTTTGGTAAAAGCCAGTGGCGGTGCCGGCAAACGACCAGTGACGGTGCGTGCGGACGGACGCGCCACGCACCAGTCCGTGGTCATGGCCATGGATGTGGCGGGCAAGGCTGGGTTCACGCAAGTGAATATCGCCACCGTCAATAACGCTAGCGACGGGGAGAACTAAACCATGGCGCGCCCCGGCGAGATTCCCATTCCGGTCACCAACTTCTCGTTGGCGGACAACCCCATGGCGGTGTGGAAGCGCTTGCTCGGCTATGCGCGTCCGCACTGGGCGATGTTCGCTCTCGGCGTATTCGGTATGGCGCTGTTCGCCAGCGTGGACACCGCCATGGCTTGGTGGGTGAAGAAATTTCTCGATGGCGCCTTCGTCGAGCAGGACCCAACGACCTTGCTCATCGTGCCGGGCGGGCTCATTGTGCTGTTCGCAGTGCGCGGCATTGGCGACTATTTGTCCAGCTATGCGCCTGGCTACGTTGGCCGTAAGGTCATTCAAAAACTGCGTGGCGATTTGTTCCGCCATTACCTAGACCTACCCACGGCTTATTATGACCGCGAGACCGGCGGGTCGCTGCTGTCGCGCCTCACCTTCAACACCGAGTTGGTAGCAGAGGCGGCAACTAATGCGGTCACGGTGTTCATCCGTGACACGCTCACCATCATCGGGTTGCTTTGCTACATCTTCTGGCTGAACTGGCGGTTGGCGGCCTTTGCTTTCCTTATCTCGCCAGTCATCGCCACGCTCATCCGCATAGTGAACCGTGCGTTTCGTCGCTATAGCACGCGTATCCAAGGGTCCATGGGCGATGTCACGCGCGTCGCCAAGGAAGCCATTGACGGCCACCGCTTGGTCAAGGTGTTCAATGCGCAAGGACACCAAGCGGCGCAGTTCGCCGAGGTGAACGAACGCAATCGCTTCCAGAATATGAAACTCATTCAGGCGCGTTCGTTCAGTAACCCCACCGTGCAGTTCATCACCGCCCTCGCTTTGTCAGGCGTGTTGTATGTCGCTATCCGCGGTGTGCTGAAGAACGAAATGACGGTAGGCGAGTTCATGTCGTTCCTCACGGGGCTGATGATGATTACAGCGCCGCTGCGTCGCTTGGTGCAGGTGTTCGGGCCGCTGCAGCAGGGCATTGCCGCTGGCGCCAGCGTCTTCGAGATGCTCGACACGCCCATCGAGGACTGTGGTGGCACGCGGCCGCTGGGGCGCGCCGTGGGTGAAGTGGAGTTCCGGGATGTGCGCTTTACTTACGACGCTGACAAGGGCGAAGTGCTGAAGGATGTTTCGTTCCGGGCGCACGCAGGGCAGACGGTCGCCATTGTTGGTCGCTCGGGCGGCGGCAAGACCACGCTGGTGGGCATGCTGCCGCGCTTCCACGACCCGGAGCCGGGTGCAGTACTGCTGGATGGCCACGACGTGCGCGAGTATTCGCGCGTGGCGCTGCGCAACAACGTCAGCCTCGTCAGCCAGGACGTCATTCTGGTGAACGGCTCCATTCGCGAAAACATTATTTACAGCACCACCGAAGCCACCGAAGAGCAGGTGCGCGAAGCGGCCCGCGCCGCGCACGTGCTGGAGTTCGCTGAAGCACTGCCGCAAGGCCTAGATTCGCCCGTTGGAGACCGCGGAGCCTTACTGTCCGGCGGGCAGAAGCAGCGCATAGCCATTGCGCGTGCGCTGCTGAAGAACGCGCCTGTGCTCATTCTCGATGAGGCCACCAGTGCGCTAGATACCGAGTCTGAGTACATCATTCAGGAAGCGCTGGAACAACTGAAGCGTGGCCGGACGACGCTGGTCATTGCGCACCGATTGTCCACCATTGAACGCGCGGATCTCATTGTTGTGGTGGACGAAGGCCGTTGCCTTGAACAAGGAACGCACGCGGAACTGCTCGCGCGCGGTGGCGCTTATGCGGCGCTCCACCGGATTCGCTTCGACGCGTGAGCCGGCTAGCCACCAAGCGTGCGCTGGAAGCTTGGGTGCTGGGCGCCTGGTACGACGGTGCTGCGCGTAGCTGGGTGCAGGTTGGTTTCACGGCATTACTCGCGCCGTTGGGCTGGCTGGTGGCGCGTGTGGCACGGCAGCGTAGGCAGCGCGCGTTTCACGCGGCCATGCCCGTAACCCCCGAGAAAGGTGACGCAGCATCGCCAGTGTTTCCCCATACGGGTGCGCTGCCCCCCGTCGTCGTGGTGGGGAATCTCACCGTCGGCGGCACAGGTAAAACCCCGGTAGTGGCCTGGTTGGCGGCGCAGCTACAGGTACACGGTAAGCGGGTAGGGCTAGTGTCACGTGGCTATGGCCGTAGTGCAGCTACAGCGCGCCGCGTGGCGCCTGGCGACAGCGCGGTGCTGGTGGGCGACGAGCCTGCTTGGCTTGCAGCTACCACCGGTTGCCCGGTGGCTGTGGGGCAGGACCGCGTGGCGGCGCTGGGGTTGCTCGCGGGCGAAGTGGAGATTGTATTGGCCGATGATGGCCTGCAGCATCATGCCTTGCAGCGGCGCCTTGAAATTATCGTGGTGGACTCCACCCGCGCGGAGCCATTGGGTAATGGCCGTTGTCTGCCTGCTGGTCCGCTGCGCGAGTTGCCGGGCTTTGTCGGCCCCGCACAGGTGGTGCTCTTCAATCATGGTGCCGTGTCTGCGGCGCAGTTAGCTGCTGCCCCCGTGCCCGCATGGGCCAGCACCGCTACGGTGCTGCATTTCGCCGTGCAGCCGCAGCTGGCCGTCAACTTGGTCACCGGTGAATCCCGGCCCCTCGCGTCGTTCACGGACGCGATAGCAGTGGCAGGCATCGGCCATCCCGAGCGTTTTTTTCGAGCCTTACAGGCAGCAGGCGCAGACGTGCAGCAGCGCGTGTCCTTCACGGACCACCATGCGTACACGGCGGCAGACCTGGCGCCGTTTGCCGGCATGCCGGTACTGATGACGACGAAAGATGCCGTAAAGTGTGCGACGTTTGCCGTACCGAACTGGTGGCTTGTGGAAGCCGCCGTGGAGTTCGCACCGGGCGAGGGCGAACGCCTGCTCCGCGCGGTGCTGGCTGCGGTGGATTGAGGCGAGCCTGAAGTTGGCCGCTGTAGTGGGGTTTGTTTTCTGGCTCGGCGTTGTTTGAGAGGAACCATGGATACCAAGCTGCTTGATGTTTTGGCATGCCCGGCCTGCAAAGGGCCTCTGCATTTTCTGCGCGAACCCGCGGTGCTGGTGTGCCGTGCGGATCGCCTGGCCTTTCCCATTCGCGACGGCATTCCCGTCATGTTGGAAGAAGAGGCCAAGGTGCTGGCCAGCGACGATCCGTGGCTGAAGGCCTGACGTTAATCCTTGATTTGAAGACCGGATTTAAAGGACTGAACGCCCAATGACCTTCCGCGTCGTCATTCCCGCTCGCTACCCTTCCACGCGTTTGCCGGGCAAGCCGCTGCGCCTGCTGGCTGGCAAGCCGATGGTGCAGCATGTGTACGAACGCGCCTGCGCTTCGGGCGCGGCTGAAGTGATTGTGGCTACCGATGACGACCGCGTGTTGCAAGCCTGCCGCGCCTTTGGCGCGCCGGTACTGCTGACGGACCCGAACCATCCTTCGGGTACGGACCGTCTTGCCGAAGTGGCAGCACTCTGCGGCTGGCACGACGACCAGATTGTCGTGAACGTGCAGGGCGACGAGCCCCTGCTGCCTCCCGCCAATGTGGCGCAAGCGGCGCAGTTGCTGATGGCAGACCCTGGCGCCGCCATTGCCACGCTGGCCACGCCCATTCGTAGCGTGCACGAATTCATGGACCCGCATGCCGTGAAGGTTGTAGCGGCAGCCAACGGTCGTGCACTGTATTTCAGCCGTGCGCCCATTCCTTGGCCGCGTGATAGCGCAGCCGATGGCCTGGGCAGCCAGACCAGTTTCGGCACCGCCTTGCGGCATGTGGGGCTGTACGCCTACCGCGTTGTTGCCTTGCGGCAGTTGGCCGCTTGGGCACCGTCTCCGCTGGAATTGGCAGAGCGTTTGGAACAGCTGCGCGCCATGGAGAACGGCCTTGCGATTGCCGTGGCGGTTGCGGCGGAAGCGCCCGGCCCGGGCGTCGACACCGAAGCCGATGCGCTGGCGGTAGAGCGGCTTCTAGCCGGTAGATAAGGCAACGCCTGCTCCGCAACTCAGTATCCGCAACCCGGACATTAGTCGCTATTTCGGCTGAAACTCCTCGCTTTGGGTGGCCTCAAGGTGTCGGGATTCTTTACGGCTCCGCTACCGCCAATTTTGAGACGAGGACCCTTGCATTGATTTAGTAGGGGTTTTTACGCATGGCATTCTTCTTGCGTCAGTTAAGCGACTTGGCAAGTATCTTAGGTTTTTAAATCTTCTGGACTAAGTCTATTACTTCGTAATAACATGTCTTCATTCAGCGACAGTTGGGCAAAGTAATGACTAGTTATATCCGTGGCAAGTCCAAGCTTGAACGTCGGGTTTCGGCCGCCATTCGATTGCGTCAGGAAATCACCGCGGCACGGCTGGACCGCCGTGAGGTGTTGAAGCTGGCATCAGCGGCCGCAGGGTCGCTGATGTTGGGCGGCGCATCGCGAAGT
>Ga0164294_10004173_pt1 | contig 12681 bp, 13 predicted proteins | sample GEODES005metaG_FD_111479 | JGI IMG/M metagenome (GOLD analysis project Ga0164294, IMG submission 111479) | Oligotrophic lake water microbial communities from Sparkling Lake, Wisconsin, USA - GEODES005 metaG | ecosystem: Environmental > Aquatic > Freshwater > Lake | place: USA: Sparkling Lake... | reverse complement strand
GCTGAAATCTTAAAAGATTACCGATGGACAAACAGAGTCAACCTTACCTTTTCAAATTCTGAAGAAATTTTTTACATTAAATAAATTCAGAAAATATCGAAACACATAAGTAAAGCCCCTGCCTACAAAGAAATCAGACCTTACTATCAGAATTGGCGTCGCGATTGACTACTGCATTTTTCATCTTCTAAGAGGAAGTTCGATCCCTGCTTCGGCGGTCAACGCCGGAAAACGGCGATTTTACTGATCTCAATATTTTCACCCCAACGATGGCTTCGCTGTGCATGTCAAGAACGTTAATAGCAATACTGATATCCCGACTGACGACTCCTGCCTCAAACAGAACCTGACGTAGCAATCGTATTTTTTCTTCATATGTGTCAAGCGTTACACGATTTTGAACCAAGATATCTCTGACGAGAGAAAAATCATAATTTACTATCGGGTGTCCAAGTAAGAAAGCTATCAACGCACAGTTGTATTCAATTACCTGCTCAGTCGATAATCCCGCAAAACAGCGTCGAATACTCGGTACCAGCAGCTGACGCGCTGTCAACGCTGATATTGATGGCTTGAATTTTTGCAGACCGCCGTATTTTTCGAGCACATCCGGAATCGGATAATTCAATGTAAGAATCGCCACGTTTTTTTATTTTCTTTAAAGATAATTCGGATTTTCAGCGTAAACCTTCAGCAGGTTAGTAACTGACTGTCGAACCCGGGCCTTAACTCTTAGGTATTAGTGATAAAAATCATACTTGCAGTATATAACTTCACTCAAATTCGCGTTGCTTTGGTCTTTCAATTTTCACAGATACTCCCATTGTGGCGTTGCCAATTGAGAAATTAATTATTGACTCTTGACACATCAACTTACACGAAACGTTACCAAAAAATCTAGAGGCTCAGAACCTCTCATGTGCCATCAGATAACGCCATTGACCAGCGGCCAATCCTGCCATTGGTATGCGGCCTATCCGAATACGCTTGATGGATACGATAGACAACCCTGCTCTAGTGCAAAGCAGCGTGATCAGCCTTGAAGAAAGTTCTTTACGTGCGAAGCGGAGACGCGTTTCATTTTGCCAGCTGACCTTGGCCGGCTCAGAGGGCTTGCCATTGAAGACGATGCTCTGGTTCAGAAGCTGCAGGCCACCTTCAACAATCTGACCGCTGACCTCGACCACAAATTCCTGCTCTACTCGATACAAGTCATCAATCAGTTTGCGCTTTACGCGCCAGTCTTGCGTAAAGATCACCAACCCACTGGCAGCATTTTCTAGCGGATCAAGCATGACCAATTCTTTCAGATGTCGTTTCAGAAAACGCAAACCCGAACGGTCTTCCGCCGAATGATTTTCGGCCACAATCAAATCAATCACATTCGCTACTGGCATACCTGCCGGCTTATGTAGCTGGATGGTGACCGCTTCAATCGGCGTCAAATCAGCGTCAGGCAGCAAGGCGATCTGCTCCTGCCCTGTCACTCGATAACCGGGTTCTTCGACAACAACGCCATCAACTGTGACCGCAGCGCCTTCGATGTACAGAGTCGCCTCTCCGCGAGAACAATTGAAGAGCTCGGCAACACGTTTAGCAAGGCGGATGGAATCAGACATGAATACCACGACAAATAAGATTTTCTATTGTAAAGCCTTTGTTGGTGGTGGCCAGATAAGCTTGCCGAACATTCGTTATCACACAAAATGGTGAGGTCAGCTTGGTGATTAAAGCGTCCAGCAATTCCAGGAAAATGAAACACTTATTGCGGCCCTGAAAATAATCGACCTAGGTGAAAAAGATCGCCAGGAAAATAAACGCCTGGCCGCTGACGAATCTCGCACACATTTTCGTGCTGCCCATTAGCGCGGGAAATAACCCATTTCCATATAAGCACATCCATCACTTATTGAACTGATATTCAAATCATTCTCAGTCAGTTTACCAATTAGACTTTCTGAACCCGCTTTCCATATTCGTTTTTGTTTTTAATCTATGAACACATTCTTTTGGTACTATTTATTCTTAAGAATTCTTATTGAAAAATATTCTCAAATATTTTTAAGTTGTTAATTATTAACTGTTAAGGCTTTATCACATGAGTCACTTTAAATTTCATACAATTTTGGTTTTGCTATTAATTAGCGGTTGCCAAACTATAGGCAATTGGAAACCTGATGATTCAAAATATAAAGGTACAGCAACCGTTAGCGACGGCAGTAAATATCAAGTAACGTTTTTAGATTATTTGCTTTACGAAACGAAAATAGCGGACTTCAGAGACAGCAAGTACAACGGCTTGGGCGCTTATACAAGTGCCAATGGTGATAAGTTCGAGGGGGAATTCAAGGACGGAATACTTAACGGCAAAGGTACGCAGTCTTTTGCTAACGGTAACAAATTCGATGGTGAATTCAAGAACGGAAAACTTAATGGCAAAGGAATGCAAATTTTTGCTAATGGCGACAAATTCGAAGGACAGTTCACGGATGGAAAATTAAGCGGTCATGGTGTGCAAATTTTTGCTAATGGTGACAAATTCGAAGGACAATTCGCCGATGGTCGATTAAGTGGTAAGGGTATCCAATCCTATGCTAATGGTAATAAATTAGAAGGAAATTTCGAAGACGGCAGAGCCAGTGGCAAGGGTACTCATATTTTTACCAATGGCGATAAATACGAAGGACAATTTCAATCAGGATATTTTAATGGCCAGGGTATATACAGTTTTGCTGATGGCAGTATATATGTAGGTGAATTCGAAAACGATAAGCGAAGCGGTATGGGCACTTACACCGACAGCAATGGTACTAAGCACGTTGGGCAATATAAAGATAATAAACGTAATGGGCAAGGCGTAATTACGTTTGCCAATGGCGATAAGTACGTAGGAGATTTCAAGGCAGATAAACAAAACGGGCTGGGGACTTACACTACGCCTGATGGACGAATTTTTAAAGGTGTTTTTAAGAACGGTGACTTTATTAGTTCAAATTAATTAAAACAGAAAAGATTTGAAAAACAATTTTCTCAAAAAATATTTTTTAGTTCAGAAAGTGTCGAACTAATTCAATCATCGGAGCAAGTAATAATGCGGGCTTCCTAAGTTCAGAAAGTCCCGCATTTTGATGTTCGAAGAAAATTACTTAAATAAAATGAGATATATGGCAGTTCTATCTGCACTATCTCCCGTTGAATTCTAGGTGGTGCTTGCGTTATTTCGCCACAGGCACGAAGAACTCCCGGCCAGTCTTGATCACAAACACAGCCAATAAGCTGGCCGGCTTATTGGCACTGGTGTTTCTTAACAGGGAGTGCAAAACGTTGCGAGGTTCGTGAAACATCGACCCAGCGCTATAGATGGTCTTGCGTCCATCCAACTCTACTTCAATATCTCCTTGCAATACGTATATGAATAGGTCTGCGTCATGACGGTGCGGAGCGGGGTCTATTCCTCCCCGGGTACAACATCTAAGCGAACGGTTAGCATTTCGTATCCTGCTAGGCCGGGATCACTCATTGCCTGTTTTAAGATCGGTGTGACGGAATATGGCTGTTTGGATGCGCCTGATGATCCATTATCATGTGCCATTGCGGCTGCGGAGTATAAACAGGCGACAATAATCAGTAATCGAGACAAAATCATTTCAGCTCCTGCGAGTTGAGAAAAATAGAAAATACGGAATAGCGAATACCGAGCTTACTTGTTATTGCATTGGGAGTTCATCTCCATAAATACCTCTCAAACTGAAGATCAAATGCATGTTGGAGATGATTCTTTATTTTAAAACACAACACATGTGGTGAAAGTATGTGTTGAAGTCAATTAGTATTATTTGTATAAGCTTGTGATTTTAAATGGTTTTTATAACCCCTCGGCGGACCGAGAGATTCGCCTACCTACTGAAGGCCGCAGCTTAGCTCGCAAGGCAAGCCCTTCGAATCCCACACAAGATGTCTACAGGTACAACGCTGTACATAGCTCCAAAGCAAAATGCCCGCTGAAATCAGCGGGCATTTTATTTATTTCTTGGCGGGACCGAGGGATTCGAATCATCCTATAAAATCTAGTAATACCAGTGCTTTTCAGAGTTAATGAAGTAGTTTTACCCGTATTTTTACCCTCAGCACCACCACCTACTTCGTTAAAGCTTGACTATCGAAAAGTTAATAAAATGAAATTGCTTTGGGGCGCAGAAAAGTTATTCCTAATTACTGAAGACACGTGTAGTTGATCAAGGCGACAGAGTTAGTTTTTAGAGACTGAAGCTTTTAAGCATCCCAATCTAACTGATGCTTCCTCTTCTTCTCTAGCCCCCTTTAGATTGCAGCTAGGAACAGACTCTCCGGTTTTGGGTTCAGGTGAATATGCGGTGCATTTCACATCATATTCTTTCATGAATGCATCAACACACTTATTTATCTCAGACTTTCCGCAGCCAGCTAGTGCTAATAGCAACAGGATAGATGTTATCGCGACCATCCAGGAAATTTTAACGAGAATTATGTGACTCACTCGGTGCCTTTATCCACGATTTTCCTGAACAGAAAATACAAACCTGCAATAGCAACCATCTCTAGTCCGAGTAGTGCAATATCTATTGACCCCGTCCTATAATCGCTAAAAATAAATTCCCATTCAGTGTCATATTTAAGTGGATCGGAAAGAAAATAGACTCGCCAAGGCGGATAAAGAAAAGCAATAATAGTTAAGACCGTTGCAGTAATTTCCGGTAATTTATTTTTCATTGCTTTGTACTGAAGAAATTTTTTCTCAGGCTATGGAGGATTGTCACTTATTACATGCTAATTCTAATACACCGCTAATTACCTGCCCGTAGCAATGGGTTCTTATTTTGATGATTATGACTCAATGACGGAGCTTGATTCTGAGACCGGGGTAGTTATTAGGGTACCCCGATTATAAAGGGTGGGACTTAGAGGGTCGCTAGTATTTTCCAGAGGCTGCTTCCAAACAACCTATGCGATAGGCAGACTCTTTACTAAGTCGACCACTTGGAGTTGTGCAACTAGAATCCGATGAAGGAGCTGCGCGTAACATATCAAAACTTCTCAGTCCAGCTTCAACCCACTTATCTATCTCTGACTTACCCCAGCCTCGTCGAGGACTGCCCGAAAACCCTTCTCGCTGCTCATTTCGAATATTTCGCAGAACTCTACATCCATCGCATTGCGCTGCTTGTCTACCAACGCAAGCCAATCAGCGAACAATTCGTCCGGCTTACCCTCTTTCATAGCGGTAAAGTCCAGTTTGCTGAATAGGCCCTTGGTCTCAAAATACCGTGCGAGAAAGGCATTAGGCATCTGCTTGAAAAAATCCCTGATGGAGTAGTGCTGGGCCATGCGCTCGATCCTCTGATTGACCGGCAGTATCTATTTGTGTTTGATCGAGCTTTACATCACTTCAACAAAGTATAATTTACCATAAGGAACATCTTGATTATTAAGGCTTGGGAAGATTGGCAAGACCAAGCGCTGACATATCTGATCGACCCGAAACCGTATTAAAACGTATGCATTTGAAAACAAAAAAGTGTCTCTCTCGCCAACATGATTGCAATGATGATTCGCGACTATTGTGAGCGGGGGGGCGGTAGGTTGTCGAACCCGGTGCCCGGGTTGTGGATCGCCAGAAATCGGCCAGGATCCGAAAGTAAAAATGATTATCCCTTCCGGTCTTGCGACGTGGTCAACTAACCTTGCCGCAGAAACAAAGCCAATCGGCATTGAAAATGTCTTTCAAATAGTTGTCCCCGTCTACAACGAAGAGAAAGTACTGGATACCGTTCTTGAGAACGCAAAGACCTTTGAATATCTTCGCTACTTAGTTGTTGCTAATGATGCATCCACGGACCGAACATCCGAAATATTGGATCGTTGGGTTCGCGAGTCAGGTCTTCGGGTAGTCAATTTGCTCGAAAATGCAAAAAAGGAAGGCGCGATACTGGCGGCATTGGAAGTGCTCCATGAGGAAGGATTGCTTAAGCCTTACACAATCCTTCTAGATGCGGATACCCGTTTTCAAGTGTCAGATTTTGGGCTCGACGTTGCTTTGCAACTACGCCGAGCTATCGAATTTCTTGAGCACGAAGGTCTTGGTGCGATGGCTCTTCGGGTTAATGCTTCATATTTCAGCAGACCGAGTCCAGCATTCCTTAGCGCCTATTCGACTTACTTCGGACTCCAATTTGATTGCTGGTTGTTTGGACTTTTGGGGCAGCTGTGGGTAATCAATGGAGCCGGTGGTTTGTTCCGCACCGAGCAGTTGCTTTGTATTCTTCAGAAGATGACGCCATCATTCGAGACCGGGGATCTTCAAATTACCGTTGAGCTAATGAAGAATGGTGGTCGTCTGCGGTTGTATGACAAAATCAAGGCACTGACCTACGTTCCCGAAAGCGCGGTAGAACTTTTTAATCAACGACGACGTTGGGAGCGAGGAACTCTAAAAATAATGTGGAAGGAAAAAAGTTTTTATTTGCGTCAATTTTCCCGACTATCGCTGCTTCCCGTGGCAATTATGCTTCATTTTGCACTTTATGTTGGTGTAGTCCTTACACTCTTAGGCGTGCTAGTCAATGGACTATTTGGCGAAAATCTGATTCAACTTTTTCTAATTTCATTTTTGGTTTGGTTTGCAGTTGACTTTTTTAAAGGCACTTGGGTTGCACTGAGAACTGAACCGAGACGATTTCCACTTTTTGTTCTTGCGGCGATAGTCAATGGCCCCGTTTGGTTGTTAGTCGTTATCCCCGCAAGGCTTTTTGGTGGAATCGAGGCCGTTATTCATCTAATTCGCGAGCATAGGGCAGGTAATTCGAAAACAATAGGAGCAAGTAAGTCATGAGAAATCAAAAGTGCCTGTCGAAGCTGGTGATCAATTCAGCCCTATTTGGCATGTCGCTGGCCTTTGCGCAATTCTCCACTGGAGCAGAGTCAACTGCAATCGCCACAACCCCAAGCAGCTCAACTAAGCTAAGTTGGTTTATTCCAGATGGCTTTCGCGCCGATCCAGACTTGTTCAATATATTTCAGTGGGCGAAGGACGGAAAGCTTCCGAATATTAAGCGAATGATGGAGTCGGGGTCCTATGGCTACTCTGTTCCGGTCTTTCCCTCTCATACCCCCGCAAACTTTGCAGCACTTCTAACGGGGATGTATCCGAAAACAAATGGCGTACCAGATGGGCCGATGCGAGTTGAAGGGCAGTCACTTGAGAAATCAGCGGTTGGTGGATTTAGCTCTAGTGCCAGGCGTGTACCCGCAGTATGGGGGCAGTTCGGGCATGATAAGCGGATTGTCTTGCTGTCCATGCCCGGATCGACTCCTCCTGAATTGAAGACCAACGCTGTCACAATTCGCGGAAGGTGGGGGGGATGGGGGGCTGACACTCACTCTGTTATTTTTGAGAAGGCTTCTATTGAGCAGCGTACAAAACTTGCTCGGAACTCTCGCCTTTTCATGCAGGGAATGGAACTCACTAGATATCTTGACCCTGATCCGAAATGGAAATGGCCGTTAAATGGGGAGGAGAAAAACTCCTCTTACCTAAAGCTTGACCTTTACGGCGCATCGGTATTCGCAAAGCTTCAGAGGACAAAGGTAAAGGGCGGACAGAGATTGACTGCCGTTGCTTTTTCAAGGGATGGCGAAAAAACAGAGGTCGTCCTAAAAAATGGTCAGTGGAGCCAGTGGTTTCCAATAGAAATTGAATGGAACGGAAGAAAAGTCACATCCAACTTTAAGTTCCATGTGATTTCAGCGGGCCCAGAAGAGTTTTTCCGTATCCGCGTGTTGGTCGATAGTATGAATAGTTTGAACGTTGAACCGCCTGACGTGGCTGATGCAATTCGATCAGATATTGGTCCCATGGTGGACTTCCCTGACAACTTCCCTGCACAGCTTGTTTATTACCCGGACGACAAGAAGACGTTTCTAAGTGAGGTCAAGCAGTCGATTGATTGGCATCGACGCTCTGTCGACTCGATTTATTCAAAATACCATCCTGACATTTTTATCCACGATATCTATACTCCAAATCAAATGCTGACCAGCAAATGGTGGATGGGCTATGTCGATCCAACGAGCCTTAGATACCGCGACATTTCAGATCGGCAACGAAAGCAGCTCTGGAGTGAGGTTATGGAAATGTACAAAGGTATCGACACGATAGTTGGCAAGACTCTCGATAATGCAGATCAAGACACCTTGATTGTGTTTAGCTCAGACCATGGAGCAATTCCCCTAGATTCATCGGTCCAGATTAATAATTTGTTTGCAAAGAAAGGGTGGATTACGTACGCGATTAACCCCAACACCGGGGAGCCGTCGATTGACTGGTTAAAGTCGAAAGTTGTCTTCCTTAAGATGAGTAATATCTATATAAATCCTAACGGACTGGGGCCGACGTACAAGCGTACCTCCGGACCAGAATACGATGCATTGAGGCAAGAAGTCATAGCCGCGCTTGATTCACTCCAAGACGAGAATGGCCGAAAGCCACTCGACCAAGCAGTGAAGTGGGAGGATGTCGAATCTCGCCTAAATCTGCCTCCGGATAGAACCGGAGACTTGGTAATTGCCAACAGGCCAGGATTTGGTTGGGCTGAGGACATTACAAATGATGGCAAGATTTTTGTCCTTCCTCTTGAGAGCGGTTACAAGCAGGCAGTCTTTGCGGGGAATGTAAGGGGGTTGTGGGCACCTTTTATCATTGTTGGTAAAGGCATAAAGAGAGATCACGCAATCCAACAACCTATTAGCAACATCGATCAACTCCCAACGATTTTTCGTGCAATGAATATTGAGAGTCCCAGAAAGATGGAGGGGAGGGTGATCGATGAGATCTTTGTCAATAGGTAGTCTGGTCGTCGCGCTAGTTGTCTTGGGGGTTGTACGTAATACATATGCAGAACAAGTTGACGATCCTGTTCTCATTTTCGGTAAGCCTTATATCCGGGTCTCAAGCCTTGCCGGAAGCCGTGCTTATGAAATGAAGGGGGCAGATGGTCTCGTTGTTCAGGTCAAGGAGATTCGCGCTAGAAACGAGGCCGTTGCAATGGCCTTTATTGGAGATCGGTTGGCTCTTTTTAAATCTGTCTTTGAGACGAAACGGGTAGACTATCCTGGGCAACATAGCCGCGTAATAGAGTGCCCCGCAGAATACAAGCCTCAATTTGCTGAGACAAATCGTGAGGATTATTACGTTGCATATTTCATGGGCTTTGCCAACCAAAATAAAGTGGCTGGAGCATGCTTGCCCGACCTCATCGCTTACCGTCACATGTATGGTTTCGTATATTGCAAGAAGCAAGCACAACTTTTTGAGTTAGACCATTATTCGAACCCGAAACTAAATGCACCATCTCAATTTTTAGAGGCACTGTCGTGCGAGCCATAAATAACGTTGGGCTAGGGCTGTTAGCGTTGGTATTTGCGTCTGGTTTGGCGTGTGCTCAAAATCCGGCAGAACTGGATAGCGATGGCTTAACTTGCCCAGGGTGTAGTGTCGTTTTTTTGAATATTGATTTACTTCGTGCTGACTTTGTTGGCCTTCTGAACGAGAAGGCATTAGCGACACCAAATATCGATAGGTTTTTTGCGAACGCTATTAAGTTTACCGATGTATCAGCAAGTTCTGGAGTGACCGCAATAAGTAACACTGCGACCCAAATGGGGCGAGACGGTTTTTTTACGTATTCCTTATTGAAGAATACCTATGTTGATAATCCGCCTCAGATGCCTTTCAAATACAAGGATCTTTTCGCAAGCATTCCAACAATTGCAGAGACTCTGAAAGGCGCGGGTTATGAGACCCTGAACGTGAATCACGGCTACTATGCTGGAAAGCAGATGCTGCTTAATCGAGGCTTTGATGTTTATTGGGGAACGGGTGAAGTCGATTCACCAACTAATATTCCGGCGGACGCCATCCGGAAAACTGCCGACCTGATTAAGGCTCGACGTAACGACACTCGCAGTTATTTTTTCTTGATGAGGTCAGAGGACCTCCGTGGGCTTCCATATCGTTTTCCAGACAATCGACCTCATTTTGAAGATCCCCGCATTGACTACAGACGGGTGAGCCAGGGATACTTCGATGTCGTTTTTCAATTGCGTCCCGACGGACAACCAACTGTCGAATTTCCTTCGTTTGCGAGGGCAGATTGGATGAGCAAGGACCAGTTGGCAGAGTACGAACAGTTGAGCAAAAAGCTCTACCTACAGCAGTTGCAGTTCGTTGACGAAGAACTTGGCCAAGTTTTCAGTGAGTTGGAATCGAGCGGGCGCCTTCAGAATACCATCGTCGTGCTATATGCTAACCATGGCGATGGCCTATACGACAACCGTATCCCGAATCACGGCGTCTCGTATCAGAGTTGCATTTCTGTTCCTTTACTAATAAGACATCCACGAGTCAAGCAGCCTATCGTTGTAAGGGAGGCAATTGCTCTCATTGATCTAGTGCCAACTATCTACCAAATGCTGTCTTTAGCCCCCCGCGCCAAGATGGATGGCATTGGCCTTCTTGATGTGATACAGGCAAGACAGCGGTATCCAAGAAAGGTTCTTTTTGGTGTGGATAAGGAATCTCAGTATGTCCGCAACGGGGACATGAAGTTGATTGTTTGGGCGGATCGCGTTAAGGAGTTATACGACATAAGGGCAGACCCCCGGGAAATCCGAAATATTGCAACAGAACATCCTGAGCTCGTACTGCAAATGGAAGAGCTACTCTCCGAGCACGAAATAGATAGTCTTGATCATGCCATTCAGATTCTCCTCAAGGATAGGCGAAAGAGCGTCGCTGATAGGTCTACCAAAGAGTAATGTCGGCGGGCACATCGAACCAGGGGCCACACTACAAACGGCTTCCCTTAACTGGAGGTGAAGGTCGTCTGAAGGTTCGCAAAAACTGCGTTGCGGTCACATGATGGGGACGCTGTTTTTATTGATCCAACGACAGTTAAGATTAAAAGTGACAAGATGAAAATTTGGGTTTTATTAAACCTCAAAGAAAAAGGTAATTACGGATAACGATCTATCACTGCTTATGAAGAGCATGATTGCAGCGAAACCCGCTACTGAACTCTGTCTCTTACTTATTATTCTGGCGCAATGGGAGGTGGGAAAGTGATTAGGTAACACACCGAGTGATTATTACTTTATCCGACCGGGCTAAACGTCTGATGGTCTGCATAAATGGTTGTGCACCAAATGAACACCCCCTCTCTCGCCAATAGCAAAGGCGGTGGCGGTAAGACCACCATCGCTGCCTGTCTGGCAGCAGAACTCAGCCATTCTCTAACAGGTTGAGAATTTCCCTCACTTGTATACGATTTTTTTTGGCAAACTTTGTTCTCTGACCGTGCATGACTGGTCTCCCGCTTGATTTACCGCCATGCATCCGGCACCTGCCATTAGCCATTGAAGCGTTCTTACAAGGCCCTCCAGTGGTTCTAGCAAAGGCGCCACACTTAGGGGCGAGTTTGAGCGCATCAAAAGCCTTTTGCATGGGGTTGGGCTGAGTTTTCATCTATGCCCCATCCCAATGACCGCCTGACCATTTACAGACACGTGTTGGACTGTCACGATTTGGTTAGCCCCAGTCTGAAGCTTCTGAAGTGTTATAGCTCCCTTGCTGAACGCATCCATTAGCCTTGTACTGGTATTCATAAGTTTAGCCTTAATCATCGGGTCTTTTTGCCTGTCGGCCTCCCCAAGGAGCCGCATAGCATGATGGTGGGCAGCTGCCAGCTGATGGCTCAGCATCTTCTGGACTGCCCCCTTGGCTTTGGTACTTTCAGCCGTCTCAATGGCCATCTCAAAAACACCAGCGTCGTCTGCCAACTGGGTTCGTTTAATAGTGGCGTCACAGTCTAATAAATCAGGCTCTTTGAGCGCATTTTCTAGACCGGGGTACCCAAACTCCACTGGAGGGATAATTTCGTCACCAAGACCCTTAGAAAGCGGCTAAGGCCATAGGGCAACTAATAGCAGTATTAGGATTAGAAGCAACAAAGAATTTTGCATTAAGCGTTTAACCAGATGATTTAACTTCCGCGTGAATAGCTAAGTCAAGAAATTGGCGATCGCGCTTAAAAAATAATGTAGTGACTTTGCCTGTGACAAAATAGATCGGACAAAAGTTAATCTAGCTTATAACATGATTAATAATGCGTAAAAGTCAATTTTATTTTCTATCTGAAATCGAACGAGAAACTCGTTTTTGGACAGAGTAGTCAAGAAAGTGATTTAAGAGATTTTCCTATTTTGTTGGATAAGTAGCAGCTACTGCTCTTTGCTAGAACAATCAAATCTCCAGCATTGGGAGGGATTTAATGAATACTCCACCAGAAAATCCTGAATTAATTAGAAGAGTTGAGACATATCAACTTGCGCTTACGTATGCTCAGAGGGCAGCAACATGCTTAAGTGCATCTATTGAAGCTTGCATTAACGATGACATTGAAAAAGCAGACTATTTTTCAGGTATAGCGCTTCACCACACTACGCAGATGCAGTTTTATCTATCTGCGAAGCAAAAATGATTTAACTAACAGTAAGCGCTTTATAAAACGATTTTTTTCTGAAGACATAAAAAATTTATACTCTGTAAGGAATCAGGCGAACGTGCATAAAACCTTATTGCGACTATCG
>Ga0164294_10004172_pt1 | contig 12682 bp, 7 predicted proteins | sample GEODES005metaG_FD_111479 | JGI IMG/M metagenome (GOLD analysis project Ga0164294, IMG submission 111479) | Oligotrophic lake water microbial communities from Sparkling Lake, Wisconsin, USA - GEODES005 metaG | ecosystem: Environmental > Aquatic > Freshwater > Lake | place: USA: Sparkling Lake... | reverse complement strand
TCGTGAGCGCTCGTGCCTGGTCGGTCGTTAGCGCAGCCAACGAACTGGTCGTGAGACCAACAATCTCTTTGAGCGAGGCAATGTCGACCGAACCAATTGCAGTGGCGTTTGCCGTACCGATCGCGCGAACCTGGTTAGAGATCAATACCCCAAACTGAACCGAGGTCAAGGCAACAAACTGTGCCGTTCCCAGCGCCGCGAGCTGAGCGGTCGTCAGCGTCCTGGCCTGATCCGTCGTCAGCGCAACCACTGAATCCGTACCGAGAGATGCAATGGTCTTGAGCGCCTCACCCGAAATCACCGCAGCGCCCGCTGTGCCAATCGCGCCAGCCTGACTCGATGAAAGCGCACCCAATTGAGCAGTCGTCAGAGCAACGTACTGCGCCGTCGTCAGCGACCTGATTTGGGCAGTAGACAGCGCTTTCGTTTCGTCTGTGGTTAGCGCAACGAACGTCGCGGTCGCCAGACTCGCAATCTCTTTGAGCGACGAGATGTCTGTGGCCCCAATCGCAACCACATCGGCCGTCTCAATCACCGAGACCTGAGTCGACGACAAAGCAGCCAGTTGCCTCGATGTGAGCGCGACATATTGAGCCGTCGTTAAATCCACCACTTGCGTGGTGGTCAGCGCACGAACCTGATCGGTTGTGAGAGCGGCCAACGCGGTCCCGCCCAGACTGCTCATTTCTTTGAGCGAGGTTATGTCGGCAGAACCAATCGCCACTGCGCCCGCAGTCGCAATCGCAGCGACCTGTCTAGAGCTCAGTGCCTCGAACTGGCCAGACGTCAAGGCAGCGTACTGCGCAGTCGTCAGTGCGACCACTTGTGCCGTTGTGAGAGCCCTGACCTGGTCAGTCGTCAGCGCAATGACGGAGGTACCTCCTAAACTTCCAATATTTGCAAGGGACGCGATATCTGAAGATCCAATTGCGATGACATTTGCCGTACCAATTGAACTGACTTGTCTAGAGCTCAGGGCCCCAAACTGCGAGGACGTCAACGCATCAAATTGCGCCGTCCCAAGCGCTGCAAACTGAGCAGTGGTGAGCGCTCCGACTTCGCCGGTCGTCATCGCGGTAACCGAGGCCGCCGCCAAGTGACTGATCGCGTTGAGAGCGACAATGTCGGCCACTCCAATCGCAACAATATCCGCCGTCTCGATGACCGCGACCTGAGCGGAAGTCAACACGGCAATCTGCATGGAGGTCAGTGCCACGTACTGCGCAGTGGTCAACGCAACAACCTGCGCCGTCGTGAGTGCCCTGGCTTGATCGGTCGTCAATGACGCAACCGAGGCCGCCGCAAGTCCTCTGACCTCTGTAAGCGACGTAATGTCCGCCGAGCCGATCGCGACCGCGTCGGCCGTCTGAATCACCGCCACCTGATCGGACGTCAAGGCCCTCAACTGCGGCGAGGTCAGCGCAACGAACTGCGCGGTCGTCAGCGCAACGACCTGCGCAGTCGTCATCGACCTCGCCTGATCGGTTGTCAGCGCGACAACCGAATCAGCTGCAAGACTTGCAACGTTCGTAAGCGCTGCGATATCCGAAGACCCGATCGCAACGACATTTGCAGTACCAATCGCCGCGACTTGAGACGTCAACAACGCGCGAAACTGCGCGGAAGTCAGCGCGCCGAACTGATCGGTCGAGAGCGCCCGCACTTGCGCAACGCCAAGTAGCGCTGCCTGGGCCGTTGTGAGTGCCGCAACTTCGTCTGTCGTGAGCACCGAAATCGAAGCGGAACTCAGGTTGCCGATGTTCGCAAGCGAACCAATATCAGCAGCGCCAATCGCAACGGCATCCGCAGTCTGAATAACGGCAACTTGGTTGGACGCAAAAGCCCCGAGTTGCGTTGAAATCAGGGCGACATACTGCTCCGTTGTGAGGGCCACAATCTGAGCCGTCGTGAGCGCCTTGATTTCTAAGGACGTGAGCGCAGCGACCGAAGCGGTCGAAAAGCTGCTCATTTCTTTGAGCGCGGCGATATCGGGAGCGCCAATGGCAACCGCATCAGAGGTTTGAATGGCCGCAACTTGCGAAGACGACAAGACGGCGATTTGCGCCGATGACAGCGCATCAAACTGCGCGGTTGTCAACGCTTCGATCTGCCGCGTCGTCAAAGCCAGAACCTGAGCGGTCGCGAGTGCAGCGACTGCAACCACTCCGAGACTTGAGACCTCGGTAAGCGAGGTGATATCGGCCGACCCAATGGCCACCGCCTGAGGCGCTCCAATCACCCTAACCTGGTTCGAACCGAGCGCCTCAAACTGAGTGGAAGTCAGCGCGACGAACTGTCCGGTTGTTAACGTGCCAATCTGCGTCGTGGCAAGCATTCGTACTTGATCGGTGGTCAGCGCCGCAAGCGAGGCCGTCCTAAGGCTATCGATGTTGGGCAGCGACGCAACGTCTGCGGAACCAATGGCAACCGTCGCGGCAGTGCCAATTGCGCCAACCTGACTCGAACCCAGCGCACGGAACTGACCGGAAGTCAGCGCGACCACCTGACTGGTGATGAGTGAACCGATTTGACCACTCGTCAAGGCGGCGATCTGCGCGCTCTTGAGCGCAACAACCTGATCGGTCGACAGGGCAACAATCGAAGCAGTCGCAAGGCCGTTGACCTTAGAGAGTGCACTGATGTCGTCAGCGCCGATCGCGAGCGCACCCGCTGTTCCGATCGCACTGACCTGGTCGGAACCGAATGCACCGAACTGAGCGGAGGTGAGCGCAGCGAATTGATCCGTCGTCAACGCACCAACCTGACCGAGGGTCAACGAAGCGGCCTGAACGGTCGTGAGCGCGACGATTTCATCCGTCGTGAGGGCCGACAACGAGACGCTGGTTAAGCCACGAATTTCTTTGAGGGACGCGATGTCGGCTGAACCGATCGCCACCGCGCTGGCACTCCCAATCGCCGCGACCTGCGCGGTCGAAAACGCTGCCATTTGCACCGAGGTCAGTGCTACGAACTGGGACGTCGTCAGCGCGCCGACCTGTACGGTCGCAAGCGCCTTAGTCTGATCCGTCGTTACCGCGGCCACGGCGGCCGTCGACAAGCTTCCAATATTCGCCATCGAGCCAATATCAGTGCCGATCGCACGAGCGCTTGCTGTCCCAATCGCTTCAACCTGACCGGCAGCGAGTGTCGCGAATTGCGTCGACGTCAGGGCTTGAAACTGCGCCGTCGCAAGGGCGCCAAACGAATCAGTTGAAAGATTGCGCACCAACACCAGCGCCGCAATATCGGGGGACCCGATCGCAACCGCACTCGCGGTGCCCAACACACCAACCTGGGTGGACGAAAGGACGCCAAATTGGCCCGACGTCAACGCAACGAACTGTGCAGTTGAAAGCGAGACAAGCTGTGAGGTCGTGACTGCAGCGACCTGATCGGTCGTTAGTCCTGAGATCGACGCCGTCGCAAGACGAGCGATCTCTTTGAGCGACGAAATGTCACGCGAGCCAATCGCAACAGCGTCCGCTGACTGGATCGCAGCAACCTGCGCCGAACCCATTGCATCGAATTGTTCTGAGGTCAAAGCAACAAACTGGGCCGTCGTCAACGCCACAACTTGTGCAGTCGTCAGCGCACGGGTTTGCTCAATTGCCAGCCCAGCCAGCGCGGTCGTCCCCAGGCTGGAAAGTTCTTTGAGCGACGCGATGTCCAATGCGCCAATCGCAACGGCGTCTGCCGGCTCGATCGCAGCAACCTGTGTCGAGGAAAACGCTGCCAATTGAGTTGACGTCAGGGCCTCAAACTGCTCGGTGGTGAGCGCTGTGACCTGGGAGGACCCAAGGCCACGCACTTCAGCCGTAATCAGAGCTGCCACGGAATCAGGGTCGAGACTGGAAATCTCTGTCAGGGCGGCAATGTCTGAAGAACCGATCGCAACCGCTCCGGCCGTACCAATCGCGCCCACCTGATCCGAACCCAAGGCCTTAATTTGAGCCGATGTCAACGCGACAAACTGGGCTGTCGTCAGACCTTCAATCTGCGTAGGCGTAATTGCAGAGACCTGCCTCGATCCAAGAGCCACGACTGAGACGGTTTGAAGCGCCGAAATATTCGTAATCGAGCCGATGTTCGCCGTACTGATCGCGACGATCTTGCTGGTCGAAACGACTCCGACCTGCGCGGCGCCGAGGTTGGACAGCTGGTCCGGGGTGAGTGCGGAGAATTGCCTTGTTGTTAGCGCGACAATCTGAGACGTGTAAAAGTCGCCGATGCTCAGCGGCGGGATCCCTGCGAGATCACTGGTCGAAAATGCGGACACCTCGCTGGTGGTGTACGTCGTCAGATTATTCGAATCTATCATCTTGATTTATCTCGATTTCCCGCGATATTCAGGGTCGCCGCTCGCCCCTCAGGGCTGGACCAATCCAGCCAAGGGCGCAACAACACAAAGGTACTCGTCCGAGACTAACCCGAAACGAGCGAAATTTAAAGAAAAATTCGTGAAAAACACGTACTGCCGACGGGCGGCGTTTATTCGCGCAACCCTCAATATGGAGGAGACACGTTCGTTCTGAATGAAAAAATGACGATCATCGAAATCGCCCATCCAGAAGCATTAAGCACCGGCCTCACCTAACGAGAGGAATCACTGACAGAGGTGCTAGAAAACGCAGTCCTCCAGGCATCACGAACGTCGCGAACGCCCGTAATCAGGGCCTCCAATCGCTCCCGGGATTGACTGGCATGCAAAAACTCTAGCGCCATCATCCAGGTCGCATAGGTTTTATCCAATCCAACGGCCACCTCACCGCCCAGATCAAATGAAAGTGAGTCCCGCAATCCATACTGAATCAACTGCATGCATTTGAGATTTTCTCGGGAAAACTCTTCGAGATCCCCAGACTGCAATGAGCCTTCGCACTTCACCATGCGGTCGATCAATGAATCATAGACCAGGAGAATTAACTCCTGCGGAGTGCTCTGCTGCGTGAGAGACTCATTTCGAATACGACGATAACCCGCGGCAGCGCTTCGGTGCCGAGAATTATAATTCGTCATGATTTAGTTATTATTTCTCGACAACGAGGCGAGCTGAGCCGTCAAAAAATTACTCGTACTCGACATATTTGCCAACAGAGAATTCAATTGCGAATAGGTCCTCAATAAACGCGCACGCTCGGATTCTATTTTTGCGCTCTCCGCCACACGCTTATTCTTCAAGGTATACAACTGACTATTATACTGCGCCGTCCGTACATCAAACGTGCCGACTATAGATGAGCCGGCCCTCGCAAGTGACGTTGCCAAAGTCGAGGACGTACCAGCTGCAAAACGATTTAGCAATTTGGGCTGCGCATAAGCCGAATCGGCTAATGGATCATTATCAGAAGGAGTCGGTAACCCAGTCGTATCAGCGGACGCCGACCGGTTGAATGCGGCTTTAGAAAAAGCCAGGGTTCCGTCCGTTTTCCTGGAAATCCCTAGCTCGGTGAAATTAATCACCGTCGTCTTGCTTGTCCGTGGTGAATCCGAATTCGTATACGTAAGGCCTGCAGCGTAGCCACTACGCATCAGTTGCCGAACCTCTGCCAACCCGGAGTCGCCAAACAGCGGCACTTCGGCGGTCGTGTCGCGGGTTGGATCCGAGAGATCTACGGTCCCGTACTTGACGACCGCCGCCTGAAGCGCATTGTAACTAGTGACGAAAGTCTGCGCCGCCGTCGACAAATTGGTGAGCGCTTGCGCCTCGGTCATCGACGCCGAAACCGTGAACTGAGTCGTGTCTGCGAACCCATTCAACGAATCCTGCAGCGTCGACGCAAGCGTTTTCACCACGGCGACTGCGGCGATCGACGCCTGCCGAGCAGTGACCTTCACATCGATCGGATCAATCCGCCTGACCATCTCGACTTCAATGAGTTGGTCAACGGTTGACTTCACGTCAATCGAGCCCGTGGACGCTCCGACAACCGTTGCCATGGCTTATAGTCCTTGATTAGGCTTTGATGCTCACCAGAACCGACTGAAGGTAATTCAGAGAACGTGCAATCTGAACGGCCTCCTCGTTCGGAATCTGACGAACAACTTCACCAGTCTGCGGATTGCTCACCCTCACGATCTGCTTCCCGCTCGAACTGTCCACGCGGAAATCAAGAGATCTCCCCATGTCGCGCACGAACGAGTCAATTGTTCGTGCCGCCGCCTGGATATTCTCACTCGAACGCCGCTCGATCTGAGCAACGCCTTCTGAGATTGGAGAGACCTTTGATACACCAGGGACCTGACCGGAACCACCGCCAACGGCCGGCGAACCCGATACTTGCCCTCCAACTATTCCTGACATTCCCATTTGTGTCTCCAAAAATCCGGCCCTTTCAGGCCGGAGCTAAGGGCAACGTAATGTTTACACGCACAGAGCTTACTTAATGAGGCTCAGGATCGTGTTTGGCATCGCATTGGCTTGGGCAAGCGCTGCAGTGGCAGCCTGCTGCAGGATCTGGTTGCGAGTCATCGCTGCCGTCTCTGCTGCATAGTCGGTGTCTTCAATCCGCGAGCGTGCACTATCAACAGCCTCGGCCAATGCGGATTGGGCTGCAGCGACGTAGCCCAAAGTCACTGACGCTTTCGAAAAAGTTGATCGCGCTGTCGCAATGTTCGTCAGCAGCGTGTCCGCAGCCGTTACAACGGCTGCACCGCCAGTCGCAACGCCACCGATCCCAGCAATAGCCTGCGTCGTGAAGTCCGTCGCCGTGTCAACACCGACGTTGATCGTCCCGGTCTCGTCGGTATATTTGACATCGACCGTGAAGGCGCCATTCAGCAGCGTCTTCCCGTTGTACTTTGCGTTCGTTGCCAGACCCGTGATCCCGCCGATCAGCGCCTGAATTTCGTTGTTAATGTTCGTCAGGTCGGCGGTGGAGTATGTTCCTGCCTGGGCCTGCACGCCAAGCTCTCGAATGCGCAAAGTCATCTGAGCCATTTGCTCCAGAGCCGCCTCGCCCGCGTCAGCCATTGCTGCGCCATCCTGAGCATTCCGTACGCCCTGACGAAGTCCTTGAACGTTACCTGTAAACCGCTTCGAGATTCCAGCGCCCGCAGCGTCGTCTTTCGCTGAATTGATCCGCTTGCCGCTTGAGAGTCGCTCGGTGCTGGTTTTCAACATATCCTGACTTGTCGACAGGTTACGTTGGGCTGCCAGTGAGGCTACGTTCGTGTAAAGATATGCACCCATGAATATGCTCCAGTTGTGTCGCCCAACGTTGGGCTCTTCCTGTTAACGGAGACTTGTCATCGAACGTTTAGCCCCCCGGCTCACCGCCCTGCCCCAAATGATCACGCCGTTGGTCGTCCTGGCCTTGCTGGCGCTGATGGTGTTGCCCATCCCGACGCCAGTACTCGACCTTTTTTTCGTGCTGAACATCGGCATTTCGGTTGCGGTGTTGATTTCTGCCATGCGGATTCGGGAGGTGCTGGAGTTCGTGTCCTTCCCAACCCTTTTGTTGCTGACGACGCTGTTACGCCTGAGCCTGAACGTCGCATCGACGCGTGTCGTTTTGCTCCACGGACACACTGGGCCTGATGCGGCGGGCAAGGTCATCGAATCTTTTGGTGAGTTTTTGATCGGCGGCAATTACGTCGTTGGGATCATTGTCTTCATTATCCTGACCATCATCAACTTTGCGGTAATCACTAAGGGCGCAGGCCGAGTGGCTGAGGTCAGCGCACGGTTTACGCTAGATTCGCTGCCGGGAAAACAGATGGCAATCGATGCGGACCTGAATGCCGGTCTGATCGGAGAATCGGACGCGAAGCGCCGCCGCAAGCAAGTGCAGCAGGAGGCCGACTTCTATGGTTCGATGGACGGGGCTTCGAAATTTGTCCGCGGTGACGCCATCGCCGGCATCGTCATTGTCCTCGTCAACGTTGTCGGCGGCCTGCTCGTAGGGGTCATGCAGCACAACATGGATGTTGCGGCTGCTGCAAAGGTCTACACCCTTCTGTCCATTGGCGATGGCCTAGTTGCGCAAGTGCCGGCGCTCATTATCTCGACCGCGGCCGGCATTGTTGTGACGCGGGTCGCGACAGATCGAGATTTCCAGCAACAGATCGGCGACCAGCTCCGCGACAATGCCATGGTGTTGTGGTTGACGGGCGGCGTGCTTGGTTTACTCGCGGTCATTCCTGGAATGCCCCACTTTGCGTTTCTGGCACTGGGCGCTGGTTTTGCGGGCCTGGCTTGGGGAATCTCAAGAGCGCGCGCCAAGGAGGCTGCCGCCAAGTTTAAGGAGGACTCAAAGCCGATCGAGACCGTCGAATGGGGCGACGTCCCCGTCGTCGACCCGCTGACGCTTGAGCTCGCGTTCCGACTCGTCCCCCTGGTTGATCGAGCGGATGGCTCGGATCTTGTGCAGCGGATCACGGCGATTCGAAAGCGTTTTGTGGGCGACATCGGGTTTCTTGTACCGGTTGTCCATATCCGCGACAATCTCGATCTTCCCACCGAGGCCTATCGGTTGTTGGTGTACGGGGCCGAAGTGGGTCGGGGCGACATCTACCCAGACCTGATGATGGCGATCGAACCCGGACCGGGTGCAGCCGCATTAGACGGCCTGAAGGCAACCGATCCGACCTACGGCATCCCGGCCTACTGGATCGCTCGCAGCCTGCGTGAGCGCGCGATCTCCCAGGGCTACACCGTGGTCGAACCCGCAGTGGTTATCGCCACCCATATCGATAAGTTATTGCGCGACCATGCGCATGAATTGTTAGGCCGACAGGAGACGCAGGAACTGCTTGAGCACGTCAAAGGTCGCTTTCCAAAGCTGGTCGACGATCTGGTTCCTAAAATGATCCCACTGGGAACCGTTCAAAAAGTGTTACAACTGTTGCTGGTCGAGAACATTCCAGTGCGCGATGTCCGGACCGTGCTCGAGACGATCGGCGAGCACGTTGGTCGGACCCAGGACCCCACTGGTCTGTTACTGCCAGTTCGTCAACGTTTGGCGCGCACGATCCTCCAACAGGTCATGGGTGCTGACGCAGAGCTGAAGGTTGCCGCCATTCATCCGGACTTTGAGCGAATTGTCGAGGACGCCCTCGCAGGGGCGCCGGTTGCCCCGGATGGCGCACTCGAGCCAGGACTCGTCAAGTTTTTGGGCGAGCAGGCAGTCGAAGCAGCCAATAAACTGGAGTCAGACGGGTTGCCTCCGGTGGTGTTGGCATCCACTGCTACGCGAACGACAATCGCCCAAATCCTGAAGCGGGTTGCGCCTCAAATATCGGTGTTGGCGATGTCTGAAATCCCGCCAACTACCCGGATCAAATTTGAAATGGTGATCTGTCAGAAACCCGCGTGATCACAGTAGTCGTATCATTCGTCTGCGTTGACGATTATTGAAAGTCATTGGCGATTGTTGACTCTTTACAGGGGCTCAGCCCCCGGGATATCTTGGACCGATCTATGGGACCGCGCCGCTACGTCGCACTCAATCCGGCAGACGCGCTAAAGCAAATCCGAACCGAACTCGGCCCGGAGGCGGTGGTGTTATCCAACCGCGAGGTCGCTGACGGCGTCGAGATTGTGGCCATCCGCCCTGAGGATCTGGCATCGATGTCGGGCGAGCGCTCGATGGTGGCGCCAAATTTGGACGGCGCTCCATTTGCTGCATTACCCATGCCACCCCCTGCTCGCATGCCGGCCGGAAGCGGTGGCGGGCCTTTGGGCGGAGGCCGATCAGGTGATCCGCAATTGGGCGGCGTTGCACCCGGAAAATCCAGGACATCCCGGTCGGAAGGTGGCTCGGGTTCACGCGGACGGGCGGCGATTCCCGTTGTTGACGCGACACCTGCAGCCAATCGACCGCGCGCACCTGGCTCCAGTGTGATGGCACGCCAGCGCCGAATCGAAGAGGGGCAACCACAAGGCCGACCGCTCGGGAGCGGGATCAACCACGAATTGATCATCGCGAATGTCTCCCAACGCAGCGACCGCGACCGGCGCCGAAACCCCGTCTATCCACCCGACAGCGAGACGCGAGGTCGAGCCAAAATCCCCGCCACCGGTGAAGGCAGGGACGGAGCGAGAGACGGGGGTAGCGTAGAGGGACTTAGGGCCACTGTTGGCCAAGTGCAACAACCAGCGCTGCCCGCGAGTCCCAAGATTGATCCGCCCTCAGGCCATGATGACTCGCGTCATTACGATGATCATCATGACGACCACGATGATCATCAGGAACATCGACATGACGATCGTCCAGATCAGCACGATGACGGCCAGCCGGCGCAGGTGCACGATAATCATCACAGTCACGAGCAAATCCAGTCGCGCTCAAAGCAGACCCAACAGAGCGATCCGAGTTCGTCCGAACTCGCCCGTGATCTGGCGGAAGTCAAGCGTCTCTTGCAAACCCATGTAGCGCACACGGTCGCTGCAGCCATGTCGGCCGACAGTCCGGTGCGGGCAGAACTTCTGAAGCAGATGTTTGCCGCGGGGTTTTCGGCTGGGATGGCCAGCGAGATGGTTTCGCAGATGCCCGAGCAAGCCGACATCCACAGCGCCGTGCGCTGGATGCAGGAGCGCCTCAAGGCCGACCTGCAAACGCTCGATGTGGTGAGTACCATCGATGAGGGCGGTGTCTATGCCTTTATCGGTCCAACGGGCGTCGGAAAAACGACGATGGTGGCCAAACTCGCAGCGCGCTGCGTGTTGCGCTTCGGGCGCTCGCAAGTGGCACTACTCACCACCGATACCTATCGAATCGGTGCGCAGGAACAACTGAAAGTTTTTGCGAAGATTCTGGGGCTCACCATTACGTCGGTGCGCGATGGGGCTGATCTCGCACACAAGCTTGAAGAACTCTCGCGCAAGCATGTGGTCCTGCTCGATACCGCCGGGATGGGCCAACGCGACCAACTCATGATCGAGCAATTGTCCTTGCTGGCCGAAGGTCGACAACATCTCAAGCGTGTGCTCGTGGTGAGCGCGACCACCGGTCTGCATACGCTCGATGATGTTTATGAGACGTATCGGCAGGCGCTGGGTCAGGAGCCATTCTGGGGCGTGGTCTTGACCAAGCTCGACGAAGCCGTCAGCCTTGCGCCCATGGTCGAATGCGTGATCCGCCACCAATTGCCGGTGTTGTTCATGGCCAACGGCCAGCGCGTGCCCGAGGACCTCCATGTCCCCAACACGGGATATCTGGTCCACCGCAGCTTGCGGGTCAAAGCGAGCATTGCGGGAAGTACGCCTCTGGATGACCATATCCCGACCCTGATTGCTGACAACCTCGACGCCTGGGCACGCAAGAAGGCCTGAAAAGCATGACTGATACTCCCAAAATCTCGGATGCAGTGGACCCACTGCGCGGCAAAGACCAGGCAGATGGCCTGCGCAAAATCTTTGGCGATGGCGGAGCAATTCCGACATACGTCATCGTTTCCTCTCTGCCCCCTGACGCTTCCGTAACCGCCGGCATCGGCGTTGCTCACCTCATGCTCCGTGAGGGCAAGCGCCTGCTTTTCGTGGACGAGGTGCCGCTGGGCGATCGTTTTGATCAACGGCACTTCAATAAGGTTCGGTACGATATTTCGCAGGCTTTGACGGGTACCGTTCCTCTCGAAAAAGTAGCGTCCAAGGTCTCGGATCGATTCTGGTTTAGCGCAGGCGCCAAGCTGCAGGGCCTCTTGCGTAAGCGGTTGACTCGACAACCCATTACCGTCCCTCAGTGCGTCAAGCAGTCCTCGCTGGAAGTCGATCTCGTACTGGCCGTCACGCAGAAGATTGACCGCGACGTCATGCGGTTGTTTGGAGGCGAGCCCCGCTGCATGCTGTTGACCAGCACCGTGCCCGAATCACTCAAACGGACCCTGATCAACGTCCGTGAATTGTCAGTCACCTATACGGGCGTGCCGATCCCCATCATGGTCGTCGGCGGCGAGACCGAACAACAGGCCCATCAGGCCTATGAATTGCTCGAGCGCAAGTCACTCGAGCACCTCCAGCAGCCACTGGCGATGATGGGGTGGGTGCGTACAGCCGATCTCAATGCCATGCTCGACGGCATTGCAGAGCCCGACATCGACGAAACGACGTCGTTCCCGGTCGGCGCTTACCGGACGATGTCGACTGCGCTGACGGGCAGCGAGTGAGCATCCGCTGAGGAAGGCCGAGCGCCCATTGGACGTGGCCCGCAGCAGCCCCCAAAACGCCTATCGCCGAGAGCAGCAGGACGCGCTGATCCGGACTCACCTACCGTTGGTCAGGCGAATGGCGGGCCATCTCGCCAGCCGTTTGCCGCCAAGTGTTGAGTTGGACGACCTCATGCAGTTCGGTTTGATGGGGCTGAACGATGCCCTCCAACGCTATCAAGCCCAAGAAGGCGTCCCATTTGAGGTGTATGCCCGAACCCGCATTCGCGGCGCCATGATTGATGGCCTGCGGCAGGCGGACCTGCTCCCACGCCATGTGCGCGACCGCGTTCGCGAGGCGGAGGAGACCGTACGGCGGCTCTCCCAGACCCTCGGTCGGGCGCCTGAAGATGGCGAGATTGCAGAGGCGATGTCCCTGAGTCTCGATGACTACAGGAGCCTACTCGCCGACGCGGTCTCGATTCAATATGGCGGCGATGACGACGAGGGCGGCACCTCCGCAGCGGAACTCGTTGCGGACGAGGACACCCCGCTGAGCCTGATCGAGCGCCGCGACGAGGCCAAAAAGCTCGCAGAC
>Ga0164294_10004167_pt1 | contig 12689 bp, 9 predicted proteins | sample GEODES005metaG_FD_111479 | JGI IMG/M metagenome (GOLD analysis project Ga0164294, IMG submission 111479) | Oligotrophic lake water microbial communities from Sparkling Lake, Wisconsin, USA - GEODES005 metaG | ecosystem: Environmental > Aquatic > Freshwater > Lake | place: USA: Sparkling Lake... | reverse complement strand
GCAACAGGCGCCACATGACCTTGCCCGCGCCGCTTTTAGGCAGAGCGTCGACAAACTGCACCGCGCGCGGTGCTTTGTACACAGCCATGTTATCGCGGCACCAGTCGATCAGGTCTTGCGCGCTGACCGTGTCCCGGTGGCTGGCGCGCACCACCACCACCGCCTTCACAGACTCGCCCCGGTAGGCGTCGTGGGTGGCGATGATGCAGGCCTCTTGAATGGCGGGGTGGCGGAACATCAAGGCCTCCACCTCTGCCGGCCACACCTTGAAGCCCGAGGCGTTAATCATGCGCTTGAGCCGGTCGGTCATGAAAAAGTAGCCGTCCTCGTCCACCCGTCCCAAGTCGCCAGAGCGGAAGAAGCGCTGGCCGTCGATTTCCACAAAGGCCTGGGCCGTAGCGTCCGGGCGCTTCCAGTAGCCCTGGAAGATTTGCGGGCCGCGCATGACGATCTCGCCGGCCTCGCCCACCGGCATTTCCGCTAGGGTCTCGGGGTCTACCACCCGCGCGTCCACGCCGATGAAGGGCACGCCCAGGCACTGCTGCTTAGGCGCGTCCGGCGGGTTGCTGTGCGAGGGCGCGGCGGTTTCGGTCAGGCCATAGCCTTCCACATAGCGCAGGCCAAACTGCTCCCACAGGCGCTGGGCCACGGCCTGCGGCATGGCCGCGCCGCCGCCGCCAATCATCACCAAGCTCGACAGGTCAAAGTTAGCGAAGTTGGGGCTGCCCATCAGGTCTATCACCATGGTGGGAATGTTGGTCCAGTGGGTGACGCGCCACTTGGCAATCAAGGCACCGGCGAGTTCGCGGTCCCAGCGCGGCATGAGCACCATGGTGGCGCCGCAGCCGATGTTGGTGTGCATCAGGCTGACCATGCCGGTGATGTGGAACATGGGCACCACTATCAAGGTGACGTTTTCCATGCTGCCATTGCCCCACAGCGCACTGGCCAGGGCGTTGTGCATGATGCTGGAATGCAAGTGCATGCAGCCCTTGGGCAGCCCGGTGGTGCCGCTGGTGTAGGGCAACAAAGCCAAGTCGTCGGCACCCACGGTGTGCACGGGCGGCGCCGTCGGACAGGCTAAAGCCTCGGACCAGGCGTGCACCCGCCCCCCGGCCAGCGCTGGCGGGGCGTGGCGCGTCAGCAGCCAGTCGTGCCAGGCCGCAGGTGGCGCGTCGTCGCCTGCCGTCGGGTCAAAGCTGTCAGTGAAATGGGTCACGACCAGGTGGGCGAGTTGCTGGTCTTTGGGCAGCGCGTTGCTCGCTTTGGCCAACTCGGCGGCCAGGTCGGCGGTGGTCACCGCCACGCGGGCGTCGGGGTCGGTGATGTAGTGCTTGAGTTCTTCAGCGCGGTTCATGGGGTTGACCGGAACTACCACGGCGTTGGCGCGAAGAATGCCAAAGTGCGCAATCACCCATTGCGGGCAGTTTTGCATGCAAAGCACCACCCGGTCGCCTTTTTGCACGCCCAATGCACCCAAATAGGCCGCAAACGATTGCGCCTGCCGCTTCAGATCGGCATAACTGAGCCGGCGCCCGAAGAACACAAGCGCCGCTTTTTGCGGAAATCGGCGGGCGTTAATCTCCAAGTTGTCCCATAGGGACGTGTCGGGGACCGTGATTCGGTGCGGCATGCGCTTGGGCCAGAAACGGTAGTGCGCGGCAGGGGGGCGGGGCGGCTCAGAGGCAGAGGTCATGTCGATGTGTTGCCTAAATTTTGTTAAAAGGTGGGCGGGTGCTCGGCCTACGCAGGCCTGCAAGATATCGAGGGGGCTGCGGGCCAAGGATAGACCGTGTCGCGGCGGCGACGAAGCGCTCCGCACCCGCGCTTCTGGCGCGATCAGCGCCCAGAGGTTGCGCGAGCGCCATCGGATCATTTGGAAAAACGTCATCAACTAAGGTACCGCTATCTCTTGATCGCAAATCCTGATTGAATCGCTGATGAAACCATGTAAAGTTCGCGAGCTTGCTCAGCCGTGTGAGGCAACGTTTTTTTATGGCGTCTGAGCCCACCACCATCCCCCCAACTGGAGTAATCCGATGAATTTCACCGCTTTTAAGTTACTAGGCACCGCCATGGCGGTTACAGCATCCCTTGCTGCCCTACCGGCCCATGCCGGCAAAACTGTCGACACCATCAAAGCGCGTGGCCAGGTGATTTGTGGCGTGCACACCGGCCTGGCCGGCTTTAGTGCGGCCGACTCCAACGGAAAATGGACCGGCATCGACGTCGACATCTGCCGCGCGGTGGCAGCTGCCACCCTGGGCGACGCTGAGAAAGTGAAATTCGTTCCCCTGACGGCGCAGGCACGTTTCACCGCTTTGCAGTCCGGCGAGATCGACATTCTGTCGCGCAACACCACGTTCACGCTGACACGCGACGCGTCACTGGGTTTGAGTCAAACCGCCGTGGTCTATTACGACGGCCAGGGCTTTATGGTGCCGGTCAAAAGCAAGATCAAGAGCGCCAAACAGCTCAAAGGCCAGACGGTGTGCGTGCAATCGGGCACCACCACCGAGAAAAACCTGACCGACTTCTCCAAAGCCAACGGCCTGAACATCAAACCCGTGGTGTTTGAAAAGCTCGACGCTGTAGAGGGCGCTTATTTTTCGGGCCGCTGCATCTCCTACACCACCGACGCCTCGGGCTTGGCATCGGTACGCAACAAATCGGCCAAAAACCCGGCGGACCACCTGATTCTTCCTGAGCTGATTTCCAAAGAGCCGCTGGGCCCCTTGGTACGCCGTGGTGACGATGAGTGGGCTGCCATGGTGAAGTGGACGGTTTTTGGTCTGCTGGAAGCCGAAGAAAACGGCATCACCCAGGCTAATGTGGACGACCTCAAGGCCAACAGCAAAGACCCCGTGGTCGGTCGCATTCTGGGCTCTTCTGAGGACACCGGAAAATTACTGGGCCTGGAGAAGGAATGGATGGCCAACGCGATCAAAGCCACCGGAAACTACGGCGAAATCTTTGAGCGCAATGTCGGCCCCAAATCGGCCCTGCAACTGCCACGCGGCCTGAACAACCTGTGGAACAAAGGCGGAATCCAGTACGCGCCACCCATCCGCTAATCGGTATGTGCTCGGGGACTGCCCAGCCCCCGCAGCTTCAAGGGCAGATGCAATCGCGTTGCGCTGCCCTTTTTTATTTGTCGTGCCAGCCTTAGCCACCCATCTTCGGAGCCGAAATCCCTATGTCTACCGAACGGATTGCACCACCTAAAAAGCGCTGGTCTTGGCGTAGCCAGGCTTTCCGCGCGCTGGTCTACCAGGCACTGGCTTTGGCTGTCATTGGCGGCTTGGTCTGGTATTTGGCGCACAACACTGCCACCAATATGCACCAGCGCGGCATTCAAAGCGGCTTTGACTTTTTGTTGGGAACTGCAGGCTTTGATATTGGTGAGAGCCTGTTTGCGTTTGACTCGGGCGAGTCTTTGTTGCAGGCGTATTTGGTCGGGCTGAGCAACACGCTGCGCGTAGCGATTTTGGGCATTGTGCTCACTACGCTGCTGGGCACGCTGCTGGGCGTGGGGCGTTTTTCGCGCAACGCCTTGGTGCGCGGCCTGTGCCGGATTTACGTGGAAGTTTTTCGCAACATCCCGCTCCTGCTGCAACTGCTGATGTGGTACCTGTTTTTCACCGAAGTGCTGCCCGAGGCCGCGCAGGCCTGGCAAGTGGGGCCCTTGTTTTTGAGCAAGGGTGGGCTGAATTTTCCAATCCCCGTGTGGGAGCTTGGGCACCAACTGGCCGCTGGTGGACTGGCCGTCGGCTTAGGCGCTGCACTCACATGGCGCGCACGGGCGCGGAGCTTGTTTGAAACCGACGGGCAGGCACGCAGCATGTTTTGGGCGCCCCTGGCGCTGATGCTGGCCTGTGGCGTGGTGGGCTGGATTCTCGGTGGTGCGCCCACGGCCACCAACGCGCCCATGCGCGGCGAGTTCGCTATCGAAAACGGCGGCGCGCTCACGCCTGAATTTTTGGCGCTGCTGGTGGGTCTGACCACTTACACCGCTGCCTTTGTGGCCGAAGTGGTGCGCGGCGGAATCGGATCCGTGTCGCTCGGGCAGGCCGAGGCTGCCAGCGCACTGGGTTTGTCGCAAGGGCAAAGCATGCGTCTGGTAATGCTGCCCCAAGCGCTGCGAGTCATCATTCCGCCCATGACCAACCAATACCTCAATCTGACCAAAAACTCCTCGCTTGCGGTGGCCATTGGCTACCCGGACGTGGTGTCAATTGCTAACACCGCCATCAACCAGACCGGACGAGCCGTGGAATGCATTGCGCTGGTCATGCTGGTGTACCTCAGCACCTCGCTGTTTACCTCGCTGCTCATGAACTGGTACAACGCCCGCGCAGCCATTCAAGAGCGCTAAGGACGGATACCGACCATGTCTACCTTTAACGCAATTGCCGCCCGACCCGCCCCCAGCACCAGCAGCGGCGCGCTGGCCTGGTGCCGCGCCAACCTGTTCCATGACTGGAAAACCACGCTGGGCACGGTGCTCATTGGCCTGGTGCTGCTGGGCGTGCTGCCGCGCCTCTTGCACTGGGCCTTGATTGACGCGGTGTGGAGCGGCAACTATGAGACCTGCCAAGCAGCCAGCGGCGCCTGCTGGGCCGTGGTACAGGAGAAATTCCGGTTTATCCTGTTTGGCCGCTACCCGCATGCAGAGCACTGGCGCGCCCTGGTGTGCACTGTGATGCTGTTGGGACTGATTTTGGCCAGTTGCACACGCGCGTTTTGGCGGCCCTGGCTGGCGCTACTGTGGTTGGTGGTGTTGGCTGCTTACTTCGCACTTATGCACGGCGGATTTGCCGGGCTGCGCTTGGTGGAAACCGATCTGTGGAGCGGCCTGCCCTTGACGATTTTGCTGGCCTCGCTGTCCATGGTGATGGCGTTTCCGATAGCTGTCTTCATCGCGCTGGGGCGGCGCTCAGGCATGCCGGCCATTCGCAGCCTGTGCACTGTGTATGTGGAGCTGATTCGCGGCGTGCCGCTGATTTCGGTGCTGTTCATGGCATCGTTCATGTTTCCGCTGCTCATGCCCCAGGGCTTCAATATCGACGTGCTGGTGCGGGTGCTGGCCGGTATTACCTTGTTTGCTGCGGCCTATATGGCCGAGGTCATTCGCGGCGGCTTGCAGGCCATCCCGAAGGGGCAGCTGGAGGCAGCGGCCACGCTGGGCCTGTCGTATTGGCAAATGCAGCGCAAGATTGTGCTGCCCCAGGCCCTGGCCATGGTGGTGCCGGGCTTGATGAACAACTTTATTTCCACCTTCAAAGATACCTCGCTGGTGGCCATCGTCAGCCTGTACGAGCTGACCGGCGCCATGGGCATGGCCATGAACTCAGACGCCAACTGGCGGCCGTTTCGCATAGAAGGCTATCTCTTCATTGCCGTCATTTATTTTGTGTTTTGCTACTCCATGTCGCGCTACAGCCAGTGGATTGAAGCCCAAGTCAACAAAAGCAAACAGCGCTAAGGAGCCACCATGTCAACACCCATCATCCAATTCGACAAGGTCAACAAGTGGTACGGCAACAACTTTCACGTGCTGCGCGATATTGACCTCCACATCGCCCAGGGCGAACGCATCGTGGTCTGCGGCCCCTCGGGCTCGGGCAAGTCCACGCTGATCCGCTGCATCAACCGGCTCGAGGAGCACCAGCAAGGCCACCTGACCGTCGACGGCGTCGAACTCAACGACGACGTCAAGGCCATTGACGATCTGCGCAAAAAAGTGGGCATGGTGTTCCAGCAGTTCAACCTCTTCCCCCACCTCACCGTACTGGAGAACCTGACCTTATCGCCCATGTGGGTCGGCAAGCTGCCCAAAAAAGAAGCCGAAGAGCGCGCCATGGAGCAGCTGCGCCGCGTGCGTATTGCGGAGCAGGCGCAAAAATACCCGCTGCAACTCAGCGGCGGGCAGCAGCAGCGCGTGGCGATTGCGCGCGCCCTGTGCCTGACGCCCAAAATCATGCTGTTTGACGAGCCCACTTCGGCGCTGGACCCCGAGATGATCAAGGAAGTGCTCGACGTGATGATCGAAATGGCTGACCAGGGCATCACCATGGTCTGTGTCACCCACGAAATGGGCTTTGCCAAAGCCGTGGCGGACAGGGTTATATTCATGGACGAGGGCCAAATCGTGGAGCAAAACAATCCCCATGATTTTTTCAGCAAACCACAAAGCGAACGCAGTCGCGACTTTCTTTCCAAAATCCTAGGCCATTGATTTGAACCTCTTCACCACCCCCAGCGACTCTGCCCACACCAGCGCCCTTCCACCCGACTTCTCCGAAAGCCAGTTTCGCCACGCGCTGGGGCAATTTGCAACGGGCGTGGCGGTCGTAACCGCTGTGAATCCGGCGGGTGGACTGGTGGGTTTGACGGTGAGCTCTTTCAATTCTGTGTCCTTATCGCCGCCACTGGTGCTGTGGAGTCTGGCGCTGAAGTCCAGTTCCATGGCTGCTGTACTGGCCTGCAAGCATTACGCCATCAACGTGCTGTCGTCTGAACAAGCCGCGCTGGCCACCCAGTTTTCGAGCAAAGGCATTGACCGTTACACCGGTGTGCACTGGCACCCCGGCGCCTGGGGTGCACCGCTGCTGGTGGGCGCGGTGGCTACTTTTGAGTGCTTCAACCGCAGCCGCCACGAGGAAGGAGACCACATTATTTTCGTGGGCGAAGTGGAGCGTTGCAGTCACCGCGACCAGGTCGACCCTGTGATCTACCACAGCGGTCAGTTTTACACCGGAGGCCTAAGCTGATGGATGCAGGCTCCGCGGTGCCTCGCAAAGAGCACCTGGACCCGATGGCGATTGCGCTGCTGCTGACCTGCTGCGCTTTTTGGGGCTTTCAACAAGTGCTGGTCAAGGCCACGCTGGGCGAGATGGCGCCTATTTTCATGGCTGGCTTGCGTTTCGCCGGAGCGGCGGCCGTGTTGTGGCTGTGGTGTGTTTGGCGCCGAATCCCTTTGTGGCAACGCGACGGGTCGCTATGGCCCGGTTTGCTGGCCGGGTGCTTGTTTGCCATGGAGTTTGTTTGCCTGTTTAGCGGCCTGCAATTCACTGCTGCATCGCGCATCACGGTGTTTTTGTACACCGCACCCCTGTGGGCTGCGCTGGTGCTGCCCTGGTTTATCCGGTCTGAGCGGCTCAGCCCTTTGCAATGGCTGGGTTTGCTGTTGGCTTTCTTAGCCGTGGGGTTTACGCTTCGCGAGGGATTTACGGGGGGGCAGACGCCGCAACAACACTGGGGCGATTTGCTGGGCATTGGAGGCGCCATTGCCTGGGCGCTGACCACGGTGGTACTGCGCACCACCCGCCTGACCCGCTTGGGCGCCGAAAAATTACTGTTTTACCAAGTGGCGCTCAGTGCCGTGGCGCTGCCCGCGCTGTCGCTGGCGCTGGGTGAGGCGTGGAACTGGCATTGGAGCGCTTTCACTGCGGGCTCGATGTTCTTGCAAACCGTGGTCGGCGCCTTTGCCAGCTACCTGTGCTGGGTGTGGCTCTTGGGTCGCTACCCGGCCACTCGCATGGGCTCATTTGCCCTCTCGACGCCCTTGTTTGCCCTTTTGTTTGGCGCCTTGTGGCTGGGCGAGGCGGTGACGGCCGACCTGCTGGGCGCCCTGGCCATGGTGGGACTGGGCATTACCCTGGTCAACCGGCGCAGGGGCACCGCCTGAAGCTGGGCCGACAGAAGTCCTAAGCATGTCTTATCTGGCCGCAGCTTGAGACGTCCTAGCACCGGCTAGACGGCTTCCGGATGGGCGATGAATTCCTGCAAGGCCTGGCAAAACTCTTCAGGAAACTCAAAGTGAGGCAAGGCGCCCGATGCAAACACGGTAAATCGCCAATGGCCATTTTTGGCATACCGGAGTTTGCCCTGGTAATCCACAAAATCGCCTCGTGTGCCATGCGACATCCAGACTGGCATATTCAGCTGGTCATAAATGTTCGTGATGTCGGCACTGAACATCTGTGCGGACAAAAAGCACAAAGGTGCGTGCTCGGCGTCGGCTTGCCGGGTAGTCCAGACAGCGAAGGTAAACATCTCCTCATCAATAGCGGTCGATCCCCAAGTCTTGTTCAGAAAATACCGGATCACACCCGGGCGGGTAAGTGCTCTGAACAAGGCCTTGCCCCAACCGGGACCTTTCAAAGTGCGCCAGAGCCAGTCTTGCCCATAGGTTTTCCCCGGTGCACCCTGGCGCAACTTTCGTCCGGAAAATCCTGTAGGGCTAACCAAGCTCAGGGTACTGAAGTAGCCCGCTTGCTCAACAGCAGCACGCGCCAAAAATTCACAAGACAAAGAGACCGCCAGCGCGTCAATGGCTGTGGGGCCGTGTTGGGTGCGAATATGCGAGACCAGATCCAACACGGCGTCCGTCATGAGACGCGGGTCGTACAGGCGATCAGACCTTTCCGATGCACCGTAACCCGGCAGGTCAATCGCATAGACGGTTCGGTGTAGGCTCATGCGGTCAAAAATCGTCCTCACTTCGGCGGCGCTGGCCGCGGCATTGATGGTGTGGATCAGCAGCAAGGGCTTACCTTGGCCCTTAACGTAGGCGCTCAGGCCGCCGGTTCGGCTGGGAATTACCTGGCGCGAGCCATTCAATGCATGCATGACCGTGCCCATGCGCTTGCCTTGGGTCCTTGTGTTTGGATCGAAGTCAAGGGTACGCAGTCCAAACTACAGTTTTATTTGAGCGCCTTGAAGCGCATGCGCTTGGGTTTAGCACCCTCCTCGCCCAGGCGGCGCTTTTTGTCGGCCTCATATTCTTGGTAATTGCCGTCAAAGTAAACCCAGTGGCTATCGCCCTCGCAGGCCAGGATGTGGGTGGCGATGCGGTCCAGGAACCAGCGGTCGTGGCTGATGACCATCAGCGTACCCGCAAACTCTAAAAGTGCGTCTTCCAGCGCGCGCAGGGTTTCCACGTCTAAGTCGTTGGACGGCTCGTCGAGCATGAGCACATTGCCGCCAGCGATCAGGGTTTTGGCCAAGTGCAAACGACCGCGTTCACCACCCGAGAGCGTGCCCACGCGCTTTTGTTGATCCCCGCCGTTGAAGTTGAAGCGCCCGCAATACGCGCGACTGGCCATCTGGAACTTGCCCACGTTCAAGATGTCCAGCCCGCCCGAGACGTCTTCCCAGACGGTTTTCTCATTGGCAAGGTCGTCGCGGGTCTGGTCAACAAAGGCCATCTTGACGGTTTGGCCAATTTTCACTTCGCCCGAATCGGGCTTCTCGCGCCCGGCAATCATCTTGAACAGCGTCGATTTACCGGCACCGTTAGGGCCGATGATGCCCACGATCGCGCCCGGCGGCACCTTGAAGCTCAGGTCGTCAATCAGCACGCGGTCGCCAAAGGACTTGGTCACGTTGACGAACTCAATCACTTCCTGGCCCAGACGGTCGGCCACGGGGATGAAGATCTCGTTGGTCTCGTTGCGCTTTTGGTATTCAAAGTCGCTCAGTTCCTCAAATCTGGCCAGACGAGCCTTGCTCTTGGCCTGGCGGGCCTTGGGGTTTTGGCGCGACCATTCCAGCTCTTTCTTCAAGGCCTTGGCGCGCGACTCTTCGCCTTTTTGCTCAGCCTCCAGGCGGGATTGCTTTTGTTGCAGCCAGTCAGAGTAATTACCTTTATAGGGAATGCCCGAGCCCCGGTCCATTTCCAGAATCCATTCGGCGGCGTTGTCTAAAAAGTAGCGGTCATGGGTAATAGCCACCACGGTGCCGGGGTAGCGCTGCAAAAACTGCTCCAGCCAGTCCACAGATTCAGCGTCCAAGTGGTTGGTCGGCTCGTCAAGCAGCAGCATGTCGGGCTTGGACAAGAGCAAGCGGCACAGCGCCACGCGGCGCTTTTCACCGCCGGAGAGCACGCCAATATTGGCATCCCACGGTGGCAGGCGCAGCGCGTCGGCGGCGATCTCCAATTGGTGCTCGGAGTCAGTGCCTGCGGTGGCGATGATGGCCTCCAAATCCGCCTGTTCCGCGGCCAGCGCGTCAAAGTCTGCATCCTCTTCGCCATAGGCGGTGTAGACCTCTTCCAATCGGGCCTTGGCGGCAAACACCTTGCCCATTCCGGTTTCAACGCTCTCGCGCACGGTTTGGGTCGGGTCTAACTGGGGTTCTTGGGGCAGGTAACCGATATTCAGACCTGCCATGGCAATGGCTTCACCTTCGATTTCCTTGTCCAGCCCCGCCATGATTTTCAGCAGCGTGGACTTGCCCGAGCCATTGGTGCCAAGCACACCGATCTTGGCGCCGGGAAAGAAACTCAGTGAAATGTCTTTGAGAATGTGGCGCTTGGGCGGCACGATCTTGCCGACGCGGTTCATGGAAAAAACGTATTGGGCCATTGCAGTGCTCTGAGGGGAGTCAAAAAGGGAGAAGCCGGTATTATCGACTGCCGCGGTCACTGGGCGTGCCGACATACCGATGGCGTTTCTTGCCCTTGGGCTTAACGTGCGACAATCCGGCAGCGTTGCGGAGTTTCAGTTGCCCGCAAACACAGCACCATGCTGGGGACAGCAACCAAAGCGGTTCGTCCCTTTTTTGAATCTACCTGCCTTTGACTGACCGTTTGGAAACCTCCAGGGGATAGGCCGGTACGTACGCATCCACTAGTGGGTGCTTCTTTATGAAATTCGATGAATTGAATCTGGCACCTGCCATCCTTAAAGCCGTGCTGGAACAGGGTTACGAAACCCCGACCGCCATCCAGGCGCAAGCAATTCCCCTGGTGCTGGCCGGCCACGACTTGCTCGGTGGCGCACAAACCGGCACTGGCAAAACGGCGGCATTTACCCTGCCCATACTGCAACGCCTGTCCACCACGGCGGCGGCCAAGAACAAATTTGGCGGAGTTGGTATTCGCGCCCTGGTGCTTACCCCCACACGCGAACTCGCTGCGCAGATTGAGGAATCCATCCGCACCTACGGCAAATACCTGGACCTGACCAGCACCGTGATTTTTGGCGGCGTGGGCATGAACCCGCAAATCTCCAAGCTCAAAAAAGGCGTGGATCTGCTGGTGGCCACCCCCGGACGCCTGCTTGACTTGCAACAGCAAGGCATGCTGGACCTGGGCCAGGTACAAATTTTGGTGCTCGACGAGGCCGACCGCATGCTCGACATGGGCTTTGTCCATGACGTGAAGAAAGTGCTGGCCCTGGTGCCACGCGACAAGCAAAGCCTATTGTTCTCCGCCACCTTCAGCGACGAAATCCGCGACCTGGCCGCGACACTGCTGAAAAACCCGCAAAGCGTGCAGGTCACACCGCGCAACACCACGGTGCAACGCATTACCCAGGTCATCCACCCGGTCGGTCGGGGCAAGAAAAAGGCGCTGCTGGCGCACATCATCAATGCGCAAAACTGGAGCCAGGTGCTGGTGTTCACCCGCACCAAGTTTGGTGCCAACAACGTAGCCGAGTTTCTGGAAAAGAATGGCATATCCGCCATGGCGCTGCACGGCAACAAGAGCCAAGCGGCGCGCACCCAGGCACTGGCGGGCTTCAAAAGCGGTGACGTACGCGCCCTGGTAGCCACCGACATTGCCGCGCGCGGCATAGACATTGACGACCTGCCGCACGTGGTCAACTACGAGATCCCCAATGTCAGCGAAGACTATGTGCACCGCATTGGCCGCACCGGGCGCGCGGGCGCTGACGGCGCTGCGGTCAACCTGGTCTGCCTGGACGAAGAAGGTTTCATGCAGGACATCGAGCGCTTTACCAAGCAAAACATTGAAGTGGTGGTGGTCGACGGGTTTGCGCCTGAGCCCGGCGAGCGGGCTGAGCCCATCGCGATGGGCCGCCAGACCATCTGGGGCGGCGCGGGCAAACCACCCAGCCGCGACGTGATGCAGGCCGCTGCCAAAGCCGCACGCTCTGAGATGCTCACCCGTGTGCGCGAAAGCAAGGGTCCAGGCGGAAATGGCGGCGCCAATCGTGGTGGCGGTGGCGGACAACGCCAGGCGCAGGGTGCCCGTGGTTCTGGCAATGGCGGGGGCGGCCGCAATGGACCCAACAATGGCCCTCGCCATGCACCCCGCAACGCGCCGCCACGGGACGACGGGTTTCCCCGTGATGACGACGGCCCCGGCCGCCACGAGGACCAACCGCCCCGTTCACACGACGTGCACGCAGCGCGTCCGCGCCTGGGACAAGACCGAATGTCCAGCTTCCCCAGCGAGCCACGCGTGCCACGCGCGCCAGGCGGCCAGCCGGACCCGATGCGCACCAGCGTCGATTTGATGGCCGAACGCGGCGCACGCCGTGGCGGTGGCTACCAAGGCAACCGAAATGGTGGCGGTGGTGGTGGTGGCGGTGGGTATGGCGGCGGAGGCCGTGGACGCGGTGGCCCTGGCGGCAACCGAGGACCTGCGGGCCGTTAAGCCGACCTTACTCTCGATCCGAAAAAGGGCTCTGTGGAGCCCTTTTCGTTTTGTCGTGATACTCCCGCAGAAACAGCGTAACCAGCGGGTCAGGGCCCACTTGGCGACTCCAGTGGCCGTGGACAGCCGCGTCAAAAGGGACGCCTTCGGGCAACACATCGGAGCTGAAGAAATGCTCGCCTGGGCCAAATAAGCGTGACTGCCCGCCCTGCAAGCCAATCTCCATCTGGCCACTGAGAATGAAAACCCACTGCGGCGCACCGGTGCAATGGAAGCTGCT
>Ga0164294_10004164_pt1 | contig 12694 bp, 11 predicted proteins | sample GEODES005metaG_FD_111479 | JGI IMG/M metagenome (GOLD analysis project Ga0164294, IMG submission 111479) | Oligotrophic lake water microbial communities from Sparkling Lake, Wisconsin, USA - GEODES005 metaG | ecosystem: Environmental > Aquatic > Freshwater > Lake | place: USA: Sparkling Lake... | reverse complement strand
GTGCAGCGACTGATACACCCCGAACCGGGGCTGGGCGATGTAGTCCTTGAACCGGCCCGGCATGGGCTGCCAGAGCGAATGTACGACGCCGACGGCGGCGTAGCAGTCGCGGATCTCATCGCAAAGTATTCGGACCCCGACCAGATCGTGAATGTCATCAAAATCACGGCCCTTGACGATCATCTTCTGATAAATCGACCAGTAATGTTTTGGCCGGCCTTCGACCATTGCGCCGATCTTCATTCCGCTCAGCGCCGCGTTGATCTCCGCCCGCACCTTCGCCAGGTAGGTATCGCGCGACGGTGCCCGGTCAGCCACCAGCCGGACGATCTCCTCGTACCGCTTGGGGTGCAGGATTGCGAACGACAAATCCTCAAGCTCCCATTTCACCGTGGCCATACCGAGTCGATGCGCAAGGGGCGCAATGACTTCCAGCGTCTCGCGTGCCTTGCGGGCCTGCTTCTCAGGCGGCAGGAAGCGCATGGTTCGCATATTGTGCAGCCGGTCGGCGACCTTGATGACCAGCACGCGAGGATCGCGAGCCATCGCGATGATCATCTTCCGGATGGTCTCGCCTTCGGCGGCGCTGCCCAACACCACCTTGTCCAACTTGGTGACACCGTCGACCAGATGCCCCACTTCGTCGCCGAAGTCGTCAGTGAGGGCTGCCAGGGTGTAGCCGGTGTCCTCGACGGTGTCATGCAACAGCGCGGCCACCAACGTGGTGGTGTCCATACCCAGTTCGGCAAGGATGCTGGCGACCGCCAGCGGGTGGGTGATGTAGGGATCCCCGGAGCGGCGCAGCTGACCGGTGTGCTTGGCCTCGGCGACGTCATAGGCGCGTTGCAGGATCGTCAGGTCGGCTTTCGGATAGATCTCCCGATGCACGCCGATAAGTGGTTCGAGCACTGGGTTGATCGCGCTGCGCTGGGCGGTCATCCGCCGCGCGAGTCGGGCCCGCACGCGTCGCGAGGCACTGATGGTGGATTTCGCGGGCTCTGCCCGCAACTCGGGCAGCTCAGCGACCGGCACCGGTGGAATGCCCGCGCCGCCCGGTTCGTCCGCCATCGTCACCTCCCGGTTCCTCACGCATTAAGGATTCCGTGCTGTGAGGATATCGCCTCAGATGAGCCGGAGGCTGTGCACGTCGAGCGGGTCGAGCCGGGCGCGTCCGCCCAGGGCCGCCAACTCCAGCACCACCGCGGCCACGGTCACATCCGCCCCGGCGGTGGCGAGCAGGTCGCGGGCGGCGGCCACGGTGCCGCCGGTGGCGAGCACATCATCGACGATGGCAACCCGGCGCCCGGCCAACTCGATACCCTCGGCGGGGATCTCCAGCGTGGCCGTGCCGTATTCCAGGGTGTAGGTGCGGCTGTGTACCGGCGGGGGCAGCTTGCCACCCTTGCGGATCGCCAGCACTCCCACGCCGAGTCGGTGGGCGACCGCGCCGCCCAGCAAGAAGCCGCGCGCATCGATGCCGGCGACCAGATCAGCACCCGCCACGATCTGGGCGAGAGCGTCGGTCACGACCGCGAACCCGCGATCGTCGGCGAGTACCGGAGTCAAATCGCGGAATAGGACACCGGGTTGCGGAAAGTCGGGAACCTCGCGGGTCAGGGCGGCCACCAGTTCGGCGACCGTATGACCGTCGGGCCTCACGGCCTGAGCACCCATCGGTCCATGTTCCAGCCGACGCCCCACTTGGTGGGGTTGGCCTCGACAGCGAACATGTTCTTGGCGGCCAGCACGGTGCGCTGCTGCCGGTACAGGGGCAGGGTCGGCACGTCGCCCCACAGCAGCGGACCGGCGTCACCGAGCAGCCGGGCCTGTTCCTTCGGGTCGGTGGTGACCGCCAGGGCCGAGATGATGCCGTCTATCTGAGGGTTGGCATACCCCGAGAGGTTGTTGCCGTTACCGGCGTGCAGCGCATAGGCGTCCATGGCCGACAAACCGGTTGATCCGCTACCGGTGGCCCCGCCGGTACTGGCCAACAGCGCGTCAATCTGGCCGTCCCGCAACGTCTGTGGACCGGTGACATCTGATGTCACGTCGATCACGGTGATGCCGGCGAGCGCACAGGATTTCGTGATGGCGGAGATCGTTGCGGCCAGCCGCGGATTAGGCGCCTGATAGCCGATCCGTACCGTCAGCGGCTGGCCCTCGATGGCGGTCCGTGCCGCATCAGGGTTGGCGACGCTGAACTGACCGGCTTCCGCAGCAGCCTCTGTTGCGCTGTAGGCGTCGTCATCGACCGGATCGAGACGCGCGTTGGCGATCGGTAGCTCGGCATTGGCGGCGATAGCGTCCCGCGGCGTGCACAGCGCCACTGCGCGGCGCGCCGTCGGCACCGACAACGGTCCGGCGGCGGCGAAGATGAGCTGCTCGATGCCACCGGAGGGAATCTCCGTGCGCTGGTAGCCATCAGGCGTGGTCAGGGTTCCCGATGATCCGGTCGAGACATCGACGACGTGGAAGGTGCCGTTGTTGATCCGGTCCTGCACGTCGACACCACGGGGCCACACTGTGACCCGCTTGGTCGCCGGCTTGGCACCCCACCATCGGTCGTTGGCGATCAGCAGCACCGATCCGTCCGGACCTACCGAGTCGATTTTGTACGGACCTGCCGACGGGAAACGTTTGAGATCGATATCACCGGTGAGATCCCAGATGGTGTTCCAAGCCTCGGCGATCCGCGCGACCCCGGCCGGATCCCCACTCTGCAAGGTGGCGGTGACGTCGAGTCCCAGAGTGTCACCGATGACATGCGACGGCATCATCGACGTGGCGGTGAATAACTGCGCGTAGTCGATGATGCTCCGGTCCGGCAGATAGTTGACGCGCGCTTTTTTCTGACCCGATTGGCACTCGATACCGGCGATGTCGAGATAGCCGGCCTGGCTGGCGGCGTCGAAACCGGGGTACCGGCCCGACTGCGCGGCCCAGGTGAGCAGCATGTCATCACAGGTGACGGGTTTGCCGTCGGAATACACGGCATCATCGGCGATCTGGTAATCCAGCACCAGGGGGTCCCGGCCGACCACTGACACCGAGCCGAAGTCGTAATCGGCCAGCACCTGCCCCTCCGGTCCGTGGAAGCTGAATCCCGTCAGTACCCGCGCGAAGGCCTGCGGTCCCGCAGAGGCCGCACCGTTGACAGTATTGGTGTTGTAACTACTCAAGACGCCGTCGACTGCGAAGTTGACCTGTTCAGCCGCGCCGTCGGAACAGGACACGAGAACAGTCGGAGCCAGCACAGCCAGCGCCGCCGCTACGCAGCCTGCGGTCGCGCGGCGGCGCCTCAGAGCCACCGCGACCTAACGTTCCCGCTTGCCGGAAGGCCGCCGCGGCTGCACCGGACGTGCTCCCGGTGCCGGCTTGTCGGCCGCAGACGAAGAGCCCACGGCCGCTGATGCGGCCAGCTCGCCGACGGCCGCCGATGCGGCCAATTTCCCAACGACATCGGCCGGAGGTTCGCTCGGCGCAGCGGCCCGGTTGCGCCGGCTCATTACCCGCCGCGTGTGAGTGCGGACAAGATCGGTCCGCTCCCTCATGCTCACCAGCAGTGGAGTCGCGAAGAAGATTGACGAGTAGGTGCCGACCAGGATCCCGACCAACTGGACCAGCGCGAGGTCCTTGAGCGTGCCGACACCCAAAATCCAGACCGCCACAACGATCAGCGACAGGACCGGCATGCTTGAGATCAGGCTGGTGTTGATCGAGCGCATGAATGTCTGGTTGATCGCAAGGTTGGCTTGTTCGGCGAACGTTCGCCTGGTGGTGTGTTCGAACCCCTTGGTGTTTTCTTCAACCTTGTCGAACACGATGACGGTGTCATAGAGCGAGAACCCGAGGATGGTCAGAAGTCCGATCACCGTTGCGGGTGTGACTTCGAAGCCCACCAGTGAATACACCCCGGCGGTGGTGATCAGGTCGAAGCCCAGCGCTGCCAGCGCGGCTACGGCCATGTACTTCTCGTAGCGCAGCGTGATGTAGATGGTCACCAGCACCAAGAACACCGCCAACGCTATGAGCGCCTTCTTGGTGATCTGACCGCCCCAGGTCTCCGACACCGCCGAATCGCTGATCGCCTGTTTACTGGGTTCACCGTCGACGCCCTTGGGCTGGAATCGGGTGAAGATGGCGTCCCGCAGTTTGGCGGTCTCCTCGTTGTTGAGCGTCTCCGACCGAATCTGCACAGTGGCCGTCGATCCGTTTCCGACCACCACCACCGACTGGGGGCTGACCCCTATGGCCTGGGCGAAGGTCTCCTCAACCTGGGTGACGCTGGCCACCCCGTTCGCTCCGGCCTGCGGGAACGACATTTTGGTGCCGCCCTCGAAGTCGATACCGAACGTGAAGCCGCGCAACACAATGCTGGCGATCGCGATCCCGACGATCAGGAAGCTGATACCGAACCACAGTTTGCGACGCCCGACTACCTCGAACGCGCCAGTTCCGGTGTAGAGCCGGGTGAAGAATCCATGCTTGGGCGCCGGGGTGCCCGCGACGGTTGCCGCGGCGACCGTGTCGAGTTCGATGGCATCGCCGTCACCTGCCTCGGGATCGGTCGACTCGATCTCGACCGCCTCGTCCGTCGCCGTCTCAGCCACCTCGATATCGGCGTCGTCAGTGTTCTCAGTCATCGGACTATCCCCGTCCCGTCGCAGCGACCGCGTCGGATTGGCCGGCCGCCCGGCGTTCCCGGGCGATCTGCTGGACCGCACCCAGGCCGTTGAAGGCGGGTTTGGCCATGGTGGGCGACTTGGAGGCCAGGTACACCAACGGCCAGGTCACCAGGAACACCACCACCACGTCAAGGATGGTGGTCAGCCCAAGGGTGAAGGCGAAGCCCTTCACCTGGCCGACAGCCAGGAAGTAAAGCACCGCCGCCGCAAGAAAGCTGACTGCGTTACCGGAAAGAATCGTCTTGCGGGCTCGCGCCCAGCCGCGCGGCACCGCCGACCGGAACGATCGACCCTCGCGGATCTCGTCCTTGATGCGTTCGAAGAACACCACGAACGAGTCGGCGGTGGTACCGATGCCGATGATCAAACCTGCGATACCGGCCAGGTCGAGTGTGTAGTTGATGTATCGGCCGAGCAGCACCAGGATGGCGAACACCATGGCCCCGGACGCCACCAGCGATAGCGCCGTAAGGAGACCCAGCACCCGGTAGTACAGCAGCGAGTACACCAACACCATGGCCAGACCGATCGCACCGGCGATCAAACCGGCACGCAGTGATGTCAATCCCAGTGTGGCCGAGACGGTTTCGGCCTCCGACGATTCGAAGGACAGCGGAAGCGAACCGTACTTCAGCACGTTGGCCAACTGCCGAGCACTGTCGACGGTGAACGGTGGGTCGCCGCCGCTGATCTGGGTGCGTCCACCCGGAATGGCTTCCCGGATCTGCGGGGCACTGACAACCTGGGAGTCCAGCGTGAAGGCGGTCTGGGTGCCGATATTGGCGGCGGTGAAGTCACCCCAGGTGGTGGAGGCTTCGTCTTTGAACTCCAAGTCGACAACGTAGGCGCCGCTCTGCTGATCAAAGCCGGACGTGGCGTCCTTGATCTGGTCGCCGCTGATGATCGACTTGTCGAGCAGATAGATGAACTTGTGATCCTGCGAACAGGTGACCAGCGGCAGGTTCGGGTCATCGTTGCCGGCCAGGACGTCTTCCTGGTCACAGCGGCTGGCCATGTACTGCACCGAGATCAGCAACAGATTCTGGTTGGTGCTCTGCCGCAGGTCCTTTTCGAACTTGATCCGCGCGGCCAGATCCTGCCGCGGATCCGGGGGCCCGGGCAGCGGCGTGGGCGGCGTGCCGGGCGGGGTTGCGGGTGCGGACTGGCCTGGCGTCGACGTGGGAGCCGCGGTCGGCGACGGTGCGGGAGCGCTCGTCGTCGGTGCCGGTGTCGGCGTCGGTGTCGGCGGCGTGGGCTCGAGCGGGTACGGGCGTGGCTGCGGAGCCGGGCTGGCGGGTGCCGCCGGCGACGGCGCGGGTGCCGGTGCCGATGCCGGCGGAACCGGAACGGCACCGGGTGGTGCCGGCGGCGCACCGGGAGCCCCGGACGGGGACCCACCCGCCGGCGGCGCACCGGGAGCGCCCGGAGCGCCGGGCTGCTGCTTGGTGACGGCCTCGACGGGGATCGGCTGGCCGATCACCGGCCGGATGAACAGCCGGGCCGTCTGGCCGAGATTGCGCGCCTCGTTACCGTCAGTTCCGGGAACGGTGATGACGAGGTTGTCGCCGTCGATCACCACCTCCGAACCTGACACGCCCAGACCGTTGACGCGGGCACTGATGATCTGCAGGGCCTGATCGAGCGCTTCGCGAGTGGGCTTTGAGCCGTCCGGTGTGCGGGCGGTCAGGGTCACCCGGGTGCCGCCCTGGAGATCAATACCGAGTTTGGGCTTGGCTTCCTTGTTGCCGGTGAGGAACACCAGCAGGAAGAGGCCCACCAGAGCTGCCAGGAACAGCGCCAGGTAACGGTACGGATGCACCGGCGTCGAAGACGATGCCACGTTGTTAATTCTCCTAGGTGTATGCCGCGGGTTACGACGTGAAGCCGCCTGGCGGTCGTCAGCGTCCTCGCAAAGGGTACGGGGCGCGACAGGTGATCAGTCTTGGGACAGGCGGTCCGCGTCGGTCTCATTGAGTTCGACGGCCCGCCCGGGGGCGCTGGCCTCGTCGATCTCCGGTGTCTCCGGCAGGATTCGGTCCCGAACAGCCAGTTTCATCCAGCGCGTCACCACACCGGGCGCGATTTCGAGATCCACGGTGTCCTCGTCGATGCCGGCGATGGTGGCCTGCAGGCCGGACGTCGTGTGCACCCGGTCCCCCACCCGCAGCGATTCCTGCAGGTCAACGGTGGCCTGCATGGCCTTGCGCTGGCGACGCGAGGCGAAGAACATAAACGCCCCCATGATGATGATCAGGGGCAGGAAACTGAGCAGTTCCATGGCGACACGCGTCTTTCGTCTCGGGTGCAGATCGTTCAGGGAGGACCAGCCGGGACCGGCCTACGAAAGACCAGTGTGCCAGTTGGCGGGTCGGCACTGTTCCGGCACTGCCGAACCTCGGCACTACCCGCCCTGCCGACCCCGGCCCACCATGTCCCTAAGGTGGCCCGATGGACCTGATCGAGACGTTGCGAACCACCGGCGCGGTACGTGAGTTCACCACTGACCCGGTTCCCGACGAGGTGGTGGCGCGCATCCTGGATACGGCGCGATTCGCGCCCAGTGGCGCCAATGCCCAAGCCTGGCACGTGGTGCTGATCAAGGATGCCGACACCCGGACCCGACTCCGCGATCTTTACCTGCCTGGCTGGCGCGACTACCTGGCCATGGGCGCGGCCGGCCTGCGGCCGTGGGCGCCGGGCAACGACGTCGACATCGAGGCCGAGGCCATGGCGGCGGCCTCCGACGAACTGCTCGCCGCGGCCGGCCAGGGCTTTGCCGCTGACCTCGACCGGGTGCCGGTGTTGCTGGTCATGTTCGCCGATCTGCGCGCACTGGCCGCGGTCGACCGCGATCTCGACCGCTACTCCTTCGCCGGCGGGGCTTCGGTGTACCCGTTCGCGTGGAGCATCCTGCTCGCGGCCCGGGCCGAAGGTCTGGGCGGTGTGCTCACGACGATGCTGATCCGGCAGGAGGAGTCAGTCAAGGCGATGCTCGGCGCCCCGGACCACTGGGCGCTGGCTGCCGCGATCGCTCTGGGGCACCCGGTGCGCCAGCTTCGGCGGCTGCGCCGTCAACCCGTCGCGTCCTTCGCCACGGTGGACCGTGTGGACGGGCCGGGGGTGGGCGGGGCCGGAGCGGGGTCGACTGTCTGATCAGTCACCGGCGGTGTGGTCACGCTGATTAGTCACCGTCGGTGTGGTCACACCGGGATTTCAGTTGCGTCGCGGTGTCGGCCGACTACGCTTACAACTGCAGAGAAAGTCAGGAGAACAGCTGTGAGCACCATGGAACTCAGCACCGTCGAACAGAGCCGCAAACTCGTCACCGCGATTCCCGGTCCGGTCTCCACCGAACTGGGCAAGCGCAGGGTCGCCGCGGTCTCCCGCGGTGTGGGCGTCACCATGCCGGTGTTCGTGGCCCGCGCGGCCGGCGGCATCATCGAGGACGTCGACGGCAACCGGTTCATCGACCTGGGCTCAGGTATCGCTGTCACCACGATCGGCAACTCCTCGCCTCGGGTGGTGGATGCGGTCCGCGAACAGGTGGCCGACTTCACCCATACCTGTTTCATGGTCACTCCCTACGAGGAGTACGTCGCCGTCGCCGAGCATCTCAACCGGCTCACCCCGGGGTCGGGCGAAAAGCGCACGGCGCTGTTCAACTCCGGCGCCGAGGCGGTCGAGAACGCCGTCAAGATCGCGCGCTCCTATACCGGCCGTAGCGCGGTGGTGGCGTTCGATCACGCCTACCACGGTCGGACCAACCTCACGATGGGCCTGACCGCCAAGTCAATGCCCTACAAGAGCGGCTTCGGCCCGTTCGCGCCGGAGATCTACCGCGCGCCGATGTCTTACCCCTACCGGGACGGCCTGATCGACAAGGAATGGGGCACCAACGGCGAGCTCGCCGCCGAGCGGGCGCTGACGGTGATCGACAAACAAATCGGCGCGGCCAACCTAGCGGCCATCATCATCGAACCCGTCCAGGGCGAAGGCGGATTCATCGTGCCGGCACCGGGATTCCTTCCCGCGCTGCGCACCTGGTGCACCGAAAACAATGTGGTCTTCATCGCCGACGAAGTGCAGAGCGGTTTCGCCCGCACCGGAGCGATGTTCGCCTGCGAGGACGAAGGCATCGAGCCAGACCTGATCGTGACGGCCAAGGGCATCGCCGACGGCCTGCCACTGTCGGCGGTGACCGGCAAGGCCGAAATCATGGACGCGCCCCATGTCAGCGGACTGGGCGGGACCTACGGAGGCAACCCATTGGCGTGCGCCGCCGCACTGGCGACCATCGAGACCATCGAACTCGATGGGTTGCTCGCGCGTGCCAAGCAGATCGAGAAGCTGATGAAGGACAAGCTCCACCGGATGCAGGCCGATGATGATCGGATCGGCGACGTTCGTGGACGCGGTGCGATGATCGCCGTGGAGTTGGTGAAATCAGGCACCGCAGAGCCGGATCCGGATCTGACCAAGGCGCTGACCACGCTGTCGCATGCCCAGGGTGTGCTGGTGCTCAGCTGCGGCACTTTCGGAAACGTCCTGCGTTTTCTCCCGCCATTGACGATCAGCGACGAGTTGCTGCTCGAGGGTCTTGATGTTCTGGCGGAGATCCTCGCCGGCATCTGAGGGCGCTGCTCCGCGAGTGTGAAACCACTGCGAGATTGACGACGAATACTCGCACAGGTTTCACTCTCGGTGGCGAGGGAAACCCCTATGCCCCGTGAGTGGAACAAAATTTCTATTCAAAGAGCACCGGTTGGCCGAATCCGCCTGCTCCGGGCGGCGGCGTCATGCCCAGATGCGTCCACGCCTGCGGAGTGGCGACCCGACCTCGCGGGGTTCGCGCGATCATGCCGGCGCGCACCAGGAACGGCTCGCACACCTCCTCGACGGTGGCAGCCTCCTCGCCGACCGCGACGGCCAGGGTGGACACCCCGACCGGCCCACCTCCGAAACTGCGGGTCAACGCGGAGAGCACCGCGCGGTCGAGGCGGTCCAGACCGAGTTCGTCGACGTCGTACACGGCCAGTGCGGATTTCGCGATATCGCGGGTGATCACGCCGTCGGCACGAACCTCGGCGAAATCGCGCACGCGGCGCAGCAGGCGATTGGCGATCCGGGGTGTGCCGCGGGAGCGGCGGGCGATCTCGGACCCGGCCTCCGCGCCGAGTTCGATACCCAGAATCCCGGCCGAGCGCGACAGCACCCGTTCCAATTCGCTCGCCTCGTAGAAGTCCATATGCGCGGTGAACCCAAAACGGTCGCGCAGCGGTCCGGTCAGCGCACCCGAGCGCGTAGTGGCGCCGACCAGAGTGAACGGTGCGACCTCGAGCGGAATCGACGTCGCTCCGGGACCCTTGCCCACCACGACATCGACCCGAAAGTCCTCCATCGCCAGATACAGCATCTCTTCGGCCGGCCGGGCGATCCGGTGGATCTCGTCGATGAACAGCACATCGCCCTCTACGAGGTTGGACAGCATCGCCGCGAGATCACCCGCGCGTTCCAGCGCCGGACCGGAGGTGACCCGCAGTGATGAACCCAGTTCGGTGGCGATGATCATCGCCAGTGATGTCTTACCCAGCCCTGGTGGCCCCGACAGCAGAATGTGATCCGGTGTGCCGCCACGGTTCTTGGCACCTTCAAGCACCAACTGAAGTTGCTCCCGCACCCGCGGCTGACCGATGAACTCCCCCAGCGACCGCGGCCGCAGGCTGGCGTCGATATCACCCTCGCCGACGGTCAGTGCTGGCGAGACCTCACGTTCGGGCTCGTCAACGTCATCGTCCTCGAAGCGGCCCATCAGAGCTTTTGTTCTTCGCGCAAGCGGCTCATCAGAGCCTCCTCACTTCTTTCCCAGTGCCGACAGTGCTGCGCGCAATGCACTGGACGTAGTCGCGTCGGGATCCTCGGCCAGCACCTTATCGCACGCATCCTCGGCCTGTTTAAGCGCAAAGCCAAGGCCCACAAGGGCTTCCACCACCGGGCCACGAACCGCATGCCCCACGACACCCGGCGTTCCGCCGCCCCCCGGCAGGGATCCGACTTTGTCGCGCAGTTCCAGCACCATGCGCTCGGCTCCACGTTTACCGATGCCCGGTACCCGGGTCAGCGCGGTCACGTCACCGTCGGCAAGCGCCTGACGCAATGCATTGCCTTCATAGACCGCCAGGGTGGCCAGCGCGATCTTGGGCCCCACGCCCGAGACGCCCAGCAGCATCAGGAAAAGATCACGGGCGTCGGCATCGGCGAATCCGTAGAGCGTCATTGAATCCTCGCGCACGATCATCGCGGTGATCAGCCGTGCCTCCGTCCCCCGACGCAGAGTGGCCAGCGTCGACGGGGCCGCCATCACCTTGTAGCCCACTCCGGCGGCCTCGATCACCACGTGGTCGAGTGCGACGTCGAGCACCTCGCCGCGCACCGCGGCGATCATGTGGCGCGTCCCGAAACCGGGCGGGGCGCCGCCTTGAGCTTGGCCTTGTAGGTCCGCTGCTGTTCGGCGGCCATCGCCTCGGCCTTGGCCATCCGGGCGATCATCGGCGCGCGCCAGCAGTGGCAGATCGCCAAGGCCAGTGCGTCGGCGGCATCCGCCGGGGTCGGCTTCTGTTGCAGCTGCAAAATTCTGGTCACCATCGCGGTGACTTGTGCTTTGTCGGCGTTGCCGTTTCCGGTGACGGCGGCCTTGACCTCGCTGGGGGTGTGAAAGTGCACATCGATATTGCGGCGCGCAGCCGCCAGTGCGATCACGCCGCCGGCCTGCGCGGTACCCATTGCAGTGTTGGCGTTGTGGTTGGCGAATACCCGCTCAATCGCGATCACGTCAGGGCGGTGGGTGTCCAGCCAGTGCTCGACCACATCGCTGATCGCGAGCAGCCGTAGTTGCAACGGGTCACCGGGCGGGGTCCGCACGACGTCGACATCCAGCGCGGTGACTTGGCGGCCGCCGCCGCTCTCGATTACCGAGAGTCCGCACCGCGTCAACCCGGGGTCGACTCCCATTACCCGCACGGATCACCTTTCGCTTACGAACAACTGTTCGATAGTTTAGCGGCGGGTGGGGACGACAGGCGCGAAAGACACGCCCGACTGGTCAGTCCTCGTCGAGCTGGGCCGCGACATCGTCAGGGATGTCGATATTGGTGTAGACGTCCTGGACGTCGTCACTGTCCTCGAGGGCGTCGACCAGCTTGAGCACCTTGCGGGCGGTCTCCAGGTCGACCTCCACGCTCATCGACGGCTGGAAGGTGGCGTCGGCGGAGTCGTACTCGATACCGGCGTCCTTCAGTGCCGTGCGCACGGTGACCAGGTCGGTGGGCTCACAGATCACCTCGAAGCTCTCGCCGAGGTCATTGACCTCCTCGGCGCCGGCCTCCAGCACCGCGAGCAGCACATCGTCCTCACTGAGTCCGTTCTTCTCCAGGATCACCACGCCCTTGCGGTGGAACAGGTAGGCCACCGAACCCGGATCGGCCATATTGCCGCCATTGCGGGTCATCGCGACCCGGACCTCACCGGCCGCCCGGTTGCGGTTGTCACTGAGGCATTCGATGAGCACTGCAACACCGTTGGGGCCGTAACCCTCGTACATGATGGTTTGCCAGTCGGCACCGCCGGCTTCCTCGCCGGCACCGCGCTTGCGGGCGCGTTCGATGTTGTCGTTGGGCACCGAGGTCTTCTTGGCCTTCTGGATGGCGTCCCACAGCGTCGGGTTGCCGTTCGGGTCACCACCGCCGGTACGGGCCGCGACCTCGATGTTCTTGATCAGCTTGGCGAATTCCTTGCCGCGGCGCGCATCCTTGACGGCCTTCTGATGCTTGGTGGTAGCCCACTTGGAATGGCCGCTCATCGTCTCCCGCTCATCTTTCCCGGGTTTTCTGTCCCGCCCGGATAGTGACCTCAGGAGTTTACGTGGCGCGGCCGCGCGGCTATGCCAGACCGGTGACCATCTCGACGAAAAGCTTGTGAACGCGCCGGTCTCCAGTCATTTCCGGGTGGAAGGC
>Ga0164294_10004163_pt1 | contig 12694 bp, 8 predicted proteins | sample GEODES005metaG_FD_111479 | JGI IMG/M metagenome (GOLD analysis project Ga0164294, IMG submission 111479) | Oligotrophic lake water microbial communities from Sparkling Lake, Wisconsin, USA - GEODES005 metaG | ecosystem: Environmental > Aquatic > Freshwater > Lake | place: USA: Sparkling Lake... | reverse complement strand
AATTATTGCTTCAAAAAAAGATGAAATAACGATAAGCTCAACCCGTATAAAAGAAGAAATTGTCAATGGACATATTATTAATGCCAATAAATTACTCGGGCACCCATATATAATTAACGGTAAAGTAGTTAAAGGCATGCAATTAGGAAGAAAATTAGGTTTTCCTACGGCCAATATAGCTAATGAAAATAATGAGAAAATATTACCTAAAAATGGAGTCTATTTTACACTAGTAAAAATTAAGAACATCGAATACGTCAGTATTACTAATATCGGTATTAAACCTAGCGTTCAGGAATCAAATACCATCTCCATTGAAACACATATTTTAGATTTTAATCAATCCATATATGGCCAAATTATAACCATTAAATTCATTGATCGGATTAGAGATGAAATTAAATTTAATCATATTAATGATTTAATTGATCAAATAACAAAAGATGTATTTTCTGTAAGAAAACTAAATAGTTTGCATGTAACTCCCTAGAAACTTAATTTCGTCCCCTCTCTTTAAAACAACTTCTTTTATAGATTCCTCAAGTATATTACCTTCAATATCAATAAAAAACCAAAATTTGAAATCTTTAGTATCTTTAAATGGCCTTGATTCAATCTTCAACAGATTAACACCATGAGATTCAAAATCTTGCAAAAGGCCTAATAAAGCGCCCGGTTTATCATCATTTTTTAACTTAACAGCCAATGTCGTTTTATCCTTTGTTGATAATTTTAAGTTATCCACTTTTGATAGAATATAAAAACGAGTTTGATTAGATTCATTATCTTGGATATTATCAAATAGAATAGGAACATTATAAATTTTAGCCGCTATATGAGAACATAATGCTGCGGTTCCAACTTCTTCACTGGCTAATTTAGCAGCTTGTGAAGTAGATTCTAATTGAGTGAAAAAATCAACTTGTTTACTGCCAAAATAATCATTTAAAAAACCTTTACATTGATTGAACGCAATGTCCTTTGAATATATTTTAGTTATATCATGAAAATGATTGACTTTCGTAGCAATACAAAAATTAACGGGAATGATAACTTCTGCTATGATAAACAGATTCTTTTCATTTAATAAATCCATGGTCTCTTTCACCATACCTTCTTGATTATTTTCAATAGGCACAACCCCATATTTTGCTCTACCGGTTTCAATAGATTCAAAAACAGATTTAATATTTGGCAATGAAATGTATTCTGCAACAGCGCCAAAGCGATTTTCAGCAGCTTGATGAGTAAAACTTCCCTCAGGTCCTAAAAAAGAAATCAATTCTGGTAATTCAAGATTACGAGATACTCCAAAAATTTCTAAATAAATAGCTTCAACAGCAGATTTAGTTAATTTACCAAGATCCTTACCTCCTAATCGCTCAATGATTTCTTTTTCACGATCCGGATGGTATATAACCGTATTATTTTGACGTTTTAATTGACCAACTAAATCGACGATTTCCATCCGTTTTATTAATAATTCTAAAATAGAATCATCAATTTCATCAATATTATTTCTTAAGGTTATAAGCTCATTCATGAATAAAAGGTTAGTATTTTCAAATTAACCTGTAGAGGTTAATTATTTAAATTATTTAAGTTGGCTTTTTTTTCCTCTGCTAATTCCAATCGCTTCAACTTATTAATGTTAGTATACTGAGAGTTAACGCCATTTACTTTTAAAATATTTCTAGATAAAAAATAAGCGAGTAAACAATATAAAACAAACAATGAAAAATACAGTAGAAAATTAACATTGTTAGAAAATTGATTTGAAAATTCACTATATAAATAAATAGCTAATAGATTAAAAATTAAAAGAAAAATAGTCGCGTTCCAATGGCTCAAACCCCTATCTAATAAAATATGATGGAAATGATTTCTATCACCTTTAAACGGCGATTTGCCTGAAAATAATCGAATTGAAAACATTCTTAATGTATCAAACAATGGCAATATTAAGATTACCATTACAATCAAAGGTGCATCATTTTCTAACCTAGAATCATAGGCATATGAACTGTTAATTGTAATATATTTTATAGAGAAAAAAGAAACAAGAAAACCCAAAATTAAGGAACCTGTGTCACCCATAAATATTTTATTTTTAACCGAGAAATTATATCTTAAAAATCCAAGTAAAGAACCGCTGAGTGATACCGATAAAATGACATATGCATACAAGTTAAGCTTATAAAAAAGTATGGCAAAGCAAATGGATGATATAAAACCAAAAGATCCAGCCAAGCCATCTATTCCATCAATTAAATTAACTGCATTAGTCAACACTATAAATATAAAAGTTGTTAAAATAACACCCGGTAAATATGAGATGGAATTATAACCTAGTAGGCCATATAAATTAGTAATTCTTAAATCACCCAGCGTTATTAATAATAGAGATGCTGCTATCTGAATTAAAATCTTCTTTTTGGGAGATAGAATCAAAATATCATCTTTAATTCCTAAAAAAAACAAAATTATTAATGAGGAAACAGCTAGATGAATTTCATTACCCTCTGAGGGTATTTTCCATAAAAAATAACTTATTAATGTCGCAGCAAAAATAGCAACACCACCTAAGGTAGGAGTTAATTCTTCATGTGAACTTCTAATTTCGATTTCTGCCATCAAATCTTTTAGTTTTGAAATATTTATAATTACAGGAATGGCAGTAATTGTAATTACAATAGAAACAATAAAAGAGATTACAATTTGAAACTCTACTTTACTCAATAACATTATAAATTCTTTCATTTTACAATACGATTTTTTACATAAACAGCCGGATTACCACTGTAAATTGAATATGATTTTAAATCTTTGGAAGCCAAAGAATTAATAGCTAAAACAGCATGTGAATGAATAGTAACACCACCAACCACAATACTCTTAGCACAAATCCAAACACCATCTTCAATAATAATGGGTTTAGTTATTAATTCAAAAAATTGACTTGAATAATTATGATTTCCAGTTATCAACAAGGCATCTTGAGATATACAGACATTATTTCCAATAGTTACATCAGAAATGTTATCAATCCAAACAGATTCACCTAACCATACAGCATTTCCTAAAGTTAACATCCATGGAAACTTAATTTTTACCCAAGGTTTAATGACAACATTATTGCCAATTTCGCCACCAAACAATTTAAGAATAAGTACTTTAAATTTATTAGGATAAGGAATATTTGTCAGAAAAAATATATTAGAAATTAAAAGCCAAAAAGCATAACGAAGTTTCCTTAAAATTCCTGGAGAAACTTCATCTTTAAAATTCTCAAAATTTATTACGTTATTTAACATCTAATTTAAACAATTCTTCTTTGATTTTATCCTTATCGAAATCATACATATATTCATATTCATAAACTTTCACATCTACCAAATAACGATACCAAAAAACTTGTAGAACATTCCAAATAAATCCCGGAATACCATCTAATATTCCCAATTTAAAAAAGTAGGAATATATAAACAATATAAATGACCTTACGAAAATGGGAGAATTATTATAAATAGTTTTTAAAATAAAAATAATATAATCAATTGAATAATAATCACCCTTAAAAGAATTGGTAGCAGCTAAATATTTAAATTTTAAAATTTCCAAAGCCTCTCTGTTTGAATAATTATTATGTTTATTCGTCCACCAAGTTAAATTATTCAAATTATTATCAATGATTATATTCTGCAATTTTGCAGTTTTACCATCGGTAACAAAAATTTTTTCATCCATTAGCTTGTCATCACAAACCCCCTTGCCTCTTTTCCATAAACGAAGTAAAAAAATAGGATTTATATTACCATAATTAAGTGTTTTATTAAAGAATTTCACCTTTCGTTTAATATAAAATCCCGATATACCAGAATTAATATCTAATAAACTAGATGTTTTCATTTCAATGATTAAATCACCAGATAACAATTCGTCACAATCAACTCGTAATATCCAATTTGTCTCGAAAGGATAGTTATTAATTGCAAAATTCAACTGAGATGATTGATTTGTAAACTTATTTTGAACAAAACTAATTCCATATTCATTTAAAACATCTATCGTATTATCAGTGGAATAAGAGTCTATCACATATATATTAGATGTAAGTAAAAGTAAATTATCTAAACATCGCTTTAGATGAATTTCTTCATTATAAACCAATAAAATAACACCTATATTGTTTTCATTCATTATTTAAAATAATTTCATTATAATATCTTTGGGCGATATCATCAATTTGATAATTCATTAAGAAAAAATTACGACTGTTTTCTCTTAATAAAACATTTAAATCTTTATCATTAATTAAAAGAGACATTTTTTCCTCCAACGATTTTACATTTAAATCACAAATAAGTACGGAATCATTTTTAAACGCCTCTTTACTAAAACCAATATTTTCACTAAAAATACAAGATTTTCCATAAGAAATAGCTTCTAAGGCAGCAATAGAAAATCCTTCTGAATATGAAGGAAGCAAAAAAGAATTCACTTTACTAAATAGATAATTCTTTTCAATTGAAATAACAGAAGGTAAAATCAAAATATTAGCATGTGGAAACCTTACTTGAAATTCTTTGAACTCTATATGATAATTATCAATAGGTCCTGCTATTATTAATTTTATGGTTTTAAATTTATTTTTTTTAGCTAAAATAGAAAAAGATTCAAAAATTAAATCTATACCTTTTTTTTTATTAATACGCCCTAAATAAAGAAATGTATATTCAGAATCAGATAAGAAATTATCAACTAAATGTTTAAAAGCTTCGCTAAGATTAATTGGAGAATTTATAATTAATGGATCGTTTATACCATTAGGAATAAATTTAATTTTACTAACAAATTTTGGGAATAATTCTTTTAAAAGTATTTCTTCATCAGAACTTATAGCATGAATAATAGACGCTTTTTTAAAGCAATATTTTTGAAAAAGAAACCAATATATTTTTTTCTTAAACCACGATTTTTTCAAGACATATGGATCTAAAAATCCATGAACTGTTAAAATAATTTTAGAACGCTTATTAAGAAATAATGCCAAAATAGAACCTATATTCCATAAACCATGTACCACAACAAAATCATACAATCGTAAATTATTAATAAACCAATAAAATAATTTAAATGAAAAATCAGGAATAATTTTAGAAAAATAAGACTTTTTAAATACGAATACTCTTTGACCAGAATAAATTGAATACAAAGTATGCTTAGAAGCTATTGTTGAAGCAATATCAGACTCAACTAAATTTTTAAAAGAATTAGATAAATTAAAAATTACGCTCGGAGGGCCACCAATTTCCCATGAATATGAGCAAATATGTAATATTTTCAACTTTCTGTCAATCATCATACAATATTATTAAATGATTGATATAAATCGTTACTTAACCTTCCTGGTTCAAAAATACGATTAGTTAATTTTATATTATCAACAAATTTATCTCTTAAGTGTAAAAAATGATCAATGAAGAATGTAAAATCATTATTAGGGCACGATAATGAATAATCCTCTAAAACCAATCCATTAAAATTATTAATTACTAAATCACTTGCGCAGCCACAAAATTTAGAACATATTACAGGTGTATTATAAAAAAAAGCTTCATTTGCAACCATTCCCCAAGGTTCAAAAAAAGATGGCAAAATCAAACCCAAAGATTTAGAATAATATTCGCCTAAATTTTCCCAATTAACACTTCCAACAAACAAAATATTACTCAAATTAAGAATCCTTATTTCAGAATTCAGTCTATCTAATTCAGGGCCGCTTCCAATTATTTTTATTAAAATATCAGAATTAGCTTCTTTGAATTTAATGGCTAATTGAAGAAGAAAATCAATATTTTTTTCATTTGAAATACGACCTACAAAAAGAAAATATTGATCCTCATTTTTATAATTTATTTTTGATAAACCTTTAAGTCTCTCTGAATCAAATGAGTTTAAAAATGAAAGTATTTTAGATTTATGAACATTGTGCCGAAATAAAAAATCATTCGAATTAATCCCATAGCTAAAAAAATAATCCGTTAAAGAAAACAGTAGATTTTTGTATTTTTTCTTAATATAAAATAACATATTAAAATCAGTAGAATGTTTTTGGTATACCGATTCATTCGTAATGATTGTTTTAATGTTTAATAATTTAGTAACCAGAAGAACGAATATAGTACCTAGTTCAGAATACCCAGTTAAATTGATTACATCGGGTTTATAAATAAATATATATTTCAACCATTTAAATGTAGTATATATAGAATTAGTAGATTCTAAATATTTGTTATTTAAAAGAATGAATTTGTAGTTATAATTAAAATTATTAATGTCAAAATCAATCAAATCTTTTCTAGAAATTTCGGAAATACTTGTTTGTAAGACTAATAATTCATCACCATTTTTTTGACACAAATTATTAATATTCTCAAATATTATAGATTTATATTGACTCCAAAGCTGATTATGTAAAATTAAAATTTTCATAATCAATCTATTTTAGATTTAAAAATGGAAATATCATTTTCAAAAAACCTAATTAATAAAGCATAAGAAATCCAATAGCTAAAATCGAGGCACCTACCTGTAGTAAAAATCGCAATTAGAATTTGAAAAGACATAAATCCTAAAAATACTTGAAGGATATCTTTGGAAAAAATAGCATAAATAGCGTGTTTTAATAAATATATCTGAAAAATTAAATAGAAAAGAAAAGAAATAAATCCAAAATTGATTATTGCCTCTAAAAATGGGATATCCATGTAAAGAAATCGATAACCCCCACCTGTAAACAAAAATTCAGGTCTTTCTGCAATAGTACTTATCATAATTTTAATTCCGCCAACACGACCCATTGCAGAATCATCCTGTACATTAGCACCCATGTTAATACCAGTATCAATGGCATTGGTAAATATTTCTATTGCGTGTAGAAACGAATTACTAACAAAATCAAAAATATTAAATTGTTTATTGAAGTAAACTAATAAAATGCTAAACATAGAATAAAATAAAATTAACGGAATGCTAAAGTATGAGCTACCTGACTTTTTTTTGTACCCACGAACCATAAAGAAAAGAGGTATTAATACAAGTATAAAAGATAAAAATATTGTTCTAGTTTGAGTTAAAAAAATAACTATCAAACTTAACCAAATATTGAAATAACAAAAAAACTGCGTGAAAAAATTGGATATTAATAAATCTGATTTAAACCGAAATTTTATAAGTAAAAATGATATTATAAAGCCTGCAAAACCATTCCTAGCATAAATATATGGATTACCAGTAAACTGATCAGTACCAAATTGTACTGTAGCTCGAGCGCCTATCACATACATAGGGTTATTATATAATGAATATATAAGACATAAATTTATAATGAGCGTAATAATAAATATCCAAAAAGGAAGAATATGTTTAATATCACTTTCTATTTTAAGTAAATAAAAAAAATACAGTGAAATTAAAAACAAATTTAAAATATCAGCAGAAAAATTCTGAGGTTCATGATTATAACAAATCAAGTAACATTGAGAAATAATAAAAAAAATACCCCCAAACAACAATAATTGCATGTTTGGGATAAATCCTATCTTAGCATTTATCGAATTTACCATCAATATAATTCCAAAAAGATAGAAAACTCCTGTGAATAAAGAGCCTGCATTGGGCATAACCAACGATTTAATAAAGTAAATCAATGGAGGCCCTAGCCAAAACAATAAAATTCCAATGCTATTAATCGATAAAAGAAACTTTTTCCAAGACACTATTTAAAATTTTATATTTACTCTAAAAACCGAATAAAATAGCTGAAAAAAATCATTTGAAGTGATTCCGTTTGGATTCGAACCAAAGACCTACTGCTTAGAAGGCAGTTGCTCTATCCAACTGAGCTACGGAACCAATAAATAAAAAGTCAATTTATTTAAATGTGTTAAACACTCCTAAATAAATTGACTAAGTCGGGGTGGCAGGATTCGAACCTACGACCTCTTGGTCCCAAACCAAGCGCGATACCGGGCTACGCTACACCCCGAAAATTAGTGCGGAGAGAGAGGGATTCGAACCCTCGGTACCGTTGCCAGTACGACAGTTTAGCAAACTGTTCCTTTCGGCCTCTCAGGCATCTCTCCTAGCCTTTAAGAGAGCACAAAAATAAGAAAATTATTTATATTTCTATAATCAAATGTCAATTATTTTACCAAATCGAAAGTTGAAACAGTTTTACCTTCCAAAATAGTGTGGCCCATCAAAAATAAATCTATATTTCTAGCCGCTTCCCTCCCTTCAGAAATACCCCATACCACCAACGATTGTCCTCTTCGAGCATCTCCAGCAACAAATATTTTATCTTGACTCGTTTGATAAGTAGAATCAGTGATTATATTGCCGCGCTCGTCTAAAGATATCCCCAGTGAATTAATTTCTTTTACTAAACTACCATGGTCAGTATGCAAAAATCCAGCTGCAATTAAGGCTAACTCACATGGTATTTCTCTATGATTAATGACTTTATTGACCATTTTTCCATCTTGTACTTCATACACAATATCACCAATAAGCAAACCTGTCAATTGACCATTTTCATCCTTAATGAATTCCTCTAAAGAAATAGACCATAAACGATCTACACCTTCGTCATGTGAAGTTGATGTTCTTAACATATTTGGCCAATTAGGCCAAGGCGTATTGTCTGGCCTTTCAAAAGAAGGCTTAGGCATTACTTCGATTTGAGTGATGGATTTTGCCTTATGCCGATTTGAGGTTCCAACGCAATCAGAACCCGTATCGCCACCGCCAATAACAACCACATTTTTTCCAGTGGCTAAAATATTAGCATCAACATAAGATTCACCTTTATGGTTATGTAAAAGAGAAATATTTGCAACACGCTTATTTTGTTGAGATAAAAATTCCATTGCAGGATAAATGCCAATAGCGTCATTCCCTTTTGATTGAATAATACGTGGAGTAGTAGAACCTGTTGCAATCAAAATAGCATCAAAATCAGACTGTAATTTGGATAATTTAATTTCTGATCCAATTTGAACATTCGTTACAAATTTTATACCCTCCTTCTCCATCAAGTCAACACGTCTTTTGACAATATTTTTATCCAATTTAAAATCAGGTATACCATAGCGCAATAATCCTCCAATTTGATCAGCACGCTCATAAACAGTTACACTATGACCTGCTTTATTTAATTGACTCGCCGCGGCTAAACCTGCTGGACCAGAACCAACAATAGCCACACTTTTACCTGTACGCTTTGAAGGAACTTGAGGTTGAACCCAACCTTCTGAAAAAGCCTTTTCAATAATTGATTTTTCAATTAATTCAATAGCAACAGCTGGTTTATTAATTCCTAATACGCAAGATGACTCACAAGGCGCAGGACAAATTCTACCCGTAAATTCAGGGAAGTTGTTTGTACTAACTAAAATCTCATACGCGTATTTCCAATTTTCTTCATAAACAGCATCATTAAATTCAGGAATAATATTTCCTAAAGGACACCCACTATGACAAAATGGTGTTCCGCAATCCATGCACCTACTAGCTTGCTCTTTCGTTTCTAAAGGCGTCGGAATTAACTCAATTTCTAAATAATCATTAACTCGCTCAGTAATTGGCCTTTTAGTAGCAACTTTTCTATCAACTTCTAAAAATCCTGTTGGCTTGCCCATTTCCTCTATTTTTTTAATTCAATTTGAATATCAGTATACACTTTATTTTTATCATTCATCACATCCGTAATACTCAATTTTCTTACAGCTAATGCATTACGATAATCCGTTGGCATAACTTTTTTAAACTGATTTGATACAGAATCAAAATTATCCAATACAGATTTACCTTTAACCGAATGAGTAAAATCAATATGTTTTTGCAAAAACATTTTAATAATAACTTTATCTTCTTGGCTTAAATCCGTTATTTCAACCATTTCACGATTAACCTTAGACTCAAAAACATTTTTTTCATCTAACACATATGCAACACCTCCGGACATACCCGCACCAAAATTCCTACCTGTCTTCCCTAATATAATGACAATACCACCTGTCATATATTCGCAACCATGATCACCAATTCCTTCAACCACAATTTTAGCGCCTGAATTCCTTACACAAAAACGCTCTCCAGCCATTCCAGCTAAATATGCTTCCCCAGAAGTTGCTCCATAAAATGAAACATTTCCAACAATAGAATTTTCTGATGCTACAAATGTTGAATTCCTAAATGGATAAGCTATAATCGTAGATCCACACATTCCTTTTCCAATGTAATCATTTGAATCCCCTTCGATTTCTAATTTCAATCCTTTAACCGAAAATGCTCCAAAAGACTGCCCAGCCGTTCCACTAAATTTGAAGTGAATTAAATCTGATTTTAATCCCTTTTCTCCATATTTCTTAGTTATTTCATTAGATATAATTGTGCCGACAGTTCGATTGACATTTATAATAGGTAATTCAGCATACGTTTCTTTTTGATTGACTAAAGAATCTTTTGCTAACTCTAACATTTTCCAATCTAATTGATCAGCCATGCCATGATCCTGCTCTTCAGATTTATAGACAGGTACAGATGAATCCTGATTCCCGTATGATAAAATAGGTGAAAGATCCAAATTTTTATACTTCCAATGTGTTGATACATCTCGCATCTCCAGAAGATCTACTCGGCCAACCATATCATTAATCTTTCTGAAACCTAATTCAGCCATTATTTCGCGCAATTCCTCTGCTAAAAAGTAAAACAAATGAACAACATGATCTGCATTACCTGTGTATAACGCTCTTAAATCTGGATTTTGAGTGGCAACGCCAACAGGACAAGTATTTAAATGACATTTTCTCATCATAATACATCCTGCTGTAACTAAAGCAGCCGTAGCCACCCCAAATTCTTCGGCTCCTAACAAAGCGGCAATTGCTATGTCACGACCTGTTTTGATTTGACCATCCGTTTGAATAGTCACTCGACCACGTAATTTATTTTTAACCAAGGTCTGATGTGTCTCAGCTAAACCCAATTCCCATGGTAAACCTGCATGGCGAATGGAAGATAAAGGCGATGCACCCGTTCCTCCATCATAACCTGCAATTAATATATGATCTGCATGTGCTTTTGCCACACCAGCTGCTATTGTACCTACTCCTGCCTCAGAAACTAGTTTTACAGAAATCCGAGCTTCTCTATTTGCATTTTTTAAATCAAAAATCAATTGAGCTAAATCTTCAATCGAATAAATATCATGGTGTGGCGGTGGAGAAATTAAACCAACACCGGGCGTAGAATGCCTTGTTTTACCTATCCAATCATCTACCTTGTGACCAGGTAATTGTCCACCTTCACCAGGCTTTGCGCCTTGAGCCATCTTAATTTGTAGCTCAGTAGCATTGGTCAAATAATTCATTGTTACACCAAACCTACCAGAGGCGACTTGTTTAATACTGGAATTCATCGAATCACCATTGTCCATTTTCTGGAACCTTATTGGATCTTCTCCCCCTTCCCCTGTATTTGACTTGCCACCAATACGATTCATGGCAATAGCCAAGGTAGTATGAGCTTCATAAGAAATAGACCCAAAAGACATTGCACCCGTGGCGAAACGCTTTAGTATACCCTCAACAGGTTCCACTTCATCAATTGAGATCGACTTCGAGCTTTTAAATTTTAATAAACCTCTTAACGTAATGGCTTTATTTGCTTGATCATCAATTAATTTAGCGTATTTTTTGTATACGGAATAGTCATTTAATTTAGTTGCCTGCTGTAATAAATGAATCGTTTGCGGATTAAACAAATGCTCCTCACCTCTTTGCTTCCATTGATAAATTCCGCCAACTTCTAATTTAGGATTAATCGATTTTAAAACTTCATACCCAGATTCATGCTTGATTAAAGCTTCTTTAGCTAATGTATCTAAGTCTACTCCCTCAATTCGTGAAATAGAACCTGTAAAATACATATTCACGACGGTATGGTCCAAACCTAAAATCTCGAAAATTTGCGCACCTTGATAAGACTGCAAAGTCGATATACCCATCTTAGAAAAAATCTTGAGCAACTCACCATTGACCGCTTTTATATAATTGTATTCTAATTTTTCATAGGACAAGTTAGGATCAACTAATTTGTTCTCCTTCATTAGCTTTATTGTCTCAAAAGCCATATAAGGATTTATCGCAGAAGCTCCATAACCTATTAAAGTTGCAAAATGATGCGTTTCCCAAACATCACCAGCTTCCAATATAATACCTACTTTTGCCCGTTTTTTGACACGTATCAAATGATTATGGACTGCACCCAAAGCTAATAAAGACGGAATAGGTGCATGAGATGAATCAATGCCGCGATCAGTCAGTAAAATAATCGAATAACCATCATCTACAGCATCTTCCGCATAGTTACAGATCCTCTCTAATGCTTTTTTCAGAACACCCGATTCATCAGAAGCTCGGAATGTCATGTGAATTGACTTAGTCTGAAACTTCTCATGATCAATCCAACGAATTTTTTCTACTTCTTTATTTCGTAAAACGGGTTGCTGTATTTCTATTTGCTTACAATGACTCGGACTTTCTTCCAACAAATTAGATAAACCTCCAATGTCGGTTAATAATGACATAACCATTCTTTCACGAATAGGATCAATCGGAGGATT
>Ga0164294_10004162_pt1 | contig 12696 bp, 14 predicted proteins | sample GEODES005metaG_FD_111479 | JGI IMG/M metagenome (GOLD analysis project Ga0164294, IMG submission 111479) | Oligotrophic lake water microbial communities from Sparkling Lake, Wisconsin, USA - GEODES005 metaG | ecosystem: Environmental > Aquatic > Freshwater > Lake | place: USA: Sparkling Lake... | reverse complement strand
GGGCACACCCCGCGCCATAAGCCGCCCGCAGAGCGCATGGGCTGCTGCGCCCGAGGCACGCAGGCGGTAGACCTGCACCGTGCGGACCGTGGCCGGTATGATGACGGGATCCAGGTCCTGCAATTCGGGCTCGTTCTGCTCAAGCTGCTGCCATAGCGCGTCGGCGTCTTGCGGACTTGGTGTGGCGGCGAGCTGGATCGTCTGCACGGGGCCGTCGGATGCCGGAAGGTCATCAGCCGGGCTGTTCAGCGGTGCGGGCGCGGGGCGCGTTTGCTGGGCATAGGCTTGCTGGCGGGGGCCGCCGCCGACAATGTTGCGCGCCTCTTCGGCATACTTCAGCGGCGCGCGCACGATTACCACCGATGTGTTCGCCGGATTGGTCAGCGCATAGAGATCGCGCGCAAAACCCCACGGCAAGCGGATGCAGCCGTGCGATGCCGGGCTTCCGGTAACGTGGCCCGCATGGAGCGCCACGCCGCTCCAGGTGAGGCGCTGCATATAGGGCATCGAAGCGTTGTTGTAGAGCGTGGAGCGGTGGCGCACGTGCTTCTGCAGGATCGGAAACACGCCTGCTGGCGTGCCATGCCCCGCGCGTCCGGTGGAGACCGTGGTCGAGCCCCAGGGGACGCCATCCTTGAACACGAACAGCTTCTGGGTGGGAATGCTGACCACGACAAGCACGCCCTTGTTCAGCGCCTCACCCGGCGTTGGGGGGCCAGCGGGCCTGTCAATCACAGGGTCGGGACCGCACACGGAATGCGGCGCGGGTCCGGCAAAGGCCAGAACCGGAGCCTGATCGCTTGCCCGGGGTGCGGGGCTCTCGGCAAGCGAGGCATGCGCCAGCACGCCGCATCCGCACAGCGTCAGCAAAGCGCTCAGCGAAACCGGAATCGTACTAAGGGGCCGAAACATGCATCATGGTTAACGGATCGTTACAAAACTCGACACCCCTTTTTTTGGGCGGTGGGAGCTGCTTCGGAAATGGTCGCCCGGCAGGCTGCATATTTGAGGGCGGATCGAGAAAGCCGTCTATTCCGCGCCAGCCTTGGCGGCCACGGCCACGAGAAACAGCGCTAGTGCGATGATGGCCATCAAGGCCAGCACGCCCGCGCGCAGGAACGCCCCGATGCGTGAACATCCGTAAGCGCCGCGCAACTGCCGGTACATATGCACCGGCGGCACCAGTGCCAAGGCGGCTGCGGCGCCTTGGGCGCCCAGTGCTTCAAGCACTGACGCCATCGCCAGTAGCAAGGTCATGAAACTGAGCGAATATGTGACGAACACGGTGTGATCGTAGAGATGAAACCGGCGGCTGAAGGGAAAGAGAAGCCACAGGAACGGAACCGACATCGGTACCAGCGCCCAGCTGTATTTATAGGCGTAGCTCTGCATTTTATAGACGACCAGTTTCGGATTTTTCTGCCCGGCGTCGATTGCTTCATCGAGCAAGGTGTATCCGGTCGATGCGACTTTCTCGCCTTTGATGGCAGAACGCGCACGCTCCATCACTTCAACCGCGTTTTCGGCGCTGTCAATTTGATCGTCTAGCGCGTCAGTGTCCTGACCCTTGGCGATCTGTTGTTTGCGCTTCGCTCTCAGGGCTGTCAGCTCATTTTGGGCCTCGGCCAGCCCCTTGCCCGTGGTAGCCTCAATCTTGATCTTGGCATCGGGTTGAACCTTGAATTCACCGGCGGTGTTCTCGACTGCCGCGAACATCACAAACACGCTGAACAGCAACAAAGCCAGCGGCGAGACATAGCGCGCGCGCCTGCCTTCAATATATTCCCGCGTCAGTTTTCCGGGGCGCAACACGAGTTCGGGGAGGGTGTTCCAGACCTTGCCCTCGAAGTGGAAAACTCCGTGGAGAAGATCGTGGAAAAACGCACCAAGCGTGCGATGGACATGCGCTGCCTGCCCGCACGCATGGCAATGGCTGCCGACAAGCGCAGTCCCGCAATTGAGGCAGCAACTTTCGTGGGTATGCCCGTCGGTGCTTTCGCCTGCATGCGGTTCGATGGCGCGCGCGGCAAGACCGGCGCCCACTGCATCGGTCAAGATATTGCCATCGCTCATCGGGCCAGCATTTCCCCCTGCCTGATCAGGAGATAACGAATCCGGCTCGGCTTGGCTATATCCCCGGTCTCCTCCCCCGACCGCCGGGGGAGGGGGCGGTCAGGCGATTCAGGCCGCGCGCTGCAACGCGCCGGGAGCTGCCCACTCTGCGCCCTTCATGAAGCCATCGAGCGGCGTTTCCGCGAGGTGATTGGTGTAGTTGGAGATCAGCTTGGTCGCGGCGAGCACCAGCACATCCAGGATCGCACGGTTATCGTAACCGGCGGCCTTGAAGGCGGCGACCTCGGCATCGCTCATAACGCCGCGGTTGCGCGTAATGGCTGCGGCAAACTCACGCAGCGCTTCAAGCTTGGCATCGGAGATCAAGCGACCGCCTCGTACGGCATCGATCACCGCCTCGTCGACCTTCGCCATGCGCGACAGGTTGGTATGGCCCGCCATGCAATAAGTGCACTCGTTCTCGTAAATGATCGCGAGATAGGCGACATTGCGCTCCTGCGGTGTGAAGCCGGTCTTTTCGGCGATGCCCCACAGCGTGGCGTAGGCTTCGAGCGCGGCGGGGCTTTCGGCAAGAACGCGGTGCAAATTGGGAACGAAGCCCCAGGCGCTCTGAACCGAATTGAGAATGGCCGCCGAGGCCGGATCGGCGGTCGCTGCGTCGTGAAGTATGAAACCGTTGGTTGTCATGGCACTATCCTTTTTCGAACTGCCGCCGTGATTGGCGTGAACCCCAGATCGACCATTCCCATCCATTGCAGAAGATGGGCTTTAAAGATAAGATCCATGCCTGAAAGGAATGAATATGGATCGGTTTCAGGCGATGAAGACCTACATCCGGGTCGTCGAAACGGGTTCGTTTTCAGCGGCCGCGCGCGATCTGCGCATCGGCTAGCCGGCCGTGTCGAAGATCATCGCTGGGCTGGAAGACCGGCTGCAGATTCGCTTGCTGGTCCGCTCGACTCGGCGGCTGACACCGACCGAAGCAGGGCAAGCCTATTACGAGGGGGCGATTCGCGCGCTCGATGAAGCCGATGAGGCCGAGGCGCTGGCGCGCGGCCTCGCGACGGGGCTTGAAGGGCGGCTGCGCGTCTGCGCGCCCGTTACGTTCGCGCGGCTCCACATTGCGCCGCGCCTGGGCGAATTTCTCGATGCCCATCCCAACCTTCGCCTCGAAATCGTCATGGACGACCGCAAAATTGATCTGCTCGAGGAGAACATCGACGTTGCCTTCCGGCTGGGCGACCTTGCCGATTCAGCACTGACGGCACGCAAAATCGCGCGCAACGAGCGCGTGGTCGTCGCCAGTCAGGGCTATATGGCACAGCATGGCGCGCCCCTACGCCCGGCGGACCTGCTCGCCCATACGGCAATTATTTATGGGCAACAGGCCGGAATGAATGAATGGAAGTTCCGGCAAGGGACATCGGAGACGTCGGTCAGCGTGCCCTCGCGGCTGGTCGTGACCGCAGCAGAGGGTGTCCGAGAAGCGGTGTTGGCGGGGTTGGGGATCGCGATGTCCTCGCGCTGGATGTTTGCACGCGAATTGGCGGCGGGAGAGGTCGTTTCGCTGCTCGCGGCATGGGACTTGCCGCCGATCGATTTGTGGGCGTTGTTCCCCGCAGGCCGCTTGCCCAGTACCAAGGCAAGAGCATTTGTTTCGTGGTTCGAGAACGGCTTCAGTTGAACCCCAAGTCGCACCAGCATTGCTGGCGTGGGCATCACAGCCCGACTTGCAAACTCTGTATATTCCGTCCCGTCATCCGCCCGTCCTCGCCAATCCGCGGTCGAGTGTCGCTGCATCAAATAGCGATTCCGGCTCGGCGGCGCGCAGCGCCGCGGCATCGCGGGCCATGTCCCTGGTCCAGCGCGTCAGCGCCTTACTTACCGATGAACCGCCCGCCATATCCGCCTGCAGGCGCCGCAGTTCCCCGTCGCGGTGCACGAGCAGGCGCGCGATTGCGGGGCGGCTTGCGAAGCGTTCGTCGATTCGCCCCAGCGCAGACCGCGCCGCGCTGAGCAACAGGTGCGCCGAGGCAGGGTCATTTGCGGTGAGCGCGGTGCGGGCAGCGAGGACGGCGGCGATAGCGTCCCTTGCTTCGCCGGACGCACTGCGCGGCACCGCCGTGTTGCATGCGCTGCGCAGCGCGCGGACAAAGGCGGTGAGGCCATCAAGGATGCGCGGCGGCGGTTCTAGGCCATCGAATTCCTCGACGATCAGCCCCCGAATGAAAGTGCGCAAGGCCGGGCTGGCGGGATCGCGGCTGATCTTGGGCGGGTCTGCCGCAAGGTCTGGAATGGGGCGAGGGTTCAAGACTCCATCGCCGCGCCGGGTGCTGAACAGTGAGCTGGTGACATCGGCGGTGCCGGGTGCGCCGGAAACGCCGGGGAAGACGAAATGCGGGTTACCCCGGCCGCCGACATGGCAGGCCGCACACGAGAGGCCAGCACGCGCGGCTTGTCCGCCCAGCAGCAGCGGTGCCGCAAACATCGCGCGGCCCACCGCGATTTGGTCGGCAGCCGCCGCATCCGCTGGCGGGGCGAGGCACTCCGCCGGCCGGGTGGTCAGCACGCGGACAATTTCGGTTCGCGGGGTCTCTGCCGCGATCCACCGCATTTCGCGCAAGAGTGGGGCGGCGACCGGAGCCGCGCCTGCGGATGCTGCGCTTAGAGCGAGTGCGGCGAATGCCCAGCGGCGATCCATCCGCGCAGCTCCTCCGCCTCGGTGCAGCCAAAGCGGCATTGCGCATCGAGCGCCGCCAGCATCCGCTGCGCGCCCTTCAAATCATGGCGCTCGACCATCAGTTCGCCGAAATACTCGGTGGCGCCGCGGTGGCCTGGGGCCGCCGCCAGCGCGGCGCGGTAATAGCTCTCCGCCACGTCGTAACGGCCCAGCTTGCGGTTGGAAAAGCCCAGATATGTGAGGATATCGGGATGCGCGCCAAACACCTGCTGCGCCGACTTCAGCGCCGTGATCGCGTCTTCATAGCGCCGCTCATTAATCAGCGCGACAGCGGCCAGATACTGATCATCGCCAAAGCTGGCCGAAGCAAACAGCAAGCTGGCAGGCGGAACCGCCATGCTCATCGGCTTGCCATCTTTCGCGGGTTGCGCCGGGATGCTGGAGATCGCCGCAGCTACGGCTTCGTCGGCTGCCTTGAGATCAGCGGCATTGGGGCACGTTTCGGCGCAGGCCGTGCGCTGTGTGCGGATCGCGGCCAGCGTTTCTCCCGCTTTGGCGGCGTTGCCAAGGCCAGCGTCGGTGAGCCCAAGATCGCGCCAGGCGGCTATCATCGTGCTGTCGAGCTTGGCGGCTTTGGCGTAAAACTTGCGCGCGCCTTTGAGGTCGCCAAGGCCGGTGCGTGATACGCCCGCCAGATATTGCACATTGGCATCGATCGCCGTGACAGAAAGCACATGGTCGAAGGAGGTTTTGGCCTTCTTGTAATCCTTGGCTTCGAGCGCGGCGACGCCGGCGCGATATTCGGCCGCCGGGTCGTATTGGGGGGCGCTTGCGCTGGGCGATTGCGGCATGCTGCCACCCCCGCCGCCGCCACCTGAAGCGAACGCCGGTCCTGCAAGAAGCACACTGGAAACCGCTGTCAGCCAAAGAACGCGCATTGCTCTCTCCCTCTGCAATTTCCAGAAATCTACCATGAAGAGCTGGGCAACACTAGCAGGGCTTGATGGCCCCGGCGGGCAAGGTCACAAGCCCGCTTTGATCATCCAGTCGTGGAAAAGGCGCACCGGGCGCGATTGCAGCGCGCGGGGGCGGCAGACGAACCAGTAACTATAGGGGCTGTCGACATCGACATTGAACACGCGCGCCAGCCGCGAATCGTGGCTGCGGGTGAAATGATCGTCGTGCATGATCGCGATGCCGAGCCCTTGCGCTGCGGCTTCGAGGAGCAGCTGGCCCGAGTCGAAATGGTCGATCGCGGCGGGCTGGAGCGCTTCGAGATGAAGTGTGCGTTTCCACGCCTCGAAGCTCATCGGCAGATCGTTGTGAATGAGGAACGTCTGCTTGTTGAGCAGCGCCAGATCGGGCCGTTCGCCCAGTTCTGCGGCCAATTCCTTCGACGTGATCGCGTGAACCCGGTTGTGATCGAGCCGCACCGAGTGGAGCGCCGCGTCGGGCCCTTCGGACAGGATGATCGCGGCGTCGATCGTGTCGCCCAGCTTGGTTTCGGCGGCAGCGGAGGAATCGATGTCGATGTGCAGTTGCGGATGCAGGCGGCGCAACTCACCCAGCCGGGGGAACAGCCGCTGGCTGCCGAACAGGGGCAGCACGCCCAGACGCAGCCGCATGACCTTGCTGGTGTCGATCAGGCGGTCGATGCGGTCGGCCATTTCGTCGATCAGCGGTGAGACGCTGTCATAGAGCGCCTGCCCGTCCTCGGTCAGCTTGAGCAGCTGGTGCTTGCGCTCGAACATCGGCTTGCTCATGAAATCTTCCAGCGCCGCCAGCCGCCGCGAGAGCGCGGAAGGGCTGAGCGCCAGTTCGGCTGCGGCGGTCTTGGCCGAGCCAGAGCGCACCACGCGGATGAAGGCTTCTAGCGAGCGCAGCGGAGGGAGTCTGCGGATCATTGGTTGAGCATCATTGGCGGGGGCTACCCTTCCTTGTGGTCTGCGGCTTGCGGGGCATGAAGCCGCAGCCGCGTGAGCCTGCGCTCATCGCCCGCTACCACCTCGATGCGCCAGCCGCTGTCATGCTCGAGCATGCGGCCAACAGTGGGCACTTCGCCAGCTAGCACAACCGCGAGGCCGCCCAGCGTGTCGACATCTTCCTCGATCACCGCCAGCCGTGGGTCGATCATCTCGCCGACATCGTCAAGCTCGGCGCGGGCATCGGCCTCCCAAGTCTGCGCGTCGGTCTGGCGCAGCATCGCCTCGGGCGCGTCATCGTGCTCATCCTCGATTTCGCCGACGATTTCTTCGACCAGATCCTCGATCGTGATGATCCCGTCGGTGCCCGAATACTCGTCAATGACCACCGCCAGATGGGTGCGACTGGCGCGCATATCGGCCAGCACATCGAGCGCGCTGCGCGCTTGCGGCACGAACAGCGGCTGGCGCATCAGTCCGGACCAGTCCTTGGGGGCGGCCTTTCCGGCCAGCGCCATGCCCGCCACGATCGGAAACAGATCCTTGATGTGGATCATGCCGACCACTTCATCGAGCGAATCGGCATAGACCGGCAAGCGGCTGTGGCCATGCTGCGCGAATGCGCCGACCAGCTCTTCGAAAGTGGCAGCGGCAGGCACAGCCACGATCTCGCCGCGCGGAATGGCGATATCGTCGGCATCGTGTTCGCTGAAATGAAGCAGGTTTTTCAGCATCTGGCGCTCGATCGGCATCAGATCGCCGTTTGCCCCGGTATGGTCGCCCGGCTCGCCTTCGTGCTCCTCGATCGCTTCCTCGATCGCCGCGCGGAGCGACTGATCGTGGTCAGGACCGCGAAAAAACGTCCTGATCGTGCGCCACAGCGCGCTTCTACTGTCGCTTTCGCCCGAGCGGTTCTCACCGCCGGACCCGCCCACTTCAGGCACCGTTCACTGCTCCCTTGCTACTCAAAATCCGCATATGGGTCGGCGAGACCCATCAACGCAAGCGCCTTCGTTTCAAGCGCCTCCATTTCGGCGGCATGGGCATCGCCGGTTTCATGATCATAGCCCGCCAGATGGAGCAGGCCGTGGACCACCAGATGCGCGGCATGCGCGGCGATAGTGATGCCCTTGGCCTCCGCTTCCCTCGCGCAAACCCCGTGCGCCAGGATCAGATCGCCGAGCATGCCGGGCGCATCAGGGTTTGCCGCTGCTGCCAAGACTTCGGCGCGGGCAAGCATCGGGAACGACAGGACGTTGGTCGGCTGATCCTTGGCGCGCCACTGCTTGTTCAGCGCCTGCACCTCCTCGTCATCGGCCATGACAAGGCTGGCGAGCAGGTTGTCGTGCCCCAGTTCGGGCGCCACCTGCGCGGCTGCTTCGGCGGCGCGGTGGGTCAGCGCCTCCCAATCGGTGGCATCGCCCCAAACGGGGTCGATATCGAGATCAAGTGTGGGGGCGGTCATGCCTGCTCACGGTTCCTTGCCCTCATAGGCCTCGACGATCCGCCCCACGATCGGATGGCGCACCACGTCGGCCACGGTGAAGCGCACCGTGCCGATGCCGGCCACGCCTTCCAGCCGGCTGACCGCATCGGCAAGGCCGCTCGCGGCGGGGCCGCCGGGAAGATCGACCTGCCGGGGATCGCCGCACACCACCATCCGGCTGTTCTGGCCAAAGCGGGTAAGGAACATCTTCATCTGCCCCGGTGTGGTGTTCTGCGCTTCATCGAGAATGACGAAGGCATCGGCCAAAGTGCGCCCGCGCATGAACGCGATCGGCGCGATCTCGATCTCGCCCGAAGCCAGCCGCCGCTCGACCTGTTCGGGTGGCATGCAGTCATAGAGCGCATCGTAAAGCGGACGCAGATAAGGATCGACCTTTTCCTTCATGTCGCCGGGCAGGAAGCCCAACCGCTCGCCCGCTTCCACCGCCGGGCGCGACAGGATCAGCCGCTGCACGCTGCCACTGATCAATTGCGCGACGGCCTGCGCCACCGCAAGATAGGTCTTGCCGGTGCCCGCCGGGCCGAGGGCGAAGATCAGATCGTCGCGAATTAGCGCGCGCATATATTCGATTTGCGTGGCCGAGCGGGGCACGATCGTTTTCTTGCGGGTGCGGATCATGATCGGGGGCACGCCTTGCGGCTCCCCGGTGATGATACCCTCCAGCGTCGGCTCGTTCGACATCACGATCAGCGCCTCAATCGCGCCGGCATCGATTTCGTGCCCCGCCAGCAGCCGCTGGTGCATGCCTTTCAATACATCGCGTGCCCGCGCCACCGCATCATCGGGGCCTTCGATCACCGCGCGATTGCCGCGCGCCGAAATGTAAACGCCCAACCGGTTCTCGATCAGCACCAGATTGGTATCAAATTGACCAAACAGCGCGCCCAGCACGGTCTGCTCGTCAAATTCCAATTCGACTCGCGCGCGGCGATGAATGTCCGGACGTTGCTCTGTCCGCTCCTTGCCTTTCTCACGGCCACCATTTCTGCCAGATTCGCGTGAGGTCTCGTCTTGCGAGCGGGAAAATTTGCGGGCCATGCGCTCCTTTCAGATTGAACTGCGCCAGATTAGGCCGCGATGCGACAGGCGCAAGACAGATGGCCAGCAAATCGTGCGACGCATGACGATTTGCGGTGCTGTGTGGCGCTCCTGTCGGCGCGACCGGGCATGGCTAATGGCGCGGTAACACAACTTGCCTCGCGATGAAGACGCAGTTCGCAGAGTATTCAGCAAGATAGATATATTTCTTGGCTCAGGGCCCGCGAATCGCCCTATAAAGGAGCAAACTTATGCGAAAGCTGATTTTGATCGCCACACTCGCCGCTGCCAGCCTGATGCCGGGTCTCGCGCAGGCGCATCCCCGGGAAATTCATCGCGACCGCGCCGAAATCCGGCGAGACATTGCCCGAGTGCATTATGCGCACCACGTGGGCAACGTGCGGCAGGAGCGCATCGCTTTGCGCGAACTGCGGGAAGATCGCCGCGAACTGCGACGCGATCGCCGCCATTGGCGCCGTCGTCATCTGTGATCAACGCCGGGATCGGCGCAGTCGGCCCTATGCGGCCGACTGCGCCACCAGTTGCCCTGAAAGCGAATTGGGGCCGGCATCGACCAGATCGACCTCGACCAGATCGCCCAGCGCCGCGTTGCCGGTGAAATGGACCGATTGCAGCCACGGCGATTTGCCAAGCCATTGCCCTTCGCGGCGGCCCTTGCGCTCCACCAGCACGGTGCACCGCTTGCCGACGCTGGCCTGATTGAACGCAAGGCTGCTGCGCTGAAGCGCGGCTTGCAGGCGCTGCAACCGCTCTTCCATGACTTCGGCGGGGACTTGTCCGTCCATCGTTGCCGCCGGTGTGCCGGGGCGCGCTGAATACATGAAGCTGAATGCCTGCGCATAGCCGACAGCCTCGATCAGGCCGAGTGTGTCCTGAAACTCGGCTTCGGATTCGCCGGGAAAACCCACGATGAAATCGCCCGAGAGCGCAATATCGGGCCGTACCGCGCGCACGCGCTCCAGCAATCGCATATAGCTTTGGGCGGTGTGGCTGCGGTTCATCGCTTTGAGCACGCGGTCGTTGCCCGATTGCACCGGCAGATGGAAAAACGGCATCAGCTTGGGATTGCTGCCATGCGCTTCGATCAGCGCGTCATCCATGTCGGCAGGATGGCTGGTGGTATAACGGATCCGCGCCAGCTCGGGGATCAAGGCCAGCTCTACCATCAACGCCGCCAGTCCTACCGACCGTCCCTTGCCATCCTCGCCGTGCCAGGCATTCACGTTCTGCCCCAGCAGCGTAATCTCGCATGCGCCGCTTGCGACCAGTTGCTGCGCTTCCTCGACCAGATCGGCGTAGGGCCGCGATAGCTCGGCCCCGCGCGTATAAGGCACCACACAATAGGTGCAGAACTTGTCGCACCCTTCCTGCACCGTCAGGAACGCCGACGCCCCCGATTTGCGCCGCCCCGGCAGCGCGGCGAACTTGGCCTCGGCGGGCATGTCGGTTTCCATTGCGCGGCCCCCGGCGGCGGCCTGTGCCACCATTTCGGGCAGGCGGTGATAGGATTGCGGGCCGACCACCACCCGAACCGAAGGCGCGCGCGCCATGATCTCGGCGCCCTCGGCCTGCGCTACGCAGCCCGCCACCGCGATCACCGGCACCGAGCCGTCGCCGCGACGCCCTTCTTTCACAATCCGGCCGATGTCGGAGTAAACCTTCTCGGTCGCCCGTTCGCGGATATGGCAGGTGTTGAGCACTACCAGATCCGCCTCGGCGCGCTCGTCGGCAACGGTCATCCCTTGCGCAGTCAGCAGTTCGGCCATGCGCTCGCCATCATAGACGTTCATCTGGCAGCCAAAGCTTTTGACATGGAAGGTACGGGGGGGCGGGGATGCGGCCATAAGCTTTGCCTCCTACGCCAGAATGGCGGCGGAATGAAGGGGGCCCGCGAAGGCGGATCCCGCAAGGCTCAGGAACTTTCCCTCGGGCCCGGCGTTTCCTCCGTGAAGTTCCCTCTCGCCTTCCAGCCAAGGACATGGCCAATGCACGGTTTCGTCGATGACATCGAAGAACTGACCAAGACCAACAGCAATTTCCGCAAAGTGCTCTACACCGGCAAGCATTTGCAACTGGTGCTGATGGCGCTGAAGCCTGGTGAGGATATCGGCGAGGAAATCCATAAGGACCGCGACCAGTTCTTCCGCATCGAACAGGGCAAGGGCGAAGTCGTGATCGACGGCACCACCCGCAAGGTCAAACGCGATGACGCCATCGTCGTACCCGCCGGCGCGCGCCACAATGTGATCAACACCGGAGACAAGGCGCTCAAGCTCTACACCCTCTATGGTCCGCCCAACCACTTGGACCAACTCGTTGAAGCCACGAAGGCGGATGCAGCCGCCAGCCGCGAAGTCTTCGCCGGGGCCACGACCGAATAGTTCGGCAGCCGACATCGGTGGCTTACTTGGCGCAAAGCTAAAGGATCCAGCATGATTGCTCCCCTTCAACGGCAACGGACTGCGCGATGGTCTGTTCAGGGCCTGCCCATCGCGCTTGCCATAGCAATGTCGGGCTGCGGTCAGGTGCCAGACAAGACGTCCGCGCCAACGGGCGGCAAGGCCGCGGCAGGACAGGAAATGCCAACCTCGACCGATCCGCTGATCTCGCGCGCCCGGGCGCTGTTTGCACCGATCCCCGCCAAGGCACCGGAATTGCCCGGCAATTCGGCCACGCCCGACAAGATCGCGCTGGGGGCCATGCTCTTCTTCGATCCGCGCCTGTCGGCCACGCATTCGATCAGTTGTGCTTCCTGCCACAATATCGGCCTCGGCGGCGCCGACAATTCGCCGACCTCGTCGGGCTTCCATGGCACGCGCGGTGGGCGCAATTCGCCCACCGTGTTCAACGCAGTCTTCAACTTCGCGCAATTCTGGGATGGCCGGGCGAAAGACCTGGAGGAGCAGGCAGGCGGCCCGATGGTCAATCCGGTCGAAATGGCCTCTCCCAAACAGCACGTTGCCGAGCAGTTGCGCGCGCTTCCCGCTTATCGCAAAGATTTTGCGCGGGCGTTTCCCGGTGAGGCCGATCCGCTTTCGTTGACGAACGCGCAAAAGGCGATTGCTGCGTTCGAAGCCACGCTGATCACCCCGAACGCGCCGTTCGACCGCTATTTGGGCGGTGATGCCAAAGCTTTGGATCCCGCGCAGAAAGCCGGCCTCACGCTGTTTATGGACAAGGGTTGCACGGCTTGCCACGCGGGCCTCAATGTCGGCGGGGGCATGTATGCCAAATTCGGCGCGGTGGCTGCTCCTGATGCCAGATACCGGCCGATCGGCGACAAAGGTCGCGGCGGTATTACCGGCAATGCTGCGGATGACTACAGCTTCAAGGTGCCTAGAGCGGTTTCCGATCATTCTGGATCATAGCCACACGAACTGAAGTAGTTGGCGCATTCGTCCGGCTTGAAGATGTCAACGAGTCTGCCGATGAGGTCCCACAGGCCGGAGACGGTT
>Ga0164294_10004161_pt1 | contig 12697 bp, 10 predicted proteins | sample GEODES005metaG_FD_111479 | JGI IMG/M metagenome (GOLD analysis project Ga0164294, IMG submission 111479) | Oligotrophic lake water microbial communities from Sparkling Lake, Wisconsin, USA - GEODES005 metaG | ecosystem: Environmental > Aquatic > Freshwater > Lake | place: USA: Sparkling Lake... | reverse complement strand
TGTGTGCCATACGTACTGGTGGGCAACTACTAGCAAGATCTTTGTTGGCTTGGTAGCTCAGTTGGTACGAGCGAACGACTGAAAATCGTTAGGTCGCCGGTTCGATCCCGGCCCAAGCCACTTTATAAATTTAAATCACCCAAATCTGACTAGTTAAATGAATCCACTAAGCAGGCGAGATGAATAAGATTCAAACATGAAAAGAGCGTTAGTCCTTGGCGCTGGTGGCTTTATTGGAAGCCACATGGTTAAGCGCTTAAAGAGTGAAGGTTATTGGGTTCGCGGAATTGACTTGAAAGAGCCAGAATTCTCGGCAACGCAGGCTGACGAATTCTTTATTCGAGACTTACGAAATCAGCAAGCTGTGAAAGACTCCCTGACGCTTTCTTCACCAGATATTTCTTTCGATGAAATTTATCAATTTGCTGCCGACATGGGCGGTGCTGGTTTTGTATTCACCGGTGACCATGATGCAGACATTATGCATAACTCGGCAACAATCAACTTAAATGTTTTAGATGCGCAACGTGAGATTAATGAAACAAACAACATAAATAAGACAAAACTCTTCTACTCTGGAAGTGCCTGCATGTATCCAGAGCATAATCAGCTTGATCCAGACAATCCAAACTGTGAAGAATCAAGCGCTTACCCAGCAAATCCAGACAGCGAATATGGTTGGGAAAAACTCTTTTCGGAACGCCTATTTCTCTCCTACCATCGCAATTACAAACTCCCAGTTGCTATTGCTAGATACCACAACATTTATGGTCCAGAAGGAACATGGGACGGTGGGAGAGAAAAAGCACCTGCAGCTATTTGTCGCAAAATAGCGAAATTGCCATCTAACGGCGGCGAAATCGAGGTTTGGGGAGATGGGCTACAAACTCGCTCATTCCTGTTTATTGATGAATGTATTGAAGCGACTCGACGACTAATGCAATCGAATTTCACAGAACCGATCAATATTGGTTCTGAAGAGATGGTAACTATCAATCAACTAATCGAAATTGTTTCAAAAGTCTCTGGAAAGCCGGTAACACGCAAGCACAAGCTTGATGCGCCAACGGGTGTCCGTGGAAGAAATTCTTCAAACGATTTGGTGCGGCGGGTACTTGGTTGGGACTATCAAATGTCATTAAAACAAGGTTTGGAAAAGACTTATGCTTGGATCAATGACCAGGCAAACGTAGTTTCAAAATAGTTTCATAGTTCATTCCAGCGTGAGATCCTTGGCAGGCGGCGAACTTTATTAAATACGCAGCCCAAAACCTTGGTGCCAGGTGGATATTGGCGAGGCTTGTATTCAGCCTTATTAACCAAAGAAATTACTTGGCTTGTTAACAAAAGGCAGTTTCTCGAAATAGCTGCGAAAGACTGCCACAAAAAAGGCTCTGTAAAAGAAAGGTAACCAGAGCCACCAAAGTAATGGTGAAACTTTTCTCAAATAAATCATACTCTCCTGGATGTGTGGGCCCTTGGGATGTAAAAGTACATCCTGCACTAGCTGTCTTAAACTACCTCTCATTGAGGAAGTTTCTTTATAGTAATCATGAACTTCATCTGTTAGGGCGACAACTTCCGGGGCCAACAATACGGGGAATCCCGCCCTGCTCGCACGTAAAGTGAATTCTAAATCTAAGAACCTATACGGAAGACTTTTATCAAAACCATCTAGGGTCTTGAAAATCGTCATTGGTATAAACATGATGTGACCCGGTAAAACATCGCAATCTTGCAAATTCCCGTTCGCGATTTTTAAACTAACTCTTGGTTTGCATAACTTTCCGAGTTTACTTCCACTTGATTCAACCAAGCCTGCAGGGGTTGTGACAGTCCCGCCTACGATCGCATTTCTATACAAGCCTATTTCTATAAGTTCATCTAATTTGCCTGGTTTAAGAACAATGTCATCATTTACCAATAAAATTCCATCGAAATCTAAAACAGACTCACCAAGTTTTTCCAAGATAAGCCTTACTCCTCCGGCCCAATATAATTTGCCGGTTCCCATGAGAATGTTCACAGAGGGAAAAGAATCAGTCACGTATTTGCTAGTCAAATCTGGGGAAGCATCATCGACTAATTGAACCTCAAAACTATATATTGAATTACTTATTGAATTATGAAGACTCTCCAGAAATCGAATGGTTGTATCTTTTCGATTATAAGAAGTTATAAATACAACAAATTTCGACATTTGAAATACCTTTTGAAGCCCACAGGTTACTTTTGTCGCCATAGATCAAAGTATGGTTTATTGCTTTTTTCCAACAACCTGTAGAATGATGAAGGATCACTGAGTGGTCGTGATATCAATACAAAGTCAGAATCGACCACTAAGGTTTCGGCTGAGTCGCAAGCAATCAAGTGAGCTGTTAATTGATCAGGTTGTGCATTTTCATCATCCCAATATCTAATTTTGTGACCGAGTGACTTTAAATGGGCGGCAATAGCCAATCCGGGGCTTTCTTCGACAACCTGGGTGCCCGTCTTGTAACTTATGCCGGCAATGCCAACGGTCTTGATCCCCGTGAAATTTTTGTTAATTAAGTCGGCAATAAACTTAACATGATTCTTGTTAGCAAGATCAGTAGCTGTTGAAAGTGAATCAACTAATCCCAATTCATCATATAAATTAGAGAGGGCACGGGTGTCTCTAGGGAAGCAAGGTCCACCGTATGGTGCTGCAGCACGTAAGTACTTTCCCCCAATACGCGAATCTAATCCAATTGCATCTGTGACAACATCAATATCGACATCTCCAAGAGTTAATGCTGCTTGATAAAGCATATTTGCGTAAGAAATTTTCATTGTGACAAAGTTGTTGACTGCAATCTTCACGAGTTCAGCTTCGGTGAGAGACATACGTCTGGTAGGGACATCTCTCTTTGTTATCGTTTTTAGCGCTCTTTCAACATACTCTCCAGCCCACTCTGAAGATTGGCCAATTAAATGCATATCAGGATATTCCATATCATGAATTACGGACCCAAGAGCAATGAATTCTGGGTTGTAACACAAACCGAGTGACTCGCCAACTTCTCGACCTGAACTTTCTTCCAAAGCCTTCTTTAATACGCCTGAGCAAGACTGGGGCATGACGGTGCTAACCACGTCAATAACAATTTTGTCATTACTCTTGGTAATAGATTTACCGATTTCTCTTAGAGCATCGACTAGGTAATTGTTTGAAAATCTTCCGCTCGATTCACTGGGCGTGGGAACTATTATGAATACCACTTCTGAATCAGATACCGTTTCCGCAACTGAATTTGCTATTTCAAGAGTCGATGAAGAATTCGTTAAAAGATCAGCTAATCCAGGTTCAGGAGATTTAAAAGTTTTTGAAGTCAGTGAGTTGCGCAAAGTCTCTGATAGGTCAAATCCCTTAACTCTATTATTAGAATTTGCCAACAGCGCCGCCAGCGGCAGTCCTAGTTTTCCTAATCCAATTACAGCAACTCTCACGCGTCCTCCGACGTTCACTGGTATCCTTGGAGAATGTTATCTGTGGTCGTCGTTGGACGTAACGATAACCACGGCTACAACCTTGGTAAAAGAGTGGCAAATAGCTTGAATTCAATTTCAATGCGGCTTTCTGAGGGCGACGAACTTATTTTCGTTGATTGGAACACCCCTAAACCGTTTCCACCAATGCCTGTTTCAATAATCGATGACCTAACAGAGGAAACAAAGAGCTTCCTTCGTATAATCACAGTTGATGAGAAAATTCATAATCGGGTAAAGGGAACAAGTAACAAAAAAATTCTTGAACCAATTGCTAGAAATGTGGGCATTAGGCGGGCATTGGAGTCAAATCATTGGATTCTGTCCACAAATACAGACATCATTTTTGTTGGTGAAGAGACTCTAAAGTTTAGAGATGTTGTTTCTAATCTTGATGAACGTCTTTGGCAATCATTCCGTTATGAAATTCCAGAGTATGTTTGGGAGTTGTTTGACAAGAGAGATCCTATTCTTACAAATCAAAGGCTGTGTAATTTGCGAAAGAATTTTCCAATGAGACTCAAGCTGACAACACATCCAGACTCAAGAATAGACTCCGGCTTAATCTTTGCTGACGCGATTGGTGACTTCCAACTAGCTTCTCGTGAACATTGGTTTAAAGTCGGTGCATTTCCAGAAGATATGTTAGATGGTTGGCACGTTGATTCTCGGCTAGCTCATCAAATGATCACAGAAACTAAAATCGAGTCTGTTATTCTTGGCGAGAGTTTTGGCATTGAGACTTATCATCAAAATCATCTTCGTTCATTGACTCACTTCCATATAAACAGTGAGATGAATGATGAATCTTTGATTATTAGGCCATATAAAAATGCACCTACTTGGGGTTTGAGTGATGTGAAATTGGTGGAAAACGGACCTGATGATTTTAAGATTCCTGTACCAGCGTTAAGCGAGCCCGATATCAATGAACCTATAGTCATGAATTTGCAGGAAATGCATAAGCATGTTTACTACGATGTAGCTCGGACTATGTTTTTCTTAAATGATGAATTGCGAAGCCTAAATCCCGGGGAATCGCTTATGGTTATGTCCGCGAATACACTCTTGTGCACAAAGATTAAGGATCAAATAGGTTCTCTGGGTGTCAATCTAGACGTATTTGACCATATTTCCGATCTAAACATTGTGAAAGATAAACTTTCAAAATCTGATTTAGTGGTAATTGATATTGGAGTAGATTTTTCAGACCCCAATCCGCAATCAACTCTTCTTAAGGCTGGTGGTTTAGCTCTCCGAATTGATGAAATTTCAAGAAGTATGGTTCCCGGAACTCGAGTAGCGTTAATTCGTTCTCAGAATTGGGCGACAAGAACCATTGTGTCACACTTCTTTTCAGTCCCATTATTTAATAATTACTCGAGTTTACTCACTGGAGTCAAGAGAATAGAAACTAAGAAGATTCATGGTCTACAACTCCACATTTTGAAGTCCGGAATTAAGTCTGATTATGAAATTGAATCAGATTTTCTAGGATTTGAACAAACTCTTTTTAGAACGCTGAAGAAACATATGCCTTTACAATTAAAGTCACTAATCAAGAAACACATCTTTTCGTGATGAAATATTTAAAAAATAGAATATTCCTCTTGGGCTTAGTTCTGCGAATTATCCCTAGATTCATTAAAAGCTACCTCAAAGGTTTGATTCGACAAATTAATTCCAAAAATTCAGTCCATACAACTATAGACGAGGAGATTTGTGAGAGCTATACCCACTACCCAGATCTTGGTGATTTTGTCTTACCGAATGCATATAAGTTTTTTGATTGGTACTACCCAAATTGTGAGATGAACTCAAAAAAATGGGTTGTAGACAACGTAGAGGCACACTGGAACATCCTGGATGTCGGAGCAAATGTGGGAGTTTACTCAATACTTTTTGGAAAACTCGCAAACAGAGGTAAGGTTTTTGCACTCGAGCCAACTAGCACTTTTGAATTACTTCAAAAAAATCTTATTCATCATAAACTTACAAATGTAGTGCCATTAAATGTGGGATTAAGCAATAAAACCGCATTGGGTGAGGAAGATATATTTAAATTATGGGGAAAACCAAGTGAACATTCTGTTTACGAGCTATGGACTTTGGATGACTTTGCTACCAAACATAGTTTAACTGAAATTGATTTTATTAAGATTGGTACAGATGGCTATGAACTAGAAATTCTCAGTCAGGCTTCATTCACTTTAGAAAAATTTAATCCGTGGGTAATGATCGAATTTAGCTATGCTCTAAATACTAGGGGTCACGAAGTAGGTCATTTAATTGAAAAACTGGTTTCTTTAGGTTATTCCGAAGCATTGCTTCTCGATGGTAATAATCTGATAACTAGAAAATCTATTGAACCGCTGGACATGTGGTCTAAGTCATTAAAAATAGTTCCCCATGAATATCTCTTCAATAGAGTGGAATCAGAGGCTGATTCGGTCAATCATGTGCGAATGCATGAGGCTATAGAAAGTGTGTCCCCTTCAGAATTTTTCGATCTCTTAGGCATGCATGAGGACTTATTAACAGAATTGATAAATCCGAGACTTCCGGGCCGCGGGCCCAAAATGGAGATAAATGATGCTCCTATACTTGCCAGAATTTTCCGTTCACTAGATCCTAAGAATCATTTAGAATTTGGGACTTGGGAAGGTTTCGGAGCCACACTTTTTTGCTCTAACGCTTCTGGGTTCGTCACCACGATTAATCTGCCAGACGGTGAGAAAGGTGAAGAAGAATCTGCGTCAACATATCCTTCCTCTTACTACCCCGCCACACGCGAGAAGTTCACAGGAATAGAAGCTAGCGTGCCAAGCGATGGTGGAACATCTATCGGATGGATTTATAAGTATTACGGCTACGAATCTAGAGTAAAGCAAATTTTGGCCGACTCGACTGATTTAACGGCTCCTGACTTTGACACAAAGTTTGAATCCATATTCATTGACGGGGCACATGACAGCGCATCTGTTATCGCTGATACAAAACTTGCCCTTGAACTTCTCTCTGAGGGTGGAGTCTTAATTTGGCACGACTTCACTCTGCTAGATGGGGAATTAGGAAATTACAGTTCAACAAAAGGGGTATTTCGCGCTATTTCAGAATGTTTGAAGCTCCTCGAACAGAATGATATCAAGCTGTATTGGATTAAGGAAAGCTGGCTTCTAGTAGGTAAGAAAGCTTAATTGCTCATTTATTGACCACGCCATTATTGATATATCTTCGAAATTAACCCTTCAATATCTAAACTAACCGTATGAGCATTAACTGGGAAAAAATCCTGACAAATTCAGGAATTCAAATGATGGGACTCGACATTGGTTGTTCAGGTGGGCGACCCCGTGAATGGGAACGCTTGGGCTCGGCGCTTAAGTATGTGGGAATAGACCCACTAACTTCTGAGGTTCAAAGGTTACGAGGATTGAAAGAAAAAAACAGCACCTACGTCGATGCTTTTCTAGACATTCCCAACGCAAAGGGTCATGCTGACGCAGAGACAAGTGATCTGTTTGTAAGGACTTCGGCCTATTCATTTTCTGAGGAGAAATTTAACTCCCAGAAAGAAATTTATAATGCAGGAAAGAAAGTATTAATCACAGAGAATAGAATTTTTGTGCGTGACCTCCTTGTTGATAACAATATTGGATGTTTGGATTTATTGAAGATTGATATTGACGGGGATGATTTCCTCTGCATGAAGGAGTTCGGTCGCCTTGGGCAACTAAAAGACCTGCTGTCATTACAGATTGAATCTCAATTCCATGGTGAAAATACAGAGTTGGGAAATACTCTCTGGAATATTGGAAAGGAGGCAAATAAGAATGAGCTGCATCTTTTCGATCTTTCTATAAATAGATATAGCCGAAGGGAACTTCCATCCAAATTTTTGTACTCTTTCCCCGCCCAGACCTCCCATGGGCAAGCAATGTGGGGCGATTCGCTCTTCATGAAAGATGCAGAAAAAACTAATGTGAGCAAGATCGATTTAGTGAAACTAATCGCAATTTATGAAATTTATGGTTTTTATGATTGTGCGTACGAGTTACTTCAAAAGAAAGGAAACGATCTGAAGGAACTCATACCTTTACGGTTAATTGACAGCTCCCTCTTGGAATCACACGCCAACCGAGAAGAAAAAATAGATCAAAAATTTAAATTTGACAAATATCTCATTAAAAAATTTCTTTGGAAATTTGGGTAAGATGTTAAATTTTAAAAATCATCAAGATCGCTTTAAATATTTTAATTTAAACGATTTGGAAAAACTGAAGGTTTTCTCTATCAAACCACCTGAAGTGAATTTTTTTGTACGAACACTAGGTATCTTCTCTTACTTTTTCACCATTATCCATTTGTTTAGAACATTTCACTTTGCTTCTGGCTATGGGTGGCTCGATCCATGGGTTCAGGTCGGCTACGGGCAAGCCTTTCCAAGCACAGCATATGCTCATCACTATTATAAAGAGTCGAGAATTATTTCGATTTCAATCGAATCTCTCTTTTTAAAATTTTCGCCTTTTTTAATTAATTACTTTTGGGAAATACTAGCTGCATTAACTGCATTACTTATCTATCGGATTTCTCGTTTGGCTGAAAATTCGATTCTCTTATCATTATTTTTTGGTTCGAGCGTAGCTTTAAATCCCATACTTTGGGGAGACTGGGCCGGTGGTGGTGATTACTATAACACTCTCGGAAACCTACTAACAGCCTTGACATCGATGCTTGCCTTCAACACATCAAGATTAATTGCGAATAATCAGTCGTCAATTCGAATTAAAAAAATGTGTTACCTACTGGGAATTCTATTTACTGCTATTTTACTTGAAACTCCTTCGGGAATCGTGATCCTGATTCCTTTGACCCTACTACTTCCACTATCAATTAAAGCCTCATCCTTTAGATCAAAATTTGAACTGGGCAAAAGAATAATTGAATTGATCACGTGGCAGTTTATGGGCTTCATCTCGTTGATTTTCTTCGAAGTCATATACTTAATAGTTCTAGGAGAATCGCCAATACGATTACTCGCAGGACCAAAATTTTTATTAGATAGTATTTTAGATTCTTCGATTCAGAATGCCTGGTCCCAAGATCTAAAACTTTCCAATTTCTTTGATTACCCGAATCTCTTTCTATTTACTGCTCTGCTAGCCATTCATCTTATAAATTTCTTATATATTCTAATTCCTGGGAATAAAAAAGAAATTGAAAAGCGAGATTTTGTCTTCACACTTCTACCCTTGATTTTTTTCTTCTTTATTCTTTATTTGCAATTTTCCGGAAGGACTATACTATTTACAACAAGTTACTTTCTTACTCCTGTTCTAATTTTAGGCCTATGTCTACTTTCGAATTTTAAAGTAGCGCATTCAAACAAATATCTCATCACCTCTTTCCTAATCGTGTTGCTGTTACTCAAATTTGTTGGAGCAAAAGAGATTTTGCTCATAGTGTTGCTGTGTTTGACACTAATTTTATTGTCTCGTAAATTAGAATTTATCTCATCAAAGTGTGTAAAATTTCGCCAAGATTCCTCAAAATTTTTCATAGTTGTTGTTCTACTTGCTTCATGTCTTGTAAATTTTGAACTTCACAAGCCGATAAATTTCGTGCAGTGTGATGATGCCCGCGTGGCAGTACGTGCCAAAGTTGTTGAGGTGGCGAAGACGTTGGACGCTCTAGGTTTTAAGCGTGGAACCTTATGGATGGGAGCCGATTTAGATGTTTTACGTGAATCTTTAGTTTCAGATTGTAGTGATTTTGATGGGAAACCCTTGGGTGGAATTCTTATCGCAATCGCCGAGACAGGTTTTCTGACTCCTTCAAGTTTAGGTTCGATTGTTATTGATTCAAATGTAAACCGAAGTGATTTTGCTGAAGATAACTTGGCTTTTCTTAATAGTCGTGAGCAAAAACCAAATGGGTGTTACCTTGAATGGGAAATACCTGTCGAATCTTCAAAGTTGCGCTTTAATTTTATGAGCGTTGATTTTGGTGCGAGACTTACCTGCCCCTGATTTCTAGATTTTGTCTGCTTAATATGATGCTTGGTTTAGATTTTTGCTTCATCTTATCCTGGCAGCAAATTTTATTTTTAAATTTCATTCCAAGGAATTCGCGGTCTATTTTGAACTAGCTGATAAATTCGACCAACATACTCACCAACTAACCCAAGACCGGCAAACAAGAAAGCATTAAAACTAAGAATTAACAGAACAAGTGATGGCCAACCAGGAAGGGTGTTCCCAAATATATAAATTAGGAGTGTAACTATAGATCCGATAAATAAAATGACAGACGCCGAGATACCCGCATATGCGAGTAAACGAAGTGGCCTATGCGTAAAGCCAATCACGGAGTCAATTGCAAGACTGAGCATCTTTAGATTCGTGTATTTGGTTGTGCCTGCAAATCTCGATCCTCTTTCAATTGGAAAGGCTACGATCCGAAAGCCTAAACTTGGGATTAACAGTCGATAAATTAGATTCTTTTCGGGAAGTGAAACCAGTTTTTCAACCACGTGTCGCTTCATTATTCGAAAGTCAGCTGCATGGGGTACTAAAGAGATGCCTGTAATTTTTTTTATAACTTTATAATAGCCGGTTGCGGTTTTCCTTTTCCAAAATGTGTCTTTTGATCGGTCTACTCGAAATGCTTGAACAACATCCCATGTGACTTCGTTTAAATTAGATTTTTCTTCTGCCGCCGCCCCTGTTGTGCAGATAATGTTAAACATTTCGGGTATGGCCTCAGGAGGATCTTGAAGATCAGCATCAATCGTCACGACATAATCTCCAGAACTCGCTTCCAAGCCAGCCCTTAATGCGTTCATGTGACCCACATTAGTAGTCAAATTAATCACTCTTATCCCATCAGATAATTTGAGTCCTTTTATGATTCCTAAGGTGTCGTCTGTGCTTCCATCATTCACGACTAAAATTTCATACTTTATATCGGTAGCTGAAAGGACGTTTCTGATTCTTGTAATACATTCTGTGATGACCAGTTCTTCGTTGAATGCTGGGATTACTACAGACAAAGTATTCAGTTGTCGGGGATTTACATCCGATGTTGGTGACTTCATGCCTATAATCTAGAGGTGGATGATAAAGAAATACAGCAACTTGACGATCTCGAATCAAGCCACTTTTGGTACAAGGCGCGTAAATTACAATTATCTCAGTGGTTTTCCTATGAACATGCTGGTCTGCAGGTACTCGATCTTGGTTCAGCAACCGGTGGAAATACCTTGCATGTTTTATCAATGGGGCACGACGTCACAAGTCTCGAATATTCTGAAATCGGGGTACAAATCCAACAGGGCAAAGGCATACCAGTTATCCAGGCAGATGCAAGAGACTTACCTTTTTCAGAGTCAAGCTTTGACATCGTTATTTGCCTTGATGTGCTAGAACATATAACTGAGGACTATTTGGTTGCATCTGAAATCTATAGAGTGCTTAAACCAGGCGGAAGGTTTTTGATTTCTGTTCCTGAAGACCCAAAGCTCTGGTCAGAACACGATGTAGCCGTAAACCATGTTAGGCGATATTCAAAGACAATGCTTTTAGATCTCATAAGTGATGGCGGTTTGAAGAGTCAACATATTTGGAGCACTCTCGTATTCCTTCGCCCAGCAGTTATGATGTATAGACGACGATCTAAGGGTAGTAGTCTCGAAAAAGTGAATTCAATTTTAAATGCATTTTTATTCCTGATTTGTAAAGCAGAAATCTCGCTACCAAAGAGTCGTGTAAAGGGAGTCACTCTTTGGATTGATGGATACAAGTAGGTTTACTCTCTCATAGTCTCTATGTGATGCAGGGCAATCTCTAACCGGTTTCAATTAAGTCAGGCTTCTAGGCCGCAAATTCTATTTCATTCAATTGAGTACACCAATTAACTATTTCTTAACTTGGATGCTTACCAGACTATACAAATTCAGGTTCCAAGAGAAAAATCTGAAGGGAAAACGCGTAATTTGTAACTCGTCATGAACGTATATTCCTTTAATTAATGACACAACTCCTAAATAATGATTGCGATGTTCCAGGGCCCATAAGTGTTTTACTTCTACCCAAGTTAAATCCATATTTCTCTTTTGCTTGAAATGGGAAGTCCAATGTCTGATCCAGCGATAGGCCATACCCGGGTCGCAAGGAACATAAAAATCTATTGTTGCTCCCGATTTCGCAACCCTGCGAATCTCCGTTAATGCCATTTCTAGATTAGGAATATGATGCAGGACGCAAGTAACTAAAACTCTGTCAAAATCATCACTCTTCAAAGGCATCTCGGTCGCATCTGCAAGAATAAATCTAATTCGTGATTCCCTTGGATCTGATTTCACTCTTTGTAAGCCATCTATATTTTCCGAGATATCCAATAATGAATACTTATCAAAACCATGCCGTACAAACTTTAGATGTTCCCCCGTCCCCCCCAATTTCAAGAACATTTGAATAAAACTGACTAGTTTTGTTCTTTTTCTCAAGTTTTCGATGATAACCATTGGTAAAAACCCCAAGTACGCCTTTATAGTGCACATTCCAATAGTGCTTCTCGTAATATTCGGAATGCAATTCAGACACTTTTCTCCTTGAAAACTTAATTGTTGGGTAAAGCTATTTAATCCAGTCTCACAACACCACTTGGCGTCATCAGATGCACCGCAACAATCCCCGACTCACCCTCATTCGTAGACGGGTCAATAAACTCAATATCTGTGCCATTTAATCCATCAAGAATCTCTGTCTTAAACCATGAGTCTGATAGTTGCTCAGTGTCTGCAATAGTAATTTTCTCAATGGCAGCAACTGCCTTTCCATCTTGTGATGGGTGATCGGCGGTTAACCATTGAATGAAGAATGGAAGTTCACGAGAGTCAGTAATCTCATTAACTCCAATTTGCTTCCACTTAAGATCGGTGCCGTCTGGTCGTGTGCGGTGACCTTCGATTGCAGGGCGTCCAAACTTCTCTTCAACCTTTGAAATATCTTCAGTTGCAAAAACCCAAGTAAGCCAGCCGCCACCTTCTTGTGCTTTCTTACTAACAGCTTTACCCCAAGGTGTTTGCTCTGTTGCTGGGTGATCTAGTGGACAGACAACTTCGATGTATTGACCGTTTTGAAGAGGCAGTGTGAAGTTGCGTGTGCCAAAGCGTGGGTGGACA